>Ga0310123_10004461_pt1 | contig 10596 bp, 15 predicted proteins | sample CB6_AW_1057_MG_FD_203505 | JGI IMG/M metagenome (GOLD analysis project Ga0310123, IMG submission 203505) | Marine microbial communities from Western Arctic Ocean, Canada - CB6_AW_1057 | ecosystem: Environmental > Aquatic > Marine > Oceanic | place: Canada: Western Arctic Ocean | collected...
CGGGAGCTATTATGCACGAAAGGACCGCCGCTGGCCATCAAAAACCAGCGAACGGTCAACTGTGTCTAAACTATTTGTCTCACCCCAGGGGGCAAGCCCAGTCCTTGCCGAACAAAGACGCGGGAAACTCGAGCTTTGGTCCTTCCTGATTCCCAACAAAGCCACCAAGAAAGACCCTTCAAGCTTCCTGAAGACGACGGTGGAGATCGAGAGCCAAGCCGGGTTGCAGTTGTGGGACCGCTTGCAAGGCTTAGAGATCGATGAGCTGAAAGCGAAGAAGGGGAAAATGTGGAACTCGAAGCTGCTCGACTAGGCAGGCAAAGCTTGGATCACAACGTTCAGCGGCTCAACAGACCCGCAAGCAGACTTTCGGCGAACCGTCTTGCTCGCGCGTGCGGCATAGAAAACCGGTCATCCGCTTAGAAAATGGCGAGTCGGCTATCCTAGCGTTTCAGACGGAGGACCGCATGACGGCTCGAATCATCACCGATATCGATGAGCTCAGGGGACTGATTGGCAAGGAGATCGGCGTCAGCGATTGGATCGAAATGACCCAGGAGCGCATCAACGCTTTTGCCGATACCACGGATGATCATCAGTGGATTCACATCGATCGCGAGCGAGCCGCCAAGGAGTCCCCCTACGGGACCACCATTGCACACGGCTTCCTGACCCTCTCGCTGTTATCAGGGCTGATTCGAGGAGTGGTCGTGATCAACGCCGGTTTCAACCGGGCGATTAACTACGGCCTGAATCGAGTGCGCTTTCCATCGGCGGTTCCAGCGGGCTCAAGAGTGCGTGGCCGAGTCGGACTCAAATCGGTCGAGGACATCGAGGGCGCACATCAATTCGTGTGGGACGTCCACGTGGAAGTGGAAGGGTCGCCGAAACCAGCGGCGGTTGCTGAATGGGTTACACGGGTTTATCGCTAGCCCGTTCTCGGATCTAGTTTCAATCGCCAGGTCTAGAGACAGTACCCTTCAGCCAGCAGGTTCAGTTGCGTAGATTTGTGATGCCCCGCTTCGCGGCTGGAACAGTCGCAGTTTCATTAGCCAGATCACAGGACGTGCACCTGGACAGATTCAGCGCTGACATGCGACCAACCTTCCCCCTTGTGGTCAGGCTCTGAATCTGCGTTCCGAATTCCCTGCGCGGCCTCAAAACCGCCCATGCCGCCTGTATGCTTCCAGCGGGTGAACGCCATCCAAAATGTCATTGCGAGCCAGGTTTTCCGTCTTGACAACATCCTCTGCTTTGGTAATGACTTCCTCGGCGACTCCTGCAGGAATCACCACAACGCCGTCGCGATCTCCCAGGATGTAGTCTCCCGGGCTCACCACGACTCCTCCAATACGGATCGGCACATTAAAATCGGCCAGTCTCCAGCGCCCAACGATATCGATCGGAGTGCGGTAGCGGGCAAATACCGGAAAACCTAGTTTTTCGATATAGTCCACATCGCGGACCCCGCCGTCGATGACTGCCCCTTTGCAGCCGCGGTACTGTGCGGTTCCCGCCGATAACTCGCCGAGATGGGCGGCGACGTTGTCGTGGGGCTGGCTGACCAAGACGTCTCCGGGCTTGATCTCGCCGAGCATCTTGAGAAGTGGCACGAAGATGACTTCGGGGTCGTCACTCTGGGTCGCTTCTCCGAGGACGGTCAACGCCCGGCCCGCCACCGTCTGCCCGGCCCGTAGCGCCTGAATCTCTTTCGGCAGCACCTGGCCGTGAAGCCCCATCTCATCGAGGATGTCGCTGATTGCGCCAGTGTAAGGAATTGCAGTGAGCCGCCGCGGCAGATCTTGCGAACCGGCATTGTTCATGGTTGATTCCTTCAAAATTCCTCAACTATACGAGACGGGCCGCCTGAGGTCTCCAACATGCCACACTTGACTCCGTTCCCGGCTACCCCCCATCATCACCAACATGGGACTGAAACTCATCTTGGTTTTCCTGCTCGGCGCCTGGAGCGGCGGAACGCTCTTCATGTGGTCGGTAGCCATGCAGAATTTCGCCGTGGTGAACAACATTCTCGAAGGCGATCATGACGACGTGCGTCAAGCCGCGTCCTCGCTCGAGCCGGGCGGCCTGCGCTCGCTATTGCGCTATCAAGCATCGGAAGTGAACCGCCTGTTTTTCGAAAAGTGGGGCCTTGTCCAGCTTCCGGTCGCGGCCATCGTGATGATACTTGCCTGGAAGCAGGACGGCAAGTTTATTCCAGCCGCGGCGCTGGTGATGCTGCTGATTTGCTTGGCGCTGCAGTTCTACGTTGTCCCGGAAACTATCCGGCTTGGCCGCATCATGGACTTCTTGCCGCGCGAGCCGGCCCCGCCTGAAGCGGCTACATTCTGGCGTCTGCACCACTCCTATACGGGACTGGATATGCTGAAGTTTCTGCTGGGGATTGCGTCGATGGGCGTACTGGTGCGCAAGATTTGGTGAACGTCACAATTGCCGGGCGGAAGGCTACGCGGTTGCCTGGGCCGGATGCCGCGCCCTGGCGCCGAACAAACCGACGAATCGGTTTGCGGCAAGTGTGGACGCTCACGTCACCTCTGCTGCCCTCGTTGGTTGCGGCTCGTCCGCGATAGGAACTACCAAGATGTCGATTACCGTGGGAAAACTCGACGCCTCGACGTTCGAGGTCACCGTCAGCGAAAACACAACCACCACGCACACGGTGACCCTGTCGCCCGAGTACTGTCAGGAGCTCACATCGGGCGCGGTCTCGCCTGAAACCCTGGTGCGGAAGTCCTTCGAGTTTCTTCTAGAGCGGGAGCCGAACACCAGTATTCTGCGGTCGTTTGAACTGCCGGTGATACAGCACTATTTCCCAGAATACGAGCGAACGATCAAAGGCATGCTCTAGCCTGCTTCCTCGGAGAGGTCGACATCATCCACCACGCCGATAACAGCGGCGTCAATGGGGGATCCCAGCCGGTCGATAGCCGTCATGGCGGCCCAGCCATCGGTTGACAGCAGAACTCGGTCGCCTACGCCGGCATCGACCGAATCAATCGCCACGAATGGGGCGCTCTGCTCCTTGCCCTTGAGATCCAGAGTGGCTACCATCAGCAGCTTCAGGCCTTGGTGACTGGGATGCTTGTGGGTAGCAACCACTTCGCCGACGACTCGCCCGATCAGCATGGCGTCAGCCCTTCCCCGTGTGGATCGAGTCGACGATGCCAACCACGGTGGCGTCTGAGCAGACCTGGTCCGGCAGAAACGCCAATGCCGCCTCTTTCCCCCGGCACCAGTAGATGGTCTCGCCGGCGCCGGCCCCGATAGCGTCGGCGGCAACGAACTCCTGACCCGTGTCCTTGCCGTCGGCGCTGATCGGCTGGATGACAAGGAGCTTGCGGCCTTCAAACTGTCTGCTCTTTACGGTGGACCAGACTCGTCCTATGACGCGGCCTAAGCGCATGCGCGCCCACCGGACCGGGACGGGCCGTAACGCCCAAGGAAGCGGCTGTCTCCGAATGTACAGTGCTTCAGAATGCGGTTCGACCCCAGGCTGACGCCTGGGGCTCTGAGTTGCGGCTCGAAGATTTGCACCCGGTTTGCCGAGGACTCAACCTTTGGTGCGTCACTCATCCAGCACGTCAGTCATCCAGGTGGATTTCGTCGATGATCCCAACCACCGCCGTGTCGACCGGGCTGTCCTTACAACCGCTCGCCATGCGCGCGGAACTGCCCTGGACGGCAATTACCTTCTCGCCCGAACCCGCTCCTACCGTGTCGACGGCAACGACGTAGGTTTCGCGGTCTTCGTTTTTGGCCGAAATATGCCGCAAGATGAGCAGCTTCCGCCCCTCCAGACGAGGGTCCTTGCGGGTAGCCACAACCGTGCCGACAACGCGAGCCAGGATCATCCGATGAGTCCTAAGAAATTGGGTCTACTTCGACGATCTCGGAGAAATCGCAAAGATGTCTTCCAGATTGGAATGCGGACGCGGAATCACGTGAACAGCCAGCAACTCACCCACGCGGCGCGCGGACGCGGCCCCGGCGTCGGTTGCCGCCTTGACAGCCGCGACGTCTCCCCGGCAAAGCACGGTCACATAACCGGACCCTATTTTTTCCCATCCCACCAGAGTGACGTTGGCTGCTTTCACCATGGCGTCGGCGGCCTCGATAAGGGCCACCAAACCTTTTGTTTCGATCATTCCTAGGGCTTCGCCCATTAACGTTAGCCTCCTTTGACTCTTACTGCTTGTTCGACGAGCTCGAGCAGCTCGTCACGAGTTACCGTGAATCTCTCTTGTCCGTCGGCTCCCGTCGTCCCGCCGGACGCATCCTCGGCCGAAATCGGGCAGCCTGGCTGCTGCGAAGCGGCCGATTTCACGCCGTAGCGGCCACGCGACTCAAACAGCTTGTCGACCTCGACCCGGGGTAGCACCTTCGCTCCGCCCAGCATTTCCGCCACGAAATTGATCCGGGCGAAGTGCTCGACCGTCTCCATGCGGAAGAATGCCTGATAAACGTCTTTGCCGTAGCTGACGGAGCCGTGGTTCGCCAGCAGAATCGCGTCGTACTTCGGGATCAGCGGCAACAGCGGCTCGGTCAGCGCCGGAGTTCCCGGAAGACCATAATCAGCCAGGGGAACGCAACCGAGCCCGATAACCACCTCGGGCAGCAACGCCTTGTTGAGTGAAAGCCCGGCGGCGGCAAACCCGGTCGATACAGGCGGATGAGCATGCACCACCGATTGCACGTCCGGACGCAAGTTGTAGATTGTCATGTGCATGGCGATTTCGGAGGTGCGCTCCAGCCGTCCGGCGATTTTGTTCCCCTCGTAGTCGACGATGATCAAATCGTCGACGCTCATCATGCCTTTGCTGACGCCGGTGGGAGTGGCCAGAATCCGCTCATTATCCAGCCGGATCGAGATATTTCCGTCATTGGCCGCGACCCAGCCTTTCTCAAAGACCAGCTTCCCGATGTCGACAATATCCTGCCGATACTCCCTCTCGGTTTTCACCATGCGAACTCCGTATCGTATCGTGCCGGGCAGGCGCCTGTAAAGGAAAACGCCAATCCGGCTACGACATCTGTCGTGGTAGCAAAACCGGAAGCCATCTTCTCAATGGCGAAGGAAGACGAGAAAGAGCGCGAACAGGTGGGGTGCAGGACTGGGGACTGCACGCCGCAGCCGTCTCGTGGGCGAGTTCAGGAAAGGAAATCCCGCGCGCCAGGGCGGACCAACCTAGCCAGATCGGGCTGCCGGCCCCACGGGCGGTGCTGCGTGAGCTTCATTTGCCATCCACTGAGAACGCCAAGAGTACATTGCCAGCTTTGCCGCCAAAGTAGCCGTATCCGGAGTTCACCGACAACATACCGCCCACAACGACGGGCCCCGCGGCATCGAGGGCGCCACCGTTCGCATCGACTCCATTCACCGTTTCGTAGTCGCCGAAAGTGTCGAAATCCCACAGAACTTTGCCATCTTCTGTCGCGTATGCCCGCAAATGTCCGTCCATCGAGCCAGAGAACACCACGCCCGGGATCACCGTGACCGCAGCCGATTGTGCCGGGCTACAGGGCTTGCGGTCACCACAAGGCGCTGGCGGCGTATACCAAACCCGCTTGCCCGTACTGATTTGGTAGGCGAACAATCCCCCGCCGGCTTCGGAACTCAGAATCATCTCAAGTCCGAGCTCCGACTTGAGATCCAACTCAATTTCCGGGTCAGCCAGGGCGACAAAGATGGTATCCCCGGCTACGGCTGAGCCCCATTGAATCCCGCCAAGCACTCCACCTTTTCCAATCGCCGCTTGCCACAAAACCTCCCCGTCGCGATCCGGATCAAGCGCGTGCAAGACACCGGACTTCTGGCCCGCCAGCAAGACCCGCTTGCCACTTGGGAGCGGGACAAGGATCGGCGACGAAGCGAAATTTTCGTCGGGTCCGTTGGCCTCGGGACAGTTGGTCTTATCGGGCGTGACACAGGCTAAAACAAACGCGTCGCCTTCGGTGAATTGCCTTGACCACAGCATCTTGCCCGTATCCATGCCGAAAGCGACAATGGCGTCGCTCGTCTCATTCGGCGGATCGGAGTAGTTGTCTCCCGTGCCGACGTAGAGAACGTTGCGTTTCAGATCCAGTGCCGGTGAGTTCCAAACGCCAGCACCCGATGGGCCCCACAGCTGCGTCCCATCCTTGTTTTTTCGGACGGGTCGAGGCTCCTGCTGGATCGTATAGCTCTTCCAAATCTCTCTTCCCGTTATGGCGTCTAGGGCTACGACACTGCCGCGAAACTTGCAGCACTCGTAGTCGGGTTGCCCTCCGGTTGCTTCCTCGAACGAGAAAATCCCAACATACAGCCGCCCACCATGGAGTTTTGCTGCTGCAGTTACGCGGGCGTCAGGGTGGTCCTCAAGCTTCCTTTTCCATAGCTGGCGACCCGTGGCAGCATCCAGAGCATAGAAGTTCGCGTGAAGGTCACCAAAAAATGCCCGGTAGTGGGCGCCAGCAGTGCTGGACACCTGACCGATAACGACCGAAGCGCGCACGGAGCTGTCGGCTTCGAAAGCCCAGTGGGTGCACCCGGTTCTTGCATCCAGGGAGTATACGCGGCGGCCCTGGCTACCTACAAAAACGCGGCCTCCCGCAACGGTGGGCTGCGCGTAGGCCAGAATGTCACCTGGGAATCCAAAAGCCCACCTGAGTTTGAGTTCGGGAACTTGGCCGGCTGTGAGTTCCGCCATCTCGGCTGACTGAAACCGCGTGTTGCTTTGGTCGACTCCCCAGCCGTTCCAGTGTGGTCCATCGAAGGGATCAGAAAAATCTCCCTGGGACTCGCAAAGCCCTTGAAGCTCCCTCTCTATTTCGCCGCCAAATCGTTTCCGCGTGACGTATTCCGCCACGGCTCTCCTCTCGGCCAGCGGACGAACAATCCCGACAAAGCGCATCTGTCCGTTGTCCAGAGAATGAAGAACGGATTCCGGCGACATGCGCTTCATCAGTGACAATGCCGGCGCCCTGGGAATGCCGCCGTCGTGGCAGACGGCGCACGAGGTCTCATAGACCGCTTTCCCACTCGGGGCGTCCTCGGCTCAAGCCGAGAAACCCGTGACGGCAAGCAGCAGGGCTAAACGGCGTTTCATTACCTATCCTCCCCGCGGACTGTGTGGTGTGTCGAACTTATAGAGAGCACCCCCATCCCGTCCTCGCCGAGCTTCTCGACGGTCTTGTAGTGGGAGATGGCAGCGCCGACTATCGGCGCCCAGATTGTACCGCCGGATACCGGGTGGAAACAAGCCTTCGCGCCAGCTAACCGATCCTAGCACGGCTAGAGCTTTGGTCGGATTCGGTTTTTCGCCCGCCGGACGAGCTTGTTGAGTGCCTTGGGCTGCCGCTAGTTGGACGGGAACAAGCTTCTCAACAACTATGCGAAGATTCCACGCGGCGACGGATATTACCCCCACCAACTCGGGGATAGATAGATCCCCGCGCAACTTTTCTTTCTTTGGCTATGCCGCACGGAAGTCTCAGAAAGCTCGCTGGCATGTCCCGATCCAGCTAGCCCAGAGCGCGGTGGTTCACCGCCCCTTGAAGAGCGGCGCTGTGGCCGCCCGTACCGCGATGGCTTAGCGGCGCTTGCATGTTTTCTCTCGGCGGTAGAAGATGAAGAGACTCACCCGATCCATGGCCAACGTGAAAATGTGCCCGAATTGCCGGGCGTTCATCGACCTGAAGAACAAAGTGTGCGAGTACTGCGGCGCCGAAGTCGGAGCGCGCAAATGGGAGCCCCCTCCTTCTTCCGCAATCAGCAGTCTGGTCCCGCAAGATAACTTCACAACGATCATCCTCTTGCTTGTGAACTTTGGACTGTTCGTCGCCACGCTGGTGATGACGATGAAGTCGGCATCGGGCGGCGGCGGGTTGCTGGCCGGCATCGACATGACGGTGTTGCGCCTTTTCGGCGCTAAGGACACCTTTTTCATCGCGCAAGGTGAATGGTGGCGTCTGGTCACCGCCGGATTTCTGCATGCCGGCGTTTTCCATATCCTCATGAACTCATGGGTCCTGTTCGACCTCGGAATGATGGCCGAGCAGACGTTCGGCACCGCCCGGTTCTTGGTCATCTACTTCGTCTCGAGTGTCTTTGGTTTCATCGCCAGCATGTACTGGTCGCCCTATGCAATCTCTGTTGGCGCGTCCGCCGCGGTCTGCGGTCTCATTGGCGCCATGATCGCGCACAACTACCGTAGCGGAGGCGGTTTCGGATCTTTCTATGTCCGCTGGGCGGTGCTGATTATAGTGATCGGTCTGATGCCGGGCTTCCACATTGACAACGCCGCCCACATCGGAGGAATGGCAGCCGGTTTCGTGATCGGTTATTTCGCCGGTACCCCGCGGCCGGCCAGCGCCGCAGAGCCGCTGTGGACGGTCGCGGCCGGCGCATCGCTGGCGGTCGTCGCGGTAGCGTTTTATCTTGCCTATCAGTCACTGAGCGCAACACTCTACTTGTAGGACGCGGCATCTGCCTGTTTCACTGCGCTTCCTGCTCCGCGTCAAACGAGCGGAGCGGTCCCTCCGACGGCCAGGACTGTTCTTCGGCCAATTTTTCGAGGGCGCTAATACGATTCTTCGTCACCGGATGAGTGGCGAAGTAGCCCTGGAATCGCTCGGCGAACTCGGAGTCCTCCGGGAGGTGATTAAAAAAATCCCAAGCCGATGCGACATGACCATACTCGCGGTAGAGGATCTCCAGGCCGGCACGGTCCGCCGCGAGCTCCTGGTTGCGCCCGAAGTTCCGCGCGTTGATGCGCCCGGTCAACCCCAGCAAGTCCGCACCGCCGCCCGCCGAGCCGCTGACAACGGCCATCACCAGCGTTGTCGCCAGTTGGCGTCCCAAGCCGTTGAGATGATCACGATTCTGAAAGTGCCCAATCTCGTGACCAAGGACGAATGCCAATTCGTTCTCCGACCGGACGCCTTTCAACAGTCCCGTGGTAACCAGGATCGCTCCCCCCGGGACAGCTATCGCATTCGGCGTATCCTCTTCCAGCACGCCAATTCGGAACGAGTAGGGGTTGCCGGGCCAATGCGAGGCCAGACGGTCCATCAGATTCTGGAGCTGTTCGGAGCGGGAATCGGTCTTGACGCCAAGACCGCTGACGACGCGGGTTGCAAAGCCATCGAAAACTTGGGCTTCCCAACTGGCTGGAATCCAGGCAACAAGCAAGTCGATCGAGAATCCTATCACCACGACGACCAGGACAGCCACCAGACCTACGCCCCCGATTAAGACGACCGCCTCTTTGCGAGGGTCGACCCGAGAGTAGTTGGTGCCTTCCAGCGGCATTCGAGGGACGTGTTTCATGGGCCGGTCTCGAAGAACCAGGCCGGTCAACCGATGAGGTCAGCCATTTCAACCTCAGGGAACCGGCTGCTGGAAGGCTCACCAGATGATCTGCGCCGAATACTGCTTCAACACCGAGTCCGCGGTAATGATCGGTATCCCCTCCACCAAACTTTGCGCTATGACAAGCCTGTCGAAGGGATCTCGATGATGGAGCGGGATCGAGATTAATTCCAAGGCGTGCCTGGCTTCCACGGCGAGTGTCGAAACATTGTTTCGCAAGAGTTGATCTCGCAAATAACGATCCTCGGGTTTAGGCAGCAGCAGCTTTCCGATCCCTATTTTGATAGAAATCTCCCACAAACTAGCGACGCTCAGGAATAGTTCGCTGGCGCCGCTCTCGATGACTTTGCGAGCCGGCTCCGACAGACGCTCCGGCTCGCTGACAGCCCAAAGGAAAACATGTGTGTCGAGCAGAGCTCTCACTTGTAGAACTCTCTCAGCACCTCTTCTGGCAACGCGTCGTCGAAATCCTCGGGGACCTGAAAATCTCCCCGGCCGCTTCCGAGAACACGGTCCCGGCCCAAAGCCTCGATTCGAGTCAGCCGAGCAACTGGCTTGCCAGCCTTTGCAATCACAACCTCTTCGCCTAAAGAGACTCGGTCCAGGATCTTGGACAGATGAGTCTTAGCATAGTGGACGTTTACTTGCATATACTTAAATATAGCTAAGTCATGGACTAAGTCAATAAATGCGATGCGGTCCGCCAACGGTTCGCACCGGATCAAATCGTTGCCGGGTTCACCAGCTTGACGGCCGTTCCAAACGCCAGAATCTCGACACCAGTCGTACCCTGGCCGTTGGCATTCGCCAGTCTCGACGTCTCCAACCGAACGTTGATGACCGCGTCATACCCGTCGGCAATCGCCTGCTCTTTCATACGCAACAGGGCCTCACGCCTGCCTCGATCCAGCAACGTTTCATAAGTTTTGACCCGGCCGCCAACCAGTATTCGCAGCCCGGCAAGGAAGCGCTTGAAATAGTCAACGGATACGACAACGCTGCCAGTCGCCAAACCACTGGACTCGACACGCCAGCTCCGCGGCACGGACCGGAAGTTGACCACGGGAACTTTCAGTAAATCTTGCTCCCGGCGCCGGATTGAGATGAAGTGCCTGCGCTCCAGATACGTCCCCGCGAAATACCCCAGCAGGAGCAAGAATAGGAAAAGGCTAATATTGAATTGCAGATCGGTCAAGATCAGTCTCCCGGGCTATTCGACGCGAACC
>Ga0310123_10004463_pt1 | contig 10593 bp, 6 predicted proteins | sample CB6_AW_1057_MG_FD_203505 | JGI IMG/M metagenome (GOLD analysis project Ga0310123, IMG submission 203505) | Marine microbial communities from Western Arctic Ocean, Canada - CB6_AW_1057 | ecosystem: Environmental > Aquatic > Marine > Oceanic | place: Canada: Western Arctic Ocean | collected...
ATCGGAGATAGACTCGGCGATTGGGAAATCACCTTTCTTGAATCCGAACATCTGCTGGTAGAACGGCTGTAGATGGATGCATGGGTAGTCATTGGCAGTACCGATCTCATGGCGGTGTAACCCTGTGATGATGCGATTTCGCTCAATGCGACCGTAAAGATTGTTCAGGCGAATGACGAATCGGCCCCAGGACATCTCCTGTTCATTGCCGGGTGAGACATTGGGCAGCACCAGGTCATCCCAGTTCAGCAGGTGCCGCATGTACCGGGCCGCGACTTCACGACGTAGGCTCAGGATTCGGTCAATCCTCTCCATCTGGGCTACTCCGAGGCTGCAGGCCAACTCTGACAGTCGGCAGTTGTCGCCAAGTCTCTCGTGATCTACCGGAGCATTGGTTGGTGGCGAGTCCGGATCCGGGTCGGGTGGTCGGCCCTGATTGCGTAAGGACCGACACGTACGTGTCAGCCGATCATCGTCGGTCACGATGGCACCGCCTTCCCCGGCGGTGATCTGGCAATCATAGGAGAAGCTTACAACACTGGCCCGGCCGAAGGATCCGGTAAGTCGGCTGTCAAACCGTCCGCCAAAGGCTGCACGGGCATCCTCGAGCAGTGGCACCTCATGGTTCAGGGCAATCTGCTCGATCCGATGCATATGCCTGGCATTACCAAATACCTCGGTTGCGATGATTGCCTTGGTCTGGGCCGTGATGGCCAGTTGTAGTTTTGCCGGATCCAGATTGAGGCTGTTGGGGTCGATATCGACGAAGACCGGTCGGGCACCGACCCTGAGAATGCAGTTCGCAGTGGAGATTGGCGCGAAGGTAGTCGTTACAACTTCATCATCCGGGCCAATGCCCAGTGCATCCAGAACCAGTCTCAGTCCCATACTGCCCGATGAAATGACAATAGCGTTTCTCCGGCCAACCCGTTCGGCGATCATTTGCTCAAAAAGGTCTCGGCGTGGTCCGCCACTGAGCCGTCCCTTGCGCAGGGCCTCAGTTACTGCGGCGACTTCGTTTTCGGTGATATCGGGTTCTGAGAGAGGGATTTCACTCATGAGCGAGGCCGGTTCGTCGGACAGCAGCGGGTGATTATCTACAAATAGGGTAGCGAGTCTGTGGTGGGACGGGGGTTGGTCCCAGCGGGTAAGGAATCTAGAGGCTGCAGCGGGCAGTTTCAGGCTAGGAAACATGTGGCTCCAGGCTGTCAGATGTTTTGGCAGGATGCTATTGCCATTACCCTAACTGGCCCCACACCAAACATCCTTGACCCGAACCCTAGGCCCGATATTTCACCCCCGTTCTTCGGGTAGCCTTACCTCAGAAGCACTTTAGTCAATGCTGGCCCGGCTTGCCCCGAGTGTTTTAGGTAGCGCCACGCGGCCTGGATACGCAGCGTATTCTGCAGTGAGCCGCCGCCACGCACGACCCATGCCAGTTTTTCCAGTTCGGGTGGGGCAAGGGGGTGGTCTTGCTTGGCTCGTAAGAGTATAGCCAAGGCCCGGGTAGCACCGTAAGGAAATTCATTGATGGGAGCAATGATGTCAGCGGCATCAGGCTTCTGACTGCGCACTAGGCCAAGCAGAATAGCTTGTGCTAACAGGGGTTTAGTCTGTAGATCAGCCAACAGGGGGCCCATCGCCCGTTTGGCATATTTCGGATCCTGTTCGTGGAGAAATTGGCTTGCCAGTGCTGCAACATTGAGGCGTCGGTGGTCATGTGGTGAGCGTTCGCTGCCTGGCTCTCCAGCATGAACCAGCGCCAGGAGAATGTGCAGGCCCGCCGCGCCGGCTGCGGTGCCACGGGCAAATCCCAGTGCCCAGCTGTTGGCTGGGTGGTGTCGCAAGCTGACCAGATCCCTGATCGGATCGGCCAAGTCTGGAGTTTGCATCGCCACTGCGATGCCTGCGACAGCAATTCGATGCAGTAGTGGGTCGCCATGTTCCTGCAGCGGGCCAAATATTTCCGGGGGTATATGCGCAGCGTGCTCCAGTGCCACCAAAGCCAGACGGATGCGCTGGGCCAGTTCAGTGGCTTCGGTGTACCGTGTTGACCACAACGCTGCGGCCCGGGGATCTTTCAGACCTAGAGATACCCGTAACGCCAGCAGGCTCAGTCGTTTTTCAACCTGTGGCTCGGTGGCTATCTCGTAGGCCCATGGCGCTACGGTGGTTAGTTCATGGGTCTGGGCAGTCTGCAGCAGCATGGCTCGCACTGCATTGGTTTGGGGGTCAGGATCGTGATTTAGTTCGGCCAGAGCTGCTGTTCCAGCCGGATCAGCCAATTGGCTCAAGAGTAGTGCTGCCAATCCGCGCCGCCCTCGATTGCCAGTGCGCAAGGCAGGAGTGAGCAGTTCCTGGTTGTCGAGCATCCCCCGGCCGATCAGGCGCGTGGCAACCAAGAGCATGACCCCGCTGTCCAGTCCCGGCCATCGGACCACCATCCGTGCCTGCTCGTCTGTAAGCAGGCCACCATCATCCAGAGCAGCACCAATCAGTTCACCCTGGACCATAGGTTGATCGATCTGGGCAAATCGCTGGATATCCAGGCCCGAAGGATCTATTTCTGCCAGTCCGAGAATACCATGGATCTTTAGGGCTGGATGATCTGAGGCCGCTAGTTGATCAAAGAACGGCTCCAGAAACGGATCTCGTAAGTGCCGCAGTGAGCGCAGCAGGTCGTTATGCTGGCCATCGTCATGCAGGCGCAGACACCTCTGGAGCAGGCTTACCGCAGATTGAGTTGCAGGGTCTGCAGCCGTTTTTGCAATGGCACTACCACTGAGCCACAGTGGCCCCAGTAGCAACCAGATCGCATGGGATCGTCGCATCATCGTTAGCTTACCTGACCGTTGCTCGTAGCACCGCTACACTCTTGGTGTTAATGTCCTACGAAAGGCCCAGTATCCAGCGATTGGAAGCGTACGTTCCGGGCGAACAGCCCGCTGATATTGATGGTGTGATCAAGCTCAATACCAATGAGAATCCTTATCCACCGGCGCCTGCAGTGATGCAGGCGATCCAAGATCTGCCGCCGGAGGCGCTGAGGCGGTATCCACCGCCCGACGCCGGTTCATTTCGTGCAGCCGCGGCAGCCGTTCACGGCGTCAGGTGCGACCAGGTGATTGCAACCAATGGTGGGGACGAACTATTGCGTTTGGCAGTGACTGTGTTTTGTGAGCCGGCGGGTGACCGGGGGCATGGCGGTATTGGCGTGACTGAGCCAAGCTACTCGCTCTACAGCGTTCTTGGCGCCATCGCCAATACACCTGTCACCTCAATCTGTCGGACGAGTGATTTTGATCTTCCGCCAGATCTCGCCAACCGTTGGAACGCCGAGGGCTGTCGTTTGGGGTTCATAGTCAATCCGCATACGCCATCGGGGTCACTGACACCGTTAGCGACACTTCACAGTCTTGCTGAGGTATTTAATGGGGTGTTGTTGGTCGATGAGGCCTATGTCGATTTCGCCAGTGCTGATGCATTGTCATTGGTGCGTCCGGATGGCGAGGCCTTGGACAACGTCCTGCTATTGCGTTCGCTAAGCAAGGGCTATTCATTGGCTGGGTTACGATTCGGCTACGGTATCGGCGCTGCGCCACTGATCGCAGCCTTGGACAAGGCAAGGGACAGTTACAATACCGATGTCCTTTCGCAGGCCGTGGCTGTGGCTGCGATCCAGCAGCCGGACGGTGCCCGTGTGGGCTGGCAGCGGATCCGGGTTCAGCGCAAGCGGCTCGGTGATGAGCTTGGCCACCGAGGTTATCGGGTGTACCCGAGCCAAGCTAACTTCCTATTGGTCGAACCTCCAACTAGGGGATCGACAGCCCGGGAAATCTATGAGGCACTGCGGGCCAAGCGGATTCTGGTACGGCATTTCGACTCTGACCGGTTGCGAGATACACTTCGTATCACCATTGGGACCAACCGGCAGCATGACAGCTTACTGGCTGTCCTGGATGAAGTAGCGGGTAAATACTAGGACATCAATGACCCAGACCTTGGCCCCTGACCGATTTATTCCCAGAGTCTAAACTGCGAACTATCAATCTCTTCACCTACCAACCATAACTATTCCAATGCCGCGTACCGCAAGCATCCAGCGTAAGACCAACGAGACCAATGTCGACCTGACCTTGAACCTTGATGGCGGTTCGTACCGCAACCAGACGGGCGTGGGATTACTTGATCACATGCTCGATCACATTGCACGTCATGGCGGGTTTGGTTTGGATGTCAAAGCATCTGAGGACACTCAGATCGACGACCACCATAGCGTCGAGGACGTCGGTATCGTGCTTGGCCAGGCGGTGAACGAAGCATTGGGTGACAAGGTTGGGATCGAGCGTTACGGTGATGCTGCAGTGCCCATGGATGAAGCCTTGGCCCGGGTGGCCATTGATCTGTCCGGTCGATCTGCCCTGGTATTCAAGGTCGATTTCCGACAGTTCGGTGCGGATCCCGCAGCCATTGGCCGTTTTGACGTGCAATTGATTCAAGAGTTTTTCATCGCTGTTGTGAACAACGGCCGCATGAATCTGCACATCGAGGTGCCTTGGGGCGAGAATAATCACCATATCGCCGAGGCTATCTTCAAGGCCTTTGGGCGTGCGTTGCGCCAAGCCGTCACCATCACTGGCGACCAGGTCCCGTCCACGAAGGGAATGCTGTAGGAATCATCCGTATTGCGCAACCCATTGCGCAATCCCGCTGCTCCCGGGAGTTCTTCATGCCTGAAGCTGAGAGCATTTTTACGAAGATTGTTATGGGCGAGATTCCTTCCCTGAAGGTGTATGAGGACGAATTGGTGTATGCATTTCTAGATATCGGCCCCGTGTCGCGTGGACACTGTCTGGTGATTCCCAAGGTGTGCTACGCCACGTTAGATGCAGTGCCCGATGCAACCGCTGCTGCGCTCGGTCGAGTACTGCCCCGGCTGTGCCGGGCGGTGGTCCGGGCCACGGGCGCCAGTGGGTACAACGTGCTGCAGAACAATGGCCGTATCGCCCATCAGATGGTCGACCACGTGCATTTCCACATCATTCCAAAATACGAACAGGGCGAGACGTCGCTTGGCAGCGGTTTGGGCATTGGCTGGCCAGCAGGGGAATTGGATTCCGGCGAGGGACTGAAGTTGCAAGACGCGATCGTTACTGCGTTAGACGAGTAGTGAGGAGATTACTTAGGAAGGTGATTTTGGAATGGAGGGCCTTGGGTTGTGGGGGAGCCGATTTGGCATACCACGTATATGTCAACCAATCCTAGCCCCGGACTACCTGCATAACAGACAACGCTAGAGTGACACTTGCCCTGAGTTTTCAAAGTGGAGACTAGGAGTTGGTGCAACGGGCGAGCCTGAATCTTAGTTCACTTCATACCAGGAAACATTTGATGCGGCATTTGATGGGACGAGTACTTCTACGGTCACCTCGGCGCCCTGTTGATGTTCATTCTCTTCGGCATTGCGTCGGAATACAGCGATGACCCGCTTGGATTCGATGGGGCCTCCGCTGAAGTCGCTGGCGTCGTATCCGTGTACCAGTAGATAGGCGGCGAAAGTATCGCTGCGCACCGAGCCGACCTGGGACAGCCAACTGGCGATCAGCATCTCCTCTTCGCGGTCATTCACACCATCGGTGTAGGGCGGTTGGGTGCTGGTATCGTTGCCCAGGAAATCGACGGTGATGTTATTCCCGCCGCCATCCTCGAGCGCATTTTCATCCGCCGGGTTGTGGGCAAGATCATACAAGTCGTACAACTGAGTGGCTCCGCTGAATAACTCCCCGACGCTTGCAATCCCGGGCCGGGCCAAGCGGAATGGTACGGATCTCTGCTCCGGGTTGTCGCGGTAATCGACGACCGCCTGCGCGACCAGATGGCGCAGTTCCGGATCCGCAATGGGCAGGATTCTTTCCAGCAGCGTGCTGGGGATGGTGTTGAGGTTGATCAATCCGGGAATGATCAATTCGTTCTTCTCATGGTCGAAGTTATCACTCTCTCCGTCACCGTCGTTATCTTCACCATCACTCATCGGATCGAGCGTGGTTAGCCGATCCAGGAGCATTGCGCCATGTGGCACGGCATTCCCGCCCGCCCCGATGGTTCCGGTGTCATAGACGCCGGAGAAGTCGAGTTGAAATTCACTGACATTAGTGGCGCCAGAATTGCTCCATGCCTTGGGTATTGTCTCGGTAGCATCAAATCCTAATGCTGCAACGTGAGCTAATTCGCCAATCTGCAGGATTGAACCACGGTCGCCAATGATGATCTGTTGTGCTGAAGGATTTGGGATGTCGCCGCTGGGGCCACCTTTGATCGTCTTGTCGGACTGGCCCAATGCCTCGGCATCCTCGTCATACGCCGGTTCCGGTGCCGGATCGGCGCCTGATCCCGGAAGCCCATAAGTCAGGCCATGTTCAAAGGTGCTAGTGGCAGATGCGGCGATCTCGTCTTCATCTACGGTCAGCATATTCAGTCCGTTACCGTTGCCGATGCTGAAGTGGCGGATATAGCCAATAACATTAGCGGATACGGGGTTCATTGCCGGGGAGTTGAATAGTGATGTGGCGGGATATATGTCGTCGTCAAACGAGTCAATAAACTGTTTGTTCTGGATGCGGCTATAGGCAGGCGTATTGCCGGTAGAGTCATCTTGTGCCACGGCGACAAGTTCCACGTTCACGTTGCTGCTGCCGCCGACAGGCCAGTCTCCTGAGACACTCGCAACGTTGGTTGTGTCGGTGAACAGGCTCGTTACATCATCATGGCTGCCGTTACTCGATTCTGAATCGCGGTAGAGAATCAACGTCTGGCCGGGATTGAGCCCGGTCGATTCGACCGTACCATCAAGGTCCGCGTCAACGTTGGCGGGAGCGCCCCACATCGTTGCTAAGTCGCCCCAGTCATTGCCACCAACGATCAGCCGCACGCCCTCTAGGCTGATCGGACGGTTGAATGGATTGCCGATTTCAATTGCATATCCCGGCGTACCATTATCATCAGGTGTCCAGCGGACAGTCCAGGTGTTGACCTGCCCGGTGTCCGGGGGGCTCGGTGCCCCGTTGCCATCGACGTCGTTGTCCGTTGCGAGGCTGATCGTATAAGGTCGCTGGGCATAGACCTCGATCAGCATTGGCAGCGCTTCCATGCCATAGTAGTTACCCACTTGCGTCACTTTGTTGTCAGCATCAGCATAATCCTTGATGCTGGCAGCAAACTGGTCGGCAAAGTCAATAACGCTGATAAGCCCCCCGGGCAGGTTTTCTGCAGTGTCGAAGGTGGTCTCGATTTCCTCGGCCAGGGCATCGCCGTCAATCGTGTTGACATCCAGCTTCTGGAAACTTCCGTCGAAAGCATCTGCATTGGTGAGCTTCGGTGCAAAGATGGCAGTCCCACTGGTTGTGGTCATTTGATGACGGGGTTCAAGTTCGAAGAAGTCCTGACGAAAATCACCACTGGAGGATCCGCCAGGGTATTCCCCGGCCCAGTTCTTCGACATATAGTCGCCCTCGGCCGGCGATGGCGAGCGGAGAAAGAGGTTCATGCCTGTAGTGGGGTCTTCGATTGCAGCTACATTACTCGCCAGATTCAAGCCGTTGCGATAGCGCAACTCGTATTCATCATCGATGCCGTAGGCTTGGAAGCCTCCGGAGTTGCGAGGCAAATAGATCGAGCCCTGTTTGGTCCAGAAGTCATCGCGATTTGGGCCCGAGACCAAGGTCTGCCCGATCAATCCGTATGGTGTGCGGTACAGCAGGAGTTTGCGCAACTCATCCATGGCCCCGGACCTTAGGCTGAACACGAATTGGCCTAGGTCGATCTCACTGGGGGTGTGCCAGTATGGCGCATTATCGCCTGTCAATGAGGGGTCATATTGACCTGTGCTGTCAATCTGGCTCAGGGCGGTATTAGTGTTGATCATGCCCGAGAGATCGACAACCCGTACGGCCATGAAGTACATCACTCCACTGATCTGGCGGATGGCCGCCCAAGCCCAGCGACTGTCACCGATCCCATCACCGTCGGCATCGACCAGCAGGCGGTTTGGATTGCCTGCGGGTCCCAGCAATAGGTCCGTGTCTGTTTGGGTTGTGGTATTGGCGAAGTTGACGACATGCTCATTCAGATTGACGGCCGGATCGGTACCGACGCCAGCCAACTCCGAAGGGTCGGTGTCGCCATCGTCGACGTAGTATCCCCACAGGTTGCTGATATGTGGCCAATGCTCCAATCCAGGTCCACCAGAGAAGTCTGGCATTTGCGATGCCAGCCACATGTCATCTTCATCGCCACCGTGGGCGGTTTGTTGACCTTTGAAAAATGTCATGATTGCGTGGCGAGTGCTTGGATCAGCATTGGTGTGGGGATAGTCGTACAGCTCGATTAACCCGGAAAGGCTAGTGAGGCCGCCGCCAACGCCACCGGCACTGATGGAAGTATTTGTATCAGTCAAGTCCTCCCGGAGCGCGACCATCAGGTGGTTGATACAGGCGTCGACCACCACATCGATGTCCCCTTCAACCTTGGCCACAGCGAATCGCTGGACCGCTGTCTGCTGGAGGTACACCGCGCCCATCATCGCCATCAGCACCAGTGATACTATGACCAGGATGACGACAGAACCGCTTTTGCGTGTGCGTTGCAAACTCTGGGGGCAACGTATCATCGCTCAACTCCTAGGGGTGGAGCCAGATCAATCAGGCCGATTGACCCGGACAATGTGCTCGAACCAGCGGCCCGAGATTCTGCCTTCGTCATCTTCATCAAAGTCACCATCTAGATCGTTGTCGATGTTGTCTGCCAGTCGACTATCATCGGTACTGATCATCCGGCCCATCTCATCATGCATGCGGTAACGAATCCGGATCAGGTGGGGCCAGGCACTGTTGCTGGCAGCAGTTGGTGTCGTTGTTGGCATATCGTCGTTGTATTCCCAGATGAAGGCCAGGTCAGCGTTTGTGTCGAACGGTGTTGGTGCCGGATCCACGATTGGATTGAAGTTGCTGTAACTGGCCGTGTAGTTGAACGACGCCGAGGTATATCCTGGGTTACCGGTTCCATTGGGGATCAAGTCCAGTCCATACCAGACGATATTGCCCGGCCGGGGGTCGTTGTCCGGCTGGCCATCACCGATGTCCGGAGCGCCATCACCGTTTATGTCAATGTCGAGCGTGTCTGTATCGATCTGGCCATCGTTGTTGACGTCGGCAGCGAACTCGACCACAAAGTCGCTGACGTTGTGGGCCAGGATTGGGTGCGTCTGTGCGATTCGCCAGCTAGCAAAATCCATGCTCTCAGGCATCGGATTGGCCCGCAACCGTTCGGCGGCGAAGGTTGTGGCTAGGTAACCAGTGGGAAATGTCAGTGCCGACGGGCCGTAGGTGGCATCGGCCACGTCGGTCAGGCCGCGCCAGAGTCGGCTGTCGAAGGGTGCATAACCACCGGGTAGGATGGAGTTGTTGTAGAAAATTCCCGTGGCATGAATATCAGAGAGGCTACTGTAGTCCGAAGGCAGGGCGGTATCTGGACCGATCAGTAGGCTTTGGCGACCGAGGATCCAGGTGTGGCCCAGTGCATCTAGTGCCGTGCCTAACTCGGGGTTCAGCGGGTCGGTGCCATCGTGATTGGTGCGCTGGATGTGGCCATACCAAATCCGGGCCATGTTGGCTTGGAGCGAGTTGCCCAGGGTGTGCCAGGCACGAGGTGTCATGGAATGAAACGGCTTGCCCAATTCCGATGTTGCGATAAAAACAAGCTGATCGCTGCGCACCAGGTTCAGCCGTAGTGAACCGGTCCCGTCACCGCGTGGAATCTGCACCCCCTCATTGGCGTCCAGCCTGCGATTACCGTTGTAGTCGCCAATCAGTCGGTTGACAATGATCAGGTAGCCGCCGGGATTTGGATCGTCCTGGGGGCCGAGCATGTGATCAACATCCCGGTTCAGTTGGTCGTTGATCGTTTCGCTGGTGACCACCGCATTGCCGGTGGCCATGCCCAGCTGAACCGCGCGGCTAGTATCGTTGAACAGCGAGTTGATGAACAACATCAGCATTGCCGCGATTGCGATCGCGACAATCATTTCCATGAGCGTGAAGGCGGATTGAGTATGGTGCTGGGGCACGAAAATCACTCCACAACATCGGGTACGACCAGGATCGCGGCCGTTGGGCTGGCACCGCTGTCGGCGGGCTTGCCATACCAGATGAACGAGGGGGTCGCCAGTGGCAGCACCTGCGGGTGCCCGGCTATGAATGTGTTGGAGACTACGCCGTTGACGTCGGCGCTGAGTACTCGATGAATGGTTCCAAAATCATCTAGAAACAGGTCGCCTGGGCGTAGCTGATCGGGTTTATTGTCACCAGGATCGATCAGGTCATTAGGAAAGTTGAATCGTCGGCTGCCCAGGGAGGGTAATGGCATGAGCTTAACACGAATCACGCCGGGCACCTTGGCATCATTGAGCGTACCAGGCAAATCCCCATCGTTGTAGTTGCCCCATTCGCCGAGTGGTGCAGCGGTCCGTGGATAGCTCCCACTGGCTTCGCGACGTAGCACGAAGAGAATCACCTCCCAGTCGCTGCCCGTGGGTGCCGG
>Ga0310123_10004464_pt1 | contig 10592 bp, 10 predicted proteins | sample CB6_AW_1057_MG_FD_203505 | JGI IMG/M metagenome (GOLD analysis project Ga0310123, IMG submission 203505) | Marine microbial communities from Western Arctic Ocean, Canada - CB6_AW_1057 | ecosystem: Environmental > Aquatic > Marine > Oceanic | place: Canada: Western Arctic Ocean | collected...
AGATCCATCTAGGCTGCCGCTGACCGTGCATCACGGGTCATCCTGATCAATTCAACCGGTCGAACCGGAAAATTCGTGCCGACCGCTCGAGACCGCCCGCCGAATTGGCCGACGGATTTGTCAGTCATCATTGACAGCCCGCAGGGACAGAAATCAGCACGATTGTCTAATTCGACCGGACGCGGTCAGGGAGATTACATCCGTCGAGAGGGGACAAAGAGGGTGGAATGCGTAACTTCCTCTCTCTATCTCTCTCCCCTCCCTCTCCAGTGTGGTCGTTGCGTTTGAATTCTGGCGACTTGACCATCGGATGACGCCGCAACATAATGAGGTGTTCCTTTTTCACCCTGCTCTTAATTGCGTCATCCTGCTCTTAATAGCGCCCTGTGGACCGCGATTCCATGCTCAAAAAGTCAGAGATTGCCGAGTTCAAAACGCTACTGCTGACGGCTCAGGCACGTCTGCGGGGAGACGTTCAGCAATTGACCGACGAGGCTTTGGTGCAGGGCGAGGGGAACGGTGAATCTCGCAGTCCGACCCATATTGCAGAACTGGGTACGCTGACCTACGAACAGGATTTCTCGCTACGTGTCGTCGAAAGCGACCAAGAGGTTCTTGATGAGATCACCGCGGCACTGGAACGCATTGCTGAAGCGACTTATGGGCTGTGCGAAACGTGCTTGAAAGTTGGAAAACCGACGTCCAAGTCGTCTATTCCCAAAATGCGTCTCAAGGCCATTCCGTATGCACGAAACTGCGTGCAGTGCGAACGGCAGCGCGAAGAACTGTCTCCATGAAGCGGATCCCCGCCAGCCGTTACGTCATCTTCGCGCTCATTGCCGGTGTTGGTCTGTACTGGGATCTCTTCTCGAAACAGATGGTTTTTACAGACCTAGGATACCCCGCCGATTCCAGCAGCCCCGTCCAGATGGTTCCGGGTACCCATCAACTGTTCGCTTTCCCCCCAAACCATCAGGGGGTCAGTCAAGCGCACCTGGAGGGTTGGCTGTCGTTTCGGCTGTTGACCAGCTTCAATGAAGGGGCACTGTGGGGAATCGGACAGCGCTGGACCGCGTTGTTCGCGGTGTTGAGCATTTTGGCCGCCGGCGGAATCATTGCCTGGCTGTTCGTCTGTGCTGCCGCCCAAAGTCTTTGGCTGACGATGACTCTGGGCCTGATTATGGCCGGCACACTGGGAAATCTTTGGGACCGCCTCGGACTGCATGCCTGCCGCCGCGTGAACGGAGAAAGCGTCTTCGCGGTCCGTGACTTCCTGCTGTTCACATTTGGCGATTTCAACTGGCCGGTGTTCAACTTCGCCGACGTCTTTCTCGTCACCGGGGCGATGATGCTCATGCTGCAATCCTTCACGTCGCGCCGGGAACACGCCCCAAACGCAGACGCCTCGACGACCACAGCGGCAACGGCCGGCCGTGCCTCGAATCCGTGAGCGGTTCTCGCCCTCAACCCGGACGTCTCGCGACTGGGCATATCGTCGTCTGCCCCGATACCAGAGTAGTCATACCGCTTCGGTCTCGAAGGGGCTCTTCATCGGCGAAAAACCGCACAACAGAATCCCCACCTCGTACAGCACGATCAGCGGGAACATCATCATCAGCATGCTCGTCGGATCGGCCGGTGTCAGCAACATCGAAATAACCGCGATCACCAGGATTGCCATGCGGCGTTTTGTCCGGTAGTCGTTGGCCTCGAAGATTGAGATTCGTTCCAGAAACAGCATGACCAATGGCAACTGAAAACTAAGGCCGAACATCAACGGCAGCAAGATCGCAAAACTGATCCACTCCGAAAGCCGGATTTGTGGGTTCACGTCCAACACCTTGTTGAAGCTGAGCAGAAAATTGAGCACGAAGGGGAAGACGGCGAAGAAGCAGAACGCCGCACCACCGAGGAATAACCCCGTGCTCATCGGCAGGTAGACGTAGACGTATTTTCGTTCGTGCGGGAAAAGTCCGGCCGCCACGAACTGCCACATCTGGTAAAACACCCACGGGCTGGCGAACATCAATCCGGCCACAAACGCCACTTTCAAGTAGGTCAGAAATGCCTCCTGCACGTTGAGCGTGACGGTGCTGTTGGCCGTCTCCACGAGCCGCGAAAGTTGTGCGAACTCCGGCGCCGAAATGCGGAGCAGGACTTTCTGATCGGCTTCATCGGCAGAAAGTTCGGGGAGCTGTGGGAATTTGGCTTGGCGAAGCACTGCGACAACGTTGCCGGCACGCATTTCGACAGTGATGGTCGTTTTATCGTCGGGACCGGGTGGTGGATCGACTTCTCGGGGCTTGGTTTGCTGCCCGTGATCGTCGTTTGGGTTCGTTTTGGTCTCGTCGTCCCAAAGGCTGTTCCACCAGGTGCTGAAGCTGAACCCCGTTAGATCATCGGTGACCGTGATCTTGTCCGCTACCTCATTGTGTTTCCTCAGCGCATTGTCAATCGGCCTGCGAACGACGGCGACAATTTGATTGCCGAGAAACAACGACACGATGACGCAGAGCACCACCCCGATAATCGCCCTCCAGAGATGGATGCGCAGCACTTCGAGGTGCTCGCCGAAGCTCATGGTGCTGTTGTCGAACAGGTCTTGTGACTTAGCCATCATTCTCCCTCCACGGGATTGTGCATACTTGTCTTGCTGGTCGACGTTCGATCAAGAGTGGTTTAGGCATCTCCTTCCGCTGGCGGCTGTCCGAGAAAGCGCTGCGCAGTTCCGAAAATGGTCCGTTGCCGTTTCCACGCGCTCCCCGCGTGCATCGGCCCAGACAACGCCTTGGGAAATCGTCCCACCGCTGAAAGGTACGACTGATTTGGGGGGGATGACTGGGCAGGAGTCGAACGTCGCCGCGAACAAACCGCCGCGCTTTGATGCACCTTGACGGCGCGCCCCTGATACTTCGGCGGTGTCCGCTCGGTTCGCCCGCATCGGAAGAGCAGGAAGGATGAGCGGCTTCAGCAATTCATTTTAGTGGTCGAGGCTTGATTGTCAACCGGCCCCGCCCGACCCATCGCAACCCGTTACTGAGTTGTAAACTCGTCGCCGATCCACATCACCATCGTCTTGGTTAGCTGATCGTGCAGCGTCTGTTTGTTTGGCGTGAAAGCGGCCATGATGAAACCGATCCCAGCAATCACCCCCGAGAAAAGCCGTCCGAAAAACCGTCCGACGGCGACGTTGGCTGTGATTCGTTTGCCTTCCAAATCAGTGACGATGATTCCCATAGCCCTTTTGCCCAGCGTTCCCTGACCGATGCCGCTTTCCGACCTGGTGAAATACAGAAACGGGATGACAACCATCGCCAGATACGAAACCAACATCATCCGCTCCCCCATGACGTCGTTGCCGAGAATATCGGTGATCAAGCCGGAAGCCACCGAAACGGCAACGTACAACACCCCCGAAGTTGCCGACAGTAGCAATCCATCGATTACGGTGGCCAAGTACCGAACCCAGAAACCGCAGGGAATATTCGGTTTCTGTTCCCGGACCAGTTCCAGACGGTTCTTGAAGTAGTAACCCAACAGCCCGTTGGCCCGCATCAGGAATACCGCCGCGAACGCTGCCGTGAAGGAAAGTGGGGTAACTACCAGTAATCCCAGGAGAATGGCCAGGGTCGAAAAGATGCATTGGTAGAAAAATCCTTTCATCTCTATGATTTCCGGGCGTTCGCCGATGAGCAGCAGAAACCATTTCGTCGCACTGTTCAGCGGGTTCTGCTTCTGGATCGAGGCTGCGATTTCCTGGCTGAACAGCCCCGCGACAACACCAAAAATCACGAACGGCAGAAGAACCACCAGAGCAATCAGCAGCCAATACAGCACCGGACGGGAGTTCCTGAGAAAGAGCTTGAGCATGTCCACCGGTAAGAATGCCTTGTAGGTATACGGCATCGTCATGTGGACCTGGGCGATTGGAAATGCGAAAATCGCCAACAGGGAAATGCCGAAAAGGACCTGGATAATTCGCAGAAAACCTGAGTCTCCGAAGGCCGAGATCGAGGACAACGCCATCAAACCGACGAGTACCGCTGCCACACCGAAGATCGGCAGCAATAAGATGAACGGCCACAACATTGCCTTCAGACCGATGGCGATCATCCCGAAAAATTCAAACGAAGCCCGTTTCAGTCTCTTTTTTTCCATCGTCGCCTGGATCACCTTGCGAGACAGATGCCAGTACCAGCCGGGACCGCCCAGAGCCATAAGCGTGATCAGAAAGTAACCGAAGACGACGGGCGGACTCCTTTGCGCTTGGACCCGGGCGACTTCTGAGGAAATCGGCTTCTTCGCTTTGTCAACATTCCCACTGATACTTTTGAACTCTGAATTGAAGACAACTTGTGTAAAGACTACGGAACCGAGAAATAACAGTATAAAAACCGACCACACCAGACCGGTGAGCACCGCCAAGGACCTGTTTTTTCTCAGGAATTCCCAAGAGTCGGTCCAGACTTCCGAGTAAAATTTCGCCGGGTTCGGGCCACGACGCCTGACCGGCTTTTTGCCAGTTGCCTGGTCGATGCCGCACTGGGGGCACAGTCGGTCTTCATCTCCGAGAACGGCCCCGCAACGGGAACAGACGGCGGTGTCCCGGTCTTCGACTCGGCTCAAATCGATGTCGGCCAGGAAATTGTCGTCGGAACCAGCCATCTGCGGGACCCGTTTCTTCTTCATTCGCGCTGCTGCCCCTTTGCCCCGCGCATTCGGAACGCGCACCCGTGCCTCGCAATGAGGACAACGAATCGCTTGACCCCGCGCTTGATCCGGCGCAGTCAACACTCTGTCGCAACTCGAACAACGAACCTTCACCGGCATTGTGACGGCTCCCGGATTTTAGGGCGCACCCGAAGTGGGGCGCACGGTTAAACATTTGGCGGCTTCCGGACAGTTCCCATAGGGTGATCTGTGCAAACCGTAACGGGCTCATTTCGATTTCTTGCCCGCTACGTAATTCGCAATTCGGAACAAGTCACTGTACCATTTCCGACGGCCGCATTGCACCTCAGAAACATCGAAGTAGCTGGCTAGGGAAGGGTACAGTTTAAAATGCGAAGGTTGATTGATCGGTCGAATACTGGCGATTAACCGAGGACTGGTTTAAGTCGGGAACAGTCTTCCCGGCGGTGGCAGAGAGTCCGGAGGAACGGTCTTCTTTCTGAGAATTCCCTTTCCCCTATCTTCTGGCTCCGATCCTTTTGGATACACGACGAAGCGAGAACCTGCTGGTTCATTCTGTAGTGTCATCAATTCGTACCAGACCGACAATACGGTGAGCATTTTCGCAAACAATTTTCGGCGTTGAACGGCCGCAGAAAGGATTACATGAGTCACGCCTTCGCGAACGCATACACGGGGGAGTGGCTCGCCTTTTCCGCGTTGTCTGCGACCGCGATCACCGGTGGCAAGAATCCAGCCGCCGTCTGCCATGCGCGGAATCCATTCCTCATCCCCAATGCCCTGATCTTGGAAATCCAAAATATGGATGATTTCCGGCCGATCGTCGTCTACTTCAAACGATGCCAGATCAGTAAGGCATTGGACGTGTGGCTTTCCGATGCATTCGTCAAACAACAACTTAGGCTGCGTCACGCGGCTACGCTCAGAAGATGATCGTAGTAATCGCAGGCGAGAGTCACATCCTCACGATCCACACCATACGCCCTCGCGGCGGCGTCAATTCCGCCTTCGGCAATGCTTGCCTCCCAGAGCGTCTCAGCAGTGTAACCGCAGGATTCGACAATCGGTTCTCCGAATCTACGCTTCGGATTCATAAGGATTTGGCGTCCATTTCCTTCCCACGCTCGGTACCCCACGGCAAGCCCGTCATCCCCGAATTCAAGACGATCAAGGTAACGCTCGGCGATTGGACCCAGCATAAAATTCTTCGAGTGCTTTCCCGACAATTGGACGAGGTTGCCATTGACCTCAAGAACAAGCTCTCGTTCTTGGTAGATGAAAGAACGGTGTGGCCCTGCGAATGGGTGTGGAACGTCAAATTGATTTTTTGCGAGATCGACAGCCTTGCGAATTTTTCAAAGACTGATTTTAGGATACTGTATTCGGATTGTGCGGATCGCGAGCGCTTGCACAAAATCACGGAATGTTACAACCTTTTCATCCGACCGCCCTGCCATTTGTGCGGACACAACCGCATTACTCCGCGCATCGCCGAAGAGCCAGCGATTCAACGTCTGCGTGCGGACGCGAGCGTAGAAGGCCGCCTGGATTGGCGAGTAAATGCCAATGCCAATTTCGTCAGAAATCCTGGTTGCGATCATCTGTGAGTGAGTTTCTGGGGGCCTTTTGACTAAAATACTGTCACTTTCCATGAAATGAAATTTTCCTATCGTTGTCAACTCTTATGTCGGGGGGATCTCCAATTGGAATCAGCGACGAGTAGTCGTAGGTCAGGCACCCCGTGCCTGACCTTAGGGTCTCATCTCCTGTAATGTATCATCGACGACGTTCAGCACATGTGTAATGTCCTGCGGTTCGTGGGCCAGCGAATAACCGTGATGGCAGGCCGCGCCGCCGTAATCGTGGAAATAAACGCCGCGCTGCGTCGTGCCACGGCAGAACTGGAGCATCGTTTCCGGCCGATGACACAGACTTTGTCGGTAGTTGTTCACCGGCTCCCGCGTACCGAACAAAATCCCGAAACGGCTGCCATGATGCTGAAAACGGACCGGCACGGGACTTCGCTCGGCTATATCGGCTAGCCCGGCGTACAGTTGTTCGGCGAGCGAATCGATCTTCTGCCAAAATCTCGGTCTGCGAATTTCATCGACAAAGGCGAGTCCACCCAGAATCGAGGCCAGCGGTCCGTTGAAGGTCCCTGAATGCGCCACGTCGCCGACCGGCTGGTAACGGTCCATGATCTCTGCTTGGCCGAGGATTGCTGAAAGCGGCAGGCCGCCGCCGAGCGATTTTCCAATGGTGCAAACATCGGGAGTCACGCCGAATTCCTGCTGCGCTCCGCCCGGGCTTTTCTTGGCGAACGATTGGATTTCGTCGAAAAAGAGGATCATACCGTGCTCGGTCGCCAGTCGGCGGGCCAGTTCCAGAAATCCTGGCTCGGGCAGGATGCAGCCGCAGTTGTAATCGACCGGCTCAATAAGAATTGTACCGACCTCGTCCCCGTGCTTCTTGACGGCCGCTTCGAGTCCTTCCGGGTCGTTATACTCCAGCGGGATGATCAGTTCGGCCAGGGCGAGTGGAATCCCGGCGCTTTCGCGATAAGGCGGTGACGCATCGAGCTGGTCAACCGGCGGGTGACCTCCGATGAACGTCAACTCGTGGTAACCGTGAAAGTGTCCGAAAAAACGGATGATCTTGTCTCGACCACTGACTGCTCGGCAAAGCCTCAGCGCGTGCAGCGTCGCTTCCGAACCGGATGAGGTGAACCGCACTCGCTGACCGCAGGGGACGAGTTCGCACAACTGTTCGGCCAGTTCGATGTGCAGCGGCGTATCGAAACTGCACAACCCCCCCAGTTCCCAGACGTCGTCGAAAACCTTTCGTAGCGACTCGTGGCCGTGTCCGAGCAACGTCGCCCCGTGGCTCATCGACATATCGAGCAACTCACGGCCCTGAATGTCCCAAAACCGTGCCCCTTGGGCCCGCGAAGCGTACACCGGCTCGTCCCAGGCCTTATTAAACCGTGTGCTGGAGCAAACTCCCCCCGGTAGGACGTTGCGCCCGCGCTGGTATAATGTCTGAAGTGCTGCGGAGGACTGTGCCAGTTCGATCCGATTCATCGAAGATCCTCAAAATGTTCGGTGACTGAGACTCGAACATGCGTGAAGCGCAGGTGAAAGTCAAGTTATGCCCCTTGTGTCTATGACGGTGTTGCTGAACGTCCGATGCTCCGATTCCTGATTCCACGAATCGCCCTGCGCGACCTGCCGCCCATGATTACCGTCGCGGTTGTTGTCGCGGGCATTTACGGAATAGTCCACGACCAGATCACATACACCATTTCCCCTGAGTACTTTACGAAACTCAAGTTCGATCAATTTCATTATGCCGACATTGGCCTGTCTGATCGTGTATTCGTGGCTGCCATCGGATTTCTCGCAACTTGGTGGGTTGGCTTTTTCTGTGCGTGGTTCTTGGTGCGTCACTTGATTCCAGAGCAACCGAGGTCTCATGCGTTACGACAAATCTCCATTGGAGTCGCGATCGTTTTTGTTTGTGCGCTACTATCGGCAACAATTGGATTCGGTTACGGTTTGTGGCGCGGTCCTAGCGCTGATTATTCTTTCTGGAATCCGATGTTGAGCTTGCTCGAAAAGAAGACGACTGGTCGTTCGTACGCGTGGCTTATATTCATTATGCGAGCTATCTAGGTGGTATTCTTGGACTGATCTTGTCGCTGGTATGTGTACGTCCAGTAATAAAGTCCGATACCAATATTGTTCGCGAAAACGGCACATAAGAAGGTGGGGTGGCCCATGTTCTTGAACCTGGGCGAGGAACTCGCAAGAGGTTGACGGAGCAAACGCGGTCGTCACCATGAAGGGGTGAATCGACGCAAAGTTTACGACCAGAAACTGTTTGCACACTTCGTCACGTTTTCGTGTTCTCGAAGGTGCCGGCTGAGGGATCATCCTCAACTTGGGCCGGGTGCAATGAGCGGCCTCCCCAAGCCTTCGGCAGCCCAGGTTGACAAGCAACCTGGGCTGCCTTGCGGGTCGTTCTCGCACACTCCCGCGTGATCCTGTAGAATCACGCAAGCGATCCACCACCGACTGAAGGCCGGCAGATGACGACAACAACCCATTCCGCTGCGACCACGCATGTTCCCGATGCCTCGGGACGGTTTGGTGAATTCGGTCGGCGTTTCGTGCCCGAAACGTTGATGCACGCGCTCCAGCAGTTGACTGCCGAATACCAGCAGGCCAAACAAGACCGGTCGTTCCAGGATAAATTGACTCATCTGCTACAGACGTATGTCGGCCGGCCTACCCCTCTGTACTTCGCCGAACGGCTTACCGAACATTGCGGCGGGGCGCAAATCTACCTGAAGCGCGAGGACCTCAACCACACCGGCGCGCATAAAATCAATAACACCATTGGCCAGGCGCTGCTGACGCTGCGGATGGGCAAGAAACGGGTGATCGCCGAGACCGGAGCCGGACAGCACGGCGTGGCGACGGCGACCGCTTGTGCCCGCTTCGGGTTGCAGTGCGTCGTCTACATGGGCCAAGAGGACATTCGCCGGCAGCGGCTGAACGTCTTTAACATGAAAATGTTGGGGGCCGAGGTTCGTGAAGTCAGCACCGGCTCGAGGACATTGCGCGACGCCATCAATGAAGCGATGCGCGACTGGATGGCATCGGTCGCGACGACACATTACATCATCGGCTCGGTGGTTGGCCCGCATCCGTTTCCGATGATGGTCCGTGACTTTCAGGCGGTCATCGGCCGCGAGACAAAACAGCAATGCTTAGACCAATTGGGACGGTTTCCGAGGGAAATCATCGCTTGCGTGGGAGGAGGTTCTAACTCGGCAGGCATGTTCTATGCGTTCATCGACGAGAAAGACGTCCAGTTGACGGGGGTCGAAGCCGGCGGCCGCGGACCAGAGCCCGGCGCGCACGCCGCCACCTTAAGCTACGGCCGGAAGGGTGTTTTGCACGGCAGTTTTAGCTACGTTCTGCAGGACGACGACGGCCAAACGCTCGACGTGCATTCCATCTCGGCCGGTCTTGATTACCCCGGTGTCGGCCCCGAGCACAGTTACTGGAAAGAGACCGGCCGCGTCGACTACATCATGGTCACCGATGACGAGGCTCTCGACGCCTTTCAGAAACTGGCCACGCTCGAGGGGATTCTTCCGGCCGTGGAAAGCGCCCATGCTCTGGCTCAGGCACTCAAAACGGCCAGCCAGCGCAGTCCCGACGACGTCGTGGTCATCTGTCTTTCGGGCCGCGGAGATAAGGACGTTCAAGAGGTGGCGCGACTGTTGGACAAACCAATCTAACCAAGCCCCTGGAAATTCTCAAGAAACAGGCAGGTTTCTCGGGCCTGTGCGGCCCGCTCTGCCACAAGCGGCCACTCGGCCTGCCACAGAAACAGTGACAATAATGGTTGAATTTCCTCGCAGTCTTGGACCGAACGATGTAGAGGCATTGTCTGCCAAAGAGAAGGCCAAAGCATTTTTTGCACGAACAGCGGCGCTGTCAGAGTTTGCCGATAAAAACATTTGTCTAGTTATCGTAGGTTAGGTTGGAATGAGTCAGCAGGAAGAAGCGATTACTGGAACGTATTACCGTATGTACCTTCTCTTGCGGGGTTTGGCAAAACTTGAGGATCCGTGCCACTTTCAGATGGCTGGCGTTGATCAGAACCGACAGAAATTATGCGCAAAGCATGGCTGGGATCCAAAGAAGCCGCCACTCCATTGGTCCGGAAAGGACACTCTTCAGCGAGTGCCCGACGCGGATATCGAGTACAAAGAAATCTATCGCAGTCAGTTCTTCCTTCAAAGTTACTACGTCCATGCCGGCGGCGCTGGCATGGACAGCCTATCGTGAGATGCCCTCATAGGAGTCTTCGCCATTTCCCACGCCCTC
>Ga0310123_10004465_pt1 | contig 10591 bp, 6 predicted proteins | sample CB6_AW_1057_MG_FD_203505 | JGI IMG/M metagenome (GOLD analysis project Ga0310123, IMG submission 203505) | Marine microbial communities from Western Arctic Ocean, Canada - CB6_AW_1057 | ecosystem: Environmental > Aquatic > Marine > Oceanic | place: Canada: Western Arctic Ocean | collected...
CCGACGATTTCATTTCTTTGTTCGTGGAGCGCTGTTTGAGGTTGGCGGGTGTCTCGATCGCTTCGTTTGGTAGGGAGACAAACAACTGCTCGACGTCGCGATGAAACGCTGCCTGACAACACGGCGCGTGCTCGTTCGCGGTGACGACAGCTCGTCCCACGAAGGCATTTTTGATCTCGAGACGGGCGAATTCCTGCGCCAGTCCACTCATCAGGGCTGGCGGGGTGATTCCTGCTGGGCGCGCGGGTTGGGCTGGGTGATTTATGGGTTTGCGTCTTCCTACCGTGCGGTCCGCGACCCGCGCTTTCTCCAAACGGCTCAGGCTTGCGCGGACTTCTATATCAGTGAAACGCCCGCGGACGGTGTCCCGCCGATGGACTACGACACCCCGCCCGATGAGCCCCAATACCGCGAATCTTCCGCCGGGGCGATTACTGCCGCTGGCCTGCTGCGTCTTTCCAAACTGGTTCCCGATCCGGTCAAGAGCGCCGCCTACGCGGGTGCGGCTCATCGAATCCTGCTGACCCTGTGCCAGGCACCCTATTGCGCGGAAGGTACACCGGGATGGAAAGGAGTCCTCAAAGAGGGCATCTACCATCTCAGGAAGGAACTCGGCGTCCGGGAGTCGGTGATGTGGGGTGAGTATTTCTTTGTGGAAGCCCTGGACCGGGCTTTGCGTCAGGCAGAATAACTTGCTTTCCGCCGGCTCGGTGAGCAGGGGCGGTCAACGTGCAGCGGCTGTCGCGATTCACTTCAGGCGGTAGGCTGGCGATACCGCTTCTCCGAGACTAAGGCTATGTAGATGTGGAAGGCGGTAGATCCAAGCGTTCAGACACGGCACGCCGAACGGAGGCTTCTGCGGCGGAGCATCGCAGCACAAGACGCAGATGGGTCCTTGCCGTCCTCGTCGTCATCCTGCTGGTCTTTGTCTGCAGAGTCGTTTCGACCTACTACGTTTTCACAAACGTCATCGACGCTCCCTGGCACATTAGCGCAGGCCTTGAATATCTGCGCACAGGCAACTACGATTATGAGCCTCAGCACCCGCCGTTAGCGCGCCTGGCACTCGCAGCCCTGCCGTATTGGCCGGAAGATCTCCGGCTTGGCGACTTTGACAGGCCATGGTCAGGTGACTGGCTCGACCGGGAGCTTGACTTTTACTGGTACACGCTGGCGCTTGCGCGGTTCGGAAATCTGGTGTTTGCCATACCCCTTCTCCTGGTGGTGTTCGTCTGGAGCCGCGACTTATTCGGTCCCATGGGCGGTTTAGCGGCTGTTCTGGCCGCCTCCTGCTCGCCGAATTTGCTGGCACATAGCGGAATTGCTGCTTTGGACATTGGAAACGCGGCAACTGTCTTCGTAGCGGCGTATTTTCTGTGGCGGTGGAGTGAGGAGCCCGGTTGGCGCTACTGCCTGCTGGCCGCTCTCGCGGTGAGCGCAGCCGTGACAACCAAGTTTTCGGCCCTGGTCTTCTTGCCTCCGATCGCGGCGGGCTACTACCTGATGGGAAAGCGGGTCCGCCCTCGCTCCACGCCCTCGGATCGGGCAAGTTTTGGGATTGTTTTCGTGCTGGCTGTCGTGATGGTTTGCTGGGCGGTCTATTCGTTCGATTTCGGCCGCGTGCCCGAACGCGCTGCGGATGAGACCGCTGTTGCGGCGACGCTCGGTTCGATGACCCTTTCTGCACCGCAGTTGTGGCGAGGGATACTCGATGTCGTCGAACACCAAGAGAGAGGACATTACGGCTATCTCATGGGCGAGGTCTCCGAATACGGCTGGTGGTACTACTTTCCAATTGCCGTCGCACTCAAAACCACGCCGGCGCTGTTGGTCCTGGCGGCTCTCGGAATTGTCCTCACCTTGCGGAGATCCGAGCGCCCACTCGCAGGCCCTGCCCTTGTGTTGGCTTGGCCGATTGTGGTGATCCTGGCGGTGGGCATGATCAGCAATCTAAACATAGGTGTTCGGCATGTGCTTTCCATATATCCTTTCCTGACCGTTCTCGCGGCAGCAGCTTTCGCGGGCGAACGCAGCCTGACGTTCCGCACCCGCATCACGATCCCGGCGCTGCTCTTGCTCGGTCTGCACGTGGCCGATTCCTTCGCGGTGCACCCGGATTATCTCGCCTATTTCACACCTGCCGTTCGAGGAAATGAAAAGGAATATCTAGTCGACAGCAACCTCGATTGGGGCCAGGACTTGGGCCGTCTCGCCAAGTTCGTGCGCGAGAATCGCATCCCGGCGATCCTGCTAGCCTACGAGGGCGACGAACATGCCGCCAAGTTTGGCATTCGAAACAGTCTCCTCCCTCCGAATCATCCCGACTGCTGCTGGATCGCGGCGGGCGCCAACCGACTGAAAGGGATCGGCCCTAATCTGTCAATGCTCGATAAGCGAGAGCCGTTTGCCAAAGTAGGCAAATCAATCTGGGTCTATAAGCTCACCGGCGATGAGATCTACTCGATCAAGTAGTGACCGATACCGATTTGCTCGCAAGAAGCACGGGAAAGCAAGTTTGGAGACGTCACCGCCGCTAACTTTTCGTCCGAGTGCGCCGTTGCGGAGAACCGCGGCTGTCGCAGCCGTAGCTCACTTGAGCCGGTAGACATCGATGGACTGATTGTTTTCCGGCTTCGGAAAACGTTTTAGCAGGCGCGCAGTTGGCTGGCGGATCTTGACGGCTTCCGGCGGGCAGTAGGCCGTATCGGTCACATAGTAGACGCGGGCCTCGCGGCTGAAGTCGATCTCTCCCATCTTGGTTCGCTCGTAGTGGGACCGGATCAACTCGGCCCGGCCCCGCGGCATGATGGGACTGTCCGGTGCAAGCTGGGTCCACCAGGCTTCGTAAACGCGGATGCCGTGTTTCTGGTTCAGGAAAGGAGCCATGGCGTCGGAAGGCGGGCCCCAGACCGGATCTGTCAACAGAACAAATCCGCCTTCTCGCTTGGCTTCTTGCTCGAGGAAATCGATGGCTTCACGCACTCCCCAACCGACATGACCGATGGATCGCATGAAGTAGTAAATATCCCGCTCGTGGAGAAAGGAGCGAGGAGCCGTCAGCATGCCATAGGACTGGTAGAGCATGGGGCCGGCAATCAGCAGCGTTGCCAGTGCCGCGACCATCTTACGGCGAGACTCACTGGGAAGCCATTGTTTCGAACGGACCCATAAATCAGCCGCCGCCAGTCCGATCACGACGAACCAGGGCCAAAAATGCGGATAAGGATAGCGCGTGGGGTACATCAGTTTCAGCAGAAAAACCTGAACTACCCATGGCAGCACGGAAGCCGATACCAGAACCCAGGCTGCCATCGACCGCCGCCAGGTCAGATAAGCCAGTGCGGCAATCGCGGCTAGGGCGCCCGGCCACGTCAAGTAGGTCGTGATATAGCCGCCCAGCTTAACGGCGTTCGTCGCCGCGGCCCCAAAAGGGTCCTCGAGCATTTCTTCCGGGGACGCGAAAAACTCTTTGTGGTGCAAGACTGCGTCGTGAGACTCCAGCGTGGGCGCGTCAGGGGTCGTCAGCAAACAAAAGACGATCGCCGCGACTCCGCAGATGTAAATCGTCGCCACTCTCGCCAACAGATTCCTCTCGTGTTTGCGGGCCTGCCAAAGGGCCGCCATCGCGGGAACAAAAGCGAACAGAAGCAGCGTCTGCTTGGTCAGCATGGCGAGGGCCAGAGCGGCTCCCGGAACCAGCTCGCGCTTCCAAGACTTGCCGGGTTCGGAAAAACACCACAGCGATGTAAACACAACTGCGATTCCGAAAAAGTTCGCGAACCCCTCGGTGTAGGCCAGCCGGTCGTAAAGAATCGACAGGGGAAAGCAGGCATAGAGAAACGCCGCGACCAAGCCGCCGCGCTCGTCCGAGAGCAGCCGTCCCGTGGCATAAACACCAACAGTGCTCCCGAGACCCGCCAGCACGGAAAGCATGCGCCCGCCGGCCAGCGGGTCACCGTCCCAGATCATTCGCTGAATCGCCAGGAGCCAGTAAGTCAAGGGCTGCTTGCCGTCGAGCAGCGAGATGAACCACTGGCCTTGGTGGTGAACGATCTCCGCCCAGCGGAGATAGATGCTTTCGTCAACGAGGATGGGCAGAAGAGTCGTCAGCTTGAATGCGCGAAGAAAAAGTGCCAGCGCGAGGATGCCGAGTAACACGCGGGCCCCTGACTGGCTCTCGGGCCAAATCAGGCTTTTCGTTTGCATCCACCAAGATGGGCCAACCGGCTCGATTTTCTTGGCTCCCGGCGGTGTGCCGCTTCCGCCCTTCGCCCGACGCCCGGTTGCGTGGATAGATCTCGGCGCTTCCTTGGGCTTCGTTTTCGGCATGGATCTATTGTTGCTTGGCGGGACCAAGCGCCGGCGCCGCAAAGGCCGCCGGCGGCAGGCAAGAACAGTCCTATTTTAGCCGGTAGACATCCACCGATTCGTTTCCCTCTGGTTTCGGAAAGGACTTCAACAGCACGGCGCCGGGTTGCCTGGCTTCGACGGCCAAGCGCGGCATGTAGAACGTGTCCGTCAGGTAGTAGACGCGCGGCACTTTGCGAAAATCCATTTCCCCCCGCGAAACGCGCTCGTAGTGCGACTTGAGGATCTCGACTTCCCCCCTCGGCACGATGGTTGAACTGGCATTCCCGGCTTGCAGCCACCACGCTTCGTGAACACGAATTCCATGACGTTCGTTCAGGTACGCGAAGGCCATATCGGCCGGGACCCCCCAGAAGGGGTCGGTCAGCAGAACGAATCCCTTTTGCCGCTCGGCTTCGGAAACCAAGAAATCGATCGCCTCGGGCACCCCCCACGCGACGTGAACGTAGGAGCCGAATTGCCGGCCGGCATCGTCGGATTCAATCTCGTTTTGAGGGTCGTTCAGGATGCGAAGGCTGAGCGAAGCCATGGAAACCGAGGTAATCAGCACCATGGCCGCGCCTCCAAGCAAGCGCGCGCGCGACATCGAGAGATGCGGCCATCGCCCCCAACATTTCTGGACACCCACTCCAATCACCAACATCCAAGGCCACGTATGAGGGTAGGCAAATCTGGTCTCAAACGCCGGGGCCACCAGGACCTGAACGGCGATCGGGACGATCGAGACGCAGATCACGATCAGAGCCGCGATCGAGCGGTTCACCGCGAGATAGAGAAAAGATCCGAGCATCAACAGCGCCGCGGGCAACGGGAAGTAGTGCATTAAATCGGCGCTAAGCAGCGGGAAGTTCTTTCGCGCATTGACGAAGGGGTCCGAAGCCAACTCCGCGGGACTCGTGATGCGGGAGGTGTGGTGGAGCACGACACTGTGCGTCTCCGGAACGGGCGCATCCGGTATCGTGGCTTGGAGGAAGAGGTAGACGAGCGGAACCGCCGCGAAGATCACCGCCCATCGCTGGAAGAGGGTGCCCAGCGGTCGAGGGGCGAGCCACAGGCCGAGCAAGATCGGGCAAAAAAGGAACAGCAGCGTGGTCGCCTTGAGTAAAAACACCAGACTCACCGCCGTGGCGGCCAGAGCTGTATTTTTCCAGCAGATTCGGTTTCCCGCGAAAGCCAGTAATGTGGTGTAAGCGATGCAGGCTCCCGCCAGGTTGACCAGAGCCTCCGTCAGCCCTAGCCGGTCGTAGACCAGCGACCACGGAAATACCGTCCAGCATAGGGCGCCAACGAGCCCGGCCGCCACCCCCGCGACCCGCTTGCCAATCGCGTAAACGAGGATTGCGGTCAATCCCCCCGCCACGGCAGAGAGGCCGCGAACTCCCAGCAGCGGATCGACTCCCGCAAAGCGAAGCAGAGCGTAGAGCCAATAGCTGAGCGGCTGCTTTCCGTCGAGCAGCGCGATGAACCACTGGTTCTGGTGCTCGATGATCTTCGCCCAGCGCATATAGATGGCCTCATCGGTTAGCACGGGAAAATCCGACGTAATACCAATCAAGCGAACCGAGGCGGCAACGATGGGGATCAAGACGACAATAACTTTCTCAAGCCGCGGCCACGGTTCTCGAGCCGCTTGAGCCTCCTTCTTCTGGCGGCCGGATTTCAACGGCTTGGGGACTCCTGCCATGAAAGCCCATCTTAGCAACGGGCCGGTTCAGAACCTTGGAGCGATCTTCCAAAGCGTGCGTGCGCAACTGGCCGGCTTTCGCGGCCGATTGCGGCGCTACCCAGAAATGTTCTCTTCGCTGCCGAATAGACGTGCCCTGAGTCTGGGCCGGAATGGATTGATTTGATAGAATGAGTGCGCATTTTTTAGGCCGCCGGACGCCGTACATCCGCCGCAGTCTCCCTCCGTGGACCGATGCGCCCGAAACGAAAGAAAGGACCTGGCCTCACCCCAGACCGCGCCGCCAAGGGGGGGCGTCTGGCCAAAACACCGTCGAGTCTGGCGACAGCCGGCTCCAAAAACGTGACGGCTGCAGACATGGCAGCAGCGCCTGGAGCAAGTGATTCGTCATTCAAGAAGAAGGCCGTCTGGGCCGGAATCCTTCTGATCATCTACGCCGCGGCCGGCACCTGGGGTCACTTCGACTTCAGCAACATGATGGGCTACTACGACCTTCTGGCGGACGCGTTCCTCAAGGGTCAATTGCACATCGACATTCGGCCCGGCGACATGTACGTGCACGACATGATTCCCTACGAAGGCCGCTACTACCTGCAGTGGGGCCCTTTCCCTACCCTGTTCCATATGGCGGCGAAATTGATCGGGCTGACGCTGAGCGACCGCGTCGCTTGTTTGCTGATCGCCTGGCTGACAACGCTCGTCTTCTGGCGGATCATCTCGATTCTTGGCAGGCGTTTCTTTCCGGACTTGCCTCGGGGCACTTACCCCTGGTTCGTTATGGCGTTCGGCCTGAGCACGACGGCCGCCGTGATCGGACTGCGTGGAACGGTTTACCACGAAAGCATCGGAATGGCGGCTCTTGGCGTGATGGTGGCTGTTCTTGCCTTGCTGCGGTACCTGGAAACGCCCTCCTGGGGCTGGGCTCTTCTTGCGGGACTAGGCATTGGTGGTGCGATCGCGTCGCGCATCCCGCTGGCGCTTTACGGAATCGGACTCGGCTGCGGCCTGCTTGCCCTGCAATATCTTCGGAGGCATTCGATTGCCAAAGCCCTCTCGCACCTGTCGGCCTATAGCGTTCCGATTCTGATTTCCGGCGGTCTGCTGCTGGCCTACAATCAAGCGCGCTTCGGCTCGCCGTGGGACTACGGTAATAACTACCTGGTCGATGCAGTGGAAGGGTTGAGCGCATTCGACCTGGGCCGCATACCCGAAAATATCCGGCACTATCTCTTGGCGTCGCCCGATCTGACGGCCGATTTTCCTTGGATCGGGCATGTCGGCTGGCCGCCCGCCGAAAAAGTAACCCGCTTGGAAGACGTCTCTTCGCTCTTCTTGATTTCTCCATTTCTGTTGCTGGCGGTTCTCTCCTGGCCCTTATTGCAATGGAAAAAAGGCCAAGAGATTGACCTGCCGGTTTTCACCGCGGCTATTGTATTCTCCTCGGGAATGGCGTTCTTCGCGATTCTTTGTTTCGCGGCGGCGGCGCGGCGCTACGCTCATGACTTCGTTCCGGTCTGGATGGTTCTGGCGTTCATTGGCGCGGGTCTGCATGGGCGCAGGATCGCGGCTCTGTGGAATCACTGGCGTGGGCCAGCCTGGGCGGTTGTGGCCGTTTGCGCCCTGCTGCACATGCATCTCTCGTTCACGCAGTCTTTCGAGTGGGACCCGCCTGATCTCAATGTAATAAAGAGTTTCGTTTCCGCCAGTCCCGCGGCTCGGAGTTTCATGCCCAGTGGCCCGAATTGGAATGAGAAAGAAGCGATCATCCGCAACGATATGGGGACTTACCTGCTCAACAGCGGGCAGGCTCGGGAAGCCCTCGAACACTTCGAGTGGGCGAACCGGCTGATGCCCGACGAGCCGCGGATTCAACAGAACCTGGCGCTAGCGAGGAGGCGGGCCCGGATGCGGCGGGGGGGCGGGCCTCGTTGAGGCTCCAGTTCGGAGAGTGTTTCCAGCTGCCCGATCCGGCCTCATTTCGCGATGCATCGCACTGCGCGGCGAAGGACAGGCACGATTGCCGGTCGCTACTGAGTTGACTCGAGGTGATGCTTGGCGTCTACAGGTTTCACTAACAGATTGGCGCCTAGCGCTAGCACGAGAAGGCCGGCCATCAGATACATGGTGGTGTTGTAGACCGTGCTGGAGGGGTCGACGGTCCCTGGTGGTGCGATCGCCATCAGCTTGGCGATGGTGATCGTGTTCTGAGCCATCAGGGATTCGAGTTGATCGATCGGCGCTCCGAAGCTGGCGGTGAACACAGCCGGGTCAATGCGGCCCGCCAGATCGCGGCCCGCGCTTTCGAGCGACAGCTCGCGCAGTGACGTAATCGCCAGCGGACCAAGCACGCCGGCCGTGCTCCAGGCCGTCAGCAGGCGCCCGTGAATCCCGCCCACGAACTTCGAGCCGAAAAGGTCCGCCAGATAAGCCGGGATGGTCGCGAAACCGCCGCCATACATCGTGAAGATCACCATCGTCGCGCCATAAAAGTAAATCAGCCAGACCGTCTCCGGCGCGGCGCTCACCTGTTCGGCGGTGTAGGGGATGGAAGCGTAAAGAACCGTCCCAAGCACGAAAAAGATCGTGTAGGTGGACTTACGGCCCAAGTAGTCCGACGTGCTCGCCCAGAAGAAGCGTCCGGCCATGTTGAAGACGCTGATCATCAGTACGTAAGTTGCCGCGAATCCGGCGTTGACGATGTGTGGCAGCGTCGAGCCGAAGATCTCCGTCATCATTGTTTTGGCGACGCCGAGGACTCCGATCCCGGCCGTGACGTTGAAGCAAAGCACGATCCACAGCAGGTAAAACTGCGGCGTCTTCATCGCCTGATCGATGCTTACGTTTCGCAAGCTGATCATCTTCTTCCGGGTCACCTCGGAAGTCGGAGGCTTCCAACCCTCGGGCAGCCAGCCCTCTGCCGGAATGCGATAGGAGGAGGCTGCTGCAAGCATGACGACGAAGTAGAGACCACCTAAAACCAGGAAGGCCTCAGTCACGCCGGCCTGCCCCGTGCCGACCGCATAGGCTCCTTGCGGACCAGGGACCACCATCTGTCCCACTTCGTTGGCGCCAACAAGGACCACTTCCCGGAGCTCGGCTCCTATGCGGGCGAAACGTTTGCCTCCTTCGGTGACCAACTCCAGGCCGGCGGCAGGCCCCAAATACTCCGGTGCCTGGTAAAACGTTCGGATCAAAAATTCCTTCAGCGGCGCGCCGATCATGGCTCCGCCGCCGAAACCCATAATGGCCATCCCCGAAGCCAGCCCGCGCCGGTCGGGAAACCATTTGATGAGGGTGCTGACCGGGGAGACGTAGCCCAGTCCGAGGCCACAGCCGCCAAGAACGCCATAGCCGAGGTAGAGCAGCCAAAGCTCGTGCAGGTGAATCCCGAGGGCGGCGAGGACGAAGCCTCCGCCCCAGCAAAGCGAAGCGACCGAGCCGACCGTGCGCGGCCCGACCTTTTCCAGCCATCTTCCGGCGAGCGCTGCGGATAGCCCCAGAAATACGATGGCAACGGTGAAGACCCAGACAACTTCCCGCAGCGACCAGTCACCCGCCGCGCTGACGACAACGCCTTGGGTCTTGGTCAGCGCGGGGTTGAAAATGCTCCAGGCGTAGACCGAGCCGATCGAGAGGTGAATCGCGACCGATGCCGGCGGCACCCGCCAGCGGTTGAAACCAGGTTCGGCGACGATGCTTTCTTTAGAGAACCAGCCCGACATAGTGTGGCATTATACCGAGCGGCGGTCTTGACCGGTAGGAGAAAGCCAAGGACACGGCGACCCGCCGGGCTTGGTGAGGCCCTAGTCAGCGTGGACTTCCGTCCACAGTTCTGTCCGGCCGTCCCGCGGACGCAACACGGTTGGTGAAGCGCATCCTGCTAGACTGTGGCGTGGCTTGGCTTGGCCCGGAGAACCGCCTTTGATCGATCAGCTCGATAACCGCAATGCAGCCGAGGACGCGGAGGACGAATCCTCTCCGATCCTGGGCTCCTGGCCGCGCGCATACACCGCTGTTTTGATCCATCTGGTCCTGTGGATCGTCGTCCTTTACGTGTTCACCGTCCGCTTTGATCTTCCCTCATGAGACCGCTTGACTGGCTCGTGCTGGCAGTTTCCCTCACCGGCATTATCGGGTACGGCTTGTACCGCTCGCGTGGCAGCGGTTCGGTGCGCGACTACCTTCTGGCTGGCAAATCCATGCGCTGGTGGGTGATCGGACTCTCGATCATGGCGACGCAGGCGAGCGCCATTACCTTCATCGGGACCACCGGGCAAGGCTACGTTGACGGCATGCGGTTCGTGCAGTTCTACTTCGGCTTGCCGATCGCGATGGTGATTATCGCGGCTGTCGCGGTGCCGTTTTTTCATCACTCGGGCGTTTACACGGCCTACGAGTATCTGGAGAAGCGTTTCGACCGCAAGACGCGAATCCTTGCCAGCTTGATTTTCCTCATCCAGCGCGGGTTGGGAGTGGGGTTGGCGCTCTACGCGCCCGCGGTCGTTCTTTCGATCATGGTCGGCTGGCCGGAGTGGGCGA
>Ga0310123_10004466_pt1 | contig 10591 bp, 9 predicted proteins | sample CB6_AW_1057_MG_FD_203505 | JGI IMG/M metagenome (GOLD analysis project Ga0310123, IMG submission 203505) | Marine microbial communities from Western Arctic Ocean, Canada - CB6_AW_1057 | ecosystem: Environmental > Aquatic > Marine > Oceanic | place: Canada: Western Arctic Ocean | collected...
ATCGTGATCCGCAACGCTGGCGGTCAGCTGCAACACGAAGAAGTGATTCGTCAACTGCGGATAGGCCCAACGGCAAGCACCGGGAACATGGACGATCCACGGATAGCCCAGTCGCAGCCCGTAGTAGAGCAAATGTCCCACCACCGAGATCATTTGCAGCCGGTTCGGCACCACCACCTTCCATTTTTTCATGAATTCACAACCCATCTGCATCAGAACGTACGGCGTGTTTTTCTTGACGTCGACGACCGAAAGTCCACATTCGTTGAAGATGCCCATATATGTGTCAGTGGACCGGTAGACGGCCTGATAGTCCCCTTCTCGCGTGACGGCCCCGTTCCGCACAGTGGTTTCGCGGCACACAATGACACCGCCGGGTTCCAGCGATAAGGCCAATCTCCGTAGAAGTGCAATCGCGTCGTCCTGATTGAGGTACATCAACAGGCCACCAAGGAACACCAACTTGAATTGTCCTACGGGTTCGAATTGCAGCACGTCACCATGATGAGTTTCGACATTCGAAAACGAGGCGCAGCGGAGTTTCAGGGCCTCGTAAAGCGGGGCACTGGCCTCTACAGCAACGACTTTCTCGAAATGCCGGGCGAAGTGTTCCGCCCAATAACCGATACCACTTCCAAGATCGAGCACGGTTCCCGTCTTATTCAGCCCGCGAATCAATCGTTGCATGATCCGAATTTCAGCGCGAAAGCGCAATTGTCCGGCAGCGGCAGGGAAGCCAAACCCATCCATCATGTACGGTCCCAGGATCGACGGTTGGGCGTTGCGCCAGTACTCATTGACAGTTTCGTAATTTAATTTCGTCATGTTCTCTCAGCTCAACAGAGACTCGACTCTCTGCAAGTCCCGGAGTGTATCGATTTCGTACCACGCGGCGGGGTCAAACAGGATCGCTCGAAACGAGAGACTGTAGTCGTCAACCATCTCCGCAAACACGCTTTCGTAGAATTCGTTAACCTCGCCCCTCGAGACGCGTTGTTCCATTCTTTCAATCACCTGATACCACACTTCGAGCGAAAGACTGCAGATGTTCACAGTTTTGAAACGCACGTCGCTGGTGGTGTGCCTTTCACCAAGCTGGAATGCCTGGACCATCTGCAAGTGATCTATGCTGACGGTGCTGCCATTCATCCACGGTTGCATCAATGATACGGCGATTCGATTGGGCAACAGAAGTTCTCCGAGCAACAATGGCTCGAAGAAAAGATCCGATTCGAGCAGGAGAAATGATTTCTGAATGGAATTCCGTGCTAGCCACAGTGAGTACATGTTGTTCGTTGTGCGGTATTGCGAGTTGACGACGTATTCGATCGACAGGTCCGCCTGGCGCGACTCCAGGAACTCTCGGATTCTATCTTCCAGGTGGCCCACAACGACGACCAGTCTCCGGATGCCGTGGTCAAGCAAACGGTCCACCAGTCGTTCGAGAATCGGAACTCCGTCAATTTCGGTGAGACATTTTGGCTGGTCATCCGTTAAAGGACGCAGCCTGCGTCCGCTCCCAGCAGCAAGGAGAAGTGCTGTTGTAATGTGATCGCTTCCGTCGACGCGAATTTTCATAACGGTAGTTGTTTCTCCTTATGTTTCTAGCTGAACGAGTCCGAGAATACCTACTATATCACTAGGACGGGAAAAAGTATCACCGAGGCCATTGCAGACATCTCAACAGGAGCAATATTTCGGTGTCTCTGCGGGATGCCAAGCGGTATTACGGACCATGCCCCGTCTGTCGTCCGCCGAGATAGCGACTTACCTTGCTAACCGCCTTCTCACGAGCTCGGCCTTTTGCTTCCGAGATTAATCCCGGGACAAGAAGCCGAATAGCCGAATTTTTGTTGCAGGTTATTCGGGGCAATTGACATCCATACAGGCGTGAAGGGGGTGGGGGCCCGGGTCAACTTTCCGAAAGGTCCAATTCGGACTACCTTAAGCGGTCTGCTTTCGTTCAATGGCGTGCGATGCTTTGCGATTGCTGGCAACTGCAAGAAAAAAGGGTGACAACTCGTCATCTTCAAGTCCAAAACCTAGTTTTCAGTTAAAAATCTCGGCCACTAGTCGGCCATAGCCCTTCCTTTTGACCGGCTGTCTGATGCGAACGTCGCTGCACAATTTTATCGCGTTTAGCCTATGCGTGTAGAGTATTGTTACAATTCATACTTTCCGCCTGAAGTAACATTGGCCACTTGAACTGCGTAGTGCTTGGTCTGATTTTTCCAGACTGAAACCAGACTGAGTCGGTAGTAAAACGGCGTTCTACACCTGTTCTACATCATGAGGGCTACAGCACTCTGCGTGGGTCTATCTAATAGGGTCGGGAAAAAGTTTACAGAAGGTTCTGACACCCTATAATAGAGCTCGATAGAGCGATCCACGGACTCTTAATCAGTAGGTTCAAGGTTCGAGTCCTTGCGGTGGCACTTGGTAAGTTCTTTCCTTACAACAACTGATGGTAATGGTCCTTAAAAGCGAGCGAGTTATGCGTCAGCGGTGTCTGAAAATCCGAAACAAGCCACATAACAGTTGATTCCTTGGTTCCAACAGCTATTCTGAACATTGGGCGACTTGATCTAATAATGGATTCAGTATTTCGAATCTCGCAGTACTTTAGTCATCTGGCGAAACAGCCGCAGGATGACCTTTCTAGGACATCACGACTCGGATGACGGCCTGGAAAGGTCGTCCTGTCTTCACTTGGCTGAAGTGTTACCAAAGCTCAAAAATGTGAGTGACTCCGCAATGCTTCATCGCCGCGAGTTTCTTCAAGTTGGCAGTTCTACATTTTTTGGATTGACCTTGCCTGCTTTACTCGGACGCCAAGCGGCTGCGGCGACAACGGATCGGCGCGCTAAATCAGTGGTACTGGTTTTTCTGACCGGTGGCGGCGCCCACCTTGACACGTTTGATCCAAAGCCAGATGTGGCTGATGTTCGCGGAGAATTCCAAGCTATTCCAACACGCGTCCCAGGAATTCAATTTACTGAGATACTGCCGAAATTGGCTGATCGCGCGAACCGGCTGGCGGTAGTACGGTCGATGGCGCATAACGATAACCGGCACTTGTCGGGAACTCACAACACGCTGACCGGCGCGATCCAGCCGTTTCGTGGCTCCTCAAATTTGGATAAGTCGCTGAATCGTTCCGACTGGCCGTGCTATGGTTCGGCCGTCAAATACCTGAGACCCCTGCCAAATGGTCTACCCGGTCAAGTCACGTTGCCCAGACCGTTGTTCGATGGAACAACGACTTGGCCGGCCCAGCACGCAGGGTTTCTTGGACCCAAATACGACCCCTTCCAATTGAACGAAGATCTCAACGAATACGATTTCCAGGTCAGTGGACTGTGTTTACCTGACGGACTGAGCATAGGCCGTTTGGACCGTCGCTTTCAATTGCTGCGAGAGATGGAACGACGACAGGAAAATCTGAATGAATCACCGAGTGGTCAAGCATTCACAAGACATCAACAAGCCGCCTACTCGATGCTGACATCGGGAACGCTAAAAAAGGCCCTACGCATTCAAGATGAGTCACCCAAGAACCGAGAACGGTACGGACACCACGACTATGGTCAAATCTTGCTGCTCGCTCGCCGTCTGGTGGAAGCAGAAATCCCCGTAATTCAATGCACTATGGGTCGTGTGAATAATTGGGACACGCACTACGACCACTTTCCACTCGTAAAATCGAAGCTTCCCAAACTGGATCAAAGCCTCAGCACATTTTTAGACGACTTGGTCGACCGTGGATTGTTGGATCAGACTCTGGTGGTGTGCGTCGGCGAATTTGGGCGGACGCCTAAAATCTGGACGCTGCCCGGCAGAAAGCTTCCTGGTCGTCATCATTGGTCCTGGGGCTATAGCGCCGTGTTCGCCGGCGGGGGAGTTCAGGGTGGGCAAGTGATCGGCAAAACGGACCGAGTCGGCGGCTATCCCGTAACAGTGCCTTTTCATCCTAACGACATGGGTGCGACGATCTACGACTCGCTTGGAATCGACCCAGCGACACAGGTGCATGATCGGTTGGCAAGGCCTCACCGATTAAATTATGGCAAAGTTATGGATGGCCTGTTCAGCGGAGCCTAACAGCGATCAGCCGCGTGTCTTCCCGAATCTTGATGCCGGCACTGTGCGAATGCATCGCGAAGACGTTGAGCGACAAGCGTGGACCTATCGCAGCTCGCTTGCGCTTCAACGACGAAGCGATTGTCACATAAAACTCTCTTTGCAACACTGCCACGTTTTTTCCGATCGTCTCTTCAAATTCTTTCAGCCGCTTTTCGGGCTCATCGATCGCCAATGTTTTCTTTTGTCCCAAGAGTTGAATATACTTAATGTACTTCGTCCGGTATTTTTTGACCATTAGCCAATGTAGGCCCCACGCGTGGCCATAGGCCTCGCCGGCAAATATGTCGCCCTGGAACGCTCGATCATTGCGAACGATTTCGCGCCAGTCGACCGATCGGGCAGTCAATGCTAATCTCGCATAGCGGCCGCTGACCTGTCTGGGACCGCTGCGGATACGCTCACCGTCGCCTTCGAATCCGGTCGCCATACCTTCGTTGAACCATACGGGAATCGGCGCCAGCCGTTGCAGAATTTCCCGATTATATGTCTGCTGGTGAATCGCTTCATGCAACGGAGTATCGAACGTTCGGCATTCACTCATTCGTAATACCAATTGGTTCGACAGCGCATCGTAGAAGCCGGCAATATTTCCCGCGGACAAACCTTGGTTACCGGTCACGTAACGGGCGTATTGGTTAAAGCGCCTATCGGTTTCAAAAATCAAGACGACCAGAGGGAACTTCAGCGGCTTGGCCTCGACTCGTACATTGCGAGTGAACTTCAAAAACATACCCTGCACGCTGCGCATGAAACGATGCCCTTTCTTAAGCAGACTCTTGAACTGCACTTCGGATCTGTTTTCGCCCACAGGCGCCGTCAGCACACAACCGATGACGAATGGTTTTTCTACGTGCACGAAAAAACGATCGTTGCCGAACTTTTCCATCAGCCTTTCGGCCACGGCTGCGCCGGTTAAAGGTTCAGGATCAGGTGTGTGTTCGTGCTTTTTGACCGCTCGCTGCGGCACTAGCAGGAGTTGTCCGTCCGCCAATTCCAAAGCGTGCAGGCCTTGCCCCGAACCAGTTAGCCTCGCATCGACCTCGATCGTTTCACCACCTTCATTCAGGATCGTGAATTGATCAGCATTGGCCGGCTGTCTCCAAAGGGAGCCCGACAATACTAATGCGAGAACAATACGGCACCCGCAATGTACACCGCTTGCTTGCATTACTCGTCCTTCAAAGAAATCGGCGTCAAGCTTCCGCACTTCAATCGTTGAAATTCTTCTTCGATCACCTAATTCAATGATACAAGTCACTGATGTCCTTGTCACCGACTTTAGAACATGGATACTGTCAGCGTAATAGTCAGCGGTGAAAATCCCCGTTCAGCCAGACGTACAACGTCGTCAAGGCAATCAAGTGACTCCCAAAAAGCCAACTAATTTCTTAGCCATGGTCGGCCCCGGAATTCTCGTTGCAGCGACCGGAGTTGGTGCAGGAGACTTGGCCACAGCTGCGTTAACAGGCAGCAAGTTAGGACTGACAGTGTTGTGGGCCGTCCTTGTTGGTGCTGGCTTGAAATTTGTTCTAAGTGAGGGCCTGGCTCGTTGGCAATTGGCGACGGGAGATACGTTTTTGGAAGGCTGCGTTCAGCATTTAGGTCGACCCGTGCAACTCCTGTTCTTGATCTACCTGTTGCTGTGGAGCTTCGTCGTCGGGTCGGCTTTGATGAGTGCCTGCGGCGTAGCCGCTCACGCCATTTATCCCATATTCGAACCTAAGCACGGCAAGATCATCTTCGGATTGCTTCACAGCGCCCTAGCGGTTGTGATAGTCCGTCTTGGCGGTTACCGACTCTTCGAAAAAACGATGAGTGTCTGCATTGCCGTGATGTTCGTCACGGTCGTGACGACCGCCGTTCTTGTAAAACCATCGTGGGTGGAAGTCGGAAGCGGCCTAGTGCAACCAGCCATCCCCGATATCCAGGGTCAAGGACTGGACTGGACTATCGCGTTGATCGGCGGAGTGGGCGGAACACTGACCGTCCTTTGTTATGGCTACTGGATTCGCGAAAAAGGCCGGGCAGGAATCGAAGATTTAAAAACTTGCCGAATCGACCTTGCGTCTGGCTACGTGATGACCGCGCTGTTTGGAATCGGGATGGTCATCCTGGGCAGCAATATTAACATCGGCGGAAAACACAAGCCGGCCGAATTGGTCGTTCTGTTGGCCAATGAATTAGAACTTTCGTTGGGCTCGTTAGGGAAGTGGGCCTTTTTGATCGGCGCCTGGGGAGCAATTGCTAGCAGCCTGCTCGGCGTTTGGCAAAGTGTGCCATATCTGTTCGCTGATTACTGTAACCTGACTCGGAGCCCCAAAGCTAGCGCGACCAGACATCCAGTTGACACGCATTCGCTTCCGTACCGAGTCTATTTATATGGTCTAGCCACGATCCCAGCAGCCGGCCTGTGGTTTAACTTTGAAAAGGTGCAAAAGGCCTACGCAATCATAGGCGCGGCATTCATACCGATGTTGGCTGTGGCGCTCTTGATTCTGAATGGACGATCAAAACTAATCGGCATCCCATACCAAAATTCGACTCTAACGAACGCCGTGCTTGTAGCGACGCTTGTTTTTTTTATCTTGGCCGGATGGTTCAAAATCTGACATCTACTGCCAGCATAAACAATGGTTTTTCGGTCGGAAATGGGATGGTGAGCACGTGAGCAGTCCCCAATTCTTGATAGACCGTGCTGAACAAATGGAACGCGAAAACGATTCGTTAGCCGGACTCTCCATGGGCGACACCGACATTCAAACACTCGTTACAAATCGCCCAGCTGCTCGCTTGAGTCACTCGGTTTTCAGCGACACCCGAGTGTAGGGGCTCGACAGGTAGGATGAGTATTTCTCCGAGCCTTGTCGGATGGTCTTTCGATGGTTACTGAAGATGTCGATCCGGGAGGCTTTCGGGTTCAGCTCGATCTCCACCGTCCAGGCGTTCTTCGTCGCGTCGAATTTCATGTCCTTCCACTGGTCGTCGGGGAAGGTCTCGGTGATGTAGGCGGCGCTTCCATCCGGTCCGCGATCGTACATCCACCAAATGCGGCCGCTCTCGGCCCGGGAGCGCGACTTGAAGATCACGGTGACCGAAAGGCGCTTTCCCTTCACGCTGCTCCTGACGGTCGGAGACTCCAGGAAAGAGTCCTTGCCGCCGAAAAAGTGATTTAGGAGGAAGGCCGTCTTGTTTTCTTCGTCTTTTTCCCTCGCGGGGTGCTTCTCCCTGATGCCGTGGCCCGAGTTGGCCCTCAGATACAGAGGGACCCGGGGATGATGCTTTCCTCCCCAGGCGATATCGAAGGCAATGAAATCATGGGTCCCAGGCTGGAAGAAAAGGGCGACCTTACGGGCCTTGAGTTCATCGAGGTTACGAGTAATGAAGACTTGGTCTGCCACGCGGGCCGCGAGCCGCTCGAGATCCTTCCACAGGTTTCCAGCGGCCAGAGCCTCGTCGTTGTAGACGGGACCGTAGGTGCCCCCAAGAGGGGCGTGCCTGAGGAGCCGACTGGTTCTTCGCAGAGGGTCACGCTTCTTGAGATTCTGGACATAGCTCTTGTTGTACTCTCGGAGCTCCTTCCAGGCCTTGCGGTCGCAGAGCCGCAGGGGGGAATCCCAAATCGGCGAGACACTCGCGTGCACGGCGGTCATGCGCTTGTCGTGAATGATCGCGATCGAGGGAGAGGCTCCATTCTTGGAAGATCCTGAGAGGGCGACCTTGCCGGTTTCGAAATGAGATTTTTCCGCGTAGGCGGCGGTCACCGCACGCATCAGAGCAGCGGGCCAGCCCCAGTACTGGATGGAGTAGCTAGGGTTCAGGGTCTCGGCGAATTTCCTGCGTGCCGCGTCGCCAAGCTCTCCTTGCCCGGATTGTCCCAGGACCTGCACCATGGTGTATACCAGGCCGACCCCGCCCCTGAGGAGGTCTTCCTCGACACCCCTTGGGTGTGCATCCCGCTGGATACGAGAGAGTTGGTGGCTGCCGGTGAGATGAAAGCCCTTCGCTTTCCGATCGGCCGGGACGATCATGCGCACCGGCACGCGATATTCTCTTCCTGGCAGCAGTTCGCCAACCCGGATGGTGATCAGCTTCTGGCGAGTGGGTACGGAGCTTTCTACTCGATGCCAATCTCTTACTGCCTCGACTTTGAGGGTGCCTGTATCGAGCATCTCCGGCATGTTCAGCAGAGGTTTTTCTGCTTTGATGGGTAAATCACTAGCGAGACCACAGACGGACAGCAGGAAAATAGTGAAGAGGAGCTTCATTTTTATTTTTCTCCTGGTTTCGGAATGTCAAGGAGTATGGTTAGGGGTGAATACCGCCACACCAGGTCTCCATTTTCATTGTCCGACCTTCTCCATTCATCACTGACGATGAAAATGAGCCAACGTGCTTGCGAAGATCGCGAGTCGGATAAAGACTTTTGTAGAAAGGTAGCACAATTATCGCCAATTCATGACCCGGAAAAGTCCTTCGCGATTCGCGATCTGCTCTGAGAGTTTGAGTCGCTTTTCTCGATAAATACTTAGAGCAATACCGACTGCAAACACCAGTCCACCGATTACCGTCATGAAAAACGCGACACCCAATAACTCTTCGGCCCGTTGCACAAGTTCGTCACTCTATCCCACAACGTGAAATCGGAAACCAACGAAATCCAAAAATCAGCTTTCGGTTTCTTGTCCCGGGATTGCTGCCGGAAACGCGACAACTTAGTTATTGGGGCGAGTATAGCTCGCAGAGCTCAGAGCCCTATCTCAGCGATTCAGCCTTGTCGAAGTCGGCTTTAGCTTTCTGAAGGTTGCCTTTCTTCGAGTACGCGTTGCCGCGCCGTCTCAGACCGGAGACGCCGAATCAACCGCCACGAGACAATCCCGTGCGAACACAGGAGTTGAGAGCGATTGCAAGCTGGTGACAACGCTTAAAAAAGGACAGCGGGAGTGGATGGGAATCGAACCCACCAAACCACTTTTCAGCAGTTTCACTGGGTTTGAAGCCCAGGGCGGTCACCAGATCCGCGTACACTCCCGATAATACTGATCCTAGATCGCCATCTAAGTGAAGTCAAACAGGGTCGGATCTCCAGTCTCTTGGCTACGTTCACTTCAACCGATATTTAGCCTGTTCGAAGACATCGGTGACTGACCGAGTCGGCATTGTGGGCGCAATTGGACAGCATTAGGTTCAGTCGATTCCATCAAAGTGCGTGTGGGCTCGTGCTGTGGAAAACGCAGTTTTCATTTGGGGATCCAGGCCGCTCGTTTGGTCGATTCGACTGTCACCGTTGCGAATCTCGTAGCTACCTGTTTCGTCAAGCAAGGTGATCTCGACAATCGGAGCTCAAAACGAAGTCAACAGCAGTACTGCCATAAGTTCGAGCAACAACGAGGCCGTGATGGGAAGTCGATCACACCGCCACCCTGCCATTCAAACCTATTGTTCAACGCCCCATAAATGCGACTCCGCCACCAAGAGCAGCGGGAACCGCGGCGATACAAATGGGTGATCGAGCTCGCCAGCAGCACTAGCAAACCTAGAAATTCCTAGGGGTTCGCGAAGGATCTGTACTTGAATCCTGACGGTTTCTTGGCTCATCTGTCCTCGCCGTAGTTCGACGCACTCTCACGACGTATGCGACGAGCACTGGGACTATCAACAAAATAGCGACTCCGATTGCCACGAAGTGATCGCGATAAAGTGTTCTCGCTAAACTCTTGACGTGCGATGCGTTCCCGTCAATCCTCATGCGAGTGGGCACATGCCGCAAAAAGGCTTCGACCGTCGTCCGTTTCGGCAATGCCGACGACCGCGCCGAACCGAATCGAGGCTTGGCTTCAACTGTCAGAGCGTACTGGATCACCCCCACCACTGTAATGGCCAACAACGCGCCCGACACGCATGCCAGGAACGGTTCGCGGGCAACGGAATCAATCCGCCGCATGTCACGGACCTCCATCGCTCGGGCGACAAACAGATAGCTGGCGGCAATGATCCCCATATATACGATCAGCGTCACGAACGACACCAACCAGGCGCTCCCAATCAAGTACAAACCCGCATTGGAAAGTAACACTAGTGAGAATGAGAAAATGGCAGTTGTCGCCGTGCGGCTGGTCACGGTCATCAGCGCCGCAGCCAAACTGACACAGGCAAGAATCGAAAACACGATTGGTACCGCCACCAGTTCCAACAACGAAAATCCCAACAACATTACCGGCAGGCTGAACAACACAACACCCGTCCAATAGCCCTTGCGCCCAGGAACTTCATTCCCGAGTGGAAGCATCAAATACACACCGAGAGCTGCTACGGCAATGACAATGATGAGCGGCGTTGAGAGGATCTCAGCACCCATATCTTGGTCAATCCTTAGAAAGGTCGCCCAACACTCATCTGTTTGTTTAAACTAGCAAGTGCCTGATAGTCAGACACCACACCTTTGCTCTTG
>Ga0310123_10004470_pt1 | contig 10585 bp, 7 predicted proteins | sample CB6_AW_1057_MG_FD_203505 | JGI IMG/M metagenome (GOLD analysis project Ga0310123, IMG submission 203505) | Marine microbial communities from Western Arctic Ocean, Canada - CB6_AW_1057 | ecosystem: Environmental > Aquatic > Marine > Oceanic | place: Canada: Western Arctic Ocean | collected...
TGGCATGCCCCGCAAAATGCCGAAGGATGCAGAAGTCTTGATACGAGGCAAACGTGCCCCTATGATTGGCCCTGTTCATCTCGAGCACATGCGCGTAGACATCACTTCGGTTCCCCATGTAGGAGCAGGGGATCAAATCATGATTATGGGTCAGCAAGGCAAGGAGGAGATTAAGTTGGAGGTTGTCGCTCAACAATGGGGCATGGACATTCAGCAATTCTATGGAAGCCTGAAAGATCAATTGCCGCGTTGCTATCTACACAGAGCCAAGTAACAGCTTTGGTTTCCAGCTCTCAGTGGAGTGTCTAATGCACAATGCATAGCGCGCATCTAATGTGGAGATTATGCATCTTGGCATCAGCGTTATTTGATTCTATGTCATTGTGCCAGTCTGACTGACGTCCTAGTCATTGTGTCTCTTGGGTTTAAAGGGAATTATCCATTACATGGTTTGATGCAGTATAGCCTGACATTTGCGAAAGCAATACCGTAAACCCAAGATAGAGAAAGGCCGATCGCATTGTTTCCGAGCGTAAACAATATTGTCCACATGTTATTATTCAAATAGTGCCAATCAAATACACGGAGTCAATTGTGGAAGCCAAAATTGTGATTTTGCCAGGAGATGGAATCGGAGCAGAAGTTGTGGCTGAGGCTCAGAGAGTGCTGGAGTCAATTGCCTCAATATTTGGTCATTCATTTGCATTTGAAGATCATCTATTTGGTGGTAGTGCAATGGATCAGGGCTTAGAACCCCTGCCCGATACGACCCGAGACGCATGTCTATCAGCAAGTGCCGTATTACTTGGCGCAGTAGGAAACCCGAAATGGGATGACCTCACTGCAAAAACCAGACCTGAAAACGCCACACTTGAACTACGGACGGAACTTGGGGTATATGCCAATCTGCGACCTATCCCCGTTTATCCAGAACTGATCGAGGTGACACCATTCAAACGTCAAAATATTAAAGGGGTTGATTTGCTCATCATTAGGGAATTGACAGGAGGACTACATTACGGCAAACCAAGTTATCGAGCAGTAGTAAACGGACAGCGACACGCTATTGACACACTAAGGTATTCAGAGGAGGAAATTCGCCGCGTATTGGCGGTTGCATTCCGGCTAGCTAAAGATAGAAGATGTTTGGTGACATCGGTGGATAAGGCAAACATCATGGAATCCTCACGATTATGGCGACAGATTGCTAACGAGGTACACGCAGAACATCCGGACGTACAATTGGAACACAAGTATGTAGATGTGGCAGCTCTGCACCTTGTGCAAGCGGGCGCGAAGTACGACGTAGTGGTAACTGAGAATATGTTCGGGGACATTCTAAGCGAAGCAGCATCAGCTTACTCTGGCTCTCTAGGAATGGTGCCCAGTGCATCAATTGGTGATGGCGACATTATGCTGTATGAGCCTATACATGGCTCAGCGCCAGATATTGCCGGAAAAGGTATCGCTAATCCGATTGGGGCAATATTAAGTGCAGCGATGTTACTAGATTACTCTCTTGGCTTAAAGTTGGAATCCGATGCTGTTCACCAGGCCGTTGCAGATGCGATTGCTTCAGGTGCACGCACTGCTGACATAAGCACGGCCAGTCATATGTCGACTACACAGATGGGAAATACTGTAATTAAGTATCTAGAGAAGTACTAACACGATAGCTAGTAGCCATGCGAACTCTAAGATACTGAGCAAGACTACCTCTAGTGGCGCGCAAATAGTACGACACCCCCATCCAGTACCATCCGATTGGTGTTGGCCGCCTATGAACGCATCTTTTTTATACCCGATAACCACAGACCTTGCGTGTACGTAGGACAGCAAATGAATTGCCGAAGATACATCTTCTGACAATCCCTTATTAGTCTGACCATTACACGGCAACCTAACAACTGTAAGCGCTCAATATCAGTCTGCTAATCAGCCTTGAACAAATTACTCCGATCCACCCCACGACCTAGGGCGATATCAAACAACAATACCGTCAAAAGCATCAGATGTGAATGGTCAACAAACTGCGACTCACTTAGGGTCCATTGCCCACCGCAAGGATAATTGCCGGACTGCATTGCGGAAATTTATCATCTGTCTACAAAAACTCGCCCAGATGCACGGCTGCCATAGATAGCTCACGGAGTTGGTTTAGACCCAGGCCGTGTGAGTGGCTCACGATGATGTAAGGTTGTCTGATGGAAGTCCAACTGGTCCGGCCCCCACGGATCAATATGAACTGACACATCTGTCAGACGGGGTAATGCATGGAAGAGCCCATGTTGCACTTCTTCTGACATCTGGTGACCTTGCGCCACGGTTACATCGGGATCTAATTCAATGTGAAGTTGCGCGTGTAACTGGTGTCCTACCCAGCGGCAGCGCACATCGTGGACGTCATGGACGCCGTCAACCGCACAGGCCGTATTCTCCACCGTGTCCACAACTTCGGGCTCAACCGCATCCATCATGCGATACCACATTGCCTTAGTAGCGTTCCAAGTGATGCGTAGGATGGCAACGGTGATGACTAAACCGATGATGGGATCAGCCAATGGAAAACCAAGCCACACTCCAATTACGCCAGCCAATACGGCTAGTGACGTTAGGCCATCAATCCTAGCGTGCAGGCCATCAGCCATCAGCGCTGCACTGCCGATTTCGCGGCCAACGCGAATCCGAAAGATAGCAACGGCCTCGTTGCCGATGAAGCCAATAACCGCCGCAGCCGCAACCCATTCCAGAAACCCGATTTCTTGCGGATTGATAATGCGGTCGATGGCTTGATAGCCAGCTACCATCGCGCTGAACAGGATCAGACCTATTACAGCTAGGCCGGCTAGGTCCTCGGCTCGTCCAAAGCCGTAAGTGTAGCGCCTCGTTTTAGATCGGCGAGAGAGAGAGAAAGCAATCCACAGTGGAATGGCCGTGCTAGCGTCGCCGAAGTTGTGGATAGTGTCGGCGAGCAACGCGACGCTGCTGCTGTAGTAAACAATCACCACCTGCATTATGGCCGTAATCATCAGGCCAATGAAGGAAATCTTGATTGCCCAGAAGCCCCGAGCGCTGGTTTCCATGATAGATCCGGCGATGCTTGGGTCGTGGTCATGATCGTGCTTGCCCAAGTGAAATATGGCCAACAGCCAATCGATAGCACCTTTCGGAGACTCGTGATGATGAGCGTGCACATCATGGTCATGCGAATGATGGTGGTCTTGCGTGCTGTGATGATGTGTATGGACATTGTGTTGCTCGCCGTGTTTTTGGAGATGGTGAGCATCGTGCGCACCGTGGTTGTGCGAGTGATCTTCCGATGAAAATTCGGGCTCATTAGTAGTTGACATCAAGCTGCCTTTCTTAGACTGTATTGCTATGACACCGCGTCATATAAGTTGCCGCCAGGTTTGAAAAACTTGAGACTCTCATGATCAGTCGTCTTTACCATGGTGGTCACATATACGACCACTGTTATTATGATTATCTCTTTGAACTCCCGATGATTTCCCAAATCCCGACACCAACATTGCGGAAGCCACGCACAATAATCCTAGGACAGTTTTTTTTCTAAGTTTGAGCGACAAGTGGTCGCCTGCGGCTTATTATCGCATAAAACCATTCGGGTTTCAATATTGTTCTTGCTTCCTAATAGCTTGAGATTGCCTAATCGGCATTGGAGAAAATATATCACGCTCATATTTAGCCACCTGGAGTTAAACTCTCGTTAGGTGACTTTGCGAGTACATGGCTTCCGCAACAGGCATTCCTTACAAACCGACCGGGAGCATGTATATAGTGGGTTGAGCTAACGACAAAGTATTGACATGATGACATTATCGCCAATTGAGAGGTAACCAGCTATGACACACTTACTTCCCAGTACCGCAATTGAATTTGCGGAAATGATCTTTGTGCTCTCAGTATGTTAGATGTTCCTAGTCACGTTTCTTCTCATAATGGTAGTGCCCGTGGCTACAAGGCCATCTTCACGGCGTTAACCAGCGCCAACGCACCTCTCTCTCCTCGTTATCGTGCTAGGTGCAGTCTTAACTGAGTTTGATGACCCTTGGAATGTGCTTGCATGCGCAGCGGGTGTCGGTTCAGGATGAACTCCCTCATCCATGAGCCCACCGCATAGTGTATAGATCGTGGTATGCGCCCCCTTTTTCCATCAGCTCAAAATGATTTCCGCGCTCTACTAATTTGCCACGATCCAGAACCAATATTAGATCTGAGTTGACTACAGTATTCAATCGGTGTGCGATCACAAGAGTGGTGCGCCCCGTCAACAAAACTTTAAGCGCATCTTGAATTTTCATTTCGTTGGCGGTATCAACGCTGCTTGTTGCTTCGTCCAATATCAGAATTGCTGGATCAGCCAACAATGCCCGAGCAAAGGAAACGAGTTGTCTCTGACCTATACTCAGATTTACTCCGTTCTCGCCCACATGAGTATCATATCCTTGCGGTAGACCCACAATGAAGTCATGCAGACCCACAGCTTTCGCAGAGGCATGGACGTCTTCACTGGAGGCGTCGAGACGTCCGTAGCGAACGTTGCTAGCGATGGTCCCCCCAAAGATAAAGGTGTCCTGAAGCACAATTCCAAGTTGAGACCGCAAACTGTCTAGAGTCACCTCTCGGATGTCGTGGCCGTCAATACTAATGCTACCACCAGAAACTTCAAAGAAGCGGGCCAACAGATGGATGATCGTACTCTTACCTGCTCCAGTCTCACCGACCAGGGCGATGGTTTGTCCTGGATCAGCATGAAAAGTAACGCCGTGCAAGACTTGTTCTTCTTCCTTATAGGAGAAACTCACATCCTTGAATTCCACCTTACCGACAACAGGCGGCAATTGCATCGCATCAGGCGCATCAACAAGATCTGGAGTTGTATCGATAAGTCCAAAGATTCGCTCGCTAGCCGCCATAGTGGCCTGAAATATATTGTAACGCATCGCCATTTCCCGAATCGGCTCAAAGAAGCGATCTACGTACAACAAAAACGCTACTAACATCCCGGCCGTAAGAGTATCACCAATTACCAACCATCCGCCAACTCCCACAACTAGGGCCGTCGCTAGCGAACCCATGAAGTCGACACCTGGAAAGAATATAGCGGCCAATCGTGCCGCCTCAACGTTGGCATCGAAGTAAGAAAGATTAAGATCGTCAAAGTGCTGCCCGTTCTCCTCCTCCCGCGTAAAACTCTTGGTTACCCGAATGCCAGTTATCGATTCGTTGAGGTAACCGTTGATCAGTGATAAACGAATCCGAGCCGCACGATAGGTGCTACGAACATGCTTGCGCCAATAATTTGTCAACAAAACCATAAGCGGCATTACGGCAAAAGTCATAAGCGCCAATTGCCAGTTCATGATAAGCATGGCCACGATAATACCTAGTACAATGAATACCGATCGGGCCATCCCCGTAAACCACCATGTCACAAAATCCTGTAGCACTCCAACGTCGCTGATAAGCCTACTCATCAGACGCCCAACACTATAATTATTATGAAATTTTAGTGATAGTCTATGCATGTGACGAAAGAGACTACTACGTGTGTCAGCCACAACCCTGGTGCCGATATACGCCATGATCAAGATACGCCCACGACTAAAGAACAACTCACCGGCTGCCGTACCTAGGAAAAGAAGCGTCCACTTACGTAAAGAATGAATATCAGCCACGCGTATACCAGTGTCTATAGCCTGACCCACAATCCATGGACTTGCAACACTAAGCATAGCCGAACCAAACATAAGAACTATAGCTGTAGCAAGTTTGATGTGATATGACTTTATGTAGGAGATTACCCGCAAAAACAAAGCGGCGTCGTTAGTAGCATCATGAACATCGTCTTCATCTTCTAGCAGGAGGTTACCCTCCTTAGCCCCCCGCTTATGTCGTTCAGCAACCTCAGCCGTCATCACCTTACTGAAAAGCCAGTTACGGCCAATAAAGCTATCCACAGACCGCGATCTCGTCTTACGAGAAGAAAACTTAGGAAAGTGTGTCATATAGTCCCTGTATCAATGTGGCTTTTGTATAACGATTAGTTAGTCATCACTGTACAACTGAAAATGCTCCTCTTGACTACGCAATTGCAAGTCATAGATCTCCCGATAAGCACCATTAGTATCAACCAATTCTGCATGAGTACCGCGCTCAATGATGCTACCATTGTCTAAGACGAAAATTTGATCCGCTCCCTTGATAGTTAACAACCGATGGGCAATGATGAAGGTGGTACGCTCTTCCATTAGACCAGCCAAAGCCTTTTGTATTTGGTATTCTGTCTCTGTGTCTACACTACTGGTTGAATCATCCAATAGTAGTATGCTTGGGTCCCGCAGCAGCGCACGAGCAATAGCTACTCGTTGTTTCTGCCCTCCACTCAATGAGACGCCACGTTCACCTACAATGGTGTCATACCCATCAACAAAGCCACTAATAAAGTCATGGGCGTTAGCTGCTTCCGCTGCGGCCACAATCTCTTCATCCCTAGCATTACGAACACCGTAGGATATATTCTCGCGAATCGTTGTACTAAAAAGAAATATGTCTTGCGTCACGACACTCACATGATGCCGTATATCTTGTAATCGCATATCGCGCAAATCGACGTCATCGATCATGATGCTGCCCTCAGTAGGATCATAAAATCGTGCTAATAGATTAATAATTGTAGACTTGCCAGATCCGGTAGGACCCAACAGTGCTACTGTCTGACCTGCCTTCACATGAAAGCGCAGATCGTCCACAATCCTCTCGCCACCCTGATAGCTAAAACCAACACCGTTAAATACAACGTCTCCGCTAATCGAATCCAAGGTTACGGTACCATGACGTTCCGTTATCTCTTTCGGAGTATCGACAATGTCAAATACGCGTGATGCACTAGCTCCGGCAGTGGCAGCCAAATTGACCAAAAATCCTAGCTTCTGCGATGGGCCGTTTAGCATAAGCACATACCAAATCATGGCAAAGAGGCTTCCAACAGAGATCGTGCCGTCAATTGCTTTCGGCCCTCCAAACCATAGCAACAGAAAGACACTAGCAGCCAGCGAAAAAGAGAAGATAGGCCAATTGTTTCCCCATTCCGAGATAACCTTATATCGCTTCACGAACCAAGCCTCGTTTTCACGGTCAAATTTATCAAATTCGTGTCTTTCGCGTGCGAAAGACTTGACGACTGTAATACCAGTCATACTCTCCTGCATAACGGTTGATAGTGAACCCATTTGCTCCTGAACAGTCCTGAACATAGGCCTCACTCGCCGAGCAAAACGGATGCTCATGATGAAGAGGAACACTATAGGCCCAATTGCCAGAAGTGCCAGTGGGGCATCTTCCAAAAACATAGCCGCTCCCACACCGACCGAAAGTATCACTACAGAAGTCAAATCCATAAGACCCATACCGATGAAACTCTCAGTCTCTACAGTGTCGCTGGTGGCCCTACTCATGAGATCACCAGTGTGCGCTTTATCGTGAAAAGAAACAGTTGCATACTGTATGGCATTAAAGAAATCATTGCGTAGATCATAGGCGACCCGATGAGTCAGCCACTCCCCACAGTAACGCTGTCCAAACGCCACAACACCACGCATGGCAGCCATACCCAATATTAGGCTGGCGGATTTGATAAGGGATGATACGTTTCCAGAGGCTATCCCACTGTCGATAGCACTCTTCACAATCTGGGGAACAAGCAGATTGATTAAGGATGCAGAAAGCATGCAAACATAGCCGAACAACAACTGCGGTTTGTATCCATAGAGATAGCCTAACAACCGCACATAAACATTCTGGCTGCGTTTCATGTCTTCCTGCTTAGTTGACAAACTATTACAAGAACTATGATCATATTAGCACTGTTCATAACTTTTAGACATTAAACCAATTTCTAGCGTAAGCGCCGCAAAAAAGTATAGCCCAGGTTCGACATATTACTTGAAGCGGTATTGCTTTTTTAGCATGCCATGCTTTCCTTCACCTCCCCATTGACCCTCATAGTCATACGAGAGGGAATTAATTGAGGACTACTAGAATATCTGGAGGTTAGCAAACATTGAGGATATAATCAAGTTTCTCTGTGTTCTTCGGCAGCAGCCAGCCTATGATTAGCCTCGCTTCATTTGTAGGGTAGTTGGCACTCTACCCAACAATAATACGATCCCCGTAGCCTTATCCGCCACGTAACGTCCTCAATCAACCCCGAGTGATACCTAACCCGCGGCTACATGAGCCAGTTATGTCATGCAGAGCTAACTCTGCGACCATGTTGGGATGGTAATTCCACGGCTTCTCGGTACGCAACCTAGTCTTGCACAAACTGCTACGACAGAGTGTCACCTGAGGCTGAGTTAGGAGAAGGCAGACGACCGATTTGTTGGTAGGACCTCAGCCGTTACGGTAATCCCCAAGCACCTTTGGTAGCGGTCATGCCCTCACTAAGATCCCACAACCTCGCGGCAGCAACCATGTCCTTCGCTCTCTTCGACGGTTCCCTCGATTTGCAGTCATAGAGATACTCACCAGTTATACCTTCTGCCTGCTCCGAGATGGCTGCCCAGACCACCGTCTCAGCTCCTTTGCTATCTTGGCGTTGGATGGGACGCGTGAGGACCATCATGGTCTGGGCAAGCGGGCCATTGTTCCGGCTGAATCCAGTATTGACGAAACCGGGATGGACGGCGTTAGCGGTGACTTTAGACCCTAGAAGGCGGTTGGCGAGTTGGCGGGTAAATAGGACGTTGGCCAGTTTGGATTGGCTATAAGAACGCCACCCCCACAGAGGCTGGCGCTTGGAGAACTGCAAGTCATCCCAATACATCCTACCAATTTGGTGTGCATTCGAGGCGGTGTTGACTATCCTAGATGGGGCACTCTCAATTAACATATCGTGAAGTAATGTGGTTAGCAGGAAGTATGCGTTGTGATTGAGTGCCCAGGTCCTCTCGAAACCCTCACTCGTAACCTCCCGTTGCGAAAAGATAGCTCCAGCATTGTTGATGAGCACATCAAGTCGGCCATGATTGGTACGGAAACGTTTAGCGAGAGCACGCACCTCAGACTGTAACATCAGATCACAGATCTCTGCATGTATCGGCCCCGCCCCCTTGGTCTCGTATAGTTCAGACACTAGTTTGGCGATGCGCTCATCACTCCGTCCGACAACGATGAGGGTTGCGCCGGTGACGGCAATGTCCTGGGCCGCCCTCCTCCCTATTCCGCGAGTGGCTCCTGTGATGAGTACCACCTCACCTTCCATCCGCCGCTTTGTCAACGCTATCATTGAATTACTCCTCTCAATGATAGGCAGTTGGCTGTCATTTCAATACTCGATACGTTAATAAGAGAAGAACTACCAAAGTATACAAAAATAAATGGGAGCATGGATTGTTCGTGGAATAAACCCATGTGTTACAATCGGTTTCAATGGCTGACGGAGCTCTATGGGTACAAGTAACGCTTTCGGCCTTGGGGGCTAAATCCGTTTGATTACACACTGCACTTAGTGAGGACTGTCATGGACAATATATATGGGTCATCAACTCCCTTGATCCAAACGTTTCTCCAATTTTTACCTAGACTGATTACGAGCTTGGTTATCTTTTTGATCACCCTGTATCTGTCTGCTGTGGCCGCACGCGCAGTAAGACGCGCCTTAAAGTTGCGGAAGACAGATAAAGAGCTATCGCTCCTGCTGATTCGGTCGGCAAAACTTGCAATCGTGATCACGGGTACAATCATCGCGCTGCAACAGGTTGGTTTTGATCTCACCGCATTTGTGGCTGGCCTGGGCATCATTGGTTTCACTCTTGGGTTCGCGTTACAGGATGTATCCAAAAATCTTATAGCGGGTGTTCTGCTGCTTCTGCAGCAGCCATTTGACATTGGAGACACAGTTGAGGTTGGCGGATTTGCCGGCATCATTACCAACATCAACCTCAGGGCAACTGAAATGCAGACCTTCGATGGCATTTTGGTGCTGATTCCAAATACTACTGTGTATTCTAAACCGGTCAAGAATTTCAACCGGGTTGAACAGCGATGCTTGGAGCTGCCCATCAGCATCGCGTACGGTTCTGGAGTGCAAACGGCAGAGCAAACCGTGCAAATAGCATTGGGAAAAGTGCCTGGAGTGATCACTGAGGATCCTTCTCCGCGTGTAGTCTTCCAGAATTTTGGAGAGAAAAGCATTGAGCTTATGGCTTACTACTGGATCAAAGTGAATGCTGCCGGAGAATGGGGTGCGGCGGACCAAGCAGCGCAAACGGTGCAATCAGCACTTGAAAGGGCCGGGATTGATTCACAAACGCATTCTGATGATCGGGAAGCCAGCGCTTGATTTATCAGGCGGTGGCACTCTCACCACTCTCAGCAGCCGTGCTGTCACTGGCTGAAATTCAACAGATGGTGGATGAACTGTTTGCAATCAATGAACCGTATTTACCAGCGCCATTTGTACAATAACCGGGCCGACTACTGATTAGATTACTCGCAGGATTACGCCCCCAACACGTGTCCACCAGCACTAAAGGCCAGCAAAACGCCCGTCACAGGCGAC
>Ga0310123_10004471_pt1 | contig 10584 bp, 9 predicted proteins | sample CB6_AW_1057_MG_FD_203505 | JGI IMG/M metagenome (GOLD analysis project Ga0310123, IMG submission 203505) | Marine microbial communities from Western Arctic Ocean, Canada - CB6_AW_1057 | ecosystem: Environmental > Aquatic > Marine > Oceanic | place: Canada: Western Arctic Ocean | collected...
TAGGCCGCCATGAGGCGGTCTTTTTCTTCAGCAATGGTCAGGCACTTAACGTACCGCTTAACAAATGGTGGGCGCTAGGGACGGCGCGAGATGCGGCCACAAGACTCGCACTAAGACACCGGCCGGAGTAAGGCAGTCACGACATGTCAGCACAGAAAAGGCGCTTCGGTGATGGAATAGATGAGAGGTGGGAGGAGATCGAGGTCCTGGGCCAAGGGGGCTAGGGCCAGGTCTTCAAGGTACGCGATCTTAGAGAGCCCGATCCCCTTGCCAAGAGCATTGAACTAATCGCGACTGAACTCGGGCAAATTGCGGCCAATCCAGGCACTGATGTCGCTCAGAATGCGGCGCGAGTCGTGGCGGATGCCATCCGTACTGCAGTTGACTCGCGCACTGCCAAGCCAAAGTATGCCGCTCTCAAGCTTCTCCACAACACTGACGACTTAGACAAATCCCTTGCTCGAATGCAGCGAGAGATTGAACTGTACGAACAAAATTCAGCACCCCCACCTCCTGAAAATCGTTGACAAGAACCTCGGCTGGCACTGGTTCGTTACCGAGTATCAGGCCGGCGGCACTTTGGAACATCACATCGAAAAGTACCGCGGAAATCTGTTGGCCGCGCTCACAGCGATCCGTCCCATAGCCGAAGCTGTAAGCAAGATGCACGAGGCCGGAACCGTCCACAGAGACATCAAGCCGGGCAACATCTTCATAGGCTCAGCCGGCGAACTCATTCTCGGCGATGCTGGCCTTGTGTTCTTCGTAGACGACAAAGAATCGAGGCTTACCAGTATCTATGAAAGTATCGGAACAGACGATTACATGCCGGAATGGGTTAGGGAGCCGCCACTCAAAACGGTCCCCATGTCGATGGATGTGTTTGCACTCGACAAGGTGATTTGGGCCATGGTGGCGGGTCGACCAACCTGTCGACTCTGGCACGTCACAAAGCCCCAGAATGAACTCGAAACGATGTTTCCAGATGACCCATCGATCCGATGGGCTCGCTTTATTCTTGATCGAACCGTGGTTGAAGAAGAATCTGACTGTATCGATCACGCTGGTCACCTCTTGGTGGTGATCGACAAAGCCATCCAAATAATATCTCGTGGGGGCAATTATTGGATAAGACTGGGGCACGCCCGTGCGGGATCTGTGGGCAGGGCACTATCAGTTCCTTGGTCGTGACCAGGCCTCAGCCAGCCGGTTCGGGCTTAAGCCAATCGACCAGGTAGTCCATTACATCTTCGAGTGTGACCGTTGCGGGCATTCGGAAATCTACAGGTGGGACAACCTCACCTTGATGCCACTGGCGTGGAAGGAGAAAGAGCGGTGAGTTCCCAAGAGCACATCAAGAATAATCCCGTCGGCCGGGGCCGTCACGCTCTCGGAGGCGGCCGCACATGTCCACATCGACGATGGTGGTACGCCGACCGCCGAGGTCTGGTCACGCATTCTCGGACTCACTGACTTGGAGGCCCCATACAGGTACGCGGCCGTGGCAGAGAAGCTCGTCATGCTTTCGCATCAACTCGACTTTGGAGCGCAACAGTTGGAGGCAGCGAATGCAAATCCGGAAATTTACATTGGCAGGTTCGGTCAAGTCGAAAGAAATCCTATCCCCCGTAGCGCTGCCCGAGAAATGGGGAGACCATCGTCATAAAATCACCGAAGCGGTTATCGGTATGCTTGCCGCGCAAGCGGACTGGCTTCCCGCAGATTCAGATCCAATTCCTTCGGCCGAATTCGCCGAAGTCCTGGAAGCTCTGAACGCGCTTGAATCAACGGTACGGGAAGGCGAGTTTCCAGACAAACTAAAGCTTTTTGTTTCCGGCCAGGTCGACATCTTACGGAGGGGTATCCGCAATTATCCTTACGAAGGAATCGCGGCGATTGAGCGAGCGCTCGAAATGGGTATCGGGAAGTTTGTGCTGGCTAAGCAACGTGGTGAGGTCGACGTGGATGACGATAACGAGGCGTTCAACGGAATTCGCCAAACACTCGCAAAGTTTGGCGCGTGGGTCATGTCGCATGGGCTTCACATAAAGGCGCTCGCGGAGACGGCCTAGAAACTGCTAAGCAACGGGCCACAGCGCCGCCGAAGCACTGGCTGTGCTACCATACGCTGGAGAAGTATGCCCTGGCCGAGCGAGAAGGTAGTACTCCGGCCGAGACGTTGACAGCCCAACCAGTAAATGAACTGGGTTCACTGTGAGATGTGGGACACATATTGTGTGAGTTCGGTTTTGGGGAATTCCGCATATAAGAGGGGGGAATCATGGAGAGGTTAAAACTGCAGTTCGTCCGGGAATCGCTTTGGGCGATGTCTCTGGTGATCTGCATCAGCATTATGTCGTTTGGCCAGGTATCCGGAACGATATCCGGCACCGTCGCGGACGTGACCGGAGCCGTTCTGCCGGGAGTCGAAGTCACCGCCACCAATGCCGGCACGGGTCTCGTCCGTACGGTAATCACGAACGAGAATGGTGTCTATGTCATCCCGGTGTTGCCCGTCGGCGGATACCGGGTAGCGGCGGGCCTGCCGGGGTTCCAAACCGGAGTCCGGGAAGGTCTCGAGCTGAACACGGACGATCGCATCGTGGTGAATTTCGCGCTCCAGGTCGGCTCGATAACTACGGAGGTCCTCGTGACCGCAGCAGCGCCGCTGATCCAGTCGGAGACTTCCGAGATCGGCGCCGTCATCGAAAACCAGCGGATCATAGAGCTACCGTTGAACGGCCGTGAGTTCCAGCAACTTGCGCTGCTGGTACCGGGCACCTTCACGCCGCCCGCCGGGTCCTCGAACGGCTTCCGCGGAGGGATCTCGATTGCTGGTTCGCGGGAGAGGGACACGGGTTACTTCATCGACGGAATCAACATGGTGGATACGATCACCAGCTCGGTGATCTTCAGGCCGTCCGTCGACATGATCCAGGAATTCAAGGTCCACACGAGCCGGTATTCGGCCGAGGTCGGGCGCAACGCGGGTGGGCACATCACCGTGACGACGAAGTCCGGAACCAACCAGATTCATGGCGCTATTTTCGAGTTCGTCCGCAATGACATGTTCGACGCCAAGAACTTCTTCGATCCGCCCGATGAGCCGATTCCCCCCTTCCAGCGGAACCAGTTTGGCGGGACGGTCGGTGGGCCCCTCATTAAGGACAAGACATTCTTCCTCTTCAACATCGAGGTGCTCCGCCTGAACCAGGCGATCACGAGGACCGCAAAGGTACCGTCTGTGGCCCTGAAGAGAGGAGATTTCTCCGAGCTGAGTAAACCGGTACTCGACCCGTTCACCAAGCAGCAGTTTCCGGGCAACATCATCCCTGCAGATCGGATTTCCGCGATCGGTCAGAAAGCCGTCAACTGGTATCCGGACCCGAATCTCTCCGGCGCACGGAACTTCGTGTCGACGCCGAGCGACACAAGGGATATCGATCAGTACACGATCCGAATCGATCATCGCTTCTCCGATAGCAACAACTTCTTCGGCCGGTTCTCCCGGAACGTCGACTTGGAACTGGATCCGTTCGATCAATACAGCGGCATCACGAACCTGCCGCAGTTCGGGCGGTTGGACGATCAAACCGCCATCAGTATTTCACTGGTGGACAACCATGTATTCAATCCGAACCTGGTTGGGGAATTCCGCCTCGGTTACAACCGTTTCCACCAGTTCCGGTCGGTATACCCGGAGGAACAGCGAAACCAGACGTTGGAGATCGGCATCACCGGAACGACCACGAACCCGGTCAATTTCGGTTTCCCGACCTTCAGCGTGAATGGGTTCGATACTCTCGGCAAGAACGGCAATCCGAGCGATCGGGATGACAATCACTACCAGGCGGTCGGCAACCTGACGTGGACGACGGGCAACCACACCTTCAAGACCGGCACCGATATATCCTGGCAGCTGAGCGACCGGATCAACAACAGCAACAGCCGCGGCGTCTTCAGGTTTGACGGGCGATACACCGGGCACCCGCTGGCGGACCTGCTGATGGGATTCCCCCGCCAGACCTCAAGAAGACTCGGGGAAAGCAAGGCGTATCCGTCCACCTGGGTCTTCGGCTTCTTTCTGCAAGATGACTGGAAAATCACGCCCAATCTCACCCTGAATCTCGGCGTCCGCTACGATTTCCAGACGGACCTCGTCAGCGAAAACAACAGGTTTAGCCGTTACAATGTGGCAACCGGCAACATCGAGATCGTCGGGAAAGCGAGCGATCTCCGGGATATTTCGCGACCCGATAACCCCCTTTCCACTAACTTCAGCCCGGCAATACAGGATCTGGCCAAGACCGTGACCTTTGCCGATCTCGGAAGGCGGTCCATGACCACGCACGACCGCAACGACATCGCGCCTCGAATCGGTCTGGCCTACAGCATGTTCAATGATCGTGTGGTGCTCCGTACCGGATACGGTGTCTATTTCAACGAGTACGAACTGGGCGCCTGGAGCCGGGTCGGCAACGACACGTATCCTTTCAAAGTCGACCAGTCCTTCAATGGCCACAAATCAACTCCGAATATCACGCTCGACGATGCCTTCCCGGACTCCATATCCAAGGCCACGATCTCCCCGAAGAGCATCCAGGACCATCTTCCGACGATGTATGTCCAGCAGTACAACTTCGGATTGCAGATCCAGGCCATGTCGGACCTCTTGATCGATGTCGGCTACGTCGGGAGCATGACCACCAATTTGCCGGAAACGCGAAACCTGAACCAGCCCCGTCCATGTAATCCTGCGGACCCAGCCTGCGGCTCGATCTCTTCGCGGCGGCCCTACCCGGGCTTTGGCCGCATTCTTCATTACGAAGGCACCGGCCTTGGGAATTTCAATTCGCTCCAGATGCGAGTCGAGAAACGCTACGCCGAGGGCCTGACATTGATGGGTGCCTACACCTGGTCCAAGTCCATGGACCTCAGCTCGGCCGGCGCTTCCGCAGGTAAGATCAGCATACAGGACCATTACAACATCCGGGGGGGTATGCGCGGCCCGTCGGGCTTTGATGCGCGTCAACGCCTCGTCATCAGTTACGTCTGGCATTTACCGTTCGGGTCGGGTGAACGCTTCCTGGGGAACGTCAATGGAGCTGCCAAATACCTCGTGAGCGGCTGGGAGATCTCCGGCATCCAGACATTCCAGAGCGGCCGCCCCTTCACCGTCCGGATACCCGGCGACAACAGCTATACCGGCGCCCGAAGAACGGATCGCCCCAATCAGATCAGAGATGGGCAGCTGCCGAAAAGTGAGCAGTCGATCGATCGATGGTTCGACCTAGAAGCCTTCATCCTTCCGCCGCGCGGGACTTTCGGGAACGCCGGCCGGAACAACCTCGAGGGACCCGGTCTGAACAACTTCGATTTCTCGATCATCAAGAACAACCGGTTTGGCGAATCGAACAACGTCCAGTTCCGTACGGAGTTCTTCAACACGTTCAACCACCCGAACTTCAATTTTCCGAATCGTGACTTCGGCACCAGCAACTTCGGTGTGATCGCTACGGCTCAGTTCTCGAGGCAGATTCAATTCGGGTTGAAGTTCATCTTTTAGCTCGACGGGCCATCGGACGACGGGCGCCAGCCCGTCGTCCGATGGTTGCAGAAATGTTTCGTAGGTCATTCCCATCCCTGCACTGCGAACCTTTCGTGTTTTACCGATCGGCCCGAGTCGTGGCCGCCATGGAAGCAGCGGACTCCGAGGGCTGCGAAACCGAACCACTCCAGAACGCCGCCTGCGCTTAAAAACGTCGTGCCTCACCGTCCCACTGATAGCGCCCGCGGACTTTCTGCGGTGGTCGAAAATCCTCCGGCCGCGAGACTCCAAGAACGCCTCCAGCTTTCTTTCGCACAACTTGACAAGCATCTGGACCTGCTCGGGTGTGAGGTCATCGCAGTCCACCAGGCTATAGGTTTTTGTGGCACGATCCCTCTCGACGATCCCGTGCTTCCGCACCACCCTCCCGACCATGTTCTTGGTGATCCGGGTGTAGTACTCGATCTGACTCTGGTCGTGAGACAGAAGAGCCCTTGCGATGTCCGTTTGGTTGCATCGCCCTCCACTGTCCAATAGTGTCATGAGCGTTACCGGCTGGCAGATATGACTCATGCTCATCTTCTGCTCGACGAACTCGTCTTAAGGATGTGTAGCTCAAGATCCTGCCTCCTGGCGCCTGGGCTGATATACGATTCCACTCATGTTTACACCGGGACAAGTTTATCGTCGGAGAGCCCTGCACGCGAAATATGGCGGACAGCAGCAAGGTGGCATCAGTACCCCGGCCAGGTACCCGAAACCTAAACGGACCGAGTCCGTAACTTTGCGCGGCCACGAGACGTAGTCAAGAAAGAAAGCCCGTTTCGGGGGTCTTCCTGAACCGCAACCCTCAGCGGGTCGCGACAAACAGCAACAGAAGGGGACATTTCAATGAAAATCCGGCTAATGGCTCTGGCGGCGGTCATTTTGATCGCTCTGCCCGCTGCAGCCCAGGATGTGACGGGAAAGTGGGAAGGAACGGCGCCCCGTCCAGGCGGCGCGATGACGATGACGTTTGAATTCACCGTCGACGGCGAAAACCTGACTGGCACGGTCGAGAGTGAACTCACGGGAAAGTCTGAGATCACCGATGGGAAGGTCGACGAAAACAGGATTGAATTCAAACAGTCTTTCGAGGTGAGAGGGAGAACGGGGACCTTTGCGTTCACCGGCGTGCTCGACGGCGATGAGCTCACCATGACACGCACCATCGAGGGCGGTCGCGGCCGCGGTGGTGGTCGGGGCCGGGGTCTGAGAGCACCAGCCGAATTCACGTTGACGCGCGTTCCCTAGCCAACCCTCAATCTGAGCAGTTGGTTCAGGGGCACGGGTTCGGTCGGCCCGTGCCCCTGTCGGGCTCAGGGCTCGCCCGACAGCGGCCCGAAATCGACGGGCGACTCGCGATGCCGCGTCGCGGCCTCGTAGGCAGCCGCGATTCTGAGGATCGTCGGCTCGCCGAAAGGCCGCGCGACGATGTCCATGCCTACGGGCAGACGCGCCGGCACGGGACCAACGATCTCGGTCTCGCGATCCTCGACGCCCGAGGCAGACTCGGGCGTCGAGGGCACACGGATTCGATCGTACATCACGGTCGTGAACCCGACCGGCACCGTGATCGCGGGAAAGCCGTTCCTGCCGAGGAAACGCCAGACGCCGTCGCCGGCGCGGCCGTTGATCTCGGGCCCGCGCGGCGAGCCGAGCTTGACGGGCGGAATGTTGCTCGTCGGGTAGACGACCGCGTCGAGTTCCTGCTCGGCCATGCAGGCCATGACCATCGTCTGCACGGCGAACCGGTTCTGCATGCGCGCGACCATGTCGAGCTCCTGCTCTTCGAGCGAGCGCTCGTGCCTCGCCCGGTGGTCGGGAAAGTTCGGGTCGTCGTAGAAGTTGGCCTTCTCGAGCAGGTCACCGGTCGAGCGGATGGTCGCGTCGCCGCGCTCGCTCAGGTAACGGTCGAGCCAGTAGCGGCCCTGCCCTAGCGTCGGCGAACTGTCGAGCGTGCGGAAGTCGATCTCCTCGGGCATGAGATCGGGATCGGCCGCGAGCTCGATCAGCGTCGCGATGTGATTCCCGTAAGGCGTGCCGTCGGCTTCGAACGGAAAGCGGTCGGGATACTCCGCCGTGAACTGCTTGTCGTGCAGCAGCGGATGCCAGCGGCGCACGCACTGATCGAACAGCGCCCCGTCCGGACCCGGGTCGACGAGCGTCGCGCCGAGACGTCCGAGCTCGGCGATGGCCGCGCTGACGAGATCTATCGTCTCCTCGTCCTCCTTCGTGAAGGCCTCCTTGTCCATGTATTCGCGGACGACGCCGATGCGCAGGCCCTCGAGCCGGCCCGGCTCTGCATGGCTCGCATAGCCGTCCGCAGGCAGGCGCCCCACGCTGAACGCCGTGAGCTCGTCCTTCGGATCGTAGCCCGCGATGACGTCGAGAACGCGCGCGGCGTCCTCGACCGTGCGGCAGATCGGGCCGACGCGCGTGTTGATGCCCTGCTGGATCATGCCGTCGCGGCTCACGAGCTCCTGCGTCGGCGAGATGCCGACGCTGTTGTTCGAGTACGCCGGGCTCCGGATCGACGAGCCCGTTTCCTCGGCAATGGCACAGGTCACGAGGTTTGCGCCCACGGCCGAGCCCGATCCCGCGCTCGAGCCTCCGGGACTGCGCTCCGTATCGTAGGGATTGCAGAACGTGCCGCCGAAAGCGCTGCGCGGAATGGCCGAGGCGAACTCACCGAGATTCGACTTGGCGATAATGATCGCACCGGCCTCACGGAGCCGGCTCACGAACGTCGCATCGTCGGGCGGCCGATCGTCGGCGTAAAAGGCGTCGGCGCCCGACGTCGTGCGCATGTCGAACGTGTCGTACTGGTCCTTGATCGCCATGACGACACCGTGTAGAGGACCGACGAACTCGCCCGACGCCGCGAAGTGCGCGTCGAGCGCGCGTGCCGTTTCGAGCGCGTCCGGCATGACGGGATCGTCGTCGTCGGCATCCGTCATGCTCCGGGCCTTTCGCGAGTCGAATCCCCAGCGCACGCGCGTGGCGGGCCTGAGGTTCAGCGTCGCGAGCGCATTGATCTGTCCGGCGTCCGGTATCGTTGTAACCGCCCCGAGAATGCCTTCGGGCTGGTTGACACAGGTGCCGTTATAGGCCTTGATGCGCGCGAGATAGAGCTCGACGAGCTGCTCGGCCGTCAGATCACCGGCGCGGATCGCGCCCTGAATGTCCGCGATCGTCGCTTCCTCGAGGTAGAACTCTTCCTGTGCAACCGCGGCCTCGGCCGGTGCGACGATCTGGCCGCCCGCCGCGTCGGGGCCGGCCAGCGCGAAGAAAAAGAGGGCAGGAATCAGTATCGGGGTCTTCAGCGGGAATCTCGGCATCGATCGGACCTCCTGCAATCGCGTTCGGTGGGTTCGGCGGCGGGTTGTCGCGTGTCGCCGCCTGCCCTCCCGACGGAAAGGGTAATACGCCTTAGGGGAATTAGATCTGCTCTGAAGCGGTCATATATGACGTTTCACCGAACGGTCCCCTCACGCTCTTTGCAGTTCAGTTTAGAAGCGATCACCAACCCCGCCATGACCAACGAACAACTTTTCCTTTGGCATCAATCCAGAACATGCGCCAGCGCTCTGCCCTGCTCGTGCGGTTGGGCTGTTTGACGGTGATGCCCGTGGGGTAGGTGACGCTAGTACCCTCTCGCTCGACGGTCTCGCCGTAGTCATAGACGAGGATCCTACCGCCGTTTTCGTCTTCGATGATTCGGTGTGGTGGCCCCCATGACGCAATGAGGCGTGTCATCGGAGCACCCTTCCACGAGTCCATGCCCTTGCTGATAGCTTCACTTCGACCGCAGGAGGCCAGACTGCACAACAGCAGAACGATGGCGAGACGTTTCATTGAGCGCTATAAATAGCTGAAATCGGCCATAAATGCAACGAATTAGGTACCTGTCCTTCCTATTTCTGAATGGCTGCGGAGTGAGGCAGGAGATTCTGTTAGTTTTTGGGGCCTTTTCCAGGCCCCTTTTCCTTGTAAGTTATAGTACGCCCTAGAGGATTTGAACCTCCGACCCCTTTGACAGTTTTCTGACTCGAATGCATATAGACCTCTGGATCGTCCAGGTGTTGCTGGCCGCAGTCTTCGCCTTCAAGGGCGTTCCATCGCCATGGTTGGGAAACTGGGCAAATACTACGGTAGGAAGGAGTTGGAAGCAATCAAACTGTCACTTGCGCTCCAAGCGAAACTCGACGGGCAGGCCGTCTCCCCAGCCGTACTTCTCCCTGGCTAGTTGGCGGACCTCTGCGTACAACTCACCGTCTTGGTTGGGATCGAGCACACGGCCAGGTTGTCGTCGATGTCGGTGCAAATGTGGAAACCCACACGGTTCCTCTCGCAAACAAGGTGACCTCGACGGGCTTGGTCCTCGCTTTCGAACCCCAGCGCCAGGTCTTCAACTATCTGACCGCGAACCTTGCGATCAACAACCTCCTGCATGTTGCAGCCTTCCAGACGGCGGGAACCATCCGAGTACGGTCCGTCTGCCGCTGTTCAATCCACGAGACGTGAGCAATTTCGGAGCCGTTAACGCCGAGGAATTTGAGGAAGGAGAACCGGTCGACGTGCTTGAGCTGGACAGTTTCGGACTCGAACGTTGCCACCTGATCAAGATCGACGTTGAAGGCCTTGAACCAAAAGTCCTTGAAGGTGCTCAAGCCACCATCCGGAGAACGCACCCTATTCTTTTCGTTGAGACCACCACCGAGAATCACCGGCAGGTCATCTCCAAACTCGAAGACTTCAACTACGCCGGCTGGTGGCACATCGCGCCTTACTACAACGCCAGAAACTTTTTTTCTGACGAACGAAACGTTTTCGCTGATATTCATCCGGAAAGCAACCTGCTGTGCTTCCCTCGCGAGGCGAATGTTCAGGTTGCCGGGCTCGAAGCGGTCGAAGGCCCCGAAGACACCTGGCAACGGGCCCGCGAACGCATGCAGTGGCGCCAGCAGAGCCGCGTGCGCTAGCCGGTATCGAGG
>Ga0310123_10004473_pt1 | contig 10582 bp, 7 predicted proteins | sample CB6_AW_1057_MG_FD_203505 | JGI IMG/M metagenome (GOLD analysis project Ga0310123, IMG submission 203505) | Marine microbial communities from Western Arctic Ocean, Canada - CB6_AW_1057 | ecosystem: Environmental > Aquatic > Marine > Oceanic | place: Canada: Western Arctic Ocean | collected...
TCGCGCTCCTCGACCTTGACACACTTGAGTGGGCGTCTGTCCTCCCCCGCTCGACAGGAGATGTCGTCTGGTCGCCGGATTATCGCTACGCCACCACGGGAGTCGCCGGTGGGCACGGCGGGCGCTGCGGGTCTTGAGGCCCGTTGGCGCCAGCCGAAACGCTCATCAACATCCGGCACCCCCGCGGCCCCCCACTAGAATGCGCGCATGTTCGCCTCCGTGCTGGTCGCCAATCGGGGCGAGATCGCCGTGCGCGTCATCCGCACCTTGCGCGAGCTCGGCGTGCGTTCGGCGCTGGTCACGTCGGTGCCGGACCGTCACAGCCGCGCCGCGCGGCGGGCCGACGCAACAGTGCTGCTCGAAGGCCACACCACGGCCGAGACCTACCTCGACATCGAGGCCGTGATCGCAGCCGCCAAGGCCGAGGGCTGCGAGGCGGTCCATCCCGGCTACGGCTTCCTGAGCGAGAGCGCAGCGTTCGCCGAGGCCTGCGCGGCGGCGGGCCTCGCCTTCATCGGCCCCTCGCCCACGGCCCTGCGCATTCTCGGCGACAAGATCGCGGCACGCGATCTTGCGATCGCGAACGACGTGCCCGTCATTCCCGGCGCCTCCGGCGAGAGCGAGGCGGAGCTGATCGCAGCCGCGGCGGAGATCGGCCTACCGGTGATGGTCAAGGCACGCGGCGGCGGCGGTGGGATGGGGATGCGCGTCGTCCGTGAGGGCGACGACCTCGCGGAGGCGATCGCGGGCGCCCGCCGCCAGGCGGAGGCCGCCTTCGGCGATGGGCGCGTGTTTATCGAGCGCTATGTCGAGGAGGCGCATCACGTCGAGGTCCAGATCCTGTCCGACGCCCACGGCAACGCCGTCCACCTGGGCGAGCGCGACTGCTCCGTCCAGCGCCGCCACCAGAAGCTGATCGAGGAGGCGCCGAGCCCCATCGTCGATTCCGCCCTTCGCGCCGAGCTCACGTCGGCTGCCCTCCGCCTGATGGAGGCGGCCGGCTACGTGAACGCGGGCACGGTCGAGTTCCTAGTCGGCGCCCCGGAGGAGCGTGGCCGCAGGCCGTTCTACTTCCTCGAAGTGAATCCCCGCCTCCAGGTCGAGCATCCCGTGACCGAGGCCGTCACGAGCCTCGACCTCGTCGCCGAGCAGCTGCGGATCGCTGCCGGCGAGCCGCTCGGCTTCGCTCAAGAGGATGTCGCCTTTGAGGGCCACGCGATCGAGTTCAGGCTCAACGCCGAGGACCCGTGGCACAATTTCCTCCCCTCCCCTGGGCGGCTCGTGGACCTGTCCGGCGGAACCGCGACGGCGGCCCGCCTGGATAGCGGCTACGAGGCCGGCGACACCGTCCCCGCCGAGTACGACTCGCTCGTCGCCAAACTGATCGTCCGCGGTTCGGACCGAGAAGCAGCGCGGAGCGGGGCCACCGCTGAGCTAGCGGGAGCGAGGATCGAGGGGATAGCGTCGAACTTGGCGCTCCACCGAGCGATCGTGAGCCACCCCAGCTTCGTGGCCGGCGCTGCGACAATCCAGTGGCTCGAACGCGAGCTGCCCGCGCTCCTCGATGCGGCGCGCCCGCCGCCGGAGGCGCTCGTCGCTGCGGCCCTCCTACTTCTGGAGGAGGAGGGGTTGGGATTCGGGGGGTCGGCGTGGCTCGGCGCCGGGCCTCGCAGCGTCTGGCTCGACGACGGCGCGGGGGTCCGCGTCGTCTCGATCGCTTGTGACGGCGCGGCTGTGGTCGAGGGTGAGCCCGTGAGCTACGCGCGCGCCGTCGCGAAAGCCGGACGGCCGGTCGCGCTCATCGGGGGGACGGGAACCAAGGTCGACGCGGTCCGCGAGCGCAGTGGGCAGATCCTCCTCGATTGTGGCGCGGCGATCTTCGGCGTTCGGCTCGCGCCCCCACCGCCGCTCCCTCCGCGCGCCCAGGCCGCGGCCGGCGGTGCGAGCGAGGTTCGTGCCCCGCTCGCGGGGCGCGTCCTCGTCGTGCATGTCGCGGAGGGCGAGACCGTGCCCGCGGGCACGGTCCTCGTCGTCCTCGACGCAATGAAGATGGAGCACGCGATCACCGCGCCGGCCGCAGGGACCGTGCGCGCCGTCCACGTTCGCCCTGACCAAACAGTCGGGTCCGGCGCTCTGCTCGTCGAGCTGGACTAAGCCGCTCCGAAACCCCGCACCGACCCCACGACCTTCACCTGAGTCGGCCGCAACCGTCCCGACAGGAACTATCGTGGCGCCCTCAAAATCAATCACCAGCACCCTAGGCCGGTGCAAGAACGCCCAGACGCTGCCGTCTCGGCGCCGTTGAAATCAATCGGAGGAGAAGGGCAGCTCCTTCGATTCGACGCGCCGGCCCTGGCTCTGGTGGACGCGCGCGATCGCTTCGGGCTCTCCTTCGTGCACGGTCGTGGTCTTCGTGCCACGCGCCATCGCGACGGTGCCGGTGCGGGTGAGCTCGCGGATGCCGTAGGGCTCGCACATCTGGACGAGGCCGTCGATCTTGTCCTCGTCCCCGGCCATCTGAATGATGAGCGAGTTCGTGGCCATGTCGATCACGTCCGCGCGGAAGACGTTGGCGATATCGAGCAGCTCGTGGCGGTTGAGGTTGTTGCAGCGCACCTTCAGCAGCGCCAGTTCGCGGCTGATCGCGTCTTCCTCGGTGAGGTCGCTCACCTTGATCACGTCGATGAGCTTGTACAGCTGCTTCTCGACTTGTTCGACGGGCGCGCTCGAGCCATCTACGACAATCGTCATCCGGCTGAGGCCTTCGGTTTCGCTATGACCGACAGCGAGGGATTCGATGTTGAAGCCGCGCCGGCGGAAGAGCCCGGCGACGCGCTGAAGGACGCCGGGCTTGTCCTCGACGATGGCGACGACGGTGTGGTGGGCGGGGCGCGCGCCGTTACTCGACGTCATCGTGCGAGCTCCTTCTCCGGGATCTCGATGGTCTCCGAGAGCGCGGCGCCCGCGGGCACCATCGGCCAGACGTTCTCGTCCTGATCGACGCGGAAATCGATCAGAATGGGGCCCTGGTCGTAGGCGCGTGCTTCCTGGATCGCAGGAAGCACTTCGGCCTTCGTTTCGACACGCAGGGCCTTGATGCCGTAGGCCTCCGCGAGCTTGCAGAAGTCCGGCTGGGTGACGGACACCGAGACGAAGTTCTCGTCGTAGAAGAGCTCCTGCCACTGGCGCACCATCCCGAGGTAGCCGTTGTTCATGATCGCGATCTTGATCGGCAGGCGTTCGTCGACGCAGACGGCGAGCTCCTGCATGGTCATCTGGAAGCCGCCATCGCCGCAGATCGCCCAGATCTCGGAGGCGGGAGCGCCGATCTGGGCGCCGATCGCCGCGGGGAGCTCGAAGCCCATGGTGCCCAGGCCGCCGGAGGAGACGAGCTTGCGCGGCCCATCGTAGAAGTAGTGCTGCCCCGCCCACATCTGATGCTGGCCCACGCCCGTGACGAGGGTGGCGCTGCCGTTCGTCTCCTCGTAGAGGGAGCGGATGATCTGTTGCGGGAGCAGCCGCCGCGTCTCGCGGATCTCAAGGCTTGGGTGCTCGTCCTGGACGTTGTCGATCCAGGCGATCCAGCGGGACCGGTCGACCGGCTCAATCCGCTGCGTGAGCTCGGGGAGGACGCGCTTGACGTCGCCGACGACGGGGATCGCGGTCGGCAGGTTCTTCCCGATCTCCGCGGGATCGATGTCGATATGGATGATCGTCGCGCCGGGGTTGAAGTCGTTGAAACGCCCCATCGCGCGGTCGTCGAAACGCATGCCGATGCCGATGACAACATCGGCACCGTCCGCCGCCATGTTCGCGTGGTACATCCCGTGCATGCCGAGGAAGCCGTAGCTGAGCTGATTCGTCTCGGGGAAGCCGCCGATGCCGAGGAAGGTCGTGATCACGGGAATCTGCGCCTTCTCCGCGAGCTCGACGAGTTCGTTCGTGGCATCGCCCCAGATGATGCCGTGGCCGGAGATGATGATCGGCCGCTCCGCGTTGTTGATGGCTTCGGCGGCCCGCCGAATCATCCCCGCGTGGCCCTTCGTCGTGGGCTTGTAGCCCCGCAGGCTGAGCTGTTCAGGCCACTCGAACTCAGCCTCTTCCTGGAACACGTCCTTGGGGATATCGATATGAACCGGCCCGGGGCGGCCCGTACGGGCGATGTGGAACGCCTCGCGCACGGCCATGGCGATGTTCTCGGCGCGCATCACGAGGTAGTTGTGCTTCGTGATGGGCTGCGTGATGCCAGTGATGTCGGCTTCCTGGAAGCCGTCCTTGCCGAGGAGCGTGCGGGCGACGTTCCCGGTGATCGCCACCATCGGCGTCGAGTCGAGGAACGATGTCGCGATGCCCGTCACGAGATTCGTCGCGCCCGGCCCGCTCGTTGCGAGGCAGACGCCAACCTCCCCCGAGACGCGCGCGTAGCCGTCGGCCATGTGCGCGGCGCCCTGCTCGTGACGCACGAGCACGTGCCGGATCGCGGGGAACTGCGGGAGCGTGTCGTAGAGGGGCAGGACCACCCCGCCGGGGTAGCCGAAGATGGTCGTCACCGCCTCCCGCTGGAGGCATTCCAGCAGGATCTGGGATCCCGTCATCCGAACCATGGTCTGAGTCCTTCCGTCGGCTCGAGAGTTTCGGTCTGGTCCCCGGTGGGGGTCGACCGTTGCCTGCCACGCCGTGCGGTCGTGGCGGTCCAGGGTTCGGCGGGGTGCCTCGTCCTGAACGGCTGGCGAGCGGAGCGCAGCCGGTAAGCCGCGATCTCCAATGAGCCTGCAGCGAGTGTAGGGCGCTACCAGCCGTTACGTGAAGTGGGGGGTTCCTCGCGCCTCGGGACGCGGGCTGCGCCGAAGGCGCGGGTCAGCTGGGGATCCGAAATCACCTGGCGAGGCGGTACCTTCCGAAATGGCTAAGGAACCTGATCTTGACTCGGAGCCCTCCGATGTCGACGATCCCGATGGGCCTTGGCCCCAATGCTCCCCGCCGTCCGTCTCCTCCGGGGGACGCACTGGCGGGTTTTCTTTGTCCCCATGACGCCCCAGGCGATAGGCTCCGCTCGATGTCTGCCCGAGTTGCGTTGTTCGTGGACTACCAGAACGTCTACATGACCGCCCGAGAAGCCTTCTGCCGGCCCTCCGATCCCAGCTCCTTCGGGCAAATCGACCCAAGCCGCCTGGCACAGTTGATCTGCGACCGCGCACTCCCTCCCGGTGCCGAAATCCCCCGCATCGTGAGCGACGTTCGTGTATACGCCGGGAGACCCTCCCAACATCGCGACCCCAAAGGCTACGCGGCCGCGCGCCGTCAGACCGCCTATTGGATCGCGAACGGCGGTACGGTGATCGAGAGGACACTCCGGTACCCACCGAACTACCCCACTCGGCCGGCTCAGGAGAAGGGAATCGATGTCAGCCTGGCGATCGACTTTGTAGCAGGCGCCGTCGATGGTGCCTTCGACGTGGGGATCATCTTCTCGACGGACACAGACCTGGTCCCTGCACTGGAGCTTGTACTTGCGCGCCCTGGCCTCGGCGTCACCGCCGAGGTCGCTGCCTGGCACACGGTCGGTGCCAACAGGCCACTCCGCGTATCGGGACAGAACGTGTGGTGCCACCGATTAGAGGAGAGCGACTATCGTCGCGCTATCGACAAGACGGTCTACGTCCGCTAGCCCACCGCTCCGGTTCAGGCTACCCCGCCGCCGACCCTACCAACGCCCGGCCGGCCGCGATCACGGGCGCGACCTTCGCCTCGTTGCGCAGCTCGGTGTAGATGCGCAGGAGGGGCTCCGTGCCGGAGAGGCGGAAGAGGAGCCAGCCGTCTTCGAGCATGAAGCGCCAGCCATCGGTCGTGTCGAGGCTGGTGACGGCGACGCCGGCGAACTCGCTCGGCGAGGCGGCGTCGAGCGCCGCCTTCACGGCGGCGTTCGCGCCGGGCGCCAGTTCGAGGTCGATGCGCTCATAGAAGTGCGGTCCGGTGATCGCGAAGACCTCGTCCAAAAGCTCCGTCGGACGCTTCCCGCTCATGGCGATCGCGTCCAGCAGGTAGAGCGCGGCGAGGATGCCGTCGCGTTCCGGGAGGTGGCCACGGAAGCCGTAGCCGCCGCTCTCCTCGCCGCCGATGAGCGCATCCTCGCGCATCATCACCGGGCCGATGTGCTTGAAGCCGACGGGCGTCTCGAAATACGGAACCTCGTAGTGCTCGGCGAGCAGTCGCGCCATGTCCGTGGTCGTGACCGACTTCACGACCGCTCCCCGCAGGCCCCGCGCCCCCAGCGCGTACTGAACGAGCAGGGCGAACGTCCGCAGCTGGTCGACGTAGCCGCCACGCTCATCCACGAAGCCAACACGGTCGGCATCGCCGTCGTTGGCGATGCCCGCATCGAAGCCGCCATCGGCCATGAGCGCGAGCAGGGCGTCCAGATTCGAGGCGATCGGCTCCGGGGCGCGAAGCCCGGGGAATAGCGGATTGCGGTCGGTGTGGATCTCTTCGACGCGCGTGCTGCCCCCTTCGAGCAGCTCCGTCAGCAGGCCCGCGCCGGCCCCGAACATCGGGTCGACGGCGACGCGGAGCCCCGCCCCGCGGATGCGATCGAGATCGACCTGGCGCCCGAGCCCCGCGAGGTAGCCAGGGATTGGATCGAAACGCGTGATCGCGTCGGAGTCCGCCGGAGCGAGCTTCAGCTTCGCGGCGTCGGCGAGGATCGCCGGCACCCGCGCCTCGATATCGGCGACGATCTCCGGGCTCGCGCTGCCGCCGTAATGGGGCTTCACCTTGATCCCGTTCCAGCGGAAGGGGTTGTGGCTGCTCGTGACGATCACGCCGCCCGCCGCACCCACCTCGATGATGCGGAAGCTGATCGCGGGCGTGGGCGCGGGCCCGTCCGCGAGCTGCACGGCGAAGCCGTTCCCCGCGAGCACGCGGGCGACAGCCAGGGCGAACTCGTCCGATTGGAAGCGCGTGTCGTAGCCGACAATCAGCGGCTGCCCGCGTCCCCGGCTCTGCGCGAAGTGGTCTGCCGTGGCCTGAGCGCAGGCGCGCACGTTTTCGAACGTGAACGCTTCGCCCATGATCGCCCGCCAGCCATCGGTCCCGAAATGAACGGGGTTCTCGGTCATCGCATCCTCATTCGAAGCGGCCGTTCGGTTCGATCATCGTTCCGGGTGCGACGGTTCTGCCGGCGGCTACGTGCGCGCCCCTCCCCAGAACCGCCCCCTGGACCACCGCGTCCTGGCCGATGACTACGCCGTCGGCCAGGATCGAGTCACTCACGCGGGCGCCGGGTCCGACGCGCACGTCCTCCCAGAGAACGGATTTCGTGATCGAGGCGCCCGCCTCGATCACGCATCCGGTCCCGAGGGCGGAGTCCTCCGCCGTAGCCGCGCCCGCGAGCGAGGCACCGTCTGCGACGAAAGAGGTCCCTCTGCGCCGGGCGAGCGCGCAGGAGAGCTCCAGATAGCGCGCGGACGTGCCCAGGTCTGCCCAGAGCCCTTCGAAGCGATAGCCGAGGACACCCGCCCCCCGTCCCACGAGGGAGGGGAAGAGCGTCTCCTCAACGCTGACTACCCCCGGCGGGATCTCGTCCACGAGCTCCGGCTCGAACACCCAGACGCCCGCATTAATGAGGTTGCTCCGCTCGGTACCTGGCGGCGGCTTCTCGACGAACCCAGTGACCATCGAGTCTCCGTCGACGACGGCTACGCCGAACGCGGAAGGGTTGGCGACCGGGCACAACGCGAGCGTGAGCCGGGCGCCGGCCTCGGCGTGCGCGTCGAGGGCCCGGCTCAGATCGAAGTCCGCGTAGATGTCGCCGTTGAGCACGAGGAAGCGGCCTTCAACCCCGGCCGCTCGCGCAGCGTTGCGGATCGCCCCGCCGGATTCGAGCCGCTCGCGCTCGAGGACGTGCGTAATCGCAAGTTTGCCGCGCTGGCCCTCCGGGCAGGCATCGACGAGGTCCTCGTTGTTTTGGCCAAGGGCGAGCACCACGCGTTCAATTCCGGAGGCCGCGAGCCAGTCGAGCAGGTGCTGGATAGCGGGCTGATTGGCGACCGGGACGAGGCTCTTGTGGCGTGTCAGGGTGAGCGGACGAAGCCGCGTGCCCTGCCCCCCAACGAGGATGATCGCGTCCATTCGCTGCGGAAGCTACCCCTCCCGGGCCGTGGCCCCGAGGTCCGTCGCCCGTCTGGTGTCCTCCCAGGGGACGTCGAGACTCGTGCGACCAAAGTGCCCGTAGGCGGCCGTCGCTCGGTAGATGGGGCGGCGGAGGTCGAGATCGCGGATGATCGCGCCAGGACGCAGGTCGAAGTGCTTGCGCACGGCGCTGAGGATGGCGCCGTCGGGCACGTCACCGGTGCCGAAAGTCTCCACGCCCACGGAGGTCGGTTGCGCCACACCGATGGCGTAGGAGAGGGTCACCTCGCAGCGGCGAGCCAAGCCGGCCGCCACGATCGTCTTCGCGACCCAGCGGGCGGCGTAGGCCCCGGAACGGTCGACCTTCGTCGGATCCTTGCCGCTGAAGGCGCCGCCCCCGTGGCGGGCCACGCCGCCGTATGTGTCAACGATGATCTTGCGGCCGGTCAGACCGGCGTCGCCCTTGGGCCCTCCAACCACGAAGCGGCCGGAGGGGTTGACGTAGATCTTCGTGTCGTCGTCGACGAGGGACTTCTCGACGACCGTGTCGATGATGTGCTCACGCACATCCGTGCCGATGACTTCGTTATCGACATCGGGCGCGTGTTGCGTGGAGATCACGAGTGCCTCGGCACGCAGCGGCCGCCAGTCTTCGTCGTACTCCACCGTCACCTGGGACTTGCCGTCGGGGCGAAGCCAGGTGAGCTCCCCGCTCTTGCGCGCGTCCGCCAGTCGCCGCGTAAGGCGGTGAGCGAGCGAGATGGTGAGGGGCATCAGTTCCGGCGTCTCGTCGCAGGCGAAGCCGATCATCATCCCCTGGTCGCCGGCGCCGGTATCGAGCTCCTCGCTCTCGCCACTGCCGTGGCGAGCCTCCCAAGAGCGGTTAACGCCGGCGGCGATGTCGGGCGACTGCTCGTTGATGGCCGTAACCACCCCGCAGGTCTCCCAGTCGAAGCCGATGTCTGACGAGACATAGCCGATGTCGCGGACGGTGCCACGCACAATCCTGGCGATGTCCACATAGGCGCTGGTCGAGATCTCCCCCGTTACGAGCACGAAGCCGGTGGTGATCGCCGTCTCGCAGGCCACGCGTGCTCTCGGATCGCGCTCGATGATCTCGTCGAGGATCGCGTCCGAGATCTGGTCGCAGACCTTGTCTGGGTGACCCTCCGTCACGGACTCGGAGGTGACCAGCCGGCGCTCGCTCATCGCGTTGCCCTCATCTCATTCCCTCGCAGGCGTGCGCGCGCATCACGTACCCTCCTGCCAGCTCGAAAGGTAGCGCCGCTGCTCGTCCGTGAGGACATCGATGGCGATGTCCATGGCGTGCAGCTTGAGGCGTGCGATCTCCTTGTCGATCTCGTCGGGAAGCTCGTAGACCTCGTTCCCCAGGGTCGTGTGGTTCGTGACGAGCCACTCCGTTCCCAACGCCTGATTCGCGAACGACATGTCCATCACGGAGGCGGGGTGGCCTTCGGCGGCAGCGAGGTTCACGAGCCGCCCCTCCCCGAGGACGTAGAGCTTGCGGCCGTCCTGGAGCCCGTACTCCTCGATCGAGTCGCGAATGCGGCGCGTGCTCTCGCTCATCCCCTTGAGCTCGACGAGGTTGATCTCGTTATCGAAGTGGCCGCTGTTGGCCATAATCGCGCCGTCCTTCATCACCTCCAGGGCCGGCCGGTCGATGACGTTGCAGTCGCCCGTGACGGTGACGAAGAAATCGCCGACCTTGGCCGCGTCCGCCATCGGCATCACGGAGAAGCCTTCCATGACGGCCTCGAGGGCGCGAACGGGATCGACTTCGGTCACGATCACGTGGGCCCCGTGGCCACGCGCCCGGCTCGCGAGGCCCCGCCCGCACCAGCCGTAGCCCGCGATCACGAACGTCTTTCCGGCGATGAGCACGTTCGTCGCGCGGATGATGCCGTCAAGCGTGGACTGGCCCGTGCCGTAGCGGTTGTCGAAGAGGTGCTTCGTGTCGGACTCGTTCACCGCCACAATCGGGTAGCCGAGGGCTTCGTCCTCGGCCATCGCGCGCAGGCGGATGACGCCTGTGGTCGTCTCTTCGCTGCCTCCGACGACATCGTCGAGGAGCTCGCGCCGATCCTTGTGGATGGTTGCCACGAGGTCGGCGCCGTCGTCCATCGTCACCTGGGGCTTGTGGTCGAGCGCCTGATGGATGTGCTGGTAGTAGACATCGTTGTCCTCACCGCGGCGCGCGAACACGGAGATGCCGTACACCTCCACGAGCGCGGCCGCGACATCGTCCTGCGTCGAGAGCGGATTGCTCGCGCAGAGCCGCAGATCGGCGCCCGCATCACGGAGAGCGAGGGCGAGGTTCGCGGTCTCGGTGGTCACGTGCAGGCAGGCGGCCATACGGATACCGCGCAGCGGCTGCTCGCGCGCGAAGCGCTCACGTATCAGAGCGAGGACGGGCATCTCCCGAGCCGCCCAGGCA
>Ga0310123_10004475_pt1 | contig 10579 bp, 7 predicted proteins | sample CB6_AW_1057_MG_FD_203505 | JGI IMG/M metagenome (GOLD analysis project Ga0310123, IMG submission 203505) | Marine microbial communities from Western Arctic Ocean, Canada - CB6_AW_1057 | ecosystem: Environmental > Aquatic > Marine > Oceanic | place: Canada: Western Arctic Ocean | collected...
CGTAACGACCGTCGTGCCATAAGCCTCCTTGATGTAGCGATAGTACGGATTCTTCGGGTTGGCCAGTTGAAACTCCTGGGCATAGGGCAACGCCATGCAACTGCCGGGCACCAGCACGTAATCGCCGGCATCCCGCAGATAATTTGCCAGGCGACGACGGCGGCCGAGCAGTTCGAGCCCCATGCTCTCATAGTCCCGAGTCGGCGTTGTCATATACTCGATGTTTCGATCATCCGGCTCCGTCTGACACCAGGGCAGGTCCGCCGCCGCACGCGGCGAGAAACCGACGATTTCACCATCGGTGGTACCCGCATAAACTTCTTCTTCAATACCTTTGAGCAACATGGAATGTTGGAAGGTCGGAGGGTTGAAATGATGGCGTGATGGCGTGGGGGAGTGTGGGAGTTTCTGAGTGTTGTACGAGGCGCGGTTACCCGGCATCCAATCCACATGATCCCAGGCTATTCCCGTCTTTGTCTCACCTGCTTCTCTACGAAGTCGATCACCGCGTCTTCGAGTTGTACGTCGTACAGTTCGTTCATCTCCTGAAGACACGTCGGCGAGGTGACATTGACCTCGATAAGATAATCCCCGATAACGTCGATTCCGACAAACGCCAGACCGAGCGCCCGCAGCTGCGGCTTCAGAGCGGCAATGATATCATGGTCACGATCCGTGATCTCCGTTGCGACCGGATTGCCGCCGGCAAAGAAATTGTTGCGATGCTCCCCTTCGCTGTGAACCCGCAGCACGGCGCCAAGCGATTCGCCGTCGAGCAGCAAGATGCGCTTGTCGCCGTTGACGGATTCGGGTACATAGCGTTGTGCAATGATCGGCCGCCCGTCATTGCTCAATGTCTCGAAGATAACCGGCGCGTTACTGTCGCCCGCTTCGATAATAAAGACACCCGCACCGCCGAAACTATTCGTCGGTTTGACAACGATCTTACCGTGCGTGTCGAGAAACTCTTTGAACCGCTCGATGTCGCTGCTCACCAGAGTCGGCGGTATCAGTTCCCGGAACCGGACGGTCCACACCTTTTCGTTTACGGTCTGCAGCCCGCGCGGGCTATTGAAAACAAAAACGTGCGCCGGCAGCTGGTCGAGCAGCCAGGTGTTCATCAGGTACTGATCATCGAACGGTGGATCCGTGCGGACGAAAACCGCGTCGACGTTTGCCCCATCTATCCTGCCGGGCGACTCGCAGACAAACGGTTCGTCGACGTCGCCTTTCGGCGTCACCGGCGTCGCTGTGAAGCTTACCCCGGCATCGGTCAAATGGATCCCCGACGCCGGGACATAAAATATGTTGTGCCCCCGGCGAGCAGCGCCGAGCATAAAGGCGAACGACGTATCCTTATATATGGCGATCGACGCTAGCGGATCCATTAAGAACACGAAGTCCATTATACCTCCATCCCCATCCGACAGCACCGGCACGCGACGCGCAGTTTCCTGGACATGAGGATAATAGACGCCGAGTCTCGGGAGATATCAAGAATGCCAGGGCGGGCGGAGGGGGCGATGAAGTTAACCGGCTGTGCCGAGACTTTGAGAGATCGTCCGCGTCCTCAACGCAGCGGTCCTCGTTCTCGGAGCGCGTGGGCGAGATCGGCCGTGACGGGATTCGAGAACGAGGACGATCGCGGCAGTACGCCGGTCTTCATTCTCGGACTTAAAATAACAAATTCATAGAGAATCGAGTTATGCGGCTTTGCTGGGGCCCTGACTCAAAGTAATGTAATCCGTCTTCGTCAGCCGACGGATGACGGATCGCTATGGTCAACGTCCGAGCTGATCCACAGCCCCCAAACCACCGGGATAGGGCAGTTGTGGATCAGCTTTCACGTTGTGTGGCCAAAATACAGGACTCCCATAGATGGCGAACGTTGACGTCTCTTCAGAAGATCGTGATCGCTTGCTCTTGCAAGGACGTGGCGAGCTACGCTGCCAATCCAGACAACGCGTCAGAACTGGTACGGCAACATCAAATCCGTCGAATGGAAAACGCCACGCCACGCCACGCCGCTGTCGGCTCGCAGATCGCTTTCGTGGCCCACTTTCTCGGATGCCGTTTGAAATACACGTACGAAATCGTAGAATTAGTTTCCGCCGTACGCTTCGTGATGCGAACCGCGGAAGGCCCGTTTCCGATGGAGACGAGTTACTCGTGGCAGGCCATCAACGAATCATCACCGCGTATGCCCTCCGGAATCATGGGCGTCCTCCGGTAGGGTTCTCGGCGCTAATGGCGCCGCCTGTGTCGTTCATCATGCGCCGGGCCAACCGCAAAGATTTGGCGCGGCTCAAACAACTGCTTGGGGCGACTGAAAACGCGACTCGAAGTCGTGATGATGGCCATAACAATCGGATGTACTCAACAAGCTTCCTTCGGGCGCTCGTGAGTGACCCTTCACGTTCTTCGGAGTAGGATGCCGTCTTTCGGATGAACGGGTTGAACTCCAAGCCATCGCGATTTAGTGTATATACCTAAACACCAGGATTGACAAAATGAGACAAACAGAAGAACAATTCAATGGCTCGGCACTCACACAGGAGCAGATCGATTCATTTCATACGAACGGATTTCTTCGATTCGGCAGGCTGCTGGATGACGACATGCTCGAAGAAATGCGCCGAGAGTATGATCACGAGTTCGAACTGGCCCGGTCCGGGCAATCCGAGTTTCGCAATCTGTCCATAGATGGTACCGATGACGTACAGGCAAAGTTCGACGCCGAGATCCAGGTGCTGCAGATTACCGAACTGACACGCAGGAACCTGACGTTTCGCAAGCTCGCTTACCACGGCCCGCTCCTCGATATTGTCCAGGCCCTGATCGGCCCGAATATACAGCTATTCTCGGATCAGGCGCTTTTCAAACCGGCAGGGCACGGCGGCCCAATTCACTGGCACCAGGATAATGCCTACTGGAAATGCGTTCCCGCCACCATCGTCAGTTGCTGGTTGACCCTGGACGACGTCGACGATCAGAACGGGGCTATGAACTATGTCCCCGGTTCCCATCTGACACCCGTCTGGCATCACGGCACCGAGGAAGGGAACCTGCTGATCGACGCCGGCGACAAGGTCGACGATTCGGTTGCCGTGGTCGCCGATCTGCCGGCTGGTGGTGTCGCGTTCCACCATTGTCAGACACTGCACAGCACTAAGCCGAATGCAACGAATCGACAGCGTCGCGCCTTTGCCATGCATTTCATGACGCCCGGGACCATGACGCGGCACGATGATCAATATCTCCCCGTGTCGTTCAATAATCCCATGCTGCGCGCCAGGTTGTGAGAAGAAGGAAGTGTGTAAGATATGGATGATTGATCGTATAGGAATTGCTATTTTCTCGGTACCTTCACAAGGACTAAACATGTTGACCATAGTGATCCGTCATCCGTCTCCGTCTGCCGACGGATGACGGAGACGGATTGCATGACTTTGATCCTACCGTACGGTTAGGATCAAAGTCCCGGCGCAGCCGGTTGAGTCTACACCCGTCCATTCTTCCACTCTTGCCTCCCGCCGGTTGCAAAAACCGGTTCCGGTGATACTGTCACCACTTTCTTAATGGTTCCTGCCGTCGGCACGAATGGAGACGTCTGTTCGCAAGGCGATGCCGGCTGAATCACCACCATTTCGTCAGGCCCGCGGTCCTATCTATATTTTGAGGACTCATTGAATGGCCACGGACGCCGAACATCGTGACATCGTTATTCGTGCCCTAGATGTGAAACGCTACTATGGCGAGGGCGCGACAGTCACAAAGGCACTCGACGGCGTCACCCTGGACGTGTACCGGGGCGAATACTTGTCGATCATGGGCCCGTCCGGCTCGGGAAAATCGACCCTGTTCAACATGATCGGGGGTATCGACTCGCCGACGCAGGGAATGGTGTTCATTGACGAAATCGACGTTGCCCAGCTCGATTCCTATGAGCTCGCCTGGATGCGTTGTCACAAAATCGGCTACATCTTTCAAACCTACAATATTCTGCCCGTCCTGACCGCATTAGAGAATGTGACGCTGCCGATGATTTTTGCCGGGCTGTCCGCAGACGACGCCCGCGATAAAGGCGCCGAAATCCTGCGAACCGTCGGTTTGGGCGACCGCATCTTTCACCGACCCTACGAGATGTCCGGCGGCCAGCAGCAACGTGTGGCTATCGCCCGAGCCATTGCCAACGACCCGGCGATTGTGCTCGCCGATGAACCCACGGCGAACCTCGACGTGCAAACGGGAAAGGAAATTATCGATCTGCTGGTGGAACTGAAGAATTCCAAGGGGATCACCATCATTTCGGCGACGCACGACATGAAAATGCTGGCCGTCTCGGACCGCATCCTGTGGATACGCGACGGTACCATTCACCGGCTGGAAAATCGTGAGGACTTGGATATTCAGGTCGGACACATTGAGTAATGCATATCTTCTCTAAAAAAAATCCGGAGAAAATAGATCGGCGTCAGTCGCTTGCCGGCATACCGGTACGGAATGAGAATACAACATTCGAGAAGCTCGAGAACGGCACCGTTGTCGTAATTGTCAAACTGCTGCGGGGCAACGGCTTACTCGCGCGCTTTCAACCGCTGGAGATGAAGCGCCGCGTGAAACTCGACGAGCTGGGAACATTCGTGTTTGAACAGATCGACGACAAAAAGGATGTGAAACGAATAATCGACGCGTTTATCAGGCGGTACAAGACCAACCGCCGGGAATCGGAGCTGAGCGTTGTGGAGTTTGTCAAGATGCTCGTGACGCGGCACGTGATTTCGATTGTGATCAGATAGGAGTTGGGACATGAGATTGGGGACTTGGGATTGGACACTCTCCTGAAACTTGATCGCCCTCGTTCTCGTCCCCGTATCGCCGAAACTACCTGCGCCATTGGCTAAATGAAAAAGTTGCGTTTTCTGTCATTTATCATTGCAATCATCGGCGGACTGGCGTCGTTGCCGGCGGCGGCGGCGGCGGCGGCGCAGGATGCGAACGGCAGGCGAGTCATAGACGAGATCAAGGGGTTTTATGCCGGTATCGGCAACCGTCTGGTCGGTAGCCCGGGAAACCTTGCCGTTGAGGAGAAGGTCGCCCAACGCTTCGCCGCCAGCGGTTTTGCCAGCGGCGCCATACGTTTCACGGCGCCCTCATTCCGTCCCGGGGAGACGACCTTGACTCTCGAGGGTCAACAGCCGATACGCCTCCGTCCCCTCCATCCCACCCTTGTTCGTCCCGGCAACTTTCGGGTGAAAGAGTTTCGGGCACCGCTCGTCTACCTTGGGCGCGGTACCTACGAGGACCTGGAGAACCTGCTGGGAACCAGCCTCGACGGCGCCCTCGCGTTGATGGAATTTGATTCGGGAAACAAATGGCACCGGTTTCTCCGTTTCGGCATCCGCGGCTTCATTTTTGTCGGCGCACCGGCCTATTCCCGCGTCGATACGGAAAAAAAACTGTATGACTCCGAAGTCGCGGTGCCGCGATTCTTCGTGGATGCGGCCGACGGGGCGCGCTTGAAGTCGGCCATTGTCGAGGCGACGGGTCCGCCGACGGTACGTGTTCAAGCGGAACCGTCACGCTGGCAGAATGAGGTGGTCCGCGATCTCTGGGTCTTGATTCCGGGCGCCGATGCGGATCTCGAGCGCGACGTCTGTGTGTTCATGGCACCGCTCGACGCCAATGGCGTGGTACCGGAGCTCGCGATCGGTGCGCAGTCGGCAACGAATGTGTATTTGTTGCTCGAAATGCTCGAAGCGTACCGGAAAGAGCCGCCGGCGCGGAGCGTGCTGCTGGTCGCGGTCAATGCGCACACCCACAGCTTCAACGGCGAGCGCATGCTGGCCTGGCATCTGCTGGCCAAGACAACCGTCATCGAAGACGTGCGCAATCTGATGGCCGACGAGATTCGGGTTCAGAATCTCACGTTCGAGTACTACCAACGACTCAAACTCGACAGCACAACGAACAAAGACGACCAAAAACAACTGGTGGAAATGCGGACGTACGAGGATCGCTCCACCGGAAAGTACGTGACCTTGAAGGACCCTCTCGTCGCTCTGTCGCGACGCGACTTGAATCGCACCAAGGGACGCATGATCGAACTCCAGCGCCTCGACATGGACGCGGCGAAGAAGGCGGCAAGACAAGAGGAACTGAATGCGACCAAGGAACAGTACATCAATGTCCTGACGCTTTTCAACAAGGTCGGCAAGCTAACGCTTCTAAGCGATCTGACCGATGTGGAGTTGGGCATCCTGCGCGGCTACGTCGACGAAATCGTCGACCGGCAACGGCGATGGATGGCGCTAAATCGCCGCGATCTAGAAATGAACTCGAGCAACGATGCCATTCGCGAAGCGCTGGCTGGCCGCCGCATCGCTTTCCTCGTCTCCCTGGACCTGACGTGGACCAGCCCGTCCATCGGCTTTGCCGTCCGCAACAACGACCGGGGATGGCCGCGCCCCTTCGGCGTCAACACCACGCGCATCGCCCAGGCGCTGGCCCAGTCCCTGAATCTCGGTGACGACGATCCGTTTGTCGATACCTTGACAAATTATGCCGGCCTGTCGGAGCTTCATTATTTCCCGCTCAACGCCCAATCAAAAATCGCCGCAGAGATATTTCATCGTACTGAGTTCCATGCGGCGTTTCAGCTGATGAACGCCTACACCGATTACGGGCGCGCGTTCACACCGACGGATACTTTTGCAAATCTCGATCCTGCCATTGTTGGCCGTTTGATCGCATATGTGCCCAAACTGTTTGCGGCTATCATGGCCGACCCGATGGTGGCGCAATCGGACGAGCTCAAAATCCCGCCCATTAGAAAGACCGCATGGGCAACGCAGATCAAGGCGTTCAAATTCGACGAGTTCGCAGCCTCCATACTGCCGGAACTGCCGGTTAGCGACAGTTTCATCCTGCTGTATCCGGAAACGAATGCACTGTCGCGTCGAAAGCAGCTGCTGCTCTGGGGGGCGGATGTAATTTATCCGCACTTCGCGCTTACCGATGACCGCGCCAGCGCCATGTTTTACGCGATCGACGACGGCGACCGCATCGGATTCCCAAAGGCAACCAACGCCTTTCACCTAGATGAGGATTTCATCGCCGTCGACCATATCATCGATTCCGGCGAGGTGCACTTCAAGGTCAATTCAAATATCACCAACAGAAGCAGCAAGGTCGAAACAAGGATCTTTGCGCTCTTCGAGTGCCGGGAGTTTCCGATTTATGAGCGTAATGATCCGACCGACATCGAGTATAAGGAGATCACCAAGCACGACATTCTGGTCATCGATGGCAAGCGTAATTCGGCGCCGCGGCAATACGGCCTCACGGGGATCAATTCGGCGTGGACCACGAAGAAGCTGCCTGCGACGCACACGGGCCCGGCCGCCGTCTATATGCCACCGCATGTGTCCGTGAAATTGCTGACGGACAGCAAGACATCGATTATTAATGCATCGCCGGAAGAAGAGGACGTGAAAGGTATTGGATTTGAGTCACCCGAGGCTCTGGGCCGGGATCCGATCCGCCAGGCCGCAGAGGATATGGCAGTGTTGAACCAGCACCGTCTCGGGCGGCTACGGGGGGTCACCGACGAGCTCGTCGAGTCCTACATGGAACGGGGCAGCGCGGCGCTCGAACGCCTCGAGGCGGCACGCTTGCGCCAGGATCACAACGGTTATCTGGACGCCGTGTACGAGGCTGTGGGTGCGGAAAAGAAGGCATACAAACAGGTTTCCACCATCACCGACGATATGCTCAAAGCAATCGTCTTCTATATGGCGTTGCTGCTGCCGTTCTGCTTCTTCGTCGAACGATTGCTCTTCAAGACCAGCCGTATCGAATGGCAGATGGCCACCTTCGCGGTCCTGTTCATTGCCACCTTTGTCCTCTTTCGCATAATCCATCCGGCGTTTCGGGTCGCCGATGCGCCGGAGGCCATCTTGATCGCCTTCGTCATGGGCGCTCTCGGGCTATTCGTTATTTCGATCCTGTACTCCCGGTTCGAGGGCGAGATGCAGCTGCTGTTCCAGACCTATTCCGGCATGGATGCCTCGGAAGTCGGTTACTCGACGGTTGGGCAGAAGGCCATGTTGATCGGCGTCAACAATATGAAGCGGCGTCGCCTGCGCACGGCCTTGACCACCGCCACCATTGTGCTCGTTACCTTTACCATGCTCGCGTTTTCCAGCATCTCGCGAAAGATGAGCCCGACCGTCGTCCCGGTCACAAAAAGTGCGCCGTACACCGGCGTCTTCTTCCAGTGGCCCGGCAGTCTGAGGATGGACGAAGCGACGCTGCAGGTGATGCTGGACATGTTCAAGACCCGGGCCGAACGTCTGATCGTGCGGCGCTGGCTGGTGCCGAAAAAGATCGACCTTCGAGATCCGATCATGCCGTACCGCGTCAGCGGCCCGGACGGCAAATCCATACTCGTCGACGCCGCCCTGGGCCTGGAAGTCAACGATTACGATTTCCTGGCGCCCCAAGGCATGCCGCTGCTGCCGGGGGGCCGCTGGTTTTCCGCGAACGACGCTCGCGAGTTCATCCTGCCGGCCGGGACCGCCGACGCGTTGGGCATAACGCCGGCCATGATCGGCAAGGTCCAGCTCGATTTGCTCAGCTATAAATTCGATGTCATCGGAATTGTCGATAACGAACGATTCCGAGCCCTGCGTGACTTGAATGACAAGCCGATCTTACCCATCAAGGACATTCAGGCGCAGGGCTTCACCGGCGATCTGGAAGAAACCAATCTAAAAATCGATCCGACGACCATGGACGAAAGCTCGGTTTTCTACGCCGATACGTCAGCGCTCGTGCTGATGCCAATTGAAACGGCACGAAAGCTTGGCGCATTGCCCTTCAGCATCTCCGCGAAGATCGCGGAAAACGCACCGGTGTGGCCGCTGATGGATTCCATGCTGACGGTGACCCGCGGCAAGTTTTTCGTCGGCAGTCGTGTCCCGTTTGGCATCGGCGAAGGCACGGACCGCAAAACAACGCCGGGCGTTTATTTCATCGGCACGGGTTACAACACGTCGATCGGCGGGTTGGCGCGGCTGATCATCCCGCTGCTGATCGCCGGGACGATTATTCTCAACACAATGCTCGGCTCGGTGTTTGAACGCAAGAGCGAGATCGCCGTTTATAATGCCGTCGGCCTTAATCCGACCCATATCGGCATGTTCTTCCTTGCCGAAGCATTTGTTTACAGTGTCATCGGCTCGGTCGGCGGTTATCTCATCGGGCAGCTCATCAGCATCGGCCTGGCGAAGTTTCAACTTGTATCGGAGATAAATCTTAATTTTTCCTCGCTCAGTGTCGTTTACGTCATCGTTTTTACGATCGCAGTGGTCCTGTTGTCGACGCTGTACCCGGCCCTCGTCGCCACGCGTGCCGCGGTTCCTTCCGGCAAACGCAAATGGGCCTTGCCGGAACATGATGGCAAAGAGATGAATGTGGCGTTCCCCTTTATTTATCATCCGCGTATCGCCTCGGGAATCATGTCCTATCTCATCGAATATTTCTCCCGCTATACCGAGGCATCGCTCGGGGACCTCATCGCCTCGAATGAAACACGATCCACGGGGACGGACGCTGCCGGGCGCGAGACGTACGATCTTGGTTATGACGTGGCGTTGGCGCCGTACGATCTCGGCGTGACCCAATCCGTGCGTTTTCAAGCCGCGTTTGACGAGATCGTCGAGAGTTATCGCGTCAGCATGACAATCACGCGCGAATCCGGTCAGGACACCAACTGGGTAACGACGAATCGACCGTTTCTGGAAAGACTGCGGCGGCACATGATGCACTGGCGAAACCTGGATGCGGTTGCCCACGCCACCTACGTCGAACAGTCCGTGGAGATGTTCGGGTAGGAGAGATTTTAGATTTGGGACTGGGGACAGAAAACTGGTTGGAGCGTAGCGGAAATCCACCTCAGACCAAAAACTGGACGCTGGAGACTGGCGTATGGCAGCTAACACATCAGACCCGAATAGTAGATCACCATCTTGGAGATGAAAGAATGAAAGAGGTTTTTGAGCTTGGTGTCTACCGATTGTCCGAAGCCCTGGCTGATATGATCTGGTACGACTTTGACACGTGGTCGGTGAAGGCCAAGATCACGATTGGCCATCAGGTGATCAGATCGTCGGACAGCATCGCAGCTAACATTGCGGAGGGGTACGGCCGATACACACGCCAGCGGACCGGAAGAAGTTTTACCGGTATGCACGCGGTTCGTTCGAGGAAACGAAGTCCCGGCGGCGCAAGACCGTTCGTCGCAAGGGCATTTCAACTAAACGCTCGAAAGATTACAAGTCGATCATCGACGAATTAGGTCCGAAGCTCAACGCGTTCATCACGAGCACTGGCCGCAACATCAATTAACGTCGCCCGCGTGCACCAGTTTCCAGTTTACAACTGACCAATTCAGATGGCCTTCGAACAAGACAAAGAAATTCAGCAATACCGTAACCTGATGACGCCGCCCTCGACGTTCGAGGACGGCTTCAACTGGAAGACGGTCATCGGCGCGGTCTTTCTCGGCTTCCTGATG
>Ga0310123_10004476_pt1 | contig 10578 bp, 7 predicted proteins | sample CB6_AW_1057_MG_FD_203505 | JGI IMG/M metagenome (GOLD analysis project Ga0310123, IMG submission 203505) | Marine microbial communities from Western Arctic Ocean, Canada - CB6_AW_1057 | ecosystem: Environmental > Aquatic > Marine > Oceanic | place: Canada: Western Arctic Ocean | collected...
CACTCGCTGGAGCGGTTTTCGCAGGAGCGATGGCTTTGCCGCAGGGCGTTACCGCACAGGCAGTAACCTACGCTGGTGACGTTGCACACATTCTTGAGGAGAATTGCGTGAGGTGTCATCGGCCGGGCACTGCAGCGCCGATGGTACTCCAGAGCTACGAGCAAGTAAGGCCCTGGGCTCCAATGATCAAGACCGCAGTGACGAACCGGATTATGCCCCCGGGCTGGTATATAGACCGAACCGTGGGAGTCCAGGACTTCAAGAACAACCCCTCGCTCACCGACGAGGAGATCGAGACGATCGCGACCTGGGTGGACTCGGGCATGCCGATGGGCGACCCATCGCTGCTACCGGAACCGATCGAGTACAAGGCAGACCACGAGTATTGGCAGCTCGAACAGGACCAGGGTTGGGGACCACCGGACATGATCATCTCGTCCCCACCGTTCACGGTTCCTGCCAATAGCGGGGATCAGTGGTGGGAGCCGGACGTAACCATAGCCGATGTAATCGACACTGAGATGCCAGAACGCAGATGGATCAAGGGGGTGGAGACTCGGCCGGCTGACGAGGAGAGCGGATACGTCTTCCATCACGCCAACAGCTTCATCCGGCGCTCGGGCGACACATGGGAGGGTGGCGGGCGCCTTTCTGGAGCCGCAGTCGGAAAGAGAATGGACATGTATCCGGAGGATTCTGGCAAGCTGCTCCTTAAGGACGACGATCTCCACTTTTCAATGCACCTCTTCCCGATCGGGAGGGAAGTGGTCGACGCTCAGATCCAGGTAGGCGTTTGGTTATACCCAGAGGAAGAAGAGCCGCTGTACATCACGCCGGATGAGATTTCATTCAATGCGGGCGAGAGTCGTAGTTTGGGCTTGCCGCGATACAGCGATCTGCTCATTCCGCCGCACGGGTACCAGTTGATGCGTGGCAACTTTGTGCTCGAGCAGAATGCGCGAGTACACTCGATTCGAGGTCATATGCATCTTCGGGGCGGGTATCAGATGATGGAGGCGATCTATCCCGACGGCCGTCGGGAGGTGATCAACAAGATCGACTGGAACCATCTGTGGCATACCACGCACGTCTACGAGGATTGGGCACAGCCCCTGTTACCGAAGGGCACTGTTATCATCTCCTCCGCTCTCTTGGATAATACGGCGGAGAATCCATCCAACCCCGATCCTGACCAATGGGTGGTCTACAACCGTCGCAGCGTAGGAGAAATGGCCCACCTCCGTTTCGGAATCACCTATATTCCGGATGAGGACTTCGAGGAGATGCTCACCGAGCGGGAGCGAGTGCTCAGGGAGAGGGACGACCGGCTCGCCACCGACGATGGGGGCTGACACCTGCAGGTAAGAGGAAAACCTGTCGTAAGGGCAGGTACGGCAGCAGTTCCGGAGAACCCGGTGCGGATTCACTTCCGCACCGGGTTCTCTCCTTTATGTCCGCGATGAAGATCAGTCGGCATCCCGATAGCAGTGGGATTATGAGCAGCACAAAGAGAATACCGGACAACGGACCATGAAAAAACGACCCGACTCAAGGGGAGCCTCCCAGTAGGTTTGAATGAAGTGCTGGACCGCGGAGCCCGCTGCGGGATCCCGCAGCTCGAGGCCGCGACCGTCCAGCAGTCCGACGGGTCTCACAGACTCTTTTATGTGTGGGATGTGAGATGGCGTCGTTATGGCGCCAAGCTTGACTAGCCCTCCAGTACCCCCCTCTCAGCAACTGGCACTCCCAAGCATTTACAAACAGTGTTTTGCTCATCCGATCTAGTTAGGTCTTGAGTATGGAAAAGATTCAGGAAAACATTCCATAGGCTTCTCAGGATAGTACCCTGTCCACGGATATACCCCCCCGAGTGTCTTCCCTTGCCGGCCGCCAGGATGACAGGTACGATCTGCGCGGTGGCTCGTCGGTGAATTTACAGGGAGGTGTCTGGTGAAACGTGTTCTTCTTGTGGCCATAGTGCTCAGCCTGATGATTACTCCGGCGTTCGCGCAGACCGTTCCGGAACTTCCGTTCGAGTCGGTGCCCAATCCGCTGAGGATGCCCGACGACATCCACTTCGGTGAGATCGCTGGCGTGGCGGTCAATTCGGTCGGCCATGTCTTCGTGTTCTCGCGCGGCAATTCCTTGGGGCCGTCCTACATGGCAAGGGCCTCACAGCTCCTCGAGTTCGATGCCAGCGGCAATTTCGTGCGAGAGATTGGCAAGAACCTGTACGGGTGGTCGTACGCACATGCGGTTCGTGTCGATCCGCAGGACAACATCTGGGTGGTCGACAAGGGATCGAACTTGGTCCTTAAATTCAATCCACAGGGTCGGGTCGAGTGGGTGTTCGGCCGGGTGCAGGAAGCGTCGCACTTCACCGGACCGCCAGACTACGCCCCCACGTTGGCGCGGCACCTCGATCGTGCCGGGGTGGACGTGGAGATCCCGGAGGACAACAGCGCGCGCTGGCCGATCCCGGTGCATCAGGACAACGTATTTAATCAGCCGACCGACATTGCATGGGACTCGCAGGGCAACTCGTACTTTTCCGATGGTTACATCAACTCGAGGGTCGGCAAGGCCAACGCGCGCGGTGAGTGGGTGTCCAGCTGGGGGTCACTCGGCACCGGCCCCGGGCAGTTCGACACGCCACACGGCATCGCGGTGTCTCCGGACGACGAGGTCTTCGTGGCCGATCGCGGTAATCGCCGGATTCAGGTGTTCGATCCCGAGGGCAACTACCTGCGCGAGTTCATAATCGACGTGCCGGTGGACCTGACGCGGGGCAAGATCACGTACGGATCAGAGAATCCAAACGGGACTCGAGGCACGATGGCACCAGGCGCACCCGACGCGCTCTGCATGACACCAGGGCCCAATCCCGTGCTCTTCGTCGGCGATATCTATCCGAGCCGCATCTACAAGGTATCGCTGGAGGGCGAGGTGCTCGGCGTCTACGGGCAGCCCGGCCGTAACCTCGGCGAGTTCGGCTGGATTCATGCCATCGCGTGCCCGTCCGAGGACGAGATTTGGGTGGGCGAACTCATCAACTGGCGCGTTCAGAAGCTCGTTACCAAGGGCACGGGCACCAGGTAGGACTACTTGAGGCTACTCTTGGTAATGTCTGGCTGACGTTCTCTCCAGTTCCACGTTGTGGTTGACTAGTACTGTGGCCTACGCTTATGAGTCGACTGGCTATCCATTCAGCATCCGGCCATTCGCGGAGGTCCAGCACTTCAAGGTCTGGCAAGACGGCCCTTTTGTGGACCCTATCAGTCTCTTCGGGAATGACTCGTTCTGGAGTTTGACTATCGGTGTGAGGGTCTTCGCCGGCGGAAGTCCTATGCGAATGGGAGCGTACGGAGCACTCGACCCAATAACGTCGATGAATCGGATGGGGTCGATGGATGGAGGGATGTGATCTGTGAGCCTTGGCCTGTGTCCCGCGTAGCATCCGCAGCATATTTGAGTGCGACTTTTCTCTCCTTCTTCTGTAGTTTACACTGACCCTACACCACCCCTCGGACCGGTATAAGACATGATTCCTCACATCCTTACTCGACGGGCCATTCGTGCTCTGGCTCTCTCCTGCGGCCTTATTACAAACATTGCGGCTATCGGATGTGAACCCCAGACGACTGAACAGGGAGAGCGGATCGTCATCTCTGGCGCCTCGGGTCAACTGGGTGGCCGGGTAGTGGAAGAACTCCTTGCACGTGGGGTTCAGCCAGCAAATCTGATCTTGGTGAGCCGAACCCCTGAACGACTTGAACGGTATGCCGAACTTGGAGCGAGCACTCGGTTCGGGGATTTCACCCAGCCTGAGTCACTCGAGACCGCTTACGAGGGTGGTGATCGACTACTCCTGATCAGCCTCAACAGCAACAACATCGATCCTAGCATTGTCAGGGAAACGCGCGCGGGATTCCACCTAATCGCGATCGATGCAGCCGTGGAGGCTGGAATAGAGCACATCGTCTATACCTCATTCGTGGATGCAGATAACAATGTTTCCCCGATTGCGCCGGCCCACCGAGCGACGGAAGCAGCGCTGCGAGAGAGCGGGATTACTTGGACGGCGCTCAGGAACCAGTGGTATGCAGACGGACTCGTGACCCAGGCTGTTCGCATGATTGAAGCCCGTCGCGTTCTGGTAAGCCCAGATGATCCTGGGACTGCGTTTGTGACCCGGGAGGACTGTGCTGTTGCGGCAGCCCTTGCGCTTACGACGCCGGGCCACGAAAACCAAGTCTATGAGATCACTGGTCCGGAAGCGGTCCGAATGAGCGACGTCGCCTCGATTGCTGGCGAGCTCAGTGGCATCGACATTGAGGTGATCGAGGCGGGGCCCGAGGATGAGTTTCGTCCGCCTCCGCCTTCCGGAACCACCTTGACGACTCACTTCAGGGACATCACCGGCCAGCCTGGCACCTCGGTCCGAGACTTGTTGGAGGCGAATCGAGATGTGCTCTTGGAAGCCCGTGGGGGGTGAGGACCGATGAGGCTAGAGCACATTGTTCAGACCATTTTTGAGCTGTAGCTAGCACCCTGTCACCCCGCCTGAATGCTGCTCTTGAGGACCATTGTCGCGTCTGGGGCGGGATGGCATCCTGCCGTCTGTGCCTTTTCCATTCCTATGATGGATCCTCCTTCTCTCTAGGGTAGAGGTCCGGAGGGTCAGCGCCTTATGAACCGTCGGGGTGGTAGCAGCCGGGATTGTTTTTATTATGGGCGTGCTAGTAGCCTCATCCATGCCCCCGCTGCTCGACCCTCAATCCGGGACACCGGTCCCGGTTTCCACTAACCGATAAATCACTTCTATCCTCTGAGGAGACTCCGATAGCATCTATTCGAGCGACTCAGAGTGCACTGACGCGGCACATTAGTCTGAGGTCTGCTACGGCTCTCGTGATCGCGAACATGATCGGCGCGGGAATCTTCACAACCACGGGATTCCAAGCCGCTGATCTCGGGCATCCGCTCATCATCTTCGTGCTGTGGGTGATCGGTGGCATTCTCGCTTTGCTCGGCGCCCTTTGCTATGCGGAACTGGGGGCCATGATGCCTCACGTGGGTGGAGAGTATGTGTATCTCCGGAAGACCTACGGCCCCGCCCTCGGGTTCATGAGTGCGTTCGTGTCCCTCGTGGCGGGGTTCTCGGCCGCCATCGCGGCCGCAACTGAGAGCTTCATCATCTACCTCGGCCAATTCGTGCCCCTCTTTGCAAGCGATCAGGTGGGGGCGGCCGCCATCACCGTCATCGACCTGACGGCTGTGGCAGTGGTCTGGTTGCTTGTTGGGATCCACCTGCGCGCAGTCCGGAAGGGCACGAGTTTCAACGACATCATGACCGTCTTCAAGGTGGCTGGTATCGTAGCGATCCTACTCGCCGCAGTAGCTGTTGGCCGCGGGGACGTCGCTAACCTGACTACCGTCTCGCCATCTTTCCAGGAGCTGAGCCGAACGGAGACTTTCACTGCCTTCGGCACGTCCCTGATTTTCGTGATGTTCTGCTTCTCAGGTTGGAATGCGGCTGCCTACGTAGCCGGTGAGATGGAGGATCCACAGCGGAACCTGCCGAGATCGCTTCTACTTGGTACTACGATTGTACTTCTCCTCTATTTGGGGCTCAATGCGGTATACTTTTACGGGGCAAGTGTTGACGAGTTGGCGGGTCAGGTCGAGGTTGGGCTCGTGTCGTCACGTGCTCTTTTCGGAGACTGGGGCGTGAGCCTGGTAACGATCGTGTTATGCGCGTCGATCCTGGCCTCGGCCTCCGCAATGACCTTGGCTGGCCCACGAGTGTACTACGCTCTCGGAAAAGATTTCACCCCATTCGCTATTCTGGCGCGCACCCGAAGATCTGGCGCGCCAGTGGTAGCGCTCGTTGTTCAGGGAATTGTCACTTCGATCATCATCCTCTCAGGGCGAGTTGACCAAATCCAGCAATATGCCGGCTTCACACTTACCTTGTTTGCCAGCCTTGCGGTGTCCTGCGTGATCGTGCTGCGAGTGCGTAGCCCTGAACTCAAACGGCCGTTTCGGGCCTGGGGCTATCCGATTAGTCCGTTGCTATTTCTCGCCCTATCAGGGTGGATGATGTATTGGGCCTTTCAAGGGCGCCCGGCCGAGTCGGTTCTCTCTTTGCTGACTGTCCTTTTGGGTGGTTTCATCTTCGTTCTCTTCGTCTCTCGAACAGAATCCGGTAGGAGGTAGACCAATGTTGCGATCCGCAAGAATTCATTTCCTGGCTCCGTTGATCGTGCTCTTGAGTTCAATCATGGCGCTCCCACTATCAGCGCTCCAGCTTGGAGGTCGTCCCGCAGATCAGTGGGCACCCTCACTAGCGAGTGATCAACGGCTAGCTCGTCTGGAGATGGAAGAGGTCGTCGCGGCGATCGAGCTCCAACCGGGCGATGTGGTGGCAGATATCGGTGCAGGTACTGGTATGTTTTCGGTTCAGATGGCACGGGTTGTGGGGCCCACTGGAGTCATCTTGGCTCAGGAGGTTGACGCAGGTTTCTTGCCCATTATCAGGGAGAGTGCTCGTGAGGGGGGGGTGGATAACGTCGCGAGCATCTTGGGTGAGTTCGAAGACCCAAAGCTATCCAGACGGGATGTAGACGTGGCATTCATCCATGACGTTCTCCATCACATTGACGAGAGACAGGCATACATCCAAACCCTAGCTACGTACATGGCTCCGAGGAGTCGGATTGTGGTTATCGACTACGATATGAACGCGCCAGGCGTCTCTCACCAAGACGCGCCGGAGATGCTGATCAGCCCCGGGCAAGTCGCTAGCTGGATGGCGAGTGTGGGCTTCGAAGTAAGTAAGGAGCACCATCTCTTCGACAACAAGTTTTTCGTGGAGTACACGAAGGTCGACTAGAACAGGTTGCTCATCGCTGATCGTAGCAGTTCAGATCAACCTGTAAGCCATTGCTGTAAGCTTGACATTCTCGTTCCCTATGGGATGACTGGGTTGACGTATCCAGCAGGTAAGACCTTATAGGGGTCTGGTCGCACACTCAGGTAGGTGACATGATCCGGGATCTCTGTCCAACCGTGGAATACCCCAGCGGGGATCACGACGACGTCTCCCTCAGACACGACACGGACCTGGCCACCCTCCGAGGTCCCCGTGACGGATGGGCCGACAATTATTTCGACGATAGGACCTTCCGTGATCTCAGACCGATCGGCGATCTGTCCGCCTGTTACGAGCGTACCTGACCCAGAAACGATGTAGTAGACCTCGGTGACTTCCGTGTGGGCGATGCCACGAGGTGGTCCTCCGTTGCCCTCCAAAGCGTCCCGATGAAGGATCCCGACTGCTACATTGATGGGGCCAATGTCGGCGACCTTGACTTGTCGATCGACGCCCCCTTCCGGGCTGTTCAATACGGCTTCGATCTCAGACCAAGGAATGTCCGTTGCGGCGTTTGGGGTTTGGGCCTGGATCGAGACTGGTGACAGCACTATTGCCACGGTAATGATGTGAGCGATTCTTCTAACCATGACGCCTTCCCCCTTGACTCAGTTGTCGGCATTTGGACTGTTGCGATCCCCTGTATCCTCACCCCGATGTTACGACTAAAACGTCCTAAGTTCCAGACTCAAATCAGTAAATCTTCTTGGCTTCTGGGACGATTATGATATATGTCCATCTTCACTCATCCGATTCGTGTGGAGGATCGTAGGATTTACATCGGATCGAGGTGTACGATAAGATTCGTCACGACCGGTGCTAGGGTAGGGAAGGGGGGTCAGTTTCTCCTTGTTTGGGTGCTGATCCCGTGAAGGTGGTTGGCTAGATCCACTACGAGTATCCGGGCGATTGTAGAATCAAGGATTCCTAGGGCCCGAACGAGGTCGAGTAACGTATCTATGGTTATAAAGTCGACCTATTTTGCAAACCGCAGACCGCAAGGCTAACCTGCACCATCTTCGAAGGTTCATGGAAGATCCCGGTTAGCCAGTACGGCTGTGTATCTGACACCCGAAATAGGAGAAGATCATGAACCGCCCCAGCACGATCTTATCGACGCTGACTCTTGTGGGGATTGTATGGATGGCGGGATGCCAAACGGAAGATCCCGGAAGTATTGCCGTTATTGACTCACAAGAGCAGGGCGCCCCGATGCAGGAAACTGGAGAGAATCCCTATCCAGCCGCACCTTATCTGTCCGAATTGGAGAGTACAGTCCTCTTTGGGGACATCTGGCAGCGTCCGGGTCTCTCTCCACGTGACCGTAGTCTAGTGACTGTAGCAGTGACACAGGCTCTCTATCGAACTGAGGAGCTACGCGAGGCTCTGGACCAGGCGCTGGACAACGGTGTGACTCGGGATGAGATCGCAGAGCTTATGACCCATGTGACTATGTACGCGGGTTGGCCGACAGGGTCGAATGCCTCTCGGGTTGCAATACGAGTATACGAAGCGCGTGGCTTGTCGTTTCCTCCGCCGGTGGACCCGGTGAATCTGCAGATTGACTTACGGGGTGGTAATCCCGGATACCCCGCTATTCCGTACCTCTCCGCATTGACCAGAAGCGTGTTGTTTGACGAGGCGGCGGGGGTGTGGGCTCGGCCTGGCCTTTCGCCACGGGACCGAAGTTTGATCACGGTGTCAGTAGCGCAAGCGGGTTACGCCACGGATCAATTACGTGGACACGTCGGCCGGGCTCTTAACAACGGACTTACCCAGGAGGAGATTGCTGAAGTTATTACGCATGTGACTTTCTACGCCGGGTGGCCGACGGGAGTCAACGCGGCTCGGGTCGCAGCGGAGGTGTTCGAAGAGCGTGGTCTACCGCTCGGAAGATAGAGCACTGACATTTAGGCAATAGGGGAATCTCGAATGGATGATACTTGGACAAAGCGGGAGACCGTTCGTAGTGGTATGTGTGCGCTTACACTCCTGTCTTTGGGTCTTAGCATCTCTGTCAGTGGTGTCTCGGGGCAAGCTATGGATGTCGAGCGCCAGGCCGTATATACGCAGATGCAGGCAGCGACTGGCTCACAGGTGTACGGGGAGGTCTGCGCGGCTTGTCACCTCCTGGGTCTACAAGGTTCATCGGAGGCCCCGGAACTGGCGGGCCCAAATTTCCGCATCCAATGGGCGACCCGCTCCGTGTCGGAACTCCTGACGTATGTCAGGACGACGATGCCGCCAGCCGTCCCTGGGTCCATCAGTGATGAAAGCTATGCGGCGGTCGTAGCGTACATCATGCAAGCGAACGGAGCACCCCAGGCAGAGGAGCCATTGACATTCTCCACGCAGGGACTGGCGGTTCGACAAGAGGATACACTCTCTGCTGATAGTGGCGCTCCCGTGGGGGTGGTGGTCCGTCCGGCTCCGGGTCGTCTTGGAACGGTGCCTTCCCCGCGGGGTGTGGCCCGAGTGCCTGAGGTGATTGGGCAACTTTATGAGAGCCCGACCTCGCGTACCGAGACGTTTTCCCCGTTGGAAGCGTTCGAACCAGTTTCCGATGCTGAGCTCTTGTCGCCTCCACCCGGAGACTGGCTGCACTGGAGAGGAAATACGGGGTCTTGGGGATACAGCCCTCTTGAGCAGATCAGCACTCAGAATGTCGAGGATCTCGAGCTCGCCTGGGTCTGGCAGATGGAAGTCGACGAACTGAGGGGTTGGCAAGGTCCCTTGGTCCGGAACGGGGTCCTCTTCCTGAGCAACCCTCGAAACATTGTTCAAGCCCTCGACGCGACCGACGGAACCCTGCTCTGGGAATACCAGCGCCAATTCCCCGGGGACGACGGCGGGATAAACCTTCGGACTCTCGCCATCTGGGAGGACCTGATCTTCGTGGCCACCCGAGATGCGTATCTGGTGGCTTTGGATGCGAGGACTGGGGCGCTCCGCTGGGAGACACAGCTTGCCGACTCGCGTCAGGGATACACGAATAGCACGGGGCCGATCGTCGCGGACGGAAAGGTGATCAACGGAATCAACGGGTGTCAGCGCTTCTTCGAGGAGACGTGCTTTATTACGGCCCACGACGCCCGAACCGGCGTGGAACTTTGGCGTACCTATACGGTTGCTCAGCCGGGTGAGCCGGGCGGAGACACTTGGGGCGACTTGCCCGTGGAATTACGAGGTGGCGGAGACGTTTGGAACGGGGGGAGCTGGGACCCGAATCTAGGCCTCGTGTACTTCGGGGTGGCCCAGGCTAAACCCTGGGTTGCAGCGAGCCGGGGACTTACGGTCGCGGACTCTGCTCTGTACACGAATTCATCGCTGGCGCTCGATGTCGATGATGGGAGAATCGTCTGGTACCGACAGCACGTACCCGGTGAAAGTCTGGATCTGGACGAAGGGATGGATCAGGTGCTGGTGGACGTGGAAGGCATACCGGCGCTACTCACCATGGGGAAATATGGGATTCTGTGGAAGCTAGACCGGCGGGATGGATCCTTCCTAGGGCTCCGGGATTCCGGTATCCAGAACGCTTTCGCGGAGGTGGACCCCGAGACGGGGGCCGTGCGCTACCGGGACGATATTCAGATGGCGAGCACTGGTGACTGGATCTCAGTGTGTCCCGCAACGGCTGGTGC
>Ga0310123_10004477_pt1 | contig 10578 bp, 12 predicted proteins | sample CB6_AW_1057_MG_FD_203505 | JGI IMG/M metagenome (GOLD analysis project Ga0310123, IMG submission 203505) | Marine microbial communities from Western Arctic Ocean, Canada - CB6_AW_1057 | ecosystem: Environmental > Aquatic > Marine > Oceanic | place: Canada: Western Arctic Ocean | collected...
ATTCGTCTTCGAAGGAAACCGCTATGATCGTTGCCGGGCAGCTTGTTAGTCCGGAAACGGTTTGCCAAGGGCAAGTCGAATTCGCAGGTGACCAAATCGTCGCTGTCGGCCCACATCTGGGCGTGGCTGACTACGATTTCAGCGATGACTGCCTGATTTTCGCTGGAATGGGCGATATTCACATCCACGCTCGCGACGACGTCAGCCAGACGGAAATACATAAGGAAGACTTCACGACAGCCGCAGCAGCCGCGATTAACGGTGGAGTCGTCCATGTTGCTGACATGCCGAACAATCCGGTCGCTCCCGTTGACGACGATTCACTCGCCGCGAAGAAAGAACATCTGAATGGGCGAAACGTCTCGGTCCACGTCACACTCTATGCTGGAGTCGGCCCACGAACTCGGCCACTCTCGATTTCAGTTCCGTATAAGGCGTACATGGGGCCCAGTGTCGGGAAGTTGTTCTTCACATCCCTCAAACAGCTTGAGGACACTCTGTCTCGTTATCGTGGTTGCTGCGTCAGTTTCCATTGCGAAGATCCGATTCTTCTAGATGTCTACAAAGACGCCGCAAGTCACGAACTCCGGCGGCCAGCCGAGTGTGAAGTTTCAGCGACCCAGTTTGCGCTGCAGATGATCGAAAAATATGAGCTCTCGGGCAAACTTTGCCACTATTCGGTGGGAGAGGGTCTGCCCTTAATCCGGGACGCTCGCAAACGTGGGTTGAAGGTCACTTGCGAAGTGACTCCACACCATCTTTACTTCGATGAAACCGCAATCACCAACGAGAACCGCGGACAGATGCAAATGAATCCTCCACTGCGACGCCCGGAAGACCGTCTAGCCATGCTGGCCGCACTTCGAGACGGAACGGTCGACTATCTGGCAACCGACCATGCCCCGCACACTCTGGAAGAAAAGAATCGCGGCGTTTCCGGCCAGCCTCATCTGGATACTTACGGTGCCTTTGTGACATGGTTAATTGTCGAACAAGGTTTCACTCCACAACAGGTCGCCCGATTCTGCTCGGCCAATCCCGGTGAATTCGTCAACCCCTATACAGCTCCAACAAAGTTCGGGCGCATCGAGTCGGGGTACACATCTTCGCTGACGGTCCTGAATTTGCGGCAACCGACAAAGGTGAGCCGCGACCACTTGAAAACGAAATGCGGATGGTCGCCGTTTGAAGGAGTCACCTTTCCGGGCTCGGTAGAAGCCGTTTTCATCGCCGGGAAGAAACTTCGGTAGAAAAGAAGCCGTAACAGCTTAAGGCCGCTATGGCAACTGGAGGCGGGCGACGATCTGGTAGTAGAATAATAGATACGTCCCCAACATAATCGCTGCCCAGATCACCGTATCGCCAGTGGACCACGTGCGAGCAAAGACTCCCTTCGGACCGTATAGTTTGCGGACGAGTGATAAGAAGTGATCCAGTTGGGACTGTGCGAAATTAAGCGTTGCAACGCTTAGTTGACTGATCGTGGACGACAATGACTCCACTACTATAGGTGAGAGTTTTCGGTAAAACCAATCGGTGTCCAAGTTCACCGACCGCTGCTCGGGAGGTTCGATGCCTGTGCGTTTCAACCACGTAAACGCAAGCGCCGCCCAGATCAAAAGTTGATACTGGGTGATGACGTGAGTCCGGCTATACGCGTCCGACACCGTGTACTCCATCTCAAATGGTAGTATGGCATAGAGTGGTTGAGGGTAAATGCCAATCAAGATGCAAAGTGCCGCGGTAATTCCCATGGCAATCAACATGTGCAACGGCGCCTCTTTGACTCGCTTGCCCGAATCGTGAGCGAAAAAGGTACAGAAAGGAATCTTGATCCCGGAATGGTGGAGCACTCCAGCCGATGCAAACAGCAATACCAACCAGACAACAAAGTAATGCTCATCGGCTGCCGCTTTCATGATCAATGATTTGGTGACAAATCCACTAAAAAATGGAAAGGCCGAAATCGAGGCCGCTCCGATGATGCAAAATGTGGCGGTCCATGGCATCGATTTGTAAAGACCGCCCAGTTCCGATCCTTTCGCGGTACCGGTCCGCATCAGTACGGCGCCCATCGACATAAACAGTAACCCCTTGTAGAGAATGTGCGCGAACGCGTGGGACGCTGTGCCATTTAGCGACAAGTCAGTACCGATACCAATCCCAACCACCATGAATCCTAATTGGTTGTTTAGACTGTAGGCCAAGACTCGCCTCAAATCGTTCTCGATGACCGCGTAGAAGATCGGAAACACGGTCATTGCAGCGCCGATCCAAATCAAACATTCGGCGCCAGCAAATCCTCGAGCCAAAGCGTAAATCGCCATCTTGGTCGTGAAAGCGCTTAGCCAGACAGCGCCGGTCGGTGTCGCTTCTGGATAGGCATCTTGTAACCAGTTATGCAGCAACGGGAACGCGGCCTTAATACCAAATGCGATAAAAAACAACGTCTTAGCCAGACCACTCAGGTTGTCGCGATCCAGAAGGTTATCGAAGATCAACGACCCGCCGTTGGCAACCAATAGAATAATGCCCGCCAGTAAGACGACTCCAGAACCCACCTGAATGATCAGGTAACGCATTCCGGCTCGATACGAACGTTCGGTCCGGCCCGCCCAGACTAAGAAGACTGACGTGATAGCCGTTAGTTCCCAATAGACAAATAGAGTAATCAGGTCCCCGGCAAATACTCCGCCAACGGCAGCGCCCGCATAGGCAAGCGCCATAACATTCTGCACGGGATCCTTCACGTGCAGCGAGAATATGACGCTCAAAAATGCGGCAATATGGAAGATGTGGCCCCAAACCAAACTCAGCCGATCGATCCGAACTGGCAATAGTTGATAGGTGAAAAATTCGAAATCGATTCCGAAAACCGGTTCAGCCAGCGCCGATTGGTGAATCAAGCACAGGCCGCTAGCGATCGGTAATAGCAGCATCCAGAGCTGCTGCCAACGCCCTCGAAACAACGGAACGAAAAGCGCACCCACGATCATCAGCAGGCCGGGAGGCAGCTGTTCAATCATAGTAGTCCTCCCGGCGCATCAATACCCGACGCAGTAGCTTGGCCGTCAACACCAACCCAACATAGGCAACAAAGCCAAAAAAACCGAAAAATCCGAACCAACTTTCGCAGTCGAAATGAATATGCTTGTGATAGAACCAATCGGCTGCCACCAGCAACGCGCAGATCGCATACAACGCGTAAACGATCTTGTTAACATTGCGAGAGTCATCCAACCAGTACCGTCGCTGCTCAGAAGAACCGCCGTTAGGTTGTTCGATGACTGGCTTGTCCGTATCCATGGAAACTATCCCTGTCACGAAACAATTGGAATCAACAACTGATATGCGCGTTCTGCGAAGAAAAAGAGCACAACGCAACCCAGGGCCGTGATGCACGGCGGCACAACACACGAGATTGGTGCCTCGCGGATGCCTGTATGGACATGATAATTGTCACCGTGGACGTCGCTTGCCGATGGTTCAAGAAAAAACGCGCGGATGGAAATCGGCATCAGGTAGGCAATGCTCAACAGCGAACTAACCATCAAAGTCGCCAAAAGCGGAAGCTGACCCGCTTCTGCCGTACCAAGCGCCAAATACCACTTGCTCCACGATCCTCCCAATGGGGGCAAGCCGATCACACTCAACGCTCCAACTGCGAAGGCTGCCATCGTGAATGGCATGGTTCGTCCCAGTCCGTTTAGTTCACTGACTCGTGTCTTATGAGCGCTGATCATGATCGCGCCTGCGCAGAAAAACAGAGTGATCTTGCCGAACGCGTGCATTAGAATATGCATGCCCCCTCCGATCACGCCCGAGGCATTGGCTAGCGCGACTCCCAGCACGATATATGCAAGCTGGCTGATAGTTGAATACGCCAAACGCTCTTTCAAGTTATCCTTGGTCAGAGCAACCAGAGATGCAATCATTATGGTCGCCCCGGCCACGTACATCAGCCAGAGACTCATGCCCGTGTCCGTCAAGAGATCAATTCCAAAGACATAGATCACTACTTTCATTATGGTGAACACTCCAACCTTGACCACGGCGACGGCGTGCAACAACGCACTGACAGGTGTCGGAGCCACCATGGCCGCTGGCAGCCAACAATGAAAGGGCATCAATGCCGCCTTGCCTGTCCCAAAAGCAAATAGCGCCAAAAGTATTCCGACGACCCAAGGCTGTTGGCGGATCGTGTCGCTGCCCATATTCGATAACAAGCCACCCTTCGTAAATTCCAGACTGTGTGGCTCTGTCAAATGCCAGGTCCAGATGGTTGCCAGCAATAGAAACAGAACCGACGTGCTGAGCAGAACCCCCAAGTAAATCCTCCCAGCCCGTTTTGCTTTGTCGGTACTGTGGTGTGTCACCAACGGATACGTAGAAAAAGTCAATGCTTCATAAAAAATAAACAGTGTTAGCACGTTGCGAGAAAACGCCACTCCCATAACTGCGGCAATCGCGATAGCAAAGCAGACGAAGAAACGAGTTTGGTTCTGTTCGTGGTGTTCGCGCATGTAGCCGATCGAATAGATCGAAGTGACAATCCACAATCCTGAAGCCACCAAAGCGAACAGCATCCCCAGCGGTTCAACTTTGAAACCAACCGGCAGTCCAGGGAACATGTCCAGCAGGTTGACTTCCGGACGTCCGTCGGCCATCACTGCGGGAACTAGTGTGCAAACTGTTACGAACAGGCACGCGGCCGCCAACAGTGTCACTGTTTCGCGAAAATTGGGCCACCGGCCCAGCATACTAATCAAAACTGCGGCGCCTAATGGCAAACCGAGTGATAACAGGACAGCATCCTCCGAAATCATGATCCGACTCCCATCAACATCTCGGCTGCTCGGCGCGCTACGCCAACCGGAAATTCCGTGTAGACTCCGAAAACCAAACTCGCCCCCAGTATCATCCAGGTCGGCAATAGCATGCTCACTGGAGCCTCATTCAACCTGCGCAACTCACCGCCTGCGGGACGTTCCGGTTCTTGGAAATAAGCAACTTCGACGACCCGCCAAACGTACACCACTGCTAGCAATGAACTGAAAAGCGATAACACCGCCACCAACCACAGACCCTGTTCCAGCGCGGCCAGGATCAGATACCACTTACTAATGAACCCTGCTGTCATCGGCACACCGATCAGATTCAGTCCCCCGACTACGAACGCAGCCATTGTCAGCGGCATGCGCCGACCTAGACCTTTCATGTCCTGCAGTTGTACAGAACCCAGTCTGAGCATGATGCAACCCATAGCCAAGAACAGTCCACCCTTCATCAATGCGTGATTGAACAAATGCACTATGCTGGACGTCAGCCCAGTCACTGAAACGAAGCTTAGACCCAGCACCATATAACCAATCTGTGCCACACTGGAATAGGCGAGCAGCCTCTTGACGTTGTTCTGGTAGATGGCCACTGTCGAGGCAATGTAGATGCCTACTAGGGCAAGTGGCATCAACCATGTATTCAACTGCATTGATTGGAAAGCGAACGTGACTCCGAAAACTGTGAAGATCACTCGCAGCAACACGTAAAAGGAAACTTTCGTCGCTGTCGAGGCCAGAAACGCCGTCACCATGGACGGCGCAAACGTGTACGCGTTCGGCAGCCATGCGTGCAAAGGAAACAGTGCCAGTTTGATACTGATTCCGACCGTTAAAAAGGCAAAAGCCGCAATGACCGTCCGAGTCTGATTGACGAACATTGGCACTTGATTGACGATGATGAGCCTCTGCAGCCTGTCGTTCAGATCCGAAATATTCAGTGTGCCGGTCATCATGTACATCAGACCGATTCCAATCAGAATAAAGGTACTGCCAATGGTGCCCATCACCAGATATTGGTAAGCAGCCGTTAAGGCTCGCCGGCTACGCCCCATGCTGATCAGCGCGCAAGCTGAAAGTGAGGATATCTCTAAGAAGACAAACATATTGAATATGTCCCAGGTAATCGTGATTCCCAACAACCCAGTCAAGCACAGCAGAAATGCCGCAAAAAACAGGTACTGCTTATCCCCGGACACTTCGTCTTTAACGGTATGCGGCGCAAACGGTAAAACTACTGCAGCAATGCCACTGACGATCAACAACACAAAAGCGTTCAAAGAATCCAAGCGACACTCAATACCCCAGGGCACCGCCCAGTTACCTAAGTTGTAGTCGACTGTGCCGGCATTGAGCACTCGAGTCAGAAGCATGATCGCGATCGCGAAAACTACCCAACCGACAAGAACTGCGAACAACCGCACCAACATACGATGCCGTAAAACCACGCACAGGGGAGCCGCCAGCAACGGCACAATGACCTGCAGAATGAGAAGATGATCTGCAATCACGCTTCTTCTTCCAGGCGGCGGATGTCGTCTTCTTCAATTGTGCCGAATGCTTCCTTGATGCGCACAACCAGCGCCAACCCAAGCGACGTTGTGGAAACTCCGACAACGATCGCCGTCAGGATCAACACGTGCGGTAATGGATTTGAATAGATCTTTGCGCCTTCGAAAATAATCGGTGCTGTGCCACCTTTTACATTGGCCATGCTGATGTAGAGCATGAACACGGACACCTGAAAAACATTCAATCCGATCAACTTCTTAATCAGATTTCCGCGAGCAATGACGGTGTAGAAACCCGTCATCATTAACACGATTACGACCCAATAGTTGAATAGCCCCAGATTCGGCATCAACTGCGACCTCGGTTTACAAACGCAAAGAAGATTGAAACTACCGCGGCAGCCACGGTAATTCCGACACCTAGCTCAACCAACAGAATTCCCAGGTGCTGTCCGTGTTGTGGATGACGGACTGGATCATCAGCCAACGCGTTGTAGTCCAAGAATTTTCCACCGCTGGCCAAACACCAAATGCCAACGCTTCCATAAATCAATACTCCTATCGCCACTAAGATTTCGATAATCCGCGGATGGAATGCCTGTTGGGCTCGATCCAGACCAACAACCAAGGTGTACAAGACAATTCCAGAGGCAAAGATCACACCAGCCTGGAAACCACCTCCAGGTCCATAATCACCGTGAAACTGCACGTACAATGCGAACAGAAAAATGCATGGGATCAACAGCTTCGAAATCACACGTACGATGTAGTGACGTTTCACGAATGGGATTCCTCATTAACACAAGTCTTCCCCTCTTGGTCCATTTCGCAAGAACGACGCAATAATAGCAGTACTCCGATCCCTGCCGTAAAAATCACCACTGTTTCTCCCAACGTGTCGTACCCGCGATAGCTGGCCAATACCGAAGTCACGATATTCGGAACCCCAATTTCATTCGAAGATTTGTAAATGTAGGTATTCGCTGGCTCTCCCAAATGAATGGGAGCATACGGGTCACCATAGTGGGGCATGTCTAAAGTGCTATAGATCAACGCCGCCCCGGTCAGCAGTACAACGAGCAATGGAAGCACCTGAAAGCGGTCGGATCGTTTCTCGCTGGTGTCCGTCAATGCCAACGTGCCCAACATTAGCACGGTGGAAACCCCCGCCCCCACAGCGGCTTCGGTAAACGCCACGTCCACAGCATCCATGACGACGAACAACCCGGCCGATATCAAGCTGAAAATCCCTGACAGTATGACCGAAGACCATAGGTCGCGCAGCACAACAATGGCAATCGCCGTGGACACCAACAGCGTCAGAAGCAAAACATCAACAATAACGTCAACTACATCGATGACTCACCTTCCTATCGTTCTTCCATGGTCGCCTGTTCACTGATTTGTTCGCCCCTGAGCAACCGGTCGTCGAAGGTCTGTGCGTAAAGTTCAGGACGTACGCCGCGCGTAAAGGCCGCGCGAACCAAAGCGTGGCTAGATGTCGGCGAGGTGAAGAACAAAATAAAAATAATCACCGCCAACTTGACGACGACCATCCAGTGATTGGATTGCAGCATTAGTCCAATCAGAATCAGACTAGCTCCCAAAGTATCCGTTAATCCGCCAGCATGAGTTCGGCTGTAAAAATCGGGTAGTCGAATTAGTCCGACGCCGCCAACGATGCAAAAGAACCCCCCGGCAAGAAGGCACATCCAGCTTAGAACGTCCAATACCGAATCCATGGCCTATGCGTTTTGGTTGTCCGGTTCCAATCCGGCCTGAGTAAAACTTCCGTAACGAGCGAACTTCAAAACAGCGACAGCACCGATGAAGTTAATCAGAGCATAAACAAGAGCCAAGTCTAAAAAATCGGGCCGACCAGTCACAAAGCCTAGTACTGCAATCAACAACACCGTCTTTGTGCCGAACATGTTCGCCGCCAGAATCCGATCAAAAACGGTCGGTCCCGCCAAAGCCCGAACCAGTGCTAGCAACATCGTAACGACGATCGCGACCAAAGCGGCGACAAACATCAAGTTTCCCTTAACTGGCCCCTTCGACAACGGTGACGCGGCGATCCATTTCGCCTTCCTGCAAAGCACTCGCCGCTTCTCTTGTAACCGCATGAACCAGAATCACACCTTTGCGAACCCGGATTGAAATTGTGCCTGGAGTCAATGTGATCGAATTGGCAAAAATCACGTTTCCCAAATGCGTTTTCTGACTGGCTTGCACTTCCACCAACGTCGGGCTGATTGGCAATTCGGGATGCAAGACGCGGCGAGCAACATCGATATTCGCCAACACAATTCGCCACACCAACCAGGGAAAATAGATGCAGAATCTCGGCGCCACTTGGTAAGGCATCCCCTCTTTATCCACAATATCCATGTGGACACACAGCACTACGACCAGTAGACACGAGGCGATTCCGGAGCCGATCAGCAATAAATCTTTGTCAAGATCGAAATGACCCGACCAAAGCAACCAGATAACAAACAGGACCACCAGAAGGATGACTGGTCGTTTCAAATCGAACTCCTGTTTGTCGCGAATCTTCTTTCTGTCGGACAAGGGACTTCGAGCAGACGTCAGGGTTTGACCTCGCACCAAGAAAGCGACATGTTGAAGCACAACCGATGAGTGTTCTATCCGTCAATATTAAAAGATGGCAAAGTGTAGTTCGTTGCTGATCAAGTGTCGAGGTCACCTGATCCAATCTGCGTTTAGAATCACTCTACGGCCTCTGAGATGGGCCATCCTGTTTTTCCAATCAGTTTCACAAAACGACATCCGCCCAAATCGGTCACCTTCGGTTTTGGTTCCCGCTTCTCGATCACTTTCAATGTCTGCACCGATTCGTCTCCGACAGGGATGACCATTCGGCCGTCCATATTAAGCTGGTCGTACAGCGGCTCAGGCATGTGCGGAGATGCAGCCGTCACCAGGATCCCGTCGTAGGGTTCACGTTCCGGACAACCAAGCGTGCCGTCGCCAATTCGAAATTCAATATTTCGGAATCCCAAACTCGCCAACACGCCTTCCGCCGCTCGCGATAACTCGGAAATCCTTTCGACAGTGACTACACTGCGACAAAGTTGTGCCAGAATAGCCGTCTGATAACCGCTTCCAGTACCGATTTCCAGAACCGTTTCGTGTCTGCCCAACACAATCGCTTCAGTCATCAAAGCGACAATGTACGGTTGGCTGATCGTTTGATTATGTCCAATCGGCAACGCCGTGTCGTCATAGGCTTTCGATTGCAGTTCTTCAGGAACGAATCGGTCGCGACGTGTTCGTTCGATCACGTCCAGCACACGCAAATTGTGAAATCTCCGTGCTTTCAATTGCCGTCGTAAATTCGCGCGTTGCGTTTGAAACTCGCATTGTTGCGGTTCACCACTCATAACATCGCCGTGCCATAACAACGAATATTTTCGCTTAGCTTAGCCGATTCCTGAACGCTGATCGACTGGCACGGCAACAGATGTCTCCGCCTTCCAGTCAATCAACCGCAGTTCGATCGATTCCCGACCACGGTAGCTATTGATGTTAGGATGAAAACTGATCGAAATGGGTCCGTCAACGGACGCGATCTGGTCGGCCCATTCACCACGGCCGAAAGCAATGGCCCGCATTACAGAACCGTAATGTCGAACTTTCAGCGCCAAGTGCCGCTCACCTTCACCCATTTTTCGCGGCGGTTCTGCCAATTCAACCTTTGACGCGGCAAACACTGGTCGAGGATTGTCCTGACCGAATGGCCCCAGACGCTCGAGTTCGTTCACCGCTCGTCGAGTCAAGTCGGCCAGTCGGACTTCAGCGTCGATTCTCAATTCCTCGCGTGTGCCAGTGCTGTGATGCTTAACCGCGTATCGGCAAAATGCTTCACGAAATGCGGCAATCCGCGTGCCTTCGATTTTCAATCCGGCAGCAGCTCGGTGCCCTCCAAACGAACAAAGATGTTCGGCACAAGCCGACAGACCGGCATGCAAATCGAACTTGGCGAACGAACGCCCGGATCCTTGACTTATATCGTTCTGCTGGGAAAGCGAGATCAAAACCGCGGGTTTCTCAAAGTGCTCGGCAACACGGCTGGCGACAATTCCTATCACTCCGGCATGCCATTCCGAGTGCTGCAACACTAATGCGGCTTGATCCCCCCAGAGAGGATTTTTGGCAACCAGTTCTTTCGCCTGTTTGAATATCCGCCGTTCAACCGTCTGCCGGTT
>Ga0310123_10004479_pt1 | contig 10577 bp, 11 predicted proteins | sample CB6_AW_1057_MG_FD_203505 | JGI IMG/M metagenome (GOLD analysis project Ga0310123, IMG submission 203505) | Marine microbial communities from Western Arctic Ocean, Canada - CB6_AW_1057 | ecosystem: Environmental > Aquatic > Marine > Oceanic | place: Canada: Western Arctic Ocean | collected...
CTTCGACGGCGGTATCGGGGTTGGGGTACGGTTAGCTGGCCGAAAATAGTCGAAAGGGTAAGCTCCTTGATCCGGTTGAAGGTCGTCGCCGGGTCTTCACCGGAGCTGGCTGCTTCTTCAGCGACTTGCGCGACCTGCCGTTGTAGCATGTCCACACCTGGATCCGGATGCCGCCACGTGTACACGAAGTCCTCCTGAACCAGGCTCCCCACGTGGGGTTTGATCTCCGGAATGTCGAGGAGCCATGAGCCTGGAGGCAGAAGGAGCCTGATGGAGTACTGTACCGGATCGAGTTGATAGACCAAATCGTGGTCCTGCACGAACTCGAGCAGCTCCAAATACCCCGACAGCGTCGTCCAAGGCGTGAAAGGCAACAGCGAGGGGCGAAGCGCTACGTCGGCGGCTCGGGTAATCTCCAGAGCCGCGACCACGTCATCGCGGGTGTGACCCTTGTCGAGATACCGGAGAATACGGTCGTCCACACTCTCCACAGCGGACAGAATGAAGACGCACCCCAGCGCTGCGAACTCCATGACCGCGTCACGATGCTGGATCAGGTGCTCGATCTTGGCTGTGAAGTCGAAGCTCAGCTCAGGGTGGCGGTTACGCATCTCCCGAACAATCCAGAGTGAGTGCTTTATGCCGTTCAGGAAATCTGGGTCACCAAAGTTGATGTGCTGCGCACCCATGTGCACAAGGTTGTCGATATCTGCGAGCACAACTTCCCGCTGAACTATTCGAAGCCTTCCCTCATAGACAGCGGGGATTGGGCAGTGGCGGCACTTGTGAGCACAACCGCGGCTCGCTTCAACATATCCCACGTTCCGGAACTCTCCCTCGGAGGTCCTCAGGCGGGCATACCTCTCCAGGGGAGGTAGTAAATGTCGCGCCGGTGGAAGGAAATGCTGCCGAGACAGGTTCGGTGGACTGCGCAGCTCCGCTAACGAGAGGCCTCCGGGGTGGGGTGGTCCATTTTCCGCCAAGCGGTCGACGTGCTGCGTTAGCGGCGTCTCAAATTCACCGCCGATCACGCTGTCGGCTACGCCTTCGAGGAGATAGTCCTCGTTAAGAGAAGCGTAGAGCCCGAAGTAGCAGATGTGGCACTGTGGATTCAACCCCCGGACCATCTCACCGGCTTTGACACCGAGTCGGATCGCCGTGTGCATGGGAGTCGAGATCCCGACAAAGTCGGCTCGGCGGACCTTGGCCTCGTCGAGAGTCTCCACGGCGAGATCCAGGCATTCCACTTGATGGCGGCCTCCAGCGAGTAAGTGTGCACCAGCGGATGCCACTCCGAACGGCTGATGGCCGAGCTCATAGCAGGAGATGAGGAGCACGTTCATTACCAAGGATACCTCATGGCGGTACACAAAGCCCTGCTTCGATCGTCATATTTGAGTAGGCGTTCCCGACGTGGGGAACGCCGGGTTATAGCTGTCACGTGCCGGTCCTGCGGTCCGAGGCGGCCTTAGAACCGACCCATAGAACCAACGAGTGCAAGCAGTCAGCGGTCATTTCGAATGCTTCGACAACGGGGATGGTAATCAAGAATAATTCTTCTTGTCAGCAATGTACCTTACAGAACTGACGATGGGCAGGCGAACGTGCTTGGGATCGACCCGCTGTCTGGCGGGCACCGGTTGGCGCGTCAGACGGCGTTTTCGCCGCGTAGGACATGTCTGGCCGGTCCGCAAGCTCACCACGTAGATCTCGCCACTGCCACTGTCGTCCGGAGCGCGATCCTCGCACCTTCGCCAGACGCGTTCCGGGAACGCCAGCCGGTTGCCGCTCAACCGGAGGGCAGCACTGCCCAAAGCTGCAGCGTCAACCACCCCGCGTGTGCATCTCGCGGTGCGAGTCTTTACGTAGAGCCTTGATCTGATAGAGAGGGCCTCGCAAGTCTAGCGCCTTCCGATCCTCGGCCCCACGATCGGCACGATTTGTCCACCCGCGCGCTATCAGCGACCCGATCTCGTCTTGAGAAGCTCCCTCTCGCAGAGGCCGCCGAAGGTCGATCCCGTGGGCCCCGTACAGACACAGGAACCACATCCCGTCGGCAGTGAGCCGGCTCCGGTCGCAGGCACGGCAGAATGGTTCGGTTGTCGAGGCGATGATACCGAAGGTCGTCCCGTCGGGCAGCGCATAGCGGTTTGCCGGAGCCGAGCCGCCGTCGCGAAGCGGTTCGATAGGCCCATAGTGCCTCGCCAGCCGGCTCAGTATCTCCCTACTCGAAACGACCATGTCCATCGTCCATCGCGTTGCGCCACCCACGTCCATGTATTCAATGAAACGGACTTCTGCGCCCCTATCTCTGGCGAAGTCGATCAAGTCGGTGAGTTCGTCGTCGTTGTACCCGCGCATGACCACGGTATTGATCTTGAGGGGTTTCAACCCTCCCTCCGCTGCGGCATCTATCCCTTTGAGCACCTCGGGGAGACGGTTACGGCGCGTGAGCTGCTCGAACCGTTGCGGCCGTAGCGTATCCAGGCTCACGCTGACCCGGTCCAGTCCCGCGCTCCGGAGCGACTCCGCCTGCTTCGCCAACAACACACCATTGGTGGTCATGCTCAAGTCACCAACGTCCGGGTTTGCCGCTAGCCGCTTCACCACATCCACAACTTCGCGGCGGAGCAGTGGCTCGCCGCCTGTAAGCCGCACCCTGTCCACCCCAAGCCCGCTGAAGACATCGACAAGATCGCCGATCTCTTCGACGGTGAGGATGTCGTCGCGGGGCAACCAGACATACTCCTCCTCGGGCATACAGTACTGGCAACGCAGGTTGCATTTGTCGATCAGTGAGACCCGGAGGCTCTTAAGAGGCCGCCTGAACGTGTCCAGCACTGTGCACCTTCTCCTCGGTATCAACTGCCTGGCCGCGAAACTTGAAATGAAACGCCGCCGTGCTTCGTGGACGGTGAATCTTCTGGATCGGGACCCGTGTTCAGCGCATGGAGCGTTTGCAGCACCCGGTCTAGAATATCCGACGGTTGATCACTTCCCATGTTCTCGTCGTCCGCGACTTGAAGTTGTAGCGCGTCGCATTTCCACCGATGTAAGACCTCGGTCTTCTGTTCGCGAGTCAACTCGTCCCGCTTAAGCACATCCTCGGGACCAAGGAATACAAGCGCCCCATTCAGCAGTGCTTTCCTGAGATCAATCTGTATTTCGCTTTTTGCCACCTCGCAACGCTCCGACCGAGGGGAATTCGATTTTCTTACGTTATCCATCTCTTATACCCAACACCAATTGGGAAGATTATGGCACTCCCGGGGCGTTGTGGGTACTCTTCGGCACCGGTCACGACCGGCGACAGTCACAGCTGTGGAGTGACGACGGCGTTCGAGCCCATCGTGGACAACATCATTGCCAGTACGGCTCTGTACTGGGCCGTTGTGATCTGGTTCTTCGATCGGGCTGTCCAAAAGACTGGTAGAACCATGCATACGGCGATCGTGATCGCTCTATCGCAGATTCTACTTGTTGATTTCAGCTATTGGATTGTTGGGCGGCGGGTGGGGACACCTGATCAGGTAGAGGCCGCGCTTCGGGTCGCACACGCTCGAATGGAGGTGGAGGTCGAACCCGCGTGAGGAGGTGGCACTTTGCCGGCTACAAACACTGTTTTTGCACGTCCGGTGTGAGGCTTCCGTCTCAGTTGCGGTCCTGCGGGGTGCAGGGGCAGACTTAGGGAAGCACTACAGAACTTGGTGGATGAGTGAGATGAACCGAATTCTATCGTTGAGCGGTGTTGTTCTAGTGGTGGGGTGGGGGCTACCACCGGATGGACCGTTTGAGACGTATTACTCTAACGGTCAGTTGAACGAGAAAGGGATGTACAATTCCGAGTTGGGAAAAGTAAGCGAGCGCGTGAATCAATGATTAGAATGCCGAGTGCACGATTCTTTGTTGGTGACGTGGTGCAACACAAATTGTTCGACTACCGAGGTGTAATCGTCGGTGTCGATACGCACTTTCAAGAAACAGAGGCATGGTATGAAACCGTGGCCCGTTCAAGACCACCAAGGCACCGTCCTTGGTATCACGTATTGCCACACGGTGTTTCGCATCAAACATACGTAGCTGAACAAAACCTCGAACCAGATCAGAGTGGCCTGGCCATTCGACATCCCCTAGTCGAGAGCTACTTCACTGATTTCAGCAATGGGAGATACATCGATGATGCTCAGATGCACTAGCGATCATGCTGGCAGATTGCCCGCGCAGCAGAATCGCCGGTCCGGTTAGACAGTCCTTCAGAGTCTAGGCGGATGCTGCAGGTTCGGCGGGTCTTGGAAACTGCCCTCTACGTTGAGGACCTTGATCGCGCGGTCGAGTTCTACCAGCGCGTTATCGGACTGAACGCCATCTTCCGAGACGACCGCCTGGTCGCGATGGAGGTAGGGGAGGGCACACTCCTCTTACTTTTCCTCCGGGGAGTTACCGCTTCCGGTGTGTCGTTTAAAAAGGGATGGATCCCTCCCCACGACGGTGAAGGTCCAGCACACTTCGCGTTCGCCATCGACTCAGGAGACCTCAAATCATGGCAGCGGCACCTCGCGGCGGAGGGGGTCGATATCGAGAGTGAGGTGAGGTGGGAACGGGGTGGGAAGAGCATCTACTTCAGGGATCCTGACAGCCACTCGGTGGAGCTTGCTACTCCAGGGGTTTGGAGAGTCTACTGACCAGAATCCAGACTCCCATCCACATGGACGAAAGCATCTGCTTAACAACACTCAGGAGGGCATATGTCGGGCAAGGCGATACGGGAGACACTGGGGGTCTGAGCAGGCGTCGCTTCCCGCGACCGTAGGGTCGCAACCCCGATAAGTAAAACCCTGTTCAGGCACTCCTAGCGCAGCTACCAACACTGTTTTGCGTGTCCGGTGTGGTGCTCCTGGCTACGTTGTCAGCCAACCATTGCTCTTAGTTCTTTGACGTGCTCGGTATAGGCACCACGACCCGCAGAGGTTAACGAAAGCCATGTGCGTCGGTGTCCAAAATCCCTTCTTTTTGCGACGGCAACATAGCCAGCCTCTTCAAGTGATTTAATGTGCTTGGAGAGCACCGAATCACTGACATCAAGGTTCTCGCGAAGGAGTTTGAATTCCAGTTCACCCGAAGCGGATAACATCGCGCATATATGCAAACGATTAGGTGCGTGAATCAGGGCATTAAAGCGCGAATTCTTCATTCTGAAGCATCCTGCTGTACCCATTCATTCGTTGGGTACTTATACGTCAGATATGCGACGGACAAACTGACGATTACGGCCGTGATATAGGGAGCCAAAGGAAGATCGGCGATCGGAAAGGCACCCTCCAGACGGGTCTCAGGTCTACCCGATACCGTGGCCTCTCTTCCCACGAACAGCACAACAGCATAGAAGAGTGCCTGTAAGGCAAGAAAAACTTTTCCTGAACCTGAAGCTGGTAAGAGTGGTCCTCTTACACCCAGCAATCGCTCGCTGTACCTAGTAAGTAAAACCAACAAGACAACTGAGATTCCTGATAACCACATCCCTCCGCCCCACGAGTTCTCATGCTCTGCTACTGCAAATGAGAACGTGAAGATGCCACACAACAAAGAGATCATAGTGATCAACCAGAGTGGTGGCCTTAAGGACGATATTGTCTCATTTCCTATTTTGTTCAAAGACTCAAGTGCCGATTGTGCCTCTGCGGTTGTAATCTGGTTTTGATCACTCATGCTTTCTGAATCCCCACGTTAGTTTCCAATATGGAAAGTAACCTAACAAACACTTTCCATGATGGAAAGTACCATCTTTCCATGCCATCCACCTCGCAGGTCCCCCGGTAGGGTAGACCCCCCTATTCGGCTGGCACTCCTAGGGCACCTACCAACACTGTTTTGCGTGTCGGACACCCCTGTCGTGCATGACATCGTAGCCGCATGTTGGCGATTCTGGCCGACACCCAGTCCACTCTTGGAAGCGGGGTAAGATCTCATGCTCAGCACCCGGGGATCCCTGATACTGACGACGACGATCGCTGCGCTCATCTTTGTCTTCGTGGCCGCGGCGGCCGTCCGAACCACCGCGCCGGCTTCCCTCAACACGGGGAGCCGAATGACCACAGCAGCTCAAGATTACCTGGCGACCCTGGGCAAGTCCGAGCTTGAGCGAGGAACGTGGGCGCTCAATGCTAATGAGCGCTTTGATTGGCATTTTATCCCACGCGAGCGATATGGTGTCCGACTCAGGGACATGACCAGCGAGCAACGCGTCGCGGCCCATGGCCTCCTCAAGAGCGCTCTGAGCTCGCAGGGGTATCTCAAGGCCACCGGTGTCATGCAGCTCGAGGGCATTCTCGGCATGATCGAAGGACGACCGGAGCGCAGGGACCCCGAAGACTACTACTTCAATGTCTTCGGCACGCCCTCCTCCTCCGGCGCGTGGGCGTGGCGGTTCGAAGGCCATCACGTTTCACTCAACTTCACGGCGGCGGGAGACAACCTCCCATCGCTGACGCCTGCGTTCCTGGGCTCCAATCCCCACGTTGTAGCGGAGGGCCCGAACGCCGGACGGAAGCTACTCGGCGCCGAGGAAGGACTCGCTCGTGAACTCCTGGCCCTGCTGGACGCCAGGCAGCTCGGAACCGCTATCTTCCAGGCCGAGGCGCCTAGCGACATCATCACCGGGAACGCTCGGGCCGCTAGCATGGAGGATTACCAAGGGATCCCGGTTTCCGACCTGACCGGTGAACAGAGTGGAGCCTTCATGCAGCTTCTCGAGGAATATCTGCACAATGCCAGCCACGACGTCGCCCATGCCCAGATGGATCGGATTCAGGAGGCAGGACTGGAGAATCTGTACTTCGGCTGGGCCGGAAGCACGGAGCCCGGCGAGGGTCACTACTACCGCATCCACGGCCCCACCATACTCATCGAGTACGACAACGTCCAAGGCGGGGCGAACCACGTGCACTCGGTGTGGCGCGATCTCCAGGACGACTTTGGGGACGACCTCCTCCGCAGGCACTACGAGGAAGCTGATCACCACCAGGACGACCGGCTCCCGGCGGGACCCGGAGGGGACTGACGCCGTGCTCCAGCGGTTCCCCGGTGTGGTGGCCGGTCGGTGATGATCGATCGTCACATCGGCAGGACGCCGATCGTGCGTCTGCAGCGCATCGTCGAACCCGACCACGCGGAAGTCTGGGTAAAGGTCGAGGGGATGAACCCCGGCGGATCGATCAAGGATCGGCCGGCGCTCGCAATGGTCGTCGACGCCGAGAAAAAGGGACTGCTCAAGCCTGGCGACATGATCGTAGAGCCGACGTCGGGGAACACCGGAGTCGGCCTAGCGCAGGTCGCGGCAGTACGCGGATACCGCCTCGTGCTGTGCATGCCGTCGACGATGAGCTTAGAGCGCAAGAAGACGCTCGCTGCGTTTGGCGCCGAGGTCGTCTTCACCGATCCAGAGATGCGGATGATCGCTGCGATCGCTGAGGCCGAGCGGATCCGGGACGAGACGGGGGCGTTCATGCCGAACCAGTTCGATAACCCCGCTAACCCGCGCGCTCACTACGAGACGACCGCGCCCGAGATCTGGGACGACATGGACGGCCGTATCGATGCCTTCGTGTACGGGAGCGGCACCGGGGGCACCGTCACAGGCGTTGGCCGGTATCTGAAAGAGCGGCTGCCCGACGTCCTGATCATCGTCGTCGAACCAGGGCGGAGCGCGGTGTTGTCCGGCGAAGAACGAGGGCAGCACAAATTCCAGGGCATGGGGCCGGGCTTCATTCCGCCGAATCTCGACCGGTCGCTCATCGACCGCGTCATGAAGGCTTACGAGGAGGACGGATTCCCGATCGTGCAGAGGCTCGCCCGCGAGGAAGGTCTCTTCGTCGGGATGAGCAGCGGCGCTATCATCTGGGCCGCGCTCGAGGTCGCCCGCGAGTTGGGACCAGGGCACCACGTCGTCTGCATCGCACCGGACTCCGCGAGTAGATATCTCACGACTGAGCTATTCGACGAGGGCGAAGACAGTCCCTGAAGTACTGACACACGTCGCCGCCACTGAAACACCATTTTCTGGAAAAAATGTGGTGGGGCTGCTGGTGTCAGGCTACCAGTTCCCGCGGACCTGGAGCGGGACGTCACTCCGTGGATGCCCGACTATTGAATTCCAGGGACCAAAGTTCGTGCTGCCTTCACCGAGCTGAGTCGGGCCGTTCGGGATAGCAACTACGCGACATTCTGAAACGTCTTAGGCTCTATTTTCACACGATAGATCACTAAGCTGTTAAAGGGGTTTTAGCCGGTTATCCGGCTAAGACCCCTTTCGTAGTGTTTTTCCTGAGAGAGCAAGCACAGTTTTGGGCGTCTCGGCATCTTGACGCGACCCGGCGCGCGGTCGGAATGTGGACCTCCCCGAAACCTATCGGTTGATCCTCAGTCCTGGGAGATTGCCCTTGTCCGCCGTGAACACATCGATGCAGGCTGCCACCATGGTGGCAGCCCTCTCGGCTTTCGTCGTGCTCGGTTGCTCGCCACCGAACACACCAGCTGAGCACCCGCCAGCGGGACCGATCGAACTCTTTGATGGCCGTATCATCCCCGCCATGCCGGAGCTTCTCGGACTAAGGGCACAGTATGGGGTACGCCTCGGATGGCTGGAACAGAAACACCGGGTCCTGCTGGAGCTCATGCGACAGCACGACATCGACATGTGGATCGTAGTCAGCGAGGAGTTCCATCAGGACCCGATCATGCAATACATCGCACCACCCCTACACTATACCAGGCGGCGGGACGTGCTCGTTTTTGCCGACGACGGGTCGGAGCGGCTCACGGCCTACTCAGACTATTGGCGCCCGACCGCGGACTACGCGCGGTTCATTGAGCCACTGCCGTCGCCTCGAAATGCCCGCGGCATTCAAGAAACAGCCTCTGGCCTGCGGACGCTATGGGAGCAGTTCCAACCCGAGCGCATAGGGCTGAACATGGGAGGCACCCGCGGTCACGACAGCGGACTGACCCACGACTCATACATGTTCCTATCCGAAACACTTGGGAGTGAGGCAGAGGCTCGATTCGTGTCTGCCGCAGACCTGGTTGAGGCCTACTTCGACACTCGGTTGCCCGATGAGCTTGAGTACTACCGCGACCTCGTCCTTGCGACGGATGTGATTGCACAGAGGGCGCTGTCGAACCTGGTCATCGAGCCTGGCGAAACCCGGGCCGCCGATATCAAGTGGTTCTTCGAAGAGACTATCGCAGAGCTGGGTGTGGGCGGCAGGCCCTGGTTCGAGATCCACGTAGCCGTACAGCGCTTCGACCCGGTAACCGACACAGTGATTCCGTACGTGCACCCCGCGCCGGACGATCTGGTCTTCCAGCGCGGCGACATCATCCATCTGGATTGCGGCTTCGACTATCTGGGATTTGCCAGTGACTGGCAGAAGGTGGCGTACATCCTCCGCGACGGCGAAACAGAGGTGCCGTCCGGTCTGGTGAGTGCCCTTGAGAACGCCAACATCGTGCATGCTGCATTCGCGTCTGCGCCGCGCCCGGGCATGACCGGATGGGAGGCCACTCTCTCGATTGCGGAGCTGCTCGAAGGAGTCGATTTCCTGCCGAGCCTTTATTCGCATCCGATCGGATATCACGGCCACGCGCTGGGGCCATCCATCAACGCGCGGGACATGGATCTCTCCTCACCACCCGAACGGGACTCCTATCTGCGTGAAGGGGCCTACCGTTCAGTGGAGTTCAGCGCGACCACGGCGGTACCGGAGTACGGTGGCGCAGAGGTCAGGATTCCGATGGAGGATGACGCCTACCTCACGTCAGAGGGGTACGAGTACTTCAGGCCGTACCAGACGGAGTGGTACGTGATCCGGTAGCTGTCGCGTACCCGTAGGAATGGGGCGTTCCCGTTCATGTGTCCTTCAGGACTAGGTAGCCGTCCACCTTTATCCCTCCGCTAAGTAAGTGCCACTCCTATCGCATCCCCCCTATACCGCGACCGTTTCGGACTCCTCCACTCTCGGGGGGTGTCACGAAACGCCACCCCCCCTCGGCCAACATCCTCAGCGCTTCGTCCACGGCCTCCTTCAACTCGCGGTCGAAGCCCGCGAGCTCGTCGTTGGGCGTGTTTTCGACGAAAACGTCGGGCGCAACGCCATAGTTCTCGAGATTGATTCCGTAATTGTTCGGCTTAGTGGGGTCCCAGGTGACGACGAGCGATCCTGGGGTGCGGATCGTCCCACCGTGAATCAGGCCGTAGCTCCCGGTGGCGATTACGGCGGCGCCGGTCGGATTCCCCACGATCCGACCGAGGCCCAGGTCTCTGAAGCCCATCGGCGTAACCTCGGAGTCCGAGCCCGACCGATTGTTGACGAGCATCACCTTGGGGCCGGCGATTGCCTGACGGGGCCGACGGCCAGACGTTCTAGCGTCCCATCTTGAGTTCCAGAACTCGTAGGGGCGACGCTCGAGGATGTCGATCAGCTGTTGATCGATGTTACCGCCCCCATTGTACCGGATGTCCACCACGATCCCGTGCGCGTTCCAGAATTGGTTGATCTCGTTCTCGAAGCGCCGGAGCGAGA
>Ga0310123_10004481_pt1 | contig 10576 bp, 9 predicted proteins | sample CB6_AW_1057_MG_FD_203505 | JGI IMG/M metagenome (GOLD analysis project Ga0310123, IMG submission 203505) | Marine microbial communities from Western Arctic Ocean, Canada - CB6_AW_1057 | ecosystem: Environmental > Aquatic > Marine > Oceanic | place: Canada: Western Arctic Ocean | collected...
GGACGAAAGTGGTCGACTGTTTGTCATCAGCCGACGAACCAACACGATCTTTGTCTCCGATTTAATCGCGGATCAGAATCCTGTCCCAGAACCGTCGACATTGGCGCTGTCTGCAATCGCATTAGCCATGCTGAGTGGTTACCGCGGTGGCCGCTACTACCAGTACAGTATGAGGACCGTCATCTCCATATCTCCAAACCTGTCCCCGGCCCTGCACAGACCATTTGGATCATAGGATTTGAAAAGGATCGGGACAGCAGACGTATTTCGGTGGAATATATCTGGAAACGCATTCTGCGCACTCGTGACAAGGAGAGGAAGAGACGCCTCACAACCTCGGGAAATCGCCAAACACTGCCACTAAATACCTGCGACGCCTCACCAAGAGGATTTATCAGTTGAGCTGCGACTCGGCATGGTGCATCAATTCGTGACGTGTTTTCAGCGGCTTCCTGCGGACGCTTAATCTGGGATGTCACTGTCGACTTCGAGAAGTGCGTTTATTCGAGACAATCCTTCGTTCAGCACATCCCGAGGCCTGCCGAAGGTCAGACGCACGGCCTGCTGATCTTCGAACACCTCCGCGGGCATCAGAAGGACTCCTTTTTGCTGCAGCAGGCGCCGGCAGAAGTCGGCGGATGTGCCTGGCCCGTGGTATTTCAAATAGGCGAAGGGAGTCCCCTGCGGCTCGATCAGGGCAAGCTGCGGCTGCGCCCGCAACCACGTGCGAAGAACATCCAGACCATCATCCCGAAGCCTCTCATAGCGCTCGACGTAGCGGCGTCGATCGCCCAGCACCTGCAGGGCGAAATATTCACAGATCGACGAGTTGCAGACCGTCGTATACCGCTTGAGATTGACCATGCGGTTGACTGCTGGCTCATCGCCTACGAACCAGCCCAGCCTCAACCCGGGAAAGCCGTAGATCTTCGACAGGCTGCTCGCCGCGTAACTTCCCGGCAGGCGACAGAAAACGGAAGCCTGATAGTCGGTGAGGTATTCCTCGTCGATCAGGACGTGGATGCCGGTGCTCTCCCGCAGGCGCTCGAGCTGTTCCCAATCATCCCTGGACAGCGTGACGCCGAGCGGATTGTTGGGATAGCAGAGAATCAGAAGCCGGGTGTTGTCCCTGACGGCGTCGGCAACGCGCTGCCAGTCGATGGTGTAATCCGACTCCCGTGCCAGTGGCAATTTCGTCACCTGGGCACCAAGGTGCCGTACACCGAGGACCGTGCCGAACCGAGCTTCAGTGTCGTGCTGTCCGACGACACGATCCTCTCGATCGTCGGAGCCGACATCAAGTGGCAGGGGCCGATTGACCTGTTCGCCATTCGCTGGAAGCCGGCGCGGCCCGCACAGTGATTTGGCCAATCTCGATCTGAGCGTGTTGAATACCGGCACGGAGCGGAAGAGCTACGATGAAAATTGAGTTGGTGCTGCTGCTCGTGGGGATCGTGGGGTGTGGATCGCCACGAACCGAACCGCCGGCCACCTCTGCAGAGACGACGGACCGCCAGTTTCAACCGCCCACCGTAGAAACCGCCGCTCAGCAGGCTGTGGTACCTGTGGCGGAGACGATCGGTACTGCCGGAAAAGGTCGCCCTGAGTTTCTGGATGTTGACCAGCCCGCGGCGGTCACCCATTTCGGCGGTCGTCCCGGCGAGCGACTATCACAATCGTTCACGACCGGACCGAACACCCAGCTGATTACCGCGGTGGAGCTGAAGACCTGGGAACCATCGGGAACCGGTGATGTGGTGAAGGTCGACGTCCGCAAATACGAGGAACCCGCCAACTGGGAAGGTGGAACGCTGTTGGGCTCGCAAGTGGGGTCGTTTGAAGGCCTGGCCGACGGAGATTGGGTACGTTTTCAATTCGATACGCCCATCTCCGTACAACCAAACACGCTGTACAACGCTTTCATTACCAACATCAAGGGCCACGTGGGGTACCGCTACGACAACACCGACCCCTACCCTGGTGGTCTGCAGGCGCGCTGGACACCCAACTGGAGTCGGTACTTCGGCAACGATCTGGCCTTTCGGGTATACGGCAAAACGACTCGCAATTCGGCAGTTGCGTCAGCGAGCGTAAGCGTCGCCGATGGTGAATCGATCGTCGGAATTGTGCTTCCCGAGACAGCCACCCCCACCGAAAAGCACGCTGGCGCGGAGTTGCGACATTACCTGTCAGTGATGACCGGACAGACGTTGCCAACCGTCAGCGAACCCAACCGGTCGACTTTGATAGGCCGTGTCATCTACATCGGCCAGACCCGGGTCGGTAACGGGCTCGTCCCGGACACCGGATGGGGAACAGAGACCATCCTGATCGACACCGAGTCTGGCAACGACATCGTCCTCACCGGCGGCAGTGACATCGGGGTGCTGTTCTCTACGTATCGGTTCTTGCGAAGCTTGGGATGCCGATGGCTCAGTGCACTCTCGGTGGGTGAAGGTTTTGACAATATCCCCCGCACGGCCCAGATCAGAGTTCCCGCGCGGCGGCTGGTATCGTCGCCGGATTTTGCGGTGCGCGGCACCCTGGGCCTTTTCGACCGTCGATACGGGACCCGCTCAAACCGACCTCGGCCAAATTCTCGACTGGGGGGTCCGCAACGGATTAAATGCAATGTCCAAGCCGGGTCCCGTCGACCAGGGTGCACATCGCGGGCATGGATACATCCAATTAATGGGCCATACGCTGGGGGGACTCGTACCCGGAGGCGCCTCGGATCCACAGCATCAGGCGCTCTATCAAGCCCATCCGGAATACTTCCCACTTGTCGATGGAAAACGCGTGGCGTCGTACAAGGATGGGCGGGCGGCTCAGGTCTGCATGTCGAATCCCGACGTCATCCAGATGGCCGCCCAGGGGGTGTTGGATTACCTCCACCAGCACCCGGACACTCGGCGCTACCACGTCGGCCAAAACGACGAACCGTCGTACTGGTGCGAATGTTCCAGCTGCCTGGCGCTGGATGCCAAAGACAGCCCTTGGCGCAAGAACAATGCGTCGGACGCCTACGCACCCAACGAACTTCGCGATTCCTCTCCGATGTCTGACCGCATGATTTACTTCGTCAACCGGATCGCGGAAATCGTCGAAAAAGAGTTCCCCGACGTGTATGTCAGTACCTATGCCTACGGACCCACCGTATCACCTCCCAGGCGCTGGCGGCCACGCAAGAACGTGATGATTGAATACGCCAATGCGGCCCTCTGTTATCAACATGCCATGTCCGACAGCACCTGCCCCCAGAACAAGCTCTGGAGTGCGTTTCTTGAAGGTTGGACGAAGTTCGGCAATCCCGTATTGATCTATGACTACGAACAGTGCTTAACGCTTCACCATCACGACACCCCCACGATGTGGCTAACCGGGCTGGCGGATTACATTCGCTTCGCCAAGCAAAAGGGCGTGTATGGGTGGGCTGGTGAAGGCGCCAGCCACTGGATCGGATCCGGTATCTCGCATTACTTGAAGGCCCGGCTTCTGTGGGATGTCGATCAGGACCTGGATGAACTGATTAACGATTATTGTGATCACCACTACGGATCTGCGGGCCACACCATGAAGAAGTACCACACGCTACTGGATGCCGCGCTTCAGAATGGTGTCGGACACGCAAAACGTTCGCTGGACATCCTTCCGCCAGACAAGGTGGCGGAGGCGGATCAACTGCTGCAGCGGGCACTCCGCGTCGCCGAGCGGCCCGCCTCCCGACACCGTGTCCGGGAAGCGCGCGTCGCTTTTCTGAAACTGCGCCTCGATCAATTGCAGCAGGCGGTTCAAACCGACCGGCCGGCGTTCCGTCAGTACGAGGCCCTCGTCGAGGAAACTCGCCATCTGCTCCGCGATAGTCAACAAACGATCATGATCTCAGCGCAGTTCCACGCGAACCTGGCGATGCTCTACCAGCCGCCCTTCGAAGCCCTGGCGGGCAAAGTGCTGAAGCAACTTCTCGTCGAATGGAAACTCAAGATCGATCCGCGGGATGAAGGGGAGAAACTCGGGTGGCAGCGGACCGACGATCTCGATGGAACATGGAAGCCCATCCGGACGGATTCCTCCTGGACCGATCAAGCGGACCCGGGCAAGTACCACGGGACCGCGTGGTACGCTGTGGACTTCCCCATCGGCGATGAGTCGGGCAAACTCTGGCTTCTGTTTGGCGCCATCGACGGGGATGCCTGGTTCTGGCTAAACGGCGTCCCAGCCGGACGAACCACTGCCTCTCCCGGCGTCGCCTGGGACAAACCTTTTGGCCTGGAGATCACTGGAACTGCCCACAGAGGTGTCGCCAACAGGCTGATCGTGAAAGTGAAGAAGGACCGGTTCGCCGCGGGCATCTGGAAACGGGTCAAACTGGTACAGCAGCAGTAGAGGACATCCAGCTCCCGCCTGCGGGACGGTTGTCGACCCAGGCTTCCAGTGGAGCGCAAAAACGGACGCGTCTGTCTGGAACGCGTCGGGTGGGCGGTGGCGCAGGCTGGCAGGAGAGCCGGGCCAGGGACGAGCCGTCAGTCTCGCCACAGCCAGCGCAACGAATCAGGGAGGATTGCGCCGCCGTGTTTGCCGTTGTGTCCGCCGACACCGTAGGCAAACTTGTAGTCGTAATCCTTGAACGCCAGTGACTTGGCCATCTGCTGGTTTGCCAGCGGCCAGTTGCCGTGCTGGTTATCCAAGTCTCCACTGCCGTCTTGCAGAAAGATGCGGATCGGCTTGCGATCTGTTTTGCGAATGATCGCCGCATAGTGGTGTCCACCGCGAATGTTCACGAAACTGCCGACGTGGCTCAGCACTTTGCCAAACGCATCGGGGCGCTCCCAAGCGACGGTCCAAGCGCAGATGCCGCCGGAACTGATCCCGCAGATAGCGCGTCGGCTGGCATCCTCGGTGAGGCGGTAGCTTTTTCCGACTTCGGGAAGGATTTCCTCAAGCAAGAATCGGGCGTATTGGTCTGACAACGTGTCGTATTCAAGGCTGCGATTGGCCGGACGCGGACGCCAGCCTCGTTTTTCAGGAAGCGTTTCGGTGGTGTGCCCCGGGTCGATAAAGATACCGATCGTAACTGGCATTTCACCACGGTGGATCAGATTGTCCATCACGACGGTGGCCCGAAACTGTCCCGCCGGGTCGACGTAGGCGTGTCCATCTTGAAAGACCATCACGGCAGCCGGTTTGGCCGGATCGTACTGGGCCGGGAGATACACCGAATAGCGACGAATGGTGCCTGCAAAAATCTTGCTTTTGCAGACGTGCTGGCTGACTTTACCCTGCGGCACATTCGGTTGAACGAGTGAATCACCGCGCAGAACATACTGGCTGTCATCGGCCCGAAGAGGGGCCGTGATGATTGCCAGACCGAGCACCAGGAGGCAGCGATACAACATTGGAGACCTGCATATTGGACGTGATTGTTGGGAAAACCGGCGCATATTCTAACGGCTACCCCGGGGAATATCGATCGCTCGGATCGGCCAATCGATCGTGACCACTGTGTTCGTTCCGTCACAAATCAGGCCGCGCAGTGCGAACCAACTTTTCAGGATGTCAGCTCTGTTCGATCGGATAGACCTCCAGATTGGCGTAACGGGTTGCTTTACTGGTGTGTGTCGCGTTCGCATTGAACCCAATATCGGAGGTCCGATTCCTGGTCGGAATCGCAGTCAAGCCTCGTTGGTTCCAGCAAGCGAACCGCCGTGGATAGTCCCCTGTGTCGCTCGCAGCCCATGCAGGACTTTCAAACTGTGCGCTCCAATCGCGTTGCTGCGCCTCAGTGTCGTTTTCTAGTCCGTTTTCTAGTCGAGCCCACAGACCGATGTCGGTGGTCACCCCGATGCGCGGTGACGCGTCGCGGCCCGCGACGGGCGTGGCTCAGCGCGCCGCGCTGGTTCGGCAGGAGGCCTGCCAGACCTTGAGTTGCTTCGAGAGTTCCGCGACCCGGCCGGGATGGTCGCCCGCCAGATCCGTGGTTTCGCGGGGATCGGCCAGTAGGTCGAATAACTCGGTGGTCGCCAGCGGAGGCGTTTTGGTCTTGTTCTTACGTCCGCCACCCCCGCGCCGCACCAACTTGAAACGGTGGCCGATCGCCGCGGTTTGGCCAGCCGATTCGAAGAAGATGGGACCAGGGCGTTTCCAGTCGGGCTGGTCCTTGAGCACCGGAAGCAGGCTGGTCCCGTCGGGAGTCGATTCGCCGGGAAGCGGGATGCCGAGAACGTCGAGGATGGTCGGCAGGTAGTCGGAGGTCACACCCGGCCGATCGGTGACCCGACCGGCCTGAACCACGGCGGGCCAGGTCACGATACCGGGCACGCGGATCCCCCCCTCGTAGAGACTCCGCTTCCGGCCGCGCAGCCCCTTCGTGCGGCCGGGAGCCCGCGCGTTGCCTTCCGGACCGTTGTCGGCGCTGTACCACAGCATCGTGTTCTCGGTGATCCCCAGCCGGTCCAAGGTGGCGCGCAGACGGCCCACCTGTTCGTCCAGCGCGGTGATACAGCCGTAGTAGTGTCGGTGGTAATCCGGGTGTTCGGCATACAGGGCCGTATATTTCGGACCGGCCACGACCGGCAGGTGCGGCGCGTGGAACCAGATCACGGCCAGGAACGGAGATCCGGCTTGCGCGGCCGATTCGATAAAGGGGACGGCCCGGTCCATGATCACCCGCGAGTCGTCGCCCCGCGTGTTCTCGTCGACCGAATCGCCGTGATGGTTCCAGTACCGCGTTCCGTAAGCGATGGCGTCGGCGGCGTCGACGACCGGGTTCCACCAACGCCGGCCGCGGGCCGTCTTGGGCTTTCGCAGCGGGTCCCAGGTCGGCACCTTCGCCTCGGTCGAGAAACAGACCTGGAACCCGTTTTTCCAGGGCGGCGAAAAGTGCTGTCGGCCCCGAGGGCCACCGCGGTTGGAATCTTGAAGTTCGGTCGTGAGTGTGCCCAGGTGCCATTTGCCAAAGTGCCCGGTCCGGTATCCCCGCGCCGCCAACAACTCTGCCAGGGTCTGTTCGCGGGGGGGCAGATGTCCGCGGTTCGCCGTCAGGATTCCATACCGGTACGGGTGCCGGCCGGTCAGGCAGCTCCCCCGGGTGGGGCTGCAAACCGGCGCCGCCGCGTACCAGCGACGAAACACCAGTCCGTCGGCCGCCAGCCGGTCCAGATGCGGCGTTTTCAGGTGCGGGTGGCCGTTGTAGCCGGTGTCTCCCCAGCCTTGGTCGTCGGACATCACCAGGATGACGTTGGGGGAGACGGAGTCAGGGACCGCGGCCAGCGCGGGGCCGGTGACCAGCAGCAGCCAGCACAGACAAACCGGCCGACCATTTGCTCGCATCCAATCAAACGTTTCAGGTTTGGACATCGATTCTCGCTGGGTGGGCGGCCTGGGTTGCCAAAGGTGCCTCGCGTCAGCAGCCGAGCAGCTGCCAACCACCATGTTCGAATTGGCTTCTCGGGACGTCAACCGGCTCGAAGCTGACGGTGGGAAAATGTCCAACCGAGCGACCAACGGTCTCTTGACCATAAGTGGTTCGAGCGGCCGTCACCGCGGCCGCAGACGCAGTCCGATCTCTTTGGTCTCGGCTGACTGGCAGGAGATGACATTGACTCCCCAGTCGAATAGAAACTGGACGTTTTCCTGTTCGGTTTTATGTGGGTCGTGCCAACTGCTGAGAAAGGCCAGTCCGGTCTTATCGCAGGCGGCTTTGACGGTCTTTCGGGCGGTCTCCAATTCGGGTGGATACGGTGGATCGTGCGCATCGGCGTAGCCGAAGGACATGCCCATGTCGCTGAAACAGTTTCGGCCAGGGTTTCACACCGGCCCGCGCGATGATCCGCAGGAACTGGGTTCGCAGGTTCACGTTCGCGCTCCGGTACCGCGTGATCACATACGGTGTTCCTGGATCGGTCGCAACTCGGGGAACAACGGCAGCACCCGCGATGCACCGCTGGCGTGGTGTGCGGTTTTCGGGCTACGAATGGTGAGGCGTTGGTGTTCCCAATCCACATCTCCCCAGGTCAGGCTGAGGTGTTCCGAGGGACACCGCAGACCACCGTAGCGGCTGTGTGCTACGATCAGCCGCCATTGTTGGTCTGTATGAACAACGATCCACGGTTGCCTGTCGAAGCGCCCGTGTACGCGTCTTGACTGGCGACTGGAGTTCGGTCAATTTGAGATAGAGACCGCAAATAGGAGTGTAAGAATGAATGTGAAGTCGAAAAGACTTGGTTGCTTCATGCCGGAAACGGTGCTTTCGATGGTGATCCTGACCGCAGCAACCACGCATTTGCCCGCGGAACCTTTTTTCCTCCAACAGGACCTGTTTATCAGCGGTCACGATGATGTGAATATCTATCGCATTCCGTCGCTAATCGTGTCGCCCACGGGAACGATTCTCGCGTTTTGTGAGGGACGACAGGGAGACGATGGTGATCCGACTGACCTGGTGCTCAAACGCAGTCTCTATCACGGCAAAGCCAGCCAGCCCCGCCAGCTCAACGGCTATCCGCGCACCTTTGGCTACGGCGTCAATTGGCAGCGCATGCAAGTCGTGCTGGCCGGAAAGGGAGAAGCGATTATGCAACCCTGCCCGGTCGTGGATCGCACCACGGGCGCAATCGTGATCTGCTGCCAGGAGATTCGGGGCGACCTTGCCAATCTGCTGAAGAACCAATGGGGCGGGCGATGCCTGATTCTTCGTAGCACCGACGATGGCGCGACCTGGTCCCCACCCCGAGAGATCACGGAGAGCGTCGGGCATTTTGCCGCAGGCCCCGGCATTGGCATTCAATTGCGCAGCGGAAGATTGGTTATTCCCGGTTATTCCAAAGAAGGCTCGCGCGTGATCTTCAGCGACGACTATGGCCAAACCTGGCGGGCCGGAGTCCCTGTGAAAAACAAGGGCTGCAATGAATCACAAGTCGTCGAACTGAGCGACGGTTCGCTCCTTCTGAACATGCGTCAGGGGGGCCGTTGCCGCTACGTGGCTTTTAGCAGGGATCAAGGCGAAACGTGGTTCAAAGAGAACAATGAAGAGTCGCTTCCCGATCCCGGCTGCCAAGGAAGTATCCTCCGATTACCGACAGGAAAACGCAGCGGCTGGTTGCTATTCTCGAATCCACCGCATCCCGGCCCGTTCGAGGCAAGGACTAATCTTACCGTTCGGCTCAGTCACGACGATGGGCAGTCTTGGAGAGTATCTCGGGAGATCCATTCCGGCCCTGGCGCGTATTCGTCACTGGCAGTCCTGGCCGATGGTTCCACGATTGGATTGCTTTATGAAACCGGCGCGACACACCCGTACGAGAAGATTGCGTTTGCGAGGTTTAATCTCGAATGGCTTACCACGCGGTTGAAGAACGCAAAGTAGCGAACGACGGGATCGGCGGCAGCAGTGGGAGCGGACGGGTTACCATCGCCGGGCGGTGAGGAGTCGTCCCCACACCTGACCATCCCCACCACCAGCAGCAAACCCAGCAGACGTTTCATGTGCGGCCCCTTCGGGAGGCGGATCCAGACGCCACCAATATAGAGACTGGCGAGGTGGCGTGTGGCCGGGGGCCGGTGCCGGAACCCCACCAGCGGCAGGAGGTGCTGGACCGTATCAACACCTAGTCACGGGCCGGGGGGGCGCCGAGGGGGCTACTTCCCATTGACCTTGCAGTTCGGCAATGCCTTCTTCAGTTCGGCGATGCCCACGCCGGTGATCTGGGTGTAGTAGAGCCTGACGTCCTCTAGGGTGGTCAAGCGCACAAGATGCACCAGCCCTGAGTTGGTGACCCTGGTACCGGAGAGACGGAGAGACGGAGAGACTTAAGATTGGTCAACGCCACAAGATGTAGCAGCCCGGCGTCGGTGACTGGGGTGCCCTCGAGGCCAAGCTCCTGCAACCTGGTCATCCCCACAAGATGCACCAGTCCGGCGTCGGCTATCTGGGTGCTGTTAAGGCAGAGCGTTTGCAGCTTGGTCAACCCCGCAAGGTGCACCAGTCCCGCGGCGGTGATCAGGGTGTTCTGGAGCTGGAGCGTCTGCAGCTTAGTCAGCCCCGCAAAGTGCGCCAGTCCCGCGTCGGTGATTCTGGTGTTGCCGAGAAAGAGGTATTTCAGCGTGGTCAGTCTCTTGAGATGCACGAGCGATGCGTCGGTAACCTGGGTGCGGTAGAGACTGAGCGTCTGCAGATTGGTCAAGGGTTTAAGGTGCACCAGCGCCGCGTCCGTGACCTGGGGGTTGTTGAGATGGACTTTTACTACCTCACCGTTGTCATTTCGCTCGATCGAGGCTTCCAGCTCCTGCAGTGCAGCAACGGCTTCAGCAGCTGGAGCTGGCGGCGTATTGCCGGTGTCCAAGGGAGTACCTGGCGCACCGTTTTCTAGCTCCGCCTGACCGCCCTGCACCGCCGACGGTGACGAACCATCACCGGACGACGGAGCCTCACCCCCACACCCGACCACCGCCATTGGCCTTCCCCCTTCAAACTGATCCAGTCTTCATGAGAGAATCGCATCCGGGCGAAGCCCGGAAAGGATTCTTTGAAGATGAAGAAGACACGGCACACGACCGATCAGATTATTGAGAAGTTGCG
>Ga0310123_10004482_pt1 | contig 10574 bp, 11 predicted proteins | sample CB6_AW_1057_MG_FD_203505 | JGI IMG/M metagenome (GOLD analysis project Ga0310123, IMG submission 203505) | Marine microbial communities from Western Arctic Ocean, Canada - CB6_AW_1057 | ecosystem: Environmental > Aquatic > Marine > Oceanic | place: Canada: Western Arctic Ocean | collected...
TGATAATCTGCTCCGGCGTGTGCCGTCTCCTGCCCATGCTGACCTCCCTGTAGCTGGGACCAGGCGCCAGATCCTAACATCCGCACTGGTCTCGTTTCAGGGGGTCACGTCAGACAGCGAGGAGTGTACCGTCCGCGTCGCACAGCGCCGTAAGCTCGACACCCTCCACCATGGTTAGGCCCTCGGCATGCGAGATCGGCAGCCATCCTCCGGGCACGAAGCCCTCCAAGCGCGCGGATGACTCTGCCTCCATACGGCCACAGCCGATCACGGCGGCCTTCACGGCAGCCATTCGAGGAGGGCCGAGTAGACACCGGCCTGCTTGATCGTCAGGCGCTCATAAACCTCCCCCAGGTCCCGCCACCCAGCGCTGAGGCGGACTAGGGGAGTGGGGTCCACGCGCCCGCCTTCGATGAGCGCGGAGAGATAACGCAGGTTCCGCTTCAACGTGAATCGGACGTCGATGGCTGGGGCGTCCAGCTCCGAGACACGCCCTGCATGCCGGACGGTGAGCTGCTTGTCGTAGAGCAGGCGCGAGGCCAGGGGATTTTCGTTGGAAGGGGGCTGGCCTCGCCCGGGAAACGAGACCAGCACTACGGTGCCCCCCTTCCGGGTGATCTCGAGGCAGAGGAAGTAGTCTGACCAGGCGTCGGACGTGTTCACTACGAGATCGAAACCGCCCACGTCCTCCGGAGGCGTCACGTCGCGGGGGAGAGGCAGCGCCTTGGGAGCCACGCGCATCCCGGATGCCGCCGCACCCTGCAACGACCCGTCACGTCCGGTCAGCGCGACCGGATGGCCGCCCAACGCGGTTACGAGGCTCGCGGTAGTGAAGCCGAGTGCACCGAGCCCCACCACGGCAACCTCGTAGCCAGGGACGTAGCCACCGGCGAGCAGCGCAGCGTACCCGAGGTGGTACAGGTAGGTCGTGGTGAGTGATCGAAGGGCCTCGTCGGCCCGTTCCCGCGTGACGAGTAGGACCTCGGTAGCGGGCACACGGAAGGCCGATCGATGGGACTGGTGCGTGAGAACGTGGTCCCCCTCCTTGATCCCAACCACATCCGTGCCGATTCGTGCCACCCGGCCCAGATTGCAGTAACCCACCAGGCGTGGGTAGGGATCGGATGGACGCAGGGGGGGCTTGCCGCTCCACGCGGCCAGTTCGGTGCCCGGAGAGATCGCAGTGTACACCGTCACCGCCTCGACCTCGTGAGGGGCGAGAGGACGGCTCCCGAATTCCTCGTCCTGCAACTCGAGCGTCCGGGGAGCGGTCAGCCAATAGACCCTCGCCTTCATGCCGAGGTACGCACGGCCTTCTCCCGGCCCCAGCCGTCGACCCACCCCCGCCCCACGAGGACGTACCTGTCCTCGGCCATGTCGGGGACCTTGGATGGTCCGGTTCGGAACCGGTAAGGCTCTCTCACGAGGAGTCGAGCGGCGTCCACCCCCGAAACGTCGTCATGTTGCGTGACCGAGTCCCGGAGCATCCACCGTCCCTCTTTGTCCCGTCCCCATACCTGAGGGTCCCGATGTGCGTCGAACAGGGGCCAGAACTCCTCCTCGTTCATTCCGAGCCATTCCAGGAAGAGCGGGAGGTCGGCAGGTGGGATCCTCTCGTACCGGCTCACCATCTCGATACCGTCCTCACGCGTAAGGCGGCGAAGCCGGATCTCGCGCGAGACGTGATCGGAGACCTTTCCGTAGCCCCACTTCAAGAGCTTGATGTAGTCATGGAGCCCGGAATAGTGGAAGGAATCCATGTCGTTGTAGCTGTCGAACGTGCGGAGCTGCGGGAAGGGCTCGTAGCCGTACGTGTCGATCATGTCCTCATGCTGCGCCTTCGTGTCCCACCGGAGGTAATTATTCAGATAGATGCCGCGAACTCCGACGGCCTCCAGCTCCTTGTCGTGCGGGTACCGGAACAGCTCCAGATCAGCTTCCGAGAGGTCAGATGCCTGCGCCAAGAGGTCCTCCGACTCAAGTCCCATCAAGTCGTGCTCCTTCCGATACTTCCGTATCATCTCCACCTCGTCGAGATGCGAGAACATCCCGGTCTAGTCGACGCCCTGACGCGCACCCCAGACAATTAGGGGGATCTTGAACTTCACCGCGACCTGGACAGGGAAGACGGTCTCGCCCGCGAGGCAGTGCCAGTACATGCTACCACGCAACCGCTCCGCCGCTGACCGTCACGATGCAGTCGTAGGCCGAGCGGATGTTCCGTCGACTCCAAGCAGAGATCTCCTCCAAGTCGCGGCGGCGCGCCTCCCAGTCGATGCCCTCCGAACGCTTCGCCTCTTCGAATCGGCAGACGGTACAAATACCGTCCTCGTCCAACTCGATGTTTGGGCGCGTGCTGGGGTTTACGCAGCGCGTGCAGAGCCTGATAGTCACGGCTTACCCTCGAACTCTTCCTTCAGGATTCCGAACTCGACGGCGTCCAGGTGTCGGCCCTCTTTCCACACCGCTCGGCGACGCACTCCCTCCTGGGTCATGCCGAGCGCGCGAGCAAGCTTGATCATGCCCTCGTTGGTGTGGAAGGTCCCGCAGCCGATCCGGGTCAGGTTCAGGGAAAAGAACCCATGAGCGGACACCAGCCTCGCGGCCTCGAGCGCGTAGCCCTTGCCCCACTCCCCGGAGTCCCCCATGAGAATGGAGAACTCGGCGGTCCGGTAGAGCGGATTGATCTGGGTCAAGGCCACATTACCGATGTGGCGCCCGTCCTCATTCAAAGTCACCGCGAGGATCAGCTCGTCCCGGGTCGTCGCGGCATGCCGCACGTACGCCAGGGCCTGCTCACGGGAATAGGGAAACACGTGGTGGGAGTTTCCCCGGCAGACGTCCACGTCGTTGAGCCAGGCGAGGTAGGGTCCGTCGACGTCCGCCTCTCGGAGCGATCGGAGGCTTACCCGCTCGCCCTTCAGGAACGGAACGTCCGTTCCGGTCCGGGCGCCGTCGCGAGGGGCGCCCGCGCTCATCTCGGAACCAGCGCGTCGAGGTTGCCCCAGACCTTGTGGAAGGCCTCGATCACGAGGTCTATGTCCTCGTCCAGAAACTCGTAGCTGCAGAGCAGAATGCCGAAGAACGTCTCGTGGTGCAGCCGCTCCGCGACCGGGCAAATACCGGGCGCGTAGCTGACGTCCCTCCGGCAGATCTCGGACGTCCAGGGGAAGCCACCACGACCGTATGCGATCTTCCGCTGGTACATGGGAAGCAGGTGGAGGTTCTGATAGCCGGCCATCAATCCGGGGACGCCCTCGGCCTTCAGCGCCTCCACGATACACGCTACCCCCATCACCGACAACGGAGCGCCCGGCACCCGGTCGCCAAGGGACAAGCGCGCCAATCTCCCCTCGCAACGACTCCGCTGGCCCTACTCGGGCCGGCCCTACATGCAGCGAGGGAGCGCCTGCGCGCTTGTTGCCAGGCTTTCCCGGCACCGGCTATGTTCTGCCTCGTCCAGGCGGCATTCGGATGACCTGGATGCGGTGCCCTTATGTCCCTCAAGGATCAGGGAGGATACCCATGAAGAGGTGGCTGTTGGTTCTGGTGTCCCTCATTGTCGGCCTAGGTTTGGAGTCCACCTCTGTCGCGGGTCAGGCTGCCGACATGAACACCCTTCCGAACCCGATCGATGCGCATGTCGATGTCTGGATTAAAGAACTGACGGTGGTTGAGGTTCGCGACGCGATTCGCCAGGGCATGACGACTGCGATCGTAGCGGCAGGCGGCTTGGAACAAAATGGCCCCTTCAACGTGACCGGAAAGCACAGCTTCATCGTCGAAGCGGCCGCTCCCGCAATCGCCAGGAAGCTGGGTAATGCGCTGGTCGCGCCGATCATCGATTTTGTCCCGAATGGCGATATTAATCCCCCCACCGGCCACATGCAGTTCGCGGGAACAATTAGCGTCCGTCAGGAAACGTATGAAGCGATGCTTACGGACATCATTGCGAGTCTGGCACAGCACGGATTTACTGATATCGTCCTGATCGGTGATAGTGGTGGAGGAGAGCAACTTGGGATGCAGGCGGTCAGCGATCGGCTGAACGCGCAGTGGCGAGGGAAGCCGGCCCATGTCTACTACATACCGGAGTACTATACCGAGGACCAATGGAACTGTGAATTCATGAAGAACGAGCTCGGCGTCGTTCAGAAGCCTGACGTGTGCACCCCGACACGTGATCTGTACCACGACAGCTATGAATACGAGGTGATGGTGGCGACCACGGATCCTACGCGCATCCGCCCAGCCCAGCGAATAAAGGCTGGCTTGTTCGAGATCAACGGCGTTAACATGGCCCCGATCGAGAAGACCATCGCGAACGGGTTGCTGATGGTGGATTACCGAGCAGGCCTGACTGTCCGAGCGATCAAGAAGGCCATGGAGAGCCGGAGGTAGAGAGAACAGGCGACCGAGAGCGACGTGCGTGACCGCTCACGCGCACGCGCGAGCGAGAGACGCCTCTGACCACGCGTACCGGACGCGCACCGTAGAGGTGACCGAGCGCTCGTGAGTCGCAAAGTACCCCGAGCCCGTGAAGGACACCGCGGAATGGCTCGAGCGGTACGGGCCGATGCTGCACAAGGGGGGTGGTCCACAAGCTCGGTGAGTCGGAGCCCGCGTCCTCACGGGTGGAGGGATAGCTGGTCACTCGGGCACCCCGCGCTCGGTCACGGGCGGGGGTGTCCGGTGCTCCGGCACTTCCTGGCTAGCCCTGAGCGTCTGGTCACTGCTGACGCACCTGATGGCCCAGCTGGGCTTGCCACCCCGCAGATTCTGTCCCACATCTGTAGCCACGCTCCCCATATAGATCGCTGCATGGGCTTGGACTCCGTCTTCCGCAGGAGTCAGTATGAGCGATGTGCCCGACCGCCTGAACGCAGCCCTAGAGGGTCGCTACCGCGTCGAGCGCCAGCTCTCGGCGAGGGCGGGATGGCGAGGCCGTTGAGGAGTTAAGCCAGCTATCTAGGATCCCATCTTCCCGGACCGAAGCCGATCCCAAAGGGAGGTCCCCATGCGCATCCACGCTCGCCTACCCGCCCTCGCACTAGTCATCGCGCTGGTGCTGGCACCCATGACCGCCCTCGGGCAGAGTCTCACCGACGATCCTCGGGTGGCGGACGCCATCGGCCTCCTGGAGGGCTGGGTCGACGCTCAACGCGCCTATGAGCAGATCCCGTCCGTCACGGCGGCCGTGGTCCACGACCAGGAGCTTCTCTGGAGCGCTGGCTTCGGCTACGCAGATGTGGAGAGCCAGAGGCCCACCACACCAGAGACCATGTACAGTATCTGCTCTATCTCGAAGCTGTTCACTTCTGTGAGCGCCATGCAGCTTCGGGACCAGGGCAAGTTCCGCCTCGACGACCGCGTGAGTGCGCTCCTCCCGTGGTTCGAGCTTCAGAACACCTTTCCGGACGGCGCGGCGGTGACCGTCGAGGGCATCATGACCCACTCGGCGGGGTTGCCTCGGGAGTCCGACTTCCCGTACTGGACGGCCCCCTTCGAGGCTCCGACGCACGATCAGATCGTGTCCCGGATCAGCGGGCAGGAGACGTTGTATCCAACCTGGAAGTACTACCAGTACTCCAATCTCGGCCTGACACTGGTTGGCGAGATCGTGGCCGAGCTATCGGGTGAGCCCTTCCAGAAGTATGTACGGGAGAATGTCCTAGATCCGCTGGGCATGACCTCCACGACGTCCGAGATCGGAGAAGTTCAGGGCACGGAGAAGCTGGCCACCGGTTATAGCGCCGTCCGCCGGGGCGGAGGCCGGGAAAGGGTGGAGCCGTTCGAGGGACGAGGGATGGCCCCCGCGATGGGGTTTGCATCCACTGTACAGGACCTAGCCAAGTTCGCGTCGTGGCAGTTTCGGCTGCTCGAGACGGGCGAGCATGAGGTTATCGACGCCAACACGCTCCGTGAGATGCAGCGGGTCCACTACGTGGATCCGGGTTGGGAGACGACCCGGGGGCTGGGCTTCAACGTGTCGCGTCGAGATGGAAAGACATTCGTGGGGCACGGAGGGAGCTGCCCGGGACACCGGTCGAACCTGCAGATGCAGATGGATGAGAAGGTCGCCACCATCGCCATGTCCAACGCTATGATCAACGTCGGGCTCTTCACCCGGCGTGCCTACGAGATCATGGCTCCGGCCATCGAGGCTGCCATAGACAGTCCTGACGAGGGCAAGGCAACGCCTTCGGAGCTCGAGAAGTACGTGGGAGCCTATGACGCATACCCTTGGGGAGGCGAGACTCACGTGGTTCCGTGGAAGGGTGGCCTGGCTCTAGTGTCGCTCCCCACCGAGAACCCGTTGGACGGGCTCACACGCCTGAAGCACATCGAGGGCCACACCTTCCGGCGCATATTGGACGACGATGAGCTTGGCCGTGAGGTGAGCTTCGAGTTAGACGACCAGGGTCAGGTGGTTCGGCTGTGGAACCCCACCAACTTCTTAGAGAGGATCCGGTAGAGAACTTCTTCGAGGAGCTGAAGCGGCTGGTGCCGAGCTGACGTCGGATGAGCCGCCATTAGGATAGGCTGGGCGGCACGAGACGCGATGTAAGCTTCGGACGCGCCTGGGCAGCAACTAATGACCAATCCCATCGCCCGCCTGAACGCAGCCCTCGAAGGCCGCTACCGCATCGAGCGCCAGCTCGGCGAGGGCGGGAGAGCCCCGGCGCCACGCATGCGCCAGCAAATGGCCCGAATCCCCCAACCGGGGGGAATCATGCTCCCTCTTCGTGCTGCAGATGGACACCCTGACCTGGTTCCTCAGGATGCCTCGGCTTCAGGGGTCGCCGATGGCTCTGGGTCTAACATAGGAAGTGGTACCGTACCTGGGGGGCACGTCAGCGCGCCGCGCGGCAACCCTCGAGCCGATGGTGGCGCTCACGGACGAGTAGCGCCGTGTCCGCTTGTGCGGGCATACGTGCCGCAGCAGGTTGCCTTCGGGTGGTGGATAGTGTCACGACTCTCCAAGTCCCTCGGAGGAGAACCCATGCGCACGCACCGTCTCTCGTCGCTTGCGATCCTGCTCGCGCTGCCGCTCGGTGGCTGCACCGGAGCCGACACGTCAGCCGAGGCCCCCGAGCCGGGCTCGCGCGCCTTCCTCGTGGCGCGCGCCGACTCGTTCGAGCTCGACACCGAGTACGAGGCGCCGCCGGGCGAGGCGCTGAACCACCACACGTCGGGCTTCGCGAAGATCCTCTGTTCGAACGTCTTTATCAGCGGCTTCGACGTGGCCGACGCCGCCGCGCACACCGGCGGCTTCACGGCGCCGTTCGACGAGCGGCACCACGTGGTGGACACGGTCGTGAACTTCGAGATGGAGACCGTGTCGCTCACGCTCCCCTCGGGCGTCACCCGGACCGCCAAGCGGTACGACTCCCAGGGATGCGTCACCCACCCGATCGGCGAGGACTCGGTCTACTTCACGCCGTCGGTGGTGGAGCCGAACCTGCCCGCGGCCGACGTCACGATGTGGCCAATGGGCGACGTGCTGCCCGACGAGCCCTGGCCGGCCGAGGTCGACATGGACCTCGTGAACCAGGCGCTCGACGGGGGCTTCGGAAGCCAGGAGACGATGACCAACGCGCTGGTCGTGACGTACAAGGGCCGCCTCCTCGGGGAGCGGTACGGCCCCGGCGTCGACATCCGCACGCCGCTGGAGAGCTGGTCGATGGGCAAGAGCCTGTCAGGCACGCTCATGGGTGTCCTCGTCCAGCAGGGCGAGTATGAGCTGTGGCAGCCGGCGCCGGTGCCCGAGTGGCAGTCGCCTGGGGACCCGCGGCAGGAGATCCGCATCGGCGACATCATGCGCATGTCCTCGGGGATCCGGATCCGAGCGCCGCAGGATCCGGACTTCGATCCCGCGCTCGGCTACCCCGACCATCTATATCTGTATACGGGGACGATCAACTCCTTCGAGTGGGCGGCGACCCGCCCGCAGCAGTGGCCACCCAACACGATCGGGCGCTACCGCAACTCGGACCCGGTGCTCACGAACTACCTGAGCCGGCTGGCTGTCGAGGCACGCGGCGAGGACTACCATGCGTTCCCGCAGCGGAACCTGTTCGACAAGCTCGGGATGCGCGACGTCGTGATGGAGACCGACCCCTACGGCAACTTCCTGACCCAGGGCTACGAGTTCCTCTCGGGCCGCGACTGGGCGCGGCTCGGAAACCTCTACCTGCAGGATGGCGTCTGGAACGGGGAGAGGATCCTGCCGGAAGGGTGGGTCGAGTACGCGTCGACGCTCGCGCCCGCCTGGATCGCCGACGGCCGGCTGTCGTACGGCGGCTCGTTCTTCTGGGTGAACGGAGACGGCGACTGGCCCGTACCCGAGGGCGCGTTCAGGATGAGCGGAGCCGGAGGGCAGAGCATGATCATCGTGCCGACGCACCAGCTCGTGGTCGTCCGGCTGAAGAAGTACACCGGCGACGGCGGTGGGCAGGCCCTGAACCGCGCGCTCGAGCTGCTGATGGAGGCGATCCCACCGGTCGAGTGAACGGGGGACGGGAGGAGGGTGGATGAAGGGTGAGTGACCTGCGCATCGACTACTCGGGGCTCACCGGACTCGTCGACGAAGGAAAGAGGCAGTGACGTGACCCCCTGAAACGAGACCAGTGCGGATGTTAGGATCTGCTCCAGGGGCCGCCGCTGGCTCTGAGTCTAACATAGGAAGTGGTACCGTACCTGGGGGCACGTCACCCGTCGCTCTATCCACGACGAGAGTGCCCATTAAGTAGCCCATGGTTAGCTGGGTTTGTCGCCAGATGATTCGATGTCCTTAATCCAATCAACAAATCTCTGACCAAAGATCTTTCCGAAAAAAGCCAATTTGCGTTCAACAAAACGGTCACCCAAAACTTTCCTTTGCAACTTGAGCCTCCATCGGATTAATCCCCGAATCCAAGTGGTCATCTATTTGCAATAAGCTGCAAAATTTTTTGCGTAGTTTGCAGCCAATTCTGAAAAAGATAATCCACGCACATAAGATTCCCTTGCCTTTGCCCCAGACCCCTCATTTGTGAGCCTATCTGCTTCCGCCGATGATCGTCCTGTATCGATAGACGGCGTTCTTGACCAAGCTGCGCCTGCTGTAGCCTGAGCGCTTGTGCCACACGCGCCGACCGAGTTCTCGGATGGAGCGGATGTTGCGGTTCCTCATTTCCAGCGCGTTTGAGGGCCGCGGACTGGGCTGTGCGTTGCGCCCGGGTGGAATGAGCACCCTCACCGCCAGGTAGGGTCATGCCCAATCCCGTCACCCGCCTGACCGCTGCCCTCGAGGGCCGCTACAACGTTGAGTACGAGCTCGGTGTCAGTAGGACGTCTGCCAACGGTTTCGAACAGGCATGAATATACCTACTGTTCGGAATGGCTCGGTAGACCTCGGAGCATGGCGTAGTATTGCGCCGTCCAAGAAAGGAGCTGCCTGGAGGCGGAGGATCGTCCCCAGGTCCATCACTTGGAAGGATTTGCTCGCGACTTACGGGTCTAAGCCGCATGTTAGGCGCGTGGACACCCCAGACCCGGTCACCCGCCTGAACGCGGCCTTAGAAGGCCGCTACCGCATCGAGCGCCAGCTCGACGAGGGTGGGATGGCCAGGGTCTACCTGGCCGGTACTGCTCCAGTGGCCGCGGCGATGCGTTATAGTGGAGGCCGGACCTGTCCCCTCCGACCGATCTCCGCCGGCCCGTACGCTCCCCAATCACCCACGATTCCATCGAGGACTGCCCGTGACTGACGAGATCTTCTTTTTGACCAGCCTGATCACGTTGGTCGGCGCTTTCATCCTCGTAAGCCTGATCCTTTGGGCGATTCCGGTGCGCTTGTGGGTCGAGGCGATCTCCGCCGGCGCGAAGGTCGGCATTTTGTACCTGGTGGGAATGCGACTCCGCAAGGTGAACCCGCCCGCCGTGGTGCGTCCCCTGATCTGGGCGACCAAGGCGGGGATCCCGCTCGATATCGAGGACCTGGAGGCGCACTACCTCGCCGGCGGGGCGGTCGGTCGCGTAGTACATGCGCTGATCAGCGCCGACAAGGCGAACATCGAGCTATCGTTCCAGCAGGCGGCTGCGATCGATCTAGCCGGCCGCGACGTGTTCGAAGCTGTCCAGGTGTCGGTCACCCCGAAGGTGATCACGACTCCGCGCATAACGGCCATGGCGCGCGACGGCATCCAGCTGATCGCGACGGCGCGCGTCACGGTGCGGGTGAACATCAATCGACTGGTGGGAGGCGCAGGCGAGGAGACGGTCATGGCACGGGTGGGCGAGGGCATCGTGTCGAACATCGGCTCTGCGGATTCCCACAAGGCCGTCCTCGAGAACCCCAACAAGATCTCCAAGACCGTACTCGCTCGCGGGCTGGATGCGGGCACGGCGTTCGAGATCCTCTCCATCGACATCGCCGATATCGACGTCGGCAAGAACATCGGTGCCGAGCTGCAGACCGATCAGGCCGAGGCCGACAAGCGGGTCGCCCAGGCGCGCGCCGAGGAGCGGCGTGCGATGGCCGTCGCGCTGGAGCAGGAGAACCGCGCCAAGGTGCAGGAGAAGCGGGCCGA
>Ga0310123_10004485_pt1 | contig 10572 bp, 8 predicted proteins | sample CB6_AW_1057_MG_FD_203505 | JGI IMG/M metagenome (GOLD analysis project Ga0310123, IMG submission 203505) | Marine microbial communities from Western Arctic Ocean, Canada - CB6_AW_1057 | ecosystem: Environmental > Aquatic > Marine > Oceanic | place: Canada: Western Arctic Ocean | collected...
ATGAAGCGCATCGAGGTGCCGAGCTTGATGATCTCCAAGTCGTCATAAATCGGCGCGGGTGAATAGAGCCTCTGGTAGAGCGATTCGAGACCGGAGTCGCGGTATTCAGGAAGCCGTTCGTTGTTGAGTTTCCCCAGTTCAGTCGAGAGCCGGTAGAGGTCACGCGCAATTGTAAACAGCTGCGAGTAGAAACCAAAACGCTCGACCAGACGGAACTCTTCGTAGATTTCCGCCTTGGTTCGTTGCGCCGTCGCGATGGCCTGCCAGGAGCCCCCGAATTCCTTTTTTTTTCCGGGGTCGTTTTCGACCAGGGATTGCAAGTGCTGCTCCGCTTTGGTTTTCGCGTCAATCAGCTCGGCGCGGCGCAGGCCCGGCCCCTTCTGGCTGTATGCCTTGAGAGCGTTATCGAGCCCGAATAGTTCGTTGCGCGCCAGACGTTCGGCCTCGCCGCCCGCCCGGCCGTATGCGCGCACGGCATCGATCATCGTACGGAGGAAATCCAGCGTGAAGGGGATGCGCCGGTCGCGTTCGAAAAGCAGTTGCGCTTTGGTGAGCAAACGGTCGGTCCGTCCCGGATGTCCCGAGACGAAGACCAAGTCACCCTCTTGCGTTCCGTCGCCGCTCCAGGGCAGGTAGGCGGCGGGCTCGATCGGGCGATCATTTTCATAGACCCGCAGAAACGACACGTCCAAGCAATAGCGCGGATAGGTGAAGTTGTCCTTGTCGCCGCCGAAAAAGGCCGCCAGGAACTCGGGAGCGAATACCAATCGAACGTCGGTGTAGCGCTTGTATTGATAGAGATCGAAGATCCCCCCGGAGTAGAGATTCACAACATCGCAGCGGTTGAGCGTGGAGTCCCGGCAGTCCTTCTCGATATCGGCGGTGGATGCTTTCTGGGCATCGAGCCGCTCTTTCTCGCTCATCTCCGGCTTCACGTTTTTGTTGACGCGGCCGGTGACGGTTTCAATTTTGAGCAAGACATTCAGTTCGAGATCGGGACATTTCAGCTCGGCCGACTGGCGCGTGGCGTAGAAGCCATCCTTCATGTAGTCCTTGGTCTCGGAGCTGAGCTTCTTGATGCAGTCGGAGGCGACGTGGTGGTTTGTCATCGCCAGCCCGCGCGGCGAAACGAAGCTGCCCGAACCTCCGTTGTTGAAACGCACCGAGGCTAGTTGCAAGTTCTCGAAGAACGCCGCATCGGCTTCAAAGCCGTAGTTCTCACGAAGCTGGTCCAGCGGCAGGTGGTTGTAGGGCCACATGCCTTCGTCGGCGGGCGCAACGGTGGCGCTGAGCAAAAGAACGAGCAGAACTCCCAAGATTCGATGCATGGCGGATTCCTTACGAATTGCGAATGAGTAGCGGAAAGCGGATGGAGACGGTTGGAAAGAATCCCCAAAATCCGCTTCGCCCGCTGATTTTAGCAGCGTGACTCAATTCACGGTAGCGCATCGGCCTTGTTTCGTAGCGGCGCGGGCCGCACAGCAGCGAGACTCGCGGTTCCATTCGGCGTGCGTCGTAATTGGCATGCGTCGTAATCGGCATGCGTCGTAAAATGAGGAGAGTATCTTCCATGCCCGACGGCGATAGCACAGCCTCGAAAGTCGAACTGCTAGAACAGAAGCTGAGTGCGGACTGGCCCGCTATCCGAAAAGCTCGACACGATACCGCCAGCAAGCGAGAAAAACTGGACGAACTCTTTCGCGAGCGAACCTCCCCTGATACCAGCCTTGTAGTTTTCGGGTCAGTAGCGAGACAAGAAGTGACATCCAGTAGTGACCTCGACTGGATTCTTTTGATCGACGGACCACCCGCTCCGGAACACACAGAACAGGCGCTTGAAATCAAGCGAGTCCTCAAGGATAAACAGAACATCGAACCCGGAGGGAGTGGTGTTTTCGGGGGAGTGGTAGGCAGCCACCCCCTTGTCCAAAATATCGGCGGCGAGGATGACCTAAATTCGAACACAACCCGTCGTGTGCTGCTTCTGCTTGAGTCGCTTCCAATAGGCAATCCCAAAGCCCGCGAGGCCTATGACCGAGTCCGGAGACAAGTCCTGTGCCGATACTTAGGCGATGATCGCGGGCTCTGCAACAGCAGTAGTGAGATCCGCATCCCGCGCTTTCTGCTCAACGACTTAACCCGGTACTGGCGCACCGTGACCGTGGACTTCGTGTACAAGCAACGGGCGGAAAACGACAAGAAATGGGCATTGCGGAATGCGAAACTCAGGATGTCCCGCAAGTTAGTGTTTGCCGCTGGCCTGCTACGTTGCTTCTTCTGTCACCTGGACACGGCTGCCGACGACGCACGGCAGGCATTGACGTCAAAAAAGGATGTCTCCCCGCTCACGGCGTACATGGAACGTCATCTCTCACTAACCCCTCTGGATCTTGTCGCTAAGGCGTGTTTGGAGCGGGATGATGTTAGGACTGAGACAGCCCGGTCGATTTTTGACAGCTACGATCAGTTCCTTGCTATCCTTGACGACTCCGTGAAATGCTCGGAACTGGAGAGGGTTCGCACTCATGAAGAGTTGCGCCGATCGAAAGCTTGGAATGAAGTTCGAAAGGTCAGTCATCCTTTCCACGAAGGACTTGTAAATCTTTTTCTCAGTGACGATGACGATTTGAAAGAGCTAACCATGCAATACGGGGTGTTTTGATGCGGCCTATTGGGTTCTCAACCGGGGCCGTGGCTAAAGGAGATTTTCGGCGGGCGCTCAACCTGCTACGCGAACATCATGTCGACGTGGTGGAGCTTTCCGCGCTACGGGTAGATGAGCTAGAACCTCTGGTTGCCGCAATTCCGGACTTGGATCTGGGACGCTTCTCGTTTGTTTCAATCCATGCGCCCAGCCGGTTCAGCCCGGAATCCGAGCGGTGGGTCGTTGGACAACTGGAGTCGGTCGTCGCGTGCGGCTACCCCGTAGTCGTGCATCCAGACATCATATTCACTCCAAGAATGTGGGATGGGTTTGGAGAAAAGCTTCTCGTCGAGAACATGGACAAGAGAAAACCAGGCGGGAGAAACGTCAGCGAATTGCTGCCGTTTTTTGAATTGCTGCCAGAAGCGAGATTTTGTTTCGATATCGGTCACGCGAGGCAAGTTGACCCGAGCATGACGGAAGCGTCGCTGCTGCTCCGGGCGTTCGGCGACCGCTTAGCCGAAGTGCATATCAGTGAGGTCAACACGGCGAGCAGACATAACCCGATTTCACGGAATGCCATCCGCGCGTTTCAAACGGTCGAAGCCGATATCCCAGAGCAGGTTCCAATTGTTCTTGAGACCCTGATCGACGAGGGCCAGAGTGACATCCCGACTGAAATGCAACGAGCGCGTGTCGCTCTGCGTGATACCTCGTTCGCCGTCGTCTAAGGGTCCTGCCCCAGGGGGCCGGCTCGCCCGCGCCCGGCTCACCCGCGTCCGACCAGGGGCATCTTGGTGGCCATCACGGTGATCGACTGCACGTTCGCATCCAAGGGCAGGCTCGCCATGTACAGGATTGCGTCGGCTACATGTTGCACGTCCATGCGAGGTTCGACCATCGTCGAGCCGTCCGCTTGTGGAACACCGGCCGCCATCTTCTCCGTCATTTCCGTCGCGGCATTGCCGATGTCGATTTGTCCGCAGGCAATATCGTGCTGGCGGCCATCGAGCGAAATACTCTTTGTCAGTCCCGTGATGGCGTGTTTCGTCGCGGTATAGGGCGCTGAGTTGGGTCTTGGCGCGTAAGCCGAGATCGAGCCGTTATTGATGATGCGGCCCCCGCGCGGGTCCTGGGCTTTCATGAGCTGGATGGCCTCTTGCGCGCAGAGGAACGAGCCCGTCAGGTTGACGCCGACGACGCTGCTCCATTGCTCGTAGCTGAGGTCCTCCATCGGGACGGCTGGTGCTCCCGCACCCGCGTTATTGAAGAGCAGATCCAATCGCCCGAATGCTTCCTTGGTCCGAGCGAAAAGCGCCTTGACCGAAGCGGGGTCGCTGACGTCGGTGGGCACGGCGAGCAACTGGCCTCCGCTGGATTTCGCCATGGCAACGGTGCGGTCGAGTTCGGCGCCGCGGCGCCCAGCTAGAACGACGGAATATCCTTCAGATTGCAAGGCGAGAGCGGCGGCGCGGCCGATACCGCTGCCGGCGCCGGTGACGAGTGCTGTTCTAGTATTCGCTGTCATGTTCTCATCAAGAAAGTCTGTCCATTCGCTATTCGAAAAAGGAGCCGGTTTCAGCGAGGAGGAACTAGGAGCCCTGTTTCCAGAGGACTGGCGTCGATAGTAGCAGAGCCGGACTCTCTAGTGGTTGTTGGATCACCAGCCGCGACAGCTCCCCCCCATTCCCCAACTTTCTCGCACCAAAGAGGGACCGGCCTCGTCCCCTGGAGGCAATGCCAGAGGCTTTCACGGTCGAACTCGGATTCGAGCCTAACCTGCTGAATTCCGGTCTTTAAGGCGGATTCCACCCGTGGTTAAGGCCCGCTCCGTATTATGGCGGGGTTGGCTCCACGTTATGCTGAGTCAGTAAAGTGTCGGTGGGACTTGTCCGGCGCCCGCGTAATCTGACCGAGTCCGCCCGCATTGACGAATCGCCATGAGTTCCTTGAAAGCGCAACTGAATTCGCTCATCCCCCGGCCGGTGCAAATAGTGATCGTAGTCGGCCTGGTTTTGACTGCGGGAACTTCCGATGCCGTGATCGGGCCGTTCGGTCCGCTGCTCTGGAGCGTCAACATGAAGCTCCAGGGAAAGGCTGACGCTTGCCCCTGGGACCGTATCCTGACGATCCACTCGGACCTGCAATTGCTGTCGGAACTCAACGAATTGGCCGAGGCTGGAGGACGCGTCGAATCTCGAGATGAAGAGTGGGGGATTGAGCTGGTCTCGCTGCCTACCAGCGCCAGAAAATTTTGGATTCGCACAAGCGGCGAACGAATGAATGGCGAGGCGCTGGTGGCGCATCTCGTTGCGGAGCATCGCAGGACCCCGCTAGCGTCGTCAAGCCCGGAGACATCGTCATCGATTGCGGGGCACACGTCGGAATCTTGGTCGATCAGGCCCTCCAAAGGGGAGCGTCAAAAGTCGTCGCGGTCGACCCAGACCCGACTCAGTTGGAGTGCTTGAGACGAAACTTCGCCTCCGAGATTGAGAGCGGCAAGGTCGTCCTGGTGCCCAAGGCCGTCTGGAGCGGGCCGGGAAAGATGTCACTGCACATAGGAACGAGTAATTCCGGGACAAGCAGTCTAGTAAAAGACCGTGGCGGAGATGAGATCACTGTCGACCTGACGACGATCGACGACCTGGTTGCCGAGCTAGAGCTGCCGCGGGTCGATTTCGTCAAATTCGACATCGAAGGCGCGGAACGAGAAGCGCTCAAGGGAGCGATGGAAACTCTGATCAGCCATCGTCCCCGTCTGCTGATTGACAGTTACCACCGTGATGACGATATGGTCGTGCTTCCCGCAATCATCGCGCAGGCCCACCCCGACTATCGCCTTCACTGCGGCCCCTGTTATACAAGCACTGAACTCGAAGGAGAGCAGGTGGTTCCAAGTTTCGTGGTGTACGAATAGTCGATAGATTCAGGCCCGCGCCAGGGCGGGCTGATTCTCTCCGACTAGCCCTTTCCCTGCGAGGACCCGCCAATGCCAGCGGCACTCGTCTTCCTTAGCCGTTGCATACTCGCGACCGTTGCCCTCTTCGTTCTCGTGGCGTGCTCTCGACCATCTTCAGACTGTTTGTCTTGACTCCGCGGCACGGTGCTCCAAGCCGCGATAACCTGAAGAGCTTCTCCGCGGGCGCGTTTCGCACATTTCGCTACTTTGACTGTAAGATCTTGGTGGGCCCTCCAGAATCGGACAATCTTCCACGGCTCGTGTTGGCTAGACTTTGAGATGGAGTTCTTATTTCTGGGTGAGATCATATGACGATGTCCATTTATAGGTGGTCCTGTGCCGGAGTGTCCCTGAACATCACGGACACAAACGTCCGCCGCTCGACACGAATCGTTCTTGCCGTACTGGGCTTGCTGACATTCTGCGTCGCGGGCCGCGCGGCGGATTGCCTCAATGTTGTCGTTCGGGACCCCTCGGGTTTAGCTGTCCCGGGCGCACGTATCACCTCGAACCGAAGCGAACTGCTAACTGACGAGCGAGGTGGCGCCGAGATTTGTGATGCTGCCGAAGATCAGCGCACGATTCGCATTCGCGCGCAAGGGTTCAAGCTGGTCGAGCGAAGCCTAGACGCGAGTCTTTCTAGCGTAGTAATTGATCTCGAGCTGCGGACCCGCGTCGAAACTCCCATCGTCGTTACCGGCACCCCCGAACCGCGCGAGCTGGCTGAGATCAACCGCAGCTTGGCGGTTCTCTCGGTCGAGGATCAGGCCGTGCCGGCTTGGTCGTTTGCCGATCTGATCAAACAGGACACCTCGATCGACTTACGCGAACGGGGCCCCGACGGCACGCAGGCGGATCTGTCGATTCGCGGATCGAGCTTCGATCAGGTGTTAGTGCTGGTCAACGGCATCCGCGTCAATGACAGCCAAAGCGGTCACCACAATCTCAACCTACCGCTGCCGCTCGAATCGGTGCAGCAGATCGAGGTTCTGCATGGCACGGGCTCGACGCTTTATGGGTCCGACGCGATCGGAGGCGCGGTTAATTTCGTCACAAAAAAACCGCAAGCTGCTGAATTGAAGCTAATGGGCGGCGGCGGCGACTTCGGCTGGCACCGGCAATCGGTCATTAACGGATTCAAGCTGGGCGACTGGAGCCAGCAGACCTCCTTCTCGCGCGACTTTTCCAGCGGTTTCGCGCCTGGCCGCGACTTCCGTAACGTCGCCTTTGCGAGCGAATCCTTCCTCGACAAAGACTTCGGTTCGACGACGGTCATGTTCGCGAAAAATGACCGGCCCTTTGGCGCAAACGGCTTCTACGGCCCCTGGGACTCTTGGGAGGATACGGGATCGACGTTCCTTGCCGCTAGCCAAACCATCGGGCGATCGGAGGCCCGGTTGCAGCATCGCTTCAACTTCGGCTACCGGCGGCACACCGACCACTTCGTGCTGTTTCGTCACCGCCCGGAAATCTTCCAGAACTTCCACACCACGAATCATTATCAGGGAGGCTATTCGGTCAACAGCCGCTGGAGCGAAAAAGTAAGCTGGTCGGCCGGAGCGTCTCTGCTTTCCGAAGGCATCGACAGCTCAAACCTGGGGCTGCGCCGGCGCGAGCGAGCGTCGGCCTTCTTCACCGTAACGCTGCGCCCAACCGAGCGTTTGAACCTGACGATTGGGGCACGCGAGGAAGTGTGGCGGAAGTGGAAGGGCGAAACCAGTCCCACGTTTTCGATCGGTTACTGGCTGGGACGCGGGTTCAAAGTGCGCGGACAGGCGGGACACGCCTACCGCATCCCGACCTATACCGACCTTTACTACGAAGACCCGGTGAGCAAGGGAAACTCGAACCTGCTCCCCGAGAATGTCTGGAACTACGAAGCAGGCGCCGACTGGTATTCCGATCACGGCACGACGGTCTCGCTGACCTGGTTTGAGAGGCAGGAGGAGAACACCATTGATTGGGTGCGTGAGCCGGGTCTGCAGAAATTTAACGCTCGTAACTTTGCCGAGCTGACGTTTCGTGGAGGCGAGGTGCGGATGAGACAGCGCCTGGGATCATCCGAGATCGGCGTGAACTACACGGCGATTCGCGCGTCGAAGGTGCCGACGCCCGGGGTGACCTCGCGCTACGTTTTCAATTTCCCTCTCAACTCGCTGAGTGTGAGCTATCACGGGTCTTTGAACAAATACTTTGCGGTCAAGTTGCGTCTCGGCGCTTTCAACCGAACGTGGCAGTCCACGAAAGCGCTCTTGGACACTTCGCTGATCTACACGGCGGGCCGCTGGCGGCCATTCTTCCAGGTTTCTAATCTACTGGATCAATCCCATGAAGCTTTTCAGGGTTTGGCGCAGCCGGGACGCTGGATTCGCGGCGGCGTGCAGGTGCGGGTTTTTTGATTGGCTCGGGGTCATGCGAAGCATCCCGAAGAACGAGACCCGCGGGCGATTGAGGGTTCGCTTTTCGGTGATCTCGAGCTTGAACCCGTTCTCGCGAGACTTGCGTTTCCAACCTTGCGTTTCCAACCTTGCGTTTCCAACCTTGTGTTTCCAACATCGATGCGGGAGATTTGCACGCGAAATTCAGGCTGCTTCCTGCCCCGCCGCCGCTGTCGCAATTGGTGTGCCGCAAACAATCAGCAGCGCTGGGCTTGGACTCAGGGCTGCCTCTGTTGTAGAATTTAACTTGGGGTTCGTGGTTCTTCTCCACTCCACCCTGTTGTTTCCCCACCCTCGGAGGTAATGTGTGGCCGAAGTACGTGTACTAGACGGCGAAGCGATTGATAATGCGTTGCGCCGATTCAAGAGAAAAGTCCAGCAGGAAGATATCATCAAGGAAGTGAAACGCCACTCCTATTACCTGAAACCGGGTGAAAAGCTGCGTTTGAAACAGGCGCTGGCCCGTAAACGGAACCGCAAAAAACTGCGGCGCGACTATAGCTAGCCGGGTGCAGCGGCCGGAAACCCGGTCCGTTATTCCGAGCCGCGCCCGTCGGCGGGCGGTTCAGAGATGGGCTCTGCGGCTCCCGGGGGTTGTGCGATCACGAAGTCCGTTCGGACACACAAGTCGTCCCGGCGGGGATGCCGATCAACCCCTACCTGGAACGGTCCTCGCCTTTTGACGATAGTCCGGCGCGAACAACTCAAAGCGGTAGCGGTTCGCACGGCCACTTCCTGAAGTCGCTGGCTCTCGATACACCTGGAAACCGACATACCTAGAATAAGAAGGTTCCCGCCAATCGATCCTCGCCGGTATCTCCATGCCCGCCGCAAAAACCTTCTACGTGAAAAACTTCGGTTGCCGGGCCACTCAGGCCGATGGCGCGGCCGTAGCCGCCGACCTGGCCGCGCGCGGGTTGCGGGTCGAGTCGGCCTCCTCGGCCGCGGACGTCGTGATCGTCAACACCTGCACCGTCACGCACCAAGCAGACCAGGACGCGCGCCAAACCGTACGCCGCCTCCACCGCGAAAACCCCGGCGCTGAAATCCTCGTCACCGGGTGCTACGCCCAGCGCAGGCCGGCCGAGCTTTCCGCCCTGCCAGGCGTCAAGTGGGTGGTAGGAAACTCCCACAAGGCGGTTATCGGCGACATTGTCGCTCCGCGTCTGATTCAAATTGACGGGTTGACCCACCCCGGAGGGCTGGCCTACCACGGAGAAATCCGTGAAGGCGGCACCCTGGTCGGGGACATTTTCGAACGACAAACGTTCCTCTCGGCGGCGGTGGTCGAAGCGGGGCAGGACCGTACTCGCCCCAACCTAAAAATCCAGGACGGCTGCAACAACCGCTGCCGCTTCTGCGTTATCCCGTCAGTGCGCGGTAGCAGCCGCAGTGCTCCCGCCGAACGAGTGATCGAGCAGATTCGCGGCTTGGCGGCTCGCTATTCGGAGGTCGTTCTCACGGGAATCAACCTTGGCCGCTGGGGCCGTGATCTGCCGGGACGGCCCCGTTTCGCGGCTCTGTTGCGGCGGGTTTTGGCGGAAACCGAGGTCGGGAAGCTTCGCATCAGCTCCGTCGAACCGATGGACTGGACCAGCGACCTGCTAGATCTGTTCTCATCGGACGACCGCATCTGCAAGCACATCCACATCCCGCTGCAATCGGGCTCGGACGCTGTCCTGAAGGCGATGCGCCGGCGCTACCGTGCGCGTCACTACGCCGACCGGGTTGGGCGAGCCCGGGCGCTGATGCCGGCCGCTGCTATCGGAGCCGACGTGATGGTCGGCTTCCCTGGTGAAACTGATGAGGACTTCGAGGCGACCCGGCAGTTGGTTGCGGACTTGCCGTTCACCTACCTGCACGTTTTCAGCTACTCGCAGCGCCCCGGGACCGAGGCAGCGGAAATGCCGGGCCAAGTCCCGGCCCCGGTCAAGAAACTCCGCAACCGGATTCTCCGCGAGCAGATTGCGGAAAAAAATCTGACCTACCGCCAGTCGCTGGTGGGAAGCCGATTCTCCGCGGTGATCCTGGACCAGCACGGCCACGGGGAGACACAGGCCCTGACCGACAACTACATTCGCGTTGCGCTCGATGCTCCTACGCCCTCGCCCGGAAAGTTGGCTGACGTTGTGATCACGAGCTGCAACGCCGACAGCACTCGCGCCCGCATCCTGAACTAGCCCCAATACTGTCGACTTAGCGCGCTCGCGCTCTGAGTCCGCAAGCCCACAGCCGTTCAGCCGCGAAGCGGCGCAGGATCGTATCCTAGGGTGGAGCGAAGCGCAACCCTGGGTACGACACCTCACCAGGAGAGCCCTGAAAGGGCGTAGGAGCAAACCGGCCTCCTCGTCTCCGAGCAACGCGATCCGCGGCGACCGTCCGACTATACCCCACGACGACGCAGGCAACAAAACGTGTCCGCGGAACTGCTAGAGCAGTTTCAACTATAAGATAAACGGCACTGGCGAAACCTCGACGCAAAGGTGATGGCGAAAGCTTACTCGGATGATCTGCGTCAGAAATTGATCGAA
>Ga0310123_10004490_pt1 | contig 10566 bp, 5 predicted proteins | sample CB6_AW_1057_MG_FD_203505 | JGI IMG/M metagenome (GOLD analysis project Ga0310123, IMG submission 203505) | Marine microbial communities from Western Arctic Ocean, Canada - CB6_AW_1057 | ecosystem: Environmental > Aquatic > Marine > Oceanic | place: Canada: Western Arctic Ocean | collected...
CACTGGGGGTCCAGCGGGGGGCCAAGACGGCCCTGCAACTGCTGGGGCAGCAGCTGCCTGCCAAGACGGTCGCCGTCGACGTGGCGGCTGACGCGAACAAGACGATCAGTCGCACGCTGAAGGTCGACACCGGCGAGACCAATATCATCTCCCTGGCCGTCAGCGACCACCCGAACGTGCTCGAGGCCGACGGGAACAACACTCCCAAGACGGCGCAGGCCGTCGCGGTGCCGGCGGTCCTCAACGGACGGATCGAGACCGTGGGCGACACCGATCACTGGGTGTTCGAAGCCAAGAAGGACCAGTCGCTGGTGATGGACCTGCAGGCCGCCCGGCTCGGCTCATCGCTGGACGCCCAGGTCTCCGTCCTCGACGCCACCGGCAAGCGAATCACCGGTGGCGAGGACAGCAAGGGGTCATCTGATCCGAGCTTCACCTTCAAGGCTCCCGCCGACGGCAGGTACACCGTGGTGGTCTCCGAACAGGAACAGGGTCGCGGCGGACCACGGTTCGCCTATCGACTGGAGATCGCTCCGCCTGTCAAAGCCAAGCCCGGCTTCCGGTTGAAGTTGCCCGGCGACTCGCTCTCGGTGCGGCGCGATGCGGAGGTGAAGATCAAGATCAACGTCGAGCGGACGGGGGGATTCAACGAGGAGATCTCCCTGGCGGTCGAGAACCTGCCGGCGGGGGTGACCGTCAGCGGTGGCGACAAGATCCCCAAGGGGAAGAACGTCGTCGAGTTGAAGCTGAAGACGACCAAGGACGCCAAGGTGGCCGTGCAACCTGTGAAGGTGACCGGCAAGGCGAAGGTGGGCGAGGCCGAGGTCACCTCACGCGCGATCCTGGCGGCCGGGACGATCCACGACACCGTCCGCGACACGATGATGGTCGCGGTCGCGGTGCCGGTGCCGTTCAAGTTCAAAGGGGTCTTCGAGAGCAAGTTCGGAGCCCAGGGCTCGACCTTCTACCGCCGCTACACGATCATCCGCAACGACTACAAGGGTCCGCTGACCGCCACGATCGCCGACAACCAGGGCCGGCACCTCCAGGGGATCTCCTGCAGGCCGTTGCCGGTGCCCGGCGGCACCGACCAGTTCGACTTCAAGATCCAGCTGCCGCCGTGGCTGGAGGCCGGGCGGACCAGCCGGACGCAGATGCTGCTGGTCGGCATCATCACCGACCCCGACGGCACCAGACACAAGGTCTCCTACACCTCCAACAAGGAGAGTGACCAGACAGTTGTCCTGGCGACTTCGGGAGTGGTGAGCCTGAATATCCCGGCCACTTCGATCGTCGCCCGGCCCGGCGGGGCGATCGAGTTGCCGTTCACCGTCTCGCGTGGCACCGGTGCCGGCGGGGCGGGCATCGTCGAACTGGTGTTGCCGGCTCACGTCCGGGGCGTCTCGGCCACGCCGGTCAAGCTGGCTCCCGGCCAGGCGACCGGCAGGATCTCCATCCGGTTCGGCAAGTCCGGCCTGGGCCCGTTCAACCAGTCGTTGAAGATCCGCGCTCGCATCACCGACGCCCGGGGCGATCAACTGATCGGGGAGACCTCCTTCGAGATCGTCACCCAGTAGCATCCCGCTTTGCGCCGTGGTCGCCACCGATGGGGACCTAGCGTGTTTTCAGTCGTTCGGAAGTGGGCAGATCCTCGATGTCACGAAGATTGAAGACCTTTAGGAAACGACTTGTCGTACGGTAGGTGATGTCACGACGAGGATTCTTGCCACGCTCGAGCTCGATCACCTGTGTCCGCAGCAACGATCTCAACAGGCCGGCGGCGTTCTTGAGACCGTGCTTTTCGATCTGCTGCCGTGAGATCGGCTGCTTGTAGGCCACCAACGCCAGCACTTCGACTTGTTCCTGCGAGAGCTTCCGCTCCCTGGGACCGTGGCCAAAGACCCGATCCCGCGTCTCGTAGAATTCCTCCCGCAACTGCAGACGGTAGCCTCCCTCGGCCAACTGGATCTGGTACGGCCGCGCTTCACTGCTGTAGAGCCCGTTGAGACCTTCGATCTCTTCCTCGATCAACGACGTCTTGGTGTCGGAGCCGACCAGCGAGGCCAGTTTCTTGGCCGTCAACGCCCTGCCGCCAACGAACAACACCGCCTCGATCAGCTGGCGGGCCGTCACCCGGGGCGGTCCGGGTTCCTCGGGCACTTCCGACCCGGCAGCCAGTTCGTACTCGTCTCCCTCATCGGAACTCGGCAAGTCGGCGGGGTCCTTCGCCGGCCCGATCTTCTCCTCCACCGCATCGTTTTTCTCCGATGCCTGCCAATAGGCCGCCGCGAGAACCTTATTCGGCCACGACGAATCGGGATGAGCCGGATCGTTCCGGAAGTTCGGGTCGTGGTCAAAGTCGTCCGACATGTCGGTCCGTGGGCGGGGGGAGGACGGGAGTATAAGAGCGGTCCCGGAGATTGAGCAAGATGAGAGAAGTGGTCGAGACGCGGAACTCGCATCAGTCCGAGGGCATATGATACGATCGTCGCATCGACCCGGCGTTCTGACACTTTCCCACTGGTTACCAGATACGGAATCACCATGAAACGGACGACTCTCAGCCTGCTTCTGCTGGCAGCCGGCGCGTGGACAGCCCAGGCGGTTCAAGCCGAGAACTGGCCCGGATGGCGGGGTCCACGGGGTGACGGCACCAGCATCAGCCAGGCGGTTCCCATCACGTGGGACGCCACGACGGGCAAGAACCTGTTGTGGAAGACAGCCCTGGCCGCCGAGGGACATTCCTCGCCGATCGTCCATGGCAACCGTGCCTACGTGGTTGGCTGCAACAAAGCCAAGCAGCAGCGGACACTCATTTCGCTCGACGCCCACACCGGCGAGGTGGCCTGGAAGCGAGTCGTGTTCGCCGCACCGCTCGAATCCAAGCACAAGCTCAACAGCTACGCCTCCGGCACACCGGTCACCGACGGCAAGACGATCTACGTCTCGTTCCTGGAGACCGGAATCAAGAAGGTTCCCGCTCCCAACGTCGGCAACAAGCGGCTGATCACTCCCGGCCGCATGGTCGTCGCCGCCTACAACGCCTCGGGCAAGAAACTCTGGGTGGTCAAGCCCGGCGACTTCGTCAGCGCCCACGGCTTCTGCAGCAGCCCGGTGATCTACCAGGACCTGCTGATCGTAAACGGGGACCACGACGGCAAGAGCTACATGCTGGCGTTGGACCGACGGACGGGGAAAACCGTCTGGAAGACCGATCGCAAGTACGGCATCCGCAGCTACGTCACGCCGCTGATCCGCAAGATCGACGGGCGGACCCAGATGGTCGTCTCGGGCAGCCAGCACATCACCAGCCTGGACCCGCGGACCGGCAAGCCGTACTGGATCATCGAGGGCCCGACCGAGCAGTTCGTGGCGTCGATGGTCTATGACGGCAACCTGTTCTTCATGGCCTGCGGATACCCGACCTACCACGTGATGGGAATCAACCCGCGGGGCAACGGCGACGTCACCAAGTCGCACGTCGCCTGGCATTCGCGCGGAGCCAAGTGTTACGTGCCCAGCCCGGTCGTCATCGACAAGTACCTGCTGGTCGCCGACGACCGGGGCACGGGCAACTGCTTCGACGCCAAGACGGGCGACCGGCTCTGGCAGGGCCGGCTCGGGCGCCACTACAGCGGTTCGCTGGTCACCGCCCGCGGCCTGGCCTTCTTCATCGCTGACGACGGGATCACCAAGGCGGTCAAGCCGGGTCCGAAGCTGCAGGTGATCGCCGAGAACAAGCTGGGCGAGTTCACCTACGCCTCGCCGGCGATCGCTCACGACCGTTTCTACATCCGTGGCGAAAAACACCTGTTCTGCATCGGGACCGAAACGGCGGCTGGAAAGTGACCCCCCGCCTGCTGATTGCCCTGCCACTGCTGCTGTTGCTGCCGGCCGCTGGCCGCGCGGCCGACGGCCCGGCTAAGACCGCAAGGACGTCCGACGGCAAGATCCCGGCCAGGCAGGCCGAGTTCTTCGAGCGGGAGGTGCGGCCGCTGTTCGTCAAGCACTGCTTCGAGTGCCACTCGGCCAAGTCCAAACCACTGCAGGGCGGACTGCGACTGGACACTCGCGAGGACACCCGCAAGGGGGGCGAGTCGGGCCCGGTGATCGTTCCCGGAAAGCCCGGCGAGAGCCTGTTGATCGACGCGGTCCGCCACGACGGCATCAAGATGCCACCCAAGAAAAAGCTGACGCCGAGGGAAATCCGCATCTTCGAGAGGTGGGTGGCCCTGGGCGCTCCCGACCCGCGGACCGGCGGACCGTCGCTGTCAGCGGTCGCTCCCGACAGTCCCCGGGCCCGGGCCTGGTGGGCGTTTCGCCCCTTCCAGGCCACCGTCCCCCGGCTTGCCGACGACGAGTGGTCCCGCAATCGGATCGACCGCTTCGTACTCCACCGGCTCCGGAAAAACGGCCTGCCTCCCTCGCCGACGGCCGATCGCCGCACGCTGATCCGCCGGCTCAGCTTTGACCTCGTCGGCCTGGGACCGACCCCCGAGGAGGTCGACGTCTTCGTCGCCGACGATGCTCCCGGTGCCTACGACCGCCTCGTCGAACGACTGCTGGCCTCGCCGGCCCATGGAGAACACTGGGGCCGCTTCTGGCTCGACAAGGCCCGTTACGCCGACGCGCTGCCCGGGTTCGAGAGCAGCACGGCCAACCCCTGGCGGTACCGCGACTGGGTCATCCGCACCCTCAACGAGGACGCCGGCTACGACGACTTCGTCTCCCGCCAGTTGGCCACCGACCTGATCAAGGACACCGGCCCCGACGACCTGGCTGCCCTGGGCTTCTTCGGTCTCAGCCCGACCTACTGGAAGGAACTCAAGCTCGACATCAGCCTGGTCCGTGAAACCGTGGCCAAGGAACTCGAGGAGCGGGTCGATGTCTTCGGCCGGACCTTCCTGGGACTGACACTGTCGTGCTCGAGGTGCCACGACCACAAGTTCGATCCGATCTCCAACCGCGACTACTACGCCATCGGCGGGGTACTGATGAGCAGCCGGCCGGTTGATCGGCCCCTGGCCGGTGATGATGTCTGGCTGCCGATTCGCGAGGCCCGCGAACAGGTCCGCAACCTCACCGTCAGCCTGGCCAAGATGAAGGAACAGCTGCCCAAGACACCGGCAAACAAGAAGAGGTTCAAGCAGATCGAGGCGAAGATCGCCGCGATCCGGAAATCGGCCGAGTTTGCGTCGAACACGGTGATGGTACGGGCGGTCGAGGAGGCCAGCATCCACGTGGTTCCGGACGGGCCCGCGCGGAATCGGATCGAGTTTCGCCACGGGAAACCCCGTGACCTGCACATCCACATCCGCGGCAACCCGATGAGAAAAGGACCGCTGGTTCCCCGGCGGTTCCTCGAGGTCCTGACCGTCGGCAAGCTCAAGCCGTTCCGCCAGGGCAGCGGACGACTGGAACTGGCCCGGGCCATGTTCAGCGACGGCCACCCGCTGGTTGCCCGGGTGATCGTCAACCGCATCTGGGAACAGCACTTCGGGCAGGGGCTGGTCCGCACGCCCAGCAACTTCGGCACCCAGGGACAACGGCCCTCTCACCCCGGCCTGCTCGATGACCTCGCCGCCCGGTTTGTCGCTCGCCACTGGTCGTTGAAATGGCTGCACCGCGAGATCACCGGGTCGGCCGCCTACCGCCAGTCCAGTCGCAATCGGCCCGACGGCCGGACCAGCGATCCCGACAACCGCCTGCTGTGGCGGTTCACTCCCCGGCGGCTGGCGATCGAACCGTGGCGGGACGCGATGCTGCAGGTCACCGATTCGCTGGATCAGCGGCTCGGTGGTGCCGCGGGCAACCTCGGCGACAACAGTTACTCGCGACGGACTCTCTACGGAAAAATCGACCGCAAGACCCTCAGCGTCATCCTCAAGATGCACGATTTTCCGGATCCCGGCGCGCACAGCGCACGTCGGAAACCGACAACCACACCGGTGCAACAGCTGTTCGCCATGAACAGCCCGTTCCTGTTCCAGCAGGCCGACCGCCTGGCCACGGTGATCGGGATCGGCAACGGGAAACCGCTGCCGTCTCACATCCACGACGCGTACCGGATCCTGTTCCAGCGGCGGCCGGACACCGACGAGCTGGCTCTCGGCGAACGGTTCCTCTCCGGCAACCCCGCCACCGACAAGACGGCACGGGCCGCCCGCTGGTCCCAGTACCTCCACGCGTTGCTGGCCAGCAACGAGTTTCTCTTTGTCGACTGACCGACACGACAGGCGACGAACCGATGATCCCTTACGAACCCCAGACAACAACCCGCACCCCCCGGCTCGACCCGCTCTCGCGGCGGGCCATGATCGGACGGCTCGGCGGAGGCCTCGGCGCCGTCGGTGTCACCTCGGCTCTCTCGGCCGACCAGTCGCTGTCTCATTACGGCGGCAAGGCCCGCCGCGTGATCCAGCTGTTCATGAACGGCGGCCCCTACCAGGGCGACCTGTTCGACCCCAAGCCGGCACTCAAGAAATTCGAGGGGCAGCGGCCACCGGGAGCGACGCTGCGGACCGAACGGATCACCGGCGGGTTGTTGCCCTCGATCCGCAAGTTCGCTCCCCGCGGCAACAGCGGAGTGATCGTCAGCGATCTGCTGCCGGAAATCTCCAGGGTCATCGACGACATCTGCGTGCTCAAGGGGTGCCACTCGGACAATCCCAATCACAACCCCGCGATGTTCCTGATGAACTGCGGCGCGTTGACCTCGGCGGTTCCCAGCGTCGGCAGCTGGATCAGCTACGGGCTGGGCTCGGAGAACCGCAACCTGCCCGCCTACGTGGTGCTGGCCACCGGGTACCCGGTCGAGGCGCCGCTGACCTGGACCAGTGCGTTTCTGCCCAACCACCACCAGGGAACCCACATCAACCACTCGAATCTCGCCCCCGAGAAGATCATCCCGTTTCTGAGAAACGCCCGGTACGACCGCAACGTCCAGCGGCGGCAGCTGGACCTGCTGGGCCAGCTCAACCGGAAACACCTCGAAAACCGCGGCGGCGGCGACCGCCTGGCATCGCGGATCCAGTCCATGGAGACCGCCTTCCGCATGCAGTTCGAGGCGACTGACGCGTTCAATTTGGAACAGGAGTCCAAACAGACCCGGGATGCCTACGGCACCGGCAAGTTTGCCAACGGCTGCCTGCTGGCCCGCCGATTGTGCGAACGGGGCGTCCGCTACGTCCAGCTGTACTACGACGGTGGCCAGCCCTGGGACACCCACGACAACCACAACGAACGGATGGTCACCCTGACCCGCAACGTCGACCGACCGATCGCCTCGCTGATCGCTGACCTGAAGCAGAGGGGTCTGCTCGAGGACACGCTGGTGGTCTGGGGTGGCGAGTTCGGCCGAACCCCGGTTTCAGAGAACGGCAACGGCCGTGACCACAACCACCATGGCTTCTCGATGTGGATGGCCGGTGGCGGCGTCCGGGGCGGGATGACCTATGGTGAGACCGACGATTTCGGGTTCAAGGCCGTCACCGACAAGATTCACGTTCACGACGTCCACGCCACGATGCTGCACCTGCTGGGTATCGATCACACGCAACTGACCTACCGCTACGCGGGACGCGATTTTCGACTGACCGACGTCTACGGACGGGTCGTCAACGAGATCCTGATCTAGGTCTCGGGGCGGTGCACCGGGTCGATCTTCGGTCGCAATGGGCGTTAGAATCGACCCCATGAAGGCTCTGCTGCCAGTCCTGCTCGTCCTGAACGCCGCGGCCTCCCTCCGCGCCGCGGCTCCCGACTTCGACAAGGACATCCGGCCGATACTGGCCAAGCACTGCCTGGGATGCCACGGACCCGAGAAACAGGAAAGCGGGCTGAGACTCGACCGCCGCCAGTCGTTGCTGGCCGGGGGCGATTCGGGTGATCCGGCGATCCGACCGGGGAAACCGAAATCCGGAGAATTGACCAGGAGGCTCAACAGCCGCGACCCCGAGGTGATGATGCCCCCCAAGGGGCCTCGACTGGATGCCGCCGCAGTCCGCACGATCTTCGAGTGGATCCGACGCGGTGCGGTGATGCCCCGGGACACGGATCCGCGCGGAACGCACTGGTCATTCCAGCCACTGAAACCGGTCCCGCTGCCGACGGTCCCCGCCACGTCGGCCAACCGAATCCGCTCGCCCGTCGACACCTTCGTCATTGCCCGGCTCCAGGCCGATCGCCTGCAACTCTCCGGCCGCGCCGACCGGCGGCGGCTGTTGAGACGCGCGTCGCTGGTCATCACCGGTCTGCCGCCCACGCCCGCAGAGACCGAACACTTCCTGGCGGACTCGCGACCCGGTGCCTGGGAACGGACCGTCGATCGGCTGCTGGCCAGTCCGCGCTACGGTGAACGCTGGGCGGGACACTGGCTGGACCTGGTCCGGTTCGCCGAAACGACCGGGTACGAGACGAACTCGCGAATCCCCGACGCGTGGCACTTCCGCGACTACGTGATCCGGGCCCTCAACGAGGACCGGCCGTACAACCGTTTCGTGTTCGATCAAATTGCCGGCGACACGACCGGCCAAGACACCGCCACAGGATTCCTGGTCTGCGGACCGCGTGACACCGTCAAGAGCCCCGACATACGACTCACCCGCCAGCAGCGGCAGAACGAACTGGATGAGGTGATATCGGCCACCGGATCGGTGTTCCTGGGACTCACGATCGGTTGCGCAAGATGTCACAGCCACAAGTTCGATCCGATTCCCCAGAAGGACTACTACGCCGTGCAGGCCGTCTTCTCGGGACTGCGCTACGGCAATCGCCGCATCCGCGGCGAGGAGAATGACCGATGGCAGTCCCGGCTGCCGAAACTCCGGAAACAACTCGACAAGATCGCTGGACAACTCGAGGCCCGGAAGAAGACACACCGCTTGCGCGATCCGGTCGACTTCGACGAAACGACCGAGACCTTCGCGGTGGTCACCACCCGTATGCTGCGGCTGGAGATCCATGCCACCAATGACGGGGGGCCGCCGCGGCTGGACGACCTGGAAGCCTGGACACCGGCCGGCGACCCGAAGAAGACGGCGGAGAACGTGGCGTTGGCCGAACTGGGTGCCGTGGCCGAATCGTCGAGCTTCGCCATGGCCAACCAGTCGCGATTGGCCGAGAACCTGATCGACGGAGCACGCAAGCTGAACTTCTTCTGGCAGGCCGCCGTGTCGGGGTCCGCCTGGGTGACGATCACCTTCGACAAACCCCGGGCCATCAACCGGGTCATCCTCAAGCCGATGGGCAGTTCGGTACCGGTCGACTACGACCTCCAGGTTCCCGACGGCCCAAACGGCTGGCGAACGGTCGCCGACTCGCGTGACCGCACGCTCCACCCCAATGACGGTCGTTCGGCCGCGAAGATTCGCCTGCGGGATGTTCCACCCGCCGATGTCGCCCGGCTTCGCGAACTCGCCGGTCGCTTCGCTTCGGTCCAGGGAGAGCTCAACCGGTTGGCCGCCGGGCCCCAGGGGTTCCTGGGCTCGTTCCAGGCCCCCGAGATCACGTATCGACTGAAACGCGGCGACCCGATGCAACGGCTCGAACAGGTCGCGCCCGATTCGCCCCAGCTTCTCGGGTCACTCAACCTCGATGCAAAAGCGTCCGACACCGTTCGACGCGTGGCCCTGGCGACCGCGATCACCAGCCCCCGTAACCCGCTGGCAGCCCGGGTGATCGTCAACCGGGCCTGGCAGCATCACTTCGGCACCGGGCTGGTCGACACGCCGTCGGATCTCGGTCGTAACGGCACCCGGCCCACGCACCCCCGGTTGCTCGACTGGTTGGCCCTCGACCTGGTTCAGCACGACTGGTCGCTGAAACACCTGCATCGCCGGATCCTGGTTTCGGCCACCTTCGGCCAGTCATCTCGACCCCATGCCGCCGCGCTCGCCCGCGACGGCAACTCGCGGTTGCTGTGGCGGTTTCCACCACGCCGGCTCGAAGCCGAGGCGTTGCGAGATTCGATTCTGGCGGCCAGCGGTCGACTCGACGACCGGATGTACGGTCGCGGCTTCGACTTCTATGACGTGCCAGAGAGCACTTTCGGGGACTACGTGCCCAAGGAGGAGTTCACTCCCGTCGGCTGGCGGCGGATGATCTACGGCACCAGGATCCGCCTGATCCGACCGGGAATTTTCGGCGCATTTGATTGCCCGGACGGAGGCCGAATGGCACCGAAGCGATCCCGCTCGACGACGCCCATCCAGTCGCTGGGCCTGTTCAACAGCCGCTTCGTCAACCGCCAGGCCGAGTTCCTGGCCGGACGGGCCCAGCGAGCCACCGGTGGAGACCTCGCCGACCAGGTCCGGGCGATGGTGACCTGGACCCTGGGACGACCGATGGATGACGACGAGCGGGGGGTGCTGGTCGGGCTCGCTCGCGAGTTCGGGATCGAACAGGTCGGCCGGGTGCTCTTGAATTCCAACGAGTTCGTATTTCTGGAGTAACCGGTCGAGTGTCCGCACCTCTTGCCTCTCCCCAGGCCCTGGCCCTGCTCGATCGCCGCCGGTTCTTCGGCGACACCACGCGGGGACTGGGCGCGATGGCGCTGGCCAGCCTGCT
>Ga0310123_10004491_pt1 | contig 10564 bp, 11 predicted proteins | sample CB6_AW_1057_MG_FD_203505 | JGI IMG/M metagenome (GOLD analysis project Ga0310123, IMG submission 203505) | Marine microbial communities from Western Arctic Ocean, Canada - CB6_AW_1057 | ecosystem: Environmental > Aquatic > Marine > Oceanic | place: Canada: Western Arctic Ocean | collected...
TTCGTCGTTGAGGTCGCGCATGGTCTCGACGGGGAAGATCAGCAGGGCCCGGTCGGGGTTGTCGTTGTCGCTCTCGTGCCGGTGCCGGTTGTAGTCGCCTTCCATCCCGTCAACTGTCACCCGGGCCGAATCGACCGGTAGCTTCGGCAGGCGCAGGCCGCCGGCTTCTTTGCGCTTAACGTGCATACCGATCACCTTCGCCACTGTTATCCCTCCGGGAATCTTCCTGTTGACGCCAGGTTACTTGAAATTAGCACGCACGGGGCCGCGCGGTGAATTCGCGATGCCGGCGCCTAGTTGTACCGGCTACGGTAACCCTGGAATAGCAGGGGATAGAAGTCCCGAAGGGACCCTAGCGGAGGGGGGCGGTGGAATCGGGCACTATCCGCCAGATGCGAGCTCCGGCGGCGGCGGCGTCGGCCCCGTCGCCAGGCGGGTGATCGGCGAAATACAGACCGTCGGGGCCGTAGACCAATCCGGAGATCGTGGCGTGGCCGGTGCCGATGTATTTCATGAAGATGGTCGGTGGCTCGACGCTGAACCTGTCGGCGGCCAGCTCGAAGCTCTAGATTTCCTTACCTCGATTGGTCGGTCCACGGACGAAGTCCGGGCCGGCCGAGCCGATGAGCAGGCGGCCGTTGAACTGGTCGGGAAACGCGTCGCCCAGAACAAACGTGCTGCCGGTGGGAGCGATTCCCGGCGGGCCGAAGTACCAGAGTCCGGCGTTCAAGACGCTCTCGTCGGTGCCGTCGTACCCGAGATTGGAGCCGGCCTCGATGCGCAGGAGACTGTCCAGCTGGGGGCCGTTCATGGCGGCGTAGATGGCGTGGTCGCCGGGTCCAGGGCGAAGACGTTGCGGATTCCGGCCGCCCACTGGTAGCTGACGGGATGGTCGGGCCGGTCCGGGTCGATTCAGCCTGAGAATCTTGCCGCCCCAGGCGTCATCGTCCTGGCTGCGCTCCGGTAAGAAGCCGTTGCCGACGGCGACGTAGAGCTTGCCGTCGTGACCGAAGATGATTCCGTGGATCTAGTGGGATGGCTTCGTAATCTTGCCTTCGAGTTGGAGCACGTCGGACTGGCGCGCCGCGGTCCGGCCGCCGTCGTCGCTCTCAAGGCGAACTATTTTGTTTTGCCAACCGATCTCGTCGAAGTAGGCAGTGGTGACGTAGAGATCGCCGTTGAGCGGGTCGGTGGCGGTCATGGTCCAGACCCGCACACCGCGCACGAGGCCCCAAATCTCGAACCGGCTGGCAAGGTGGTTGTCGGATTCATCCAGGTCTTCGAAAGGAGCCGTCTGAAAGTTAAGGAAATATGGGAGGCTCCCCGAAAGGTGTGGCGCGGTTCCCAGATGAAAGGGGCCAGGGGTGGGGTGTTGCCCGATGGGCCGAGGTGGGGGCAGAGCCGTTGGCCGGGCGGTGGGAGCGGGGGTCGGCGCAGATGGCGGCGGGGTCAACTCCGGTGACGGTGGCAGCACGGTTCCGGCGGCGTTCTCCGGTCCCAGTATTGCTCGTTGGTAATGCTGCTGGGGACGGTCTGCGGCATGGTCGTTTGGATCTGGTCGAACAGCGAGTCGGCGGTCGGATAGCGATCCTCGAATCCGGCGGCCAACAGTGATGGACCGCCAGCCCCATTTAGCGAAACTCCGTGACAGACCGCGCAGTTCTGCCGATAGACCGCCACCCCCCGTACGATCTGGCCGGAGTCCTGGGTGTAGGCCGGGATCGGGCCGGCCACGACCAGGGCGACCACGGCAATGGCGAGCACCAGGAGGAATCGTTTTCTGGATCTGGGAGGCCACGACCGGCCTGCGGGACCCATCGTCTAGCCTCGCTTTCCCATCGACGTCGGCGGTCCTGACGGTCGCGTTTCCCCGGGAATTGAAGTCCCGGAGGGACCGGCGCGGATTAGACTCGCGACCCGGCGGTGACCGGCCCGGGCCGATCCGGAGGGCGTAAATCCGCGCGCAAGGTGTCTCATGGAACCCAGCACTACGATTCACGTCGAACTCGGGACCGCCGACGCCCCGATTCTCGTACGCTGGAATACCCGTGCGTACTGGACGGAACTGTTCGCGAAATGGGGTCGCGACGACGCCTACGCGATCTTTACGGACGACGGCGTCGTGCTGATCAATCCGCGGGAACCGGCCGCCAAAAAGTTGACCGAACTTGAATCGGGGTGGGGCGGTAAGCCGCTCGCCAGCCTGCTTACGAACGCGTGGAATGAGCGGGACTGCTATGGGTTTCGCGAACGCTACGGGAGCCCGGTGTGGTCGGCGGCGGGGGGCGAGGCCGAACATGAAGGTGAGCCCGATCAGTTCTTCGTGGAAGGGGACGATCTGCCGGGTGGGATCGAGGCGATGGTGCTATCGGATCAGTTTTGCGGCGACACCGTGTTTTTCTGGACGGCGCCCGGCGGCGAGCGGGTGGCGTTTGTCGGCGATGCGGTCTCGGCTCAGATTCGAGATGGCGAGATCGATTTTCATCTACAGATATATGGCCGTCCCACGCTGGATGATTACCGGGCGGCTTTTCAGCGGGTGGCGGAACAAGAGATCGACATGATGTGCCTGGCGCACGGGGCTGCGTGGCTGACGATCCCGGAAAGCGGATCCGGCACACGCTGGAGAACGACCAGTTGTATCGAAACGAATGGCCGGCGACAATCATGCCGCCTCCGGGGCAGAAGCCGCCGGACTGGTCATTGGAGTGAGCGCACGGGCGGCCGGGTCCAGAGGTCGGTCGAACCCGGTGGCGATTGGGAGGGACGTCGTTGACGCTACCCCTGTGCGGCGCTAGGCTTCTGGGCACTGAAGAAGGATCGCTCGGGCTGGCGACGCGGGACGGATCGCGGACAGCCGGGAGCGGTTTTTTGTGTCCATGTACACGAGTAATTTTCTCTTCCGGGAGCCGCGCGTGACGGTCCGCGAGCAGATCGAGCAACTCCTCGGCCGGGCGTTGACTGCGGCGCAGGCGGCCGGCCGGCTGCCGGACATCGACCCGGACGACCTGGGACTGGAACGGTCTCGGGTCGAGGACGCGGATTACTCCAGCACGCTGCCGATGCGGCTTGCGCGGGCGGTGGGGGAGGCGCCCCGAGATATCGCGACCGCACTTGTGGATTCCATAGAATCTTCCGAAGTGCTGGCCGGGGTCTCGGTGGCCGGGCCGGGATTTATCAACTTCGTGCTCGCCGACGATTGGCTGGCGGATCAGGTGGAATCGATCAACAGGGCGGGGGATGAATTCGGCCGGTCGGACGGCGGAGCAGGAAAGCGGGTGCAGGTGGAATTCGTGAGCGTCAACCCGACGGGTCCGCTGACGGTCGGCCATGGCCGGGGGGCGGTGCTGGGGGATGTGCTGGCGCGAGTTCTGGGTGCGGTGGGTTACGACGTGCATCGCGAGTACTACGTGAACGATTCGGGCAACCAGGTACGGCTGCTGGGGGCGTCGATTTATTCGCATTATGCGGCCGAGTTCGATACGGAGGTGACGTTTCCGGCGGGTGGCTATCTGGGGGATTACGTGGTCGATTGGGCGCGGGAGATCGCGGCCGAGGAAGGCCGTCGCTACCTGGACCTGTCGGAAGAGGAGGCGGTGGCGGCGTTTACGGGAGCGGGCATGGAGCGGGCGCTGATTGTGATCCGTGAGCATCTGGGCGAAATCGGGATTGAATTCGAGAGCTGGTTCCACGAATCCGAGTTGCACGCCGCCGGGGCGATCGAGCGGGTTATCGAGCGTCTGAGAGGCGGCGGGTTCGTCTCGGAGCGGGAGGGCGCGGTGTGGTTCACCCACGGCGATGGCAGCGCCGACCAGGAGAACGTGCTGGTGAAGCGCACGGGCGAGCCGACCTACCTGACATCGGACATCGCGTATCACCGCAATAAGTTTGAGACCCGAAAAATGGATTGGGTCATTGACATCCTGGGCGCCGATCACCACGGTCACGCGCCGCGGATGCTGGCGGCGATGGACGCGCTGGGGATCGCACGAGAACGCCTGACCTACGTGATCTGCCAGATGGTGCATGTGGTGGTTGAAGGGGTGCCAGTGAAGCAGAGTAAGCGGGCGGGTGATTTTGAGTTGCTGTCCCAGCTGGTGGCGGATGTGGGGGCCGACGCCACCCGCTATCACATGCTCGCCCGGTCGGCGGACAGCCAGATGGATTTCGATGTGGACCTGGCGCGCTCTCAGACGGAGGAGAATCCGGTTCACAAGATCCGTTACGCGCATGCGCGGATCGCCAGCATCCTGCGAAACGCCGCCGAGCAGAAGATCGATTTCGCCGGGGCCGATCTGAGGCGACTGACCGAGCGGGAAGAGCTGGACCTGATCCGTACGATGCTGGATTTCCCGGAGATGCTGGCGAATGCCGCGGAGAGCCTGGAGCCGCATCACCTGCCGCATTTCGCGCTGGGGCTGGCGGGGCAGTTCAATTCCTATTACCACGTGCACCGGGTGATATCGGAGGACAAAGACAAGACGAGGGCCAGGTTGCAACTGGTATCGGCTGTGAAGCAGGTGTTCGGCAACGTGCTGGGGCTCATGGGTATATCGGCTCCGGAGCGGATGATTCGGGAGGAACAGCCGGCGGTCTGAGCAGGCCCGGGGACGGGCATGTTGCCGGCGGAGATTGACGGCGCTGCTGCTCTACGGCATGCGGATCGCCGGCGAGGCCCTGCAGCAGGTGGCGGGCACGCGTCTCCGCCGGGTGCTGGGCACCATGACCGGCAACCGCTTCAAGGGCGCGGCCCTGGGAGCGGGGGTGACGGTGTTGCTGGGGGCGGACCTGGGCACGACGGTCACGGTACAACTGATTTAGTTCCACATCGTCGACTGGGCGCCGTTGATGATCGCGATCGGGGTGGCATCCTGTCGGTGCGATCGGGCTCGGTCAGGCACGTCGGGCGGTCGATCTTTGGATTCGGGCTGGTGTTCCAGGGGATCGGGTTGCTGGTGGCCGGTTCGGCTTCGTGGGCGGAAAGCGATCTGTTCCAGGAATTCATCACCTCGATCGCGGACGCGCCGATCATCCTGCTGCTGGACGGGATAGCCTTCACGGCGGTGATCCAGAGCAGCGCGGCGACGATTGGGATAGTGATCGCGCTGGCGGCGAGCGCCGGCGCGAACGTGGATGCCCGCCGGGTGGTGGGGGCGCACATCCTTTTCAAAATCATCGCCGTGGCCATCTTCGTGCCGCTTACAGGGCCGTTCGCCGATCTGCTGGGTTTGGATGGGCGGCTCGATGCCCCGGCAGATGGCGAACGCGCACACGCTGTTCAACGTTGTGCTCATGCTGGCGCTGTTGCCGTTCGTGGCGCAGGTCGCCTGGCTGTTGCAGAAACTGTTGCCCGCGCCGGCGGCCGGGACGGAGAGCGACGGCGCGCGTTATCTGGATCCGGTGACGCTCTCGCCGCCGCTGCTGGCGTTGGGTCAGGCCACGCGTGAGGTGTTGCGGCTGGCGGATATCGTGCAGTCGATGTTGCGGGACTCGCGGATCGCGCTGGAGACGGACAACGAGCAGCTGGCCCGGGAGGTCAAGCGCCGCGATGACGAAGCGGATCGACTGGAGCGGGAAATCCGGTCGTTCCTCACCCAGATGTCGGAATCACGGCTGACTGACGAACTCACTCAGCGGCAGCTCGGCCTGCTCTACGCGGTGAATGATCTGGAGAGCATCGGCGACATCCTGGACAAGAACCTGATGGAATTGACGCTGAAAAAAATTCGCGGCCGACACACGTTCTCGGATGGGGGCTGGCGGGAGATCGAGGAGTTTCACCGGCTGATCGAACATCTGCTCGAACGTGCGGTCTCGGCGCTGGCCGCGGGTGACGCGGAGCTGGCGGCCGAGGTGACAGAAGAGCACGACCAGATCGCCGACCGAGAACACGAGTTGCAGCTGGCGCACATTGGCAGACTGAACGAGGGCACGATGGAGACGATCGATACCAGCGACATTCACATGGACGTGGTGAGTAATCTCAGCCGGATCAGTTCGCACGCTCGAATGCTGGCCCAGGTGGTGAGGGGTGATTCACAGTAGGCGGTCGGGGCGGGCGTCAGGGATCCAGGCGTTCCAGGTTGAGGACCGGCACGTGCAGGCGGCCGCGGTCGCCGGAGCGCACGTCAAGATGGGGCGTGAGCAGGCCGGCGCCGGTGTGACGGGAAAGCGACTCATCCGGTAGCAGCGATACCTCGGAACCGAGGAATCGACCCGCTCCGACGCGCAGACGGACTTCGTCGTCATCATCGGCGGCGGCTTCATCCGGCTGGACCAACAAGATCTCGGCTCGTCCCGGCAGGGAGCTCCCGACGAGGCTGGCGGGACGGCCTTCGTGGGCTCGCAGGCGTCGCTGCAGTGCGGCGGGCATGGAGGCGTTGCCGATTCCTTCGGTGAGCAACAACGGGAACTCGCCCAGAATCTCGGCCAGGGCGGCGTGGGTGGGTGGGGAACCGGTGCGGGATTCGATTTCGGACGCCATGACCGAGGGAGCGATCACGCCGGCGAGGCGATCGCGTGGAAAGGCGGCGAGCCAATCGAAGCGGAGGGATTCGGTGAAGACGATCAGCGAGGCCTCTCCATCGCCGGTGACCGGGAGGCTGGTCTGCGGGCCTTTCCCGGCGACCAGGATGTTGCCGAAGCCCAATCCGCCGTGTCCAAGCGCTCCGGCGATGGCGGCGGCGTCACCTTCGATGACGATGTGCTTGTCCTTCTCGATCTCCACGACGGACCCATGCAGCTGGCAGTAGAGGGGGGCCGGGTCGGTGGTCTCGGCGAAGAAGGCGAGCCCGGAAATATTGGATACGTAGGTGATGGCGCCGGGCCAGGCGGCGGACCAATCGCGCCCGCGCAGGAGGGCGCCGCGGCCGCGGGCGAGCAATTCACCGGTGGGCACGCCTTCCCGCTCCCCGGACAGGAGGGCCTCGCCGATGCGAGCGGAGGGCAATCGGGAAAGACCGGCGAGATCGCGCACGCTCGTGCGGCCGCCCGGGGTGCAGCGGGCCCAGGGGGTGCCGAGTTCGACGGCATCACCTAGCTTGACGAGAATCCCTCCCGGGAACGGGAGGGTGTGCCGGCGGCGGAGCTTGCCGATGGCGACGGTGGCGCGGGGCGCGGTCGGGTCAGATTTCATCGGCAGGCTCGAGTTCAGGCGAGGGGACGGACTGTGAATCGGTGCTCTGGGACCACTGCAGAACGGCGGCCCGGCGGTGGGTGACGTCTTCCGGCCAGGCAATCGGGCGGCCACGGGCGTCGATGATGAGACCGCCGCTACCCGGGGCGATGCGGGTTCGCAGGGTCGTGGCCCGGCCGTGCCCGCCGCCGATGTCGAGTTTGCCGGAGGGCCATCCGCGGACGGTGCCCAGGCTGGCGGCGTCCCACATGATGCGGTCCATGGAGCCGAAATTGACCTGTCGATGTATGGGTTCGGACTCGTCGGCGCGGAGTTCGACTGCCAGGGCGGGGCGGCCGGGGCGATCGAGGCCGACTCCGGCGATCACGGTGCTGAGGTGGACGAGGCCGCCGCCGGGTTGGAGCTCGATTCCGGCGGCCAGCAACGCGCCCTCGGCGGGGAGGGTGCCGGAACGGTCGAGCGCGATCTGGCAGTAACCGCCGGGAAGGCAGGCGTTGATGGCGATGAGGGCGGCCTGGACGGCGCGGGGGGCGCCGGTGAGATTGCGCCCGGTGCAGGCGATGAGGTCCAGCGGCGGCAGCTCCTCGCCCAGATATTGAACGGCCTGCCGCAGCGCCATGTGCGAGGCGGCCTGCTCGAGGGCGGTCTCGATGTGAGATTCCGGGACGGTCCAGGGTCGGGCGGCGCGATTGACGAAATACGCCCCGGCTTCGGCCTCGGTGATGTCGAATGGCACCCAGTGGAGAAGTTTCTCCAGGTCGAGTTCGAGGCCGATGTGCTCGACGGTGGCACCGGCCCGGTGGTAGCCGAACACGCCGGTGCGGATGGCGCCCTGGTGACTCAGGACGATCATGGCTCCGGGGGCTTCCACGTGGATGACGGCCAGGGTGAGGTCGCCTTCGGCGGCGAGGGAGCGGGCGACACGGCCTAGGGCGGCGTTAAGCGGGACGACTCGCGAAGTGGAGAGGGATTTGGGACGGAGTCCGTTGAAGGCCAGTTCTTCGACCAATGCCCCGTGGAGATCGGCGAGCGCGCCACCGGCGGCCTGGACGTTGAACCCTTCACCGGGGCCACGGATGTCCACGACGCGGGTGATGAAGGCGTCGTTGAGGGCGTTGACCATGGATTGGTCTGGATTTTCGCCGTAGAGGATGGCGACGGCGGGTGAGTAACCGGGGGCGCGACCGCCCACCGCGAACCGGAGGATTTCGGAAAAGGCGGCTAGGCTTTCCCAACTGGTGTCGTCGCCCAGCGCCAGCATTACGAGGCGGGGGCGCATCTCCAGAATCTGCCTGGCCAGGGCTTCGGGATCGTGGCGGTCGAGCAGGCGCCGGGAACCGATTTCGACGCGGCCGGCGATGGCGAATCCGTTCGCGCGGAGGAGAGCGTCAAGCTGGACCAGTTCCGGCTCGGGGAAGTCGGTGAACACGAGCGCCGGAAGGGCGGCGCCGATTCGCGATCCGGTGATCGCCGCCGTGGTGGGCAGGCCGGGGTTGGCGTAGGCGCCCAGAGCACCGTCCAGATCGGAGAGGGCGGCGGCGATTCCGATTTCGGGATCGAAGTGGGGGGAGCCGCCGGTGGGGGTGGACTCGCCGACGCGCAGCAGGCGCAGGGAGGAGTTGATATCGTCGAAGGCGGCGGCCCGGATGGTGGGGCCGATATCGGCCGCCAGAACGAGCCGGGAGGTCCGGGGTGTGGGGGTGTCGGTGGGGTCGGCTGCCATGCTTGCTGGAAGTGAGGTTAGCAGGGCGGAAGGTGTAAACCAACGCGGTGGAGATGGGACGGGGAAATTGGGCTCTGGCGGGCGCGAGGGGCAGTTGCTAGGATGCGCAGAAGCTGATGACCGACCGACCTGCAATCTCCCCGGCGACAGAATCCCCGCCTCCGCCCCCGGGCCGGCCCCGGGTGGCGCTGCTGCGGACGGCCCCGGAGACCGTGCTGGACGACTACGGCAAGTTGATGCGGTCCGCCGGGTACGCCGAGAGGCTGAATCGCGACGCGCCGACGGCGCTGAAGGTCAATGTGTCCTGGCAGCATTGGTACCCGGCGTGCTCGACAGCCCCGTGGCAACTGGATGGCGTGATCCGTACGCTGCTGGAGGACGGGTTCGAGCGAGATTCGCTGTACGCCGCCCACAATCGCACGGTGGTGGTGTCGGCGCGACGCGGCGAGGTGGCCAACAAGCATCTGCCGGTGCTGGAGCGTCACGGCATCGAGAACGTGCATCTGTACGAGGACTCGGAATGGGTGCAATTCGTGCCTAAGGCCGAGATGCTGGCGCTGGACGGAGTGTTTCCGGAAGGCATCCGCATCCCGAAACGCCTGATCGGATCGAACGTGATCCATCTGCCTACGGTAAAAACGCATGTCTTCACGACGATCACCGGAGCGATGAAGAACGCGTTCGGGGGGCTGCTGTTCGAGAAACGGCATTTTTGCCACGCGGTGATTCACGAGACGCTGGTGGACCTGCTGGCGATTCAGCAGGAGATTCACCCGGGGATATTCGCGGTGGTGGACGGCACGTTTTCGGGCTCGGGGCCGGGGCCGCGCTGCATGGAGGTCGCCGAGCGGAACGTGATCCTAGCCGGGAGCGACCAGGTGGCGGTGGATGCGGTGTCGGCGCGACTGATGGGGTTCGATCCGGTGGAAATACCGTTCCTGCGGCTGGCTCATGAGCGCGGGCTGGGGACGGCCGATCTGTCTGAGGTGGAAATCGTAGGTGAGGATATCGAACGGGTGGCGTGGGAGGCGCAGAAACGGCGGGAGACGTTCGCCAGCCGGGGGCAGAAGCTAATCTACTGGGGCCCGCTGAAGCGGTTGGAGCGATTGCTGTTACGGACCTGGATCGCGCCGTGGTCGTACATGGCTTCGCGGGCGTATCACGATCTCTACTGGTACAACGTGGTGGGCCGGCGGCGGGTGGGGAAGGCGCTGAAGACAGAGTGGGGACGGCTCTTCCAGCGGTACTAGGCACGGGCGCGGGTCGAGGTGGGGGCGGGATCACGTAAGATGACCGCCATGCAACTCGGGGCGATCATAGCTACGGCACGACCGGCGCACTGGGCGAAGAATTCGTTCGTGCTGGCGCCGCTGATGTTCGCCCACAGTCTGGACGATCCGGAGGCGATTTGGAAGGCGCTGGTGGCGGCGGTGCTGTTCTCGGCGGTGGCGTCTGGGGTCTACTTCATGAACGACGCCTGCGATGCTCGCCGCGACCGGGAGCACCCGGCGAAACGCAGCCGTCCGGTGGCGATGGGCACGATTGGCCGGGTGCCGGCCGGCGCTGGTGGGATCGCGGTGATGATCGCGGCTACGGCCCTGGCGTGGCTCCTGAGTCTTGAGTTGGCGGTCGTGCTGGCGTTTTACGCCGGGTTGAATATTGCCTATAGCTTTTATCTGAAACGCTTTGCCCTGGTGGACATCATG
>Ga0310123_10004492_pt1 | contig 10564 bp, 6 predicted proteins | sample CB6_AW_1057_MG_FD_203505 | JGI IMG/M metagenome (GOLD analysis project Ga0310123, IMG submission 203505) | Marine microbial communities from Western Arctic Ocean, Canada - CB6_AW_1057 | ecosystem: Environmental > Aquatic > Marine > Oceanic | place: Canada: Western Arctic Ocean | collected...
CAGCATTTGGCGGAGTTATGATCAAGGCCCTCGTGGCCATTGCCCTTATTGAATGGCGGCACGATATCATCCATAATCATTATTGGTGGAAAGAAAGGTGTGATTCCATGTCTGATCACAAGCCGAACGGTTTTACGCTCGTCGAACTGTTGGTCGTCATTGCCATCATCGGCATCCTGGTGGCCCTGTTGTTGCCGGCGGTACAGGCAGCTCGCGAGGCGGCCCGCCGTACGCAGTGCATGAACAATCTGAAGCAGCTCGGACTGGCCATGCACAATCGAGAGAGTGCGTTCGGAGCCTTCCCGCCCGGTGTCAAGGCGGAACGGGGGGCGCAGTGCGGCTTCAATATGGGCGATCGCAGTTCGGCTGGTAACCTCTGCATCGGCAACTTTCCCAATCTGCCGTACATGCTTTTCCTCTTCCCTTATCTAGAGGAAACAGCCGCTTATGACGCGTTCTCCCCGTTGATGTACGAGAAACACTGGAGCGACCCGGCGTGGATAGCCACGGGAGTCACGTCGCGCAAGCTGGAAGTATTGACCTGTCCCAGCGATGGGCTTGGCCCGAATCCAGGCAAGAGCGCCCGTGAGCCCAACCACTCGTTTTGGACCAAATCCAACTATTACGGCATCTTCAGTGGAAAGAACTGGGGAGATCTGGGGCTCGAGCTGGAGGACAAGCTTCCCAGTGAAAGGCTCGCTATCTTCAGCGTGGCCCGAGAAACCAGGCTCAAGGACATTACTGATGGCAGTAGCAAGACCATCATGATGGCGGAGTACCTGACTGGCCTGCAACTTCCACACAATGACCTCCGTGGTCATCTCTGGGGCGTTTCGCCACTACTTTTTCAGCGATTGACTCCCAACAGTTCCGGGCCCGACGTCTACTATGAAATCGAGTGGTGTGGTACGCCCGCGCATAATAGTCCCCAGGACAACCTCCCCTGTAGATTAGGGCCCAACAACCCTCCTCGAGCCAACAGCCCCGGGGCCCGGAGCCGCCATGTCGGAGGCGTGTACACAGTATTTGCGGACGGCAGCGTGCACTTTGTTACCGACGACGTCGCTTTGACCACCTGGCAACGTTTGGGCTGGATGGCCGACGGCCAAATTCTGGGCGAGTTCTGATAGTATTTCGTCCATTGTTATTCGCCACTTGTCATTTGTAAGTGGCTAGCGCCTGGCACAGGTGGCACGCTCTAGGCCAACGCCACTATTTTAACGTCAATGATGGCGAAAACCGAACTCGATGTGGCCGAAATCTCTTCCGGCCTAGCGGAACGCCCTCTCAGCCCACACGCGCCGCGATCTCCTCGCCGCGCGCATAGCGGGCCAGATTCTCCCGAGCAAACACGGCCCGCTTGCGCGATGTGCCGTCGGTTCCCACGGCCGTGTGAGGTTGCACACACATATTGGGCAGCTGGTAGACAGGCAGGGTGACGTCGGGTGGCTCCTCGGCAAACGCATCGAAACCTGCGCCCCCAATACGCTTTTCCTGAATAGCCTGATAGAGCGCGGCTTCGTCGACCAGCTCGCCGCGGGCAACATTGATCACGTAGGCGGTCGGCTTCATCAGGCCGATGCGCCGGGCGTTAATAATGTGCCGCGTCGCGTCGGTCAAATGCAAATGGACCGACACAAAATCACACTCGGCAATCAGCCGATCCAGGTCTTCAGGACTACCGAGGAAATCGGGCTGGATCTCGTCCAAGATCTCATGCTCAATCGGCCGGATGTCGATGGCCTGAATCCGCATCCCAAACGGTTTGGCGCGGCGGGCCAACTGCTGACCACTTGCCCCAAATCCCACTATCAGGAGCGTTTGTCCTTCTACCTCCATCCCCATCGGGATGCCCATTTTGCCCGCATCAAAATTTCTGCGACCTTCGCCATAACGGTGGGCCAGCATGAGGATAAACATCATGGCTCCTTCAGCCAGTGAACTGCTGCTGAGGTCGCCAGGACAATGGGCCAGCAGCATTCCAGCGCCGGTAATCCTGTCCACTTCGACATGATCGAGGCCGTTGGTTTGGGCTTGGATAAACTTGACGCCCGCGCACGCTGCCAAGTCGACCCACTCGGCCCTGATGTTGCCGCCCAGATCGACAATGACCTCGATGTTCTGAAACTGAGGCTCCGCCGCCTGGCTGCGATCGAACACCCGCACATCGTGATCGGCGCCGATGGCAGACAGGATGTTGTCTCCCCACGCATCGTTGATATCATCCAGAGGGTGAGGCAGGTATAACACTTTCAGTCGCCGCATCATGGTTCTCCCACGGATTCGATATGTTGCCTGAGTCGCGCCACCGATGTGTCGATCGCGCGTGCAAGGTGCCACCAGTCGACACCCACCTGCACCCACTGGACCCCATGGTTCACCCACTGAATGAATGCCTCCACGTCGTCTGCCAAGCCAATGCCGGGGTAGACGCCAGCCTTGCGCGCTGTCTCCACTACCGTCCGAATCGCGCTCTGCACGTCGGGGTGCTGGGGATTGCCCATGTGGCCCATGGAGCCTGCCAAGTCGTTGCTCCCGATCAAGAGGGCCGTGAGACCGGGCACCTGCACGATCTCGTCCATCGCTTCGACGGCGTCGATGTGTTCGATTTGCACAACGCAGATGATCTCGTCGTTGGCTCGTCGGCAGTAGTCCGCGTCGCCCGTGCGGCCATACTGAATCGGGCGGCGGGGGCCAAATCCCCGGATTCCCTCCGGGGGATAACGGCATGCCGAGACGGCCAAACGCACGTCTTCCACCGTCCGTACCAGGGGTGCGACAATCCCGTCGGCTCCGATGTCCAAAACCGGCTTGATCAGCACGGGGTCATTCCAGGGAACTCGGACCAATGCGGCCGTGTCACTCCCCTTGGTCGCCATGATGTGCGCTTGAACGGTTTCCAGGGACAGGGCGTTGTGTTCCATGTCGATCCAAACGAAATCCAGGACATGGGAGAACAACTCGGTTACCGTGGGGTCCGTAAAACTCACGCCACTCCCCAGGGGAACCTTCCCTTTCTGCAGCTTCTCTCGAAATTTGGCCGCGTTTTGCATTACCATTCCCTTCCTGTTTCTGATGGTTAGCCAAGGGAGCAACCCTTGAAATCCCTGTACTCCTCCCCACACCACCGCTCGATTACCCGACGCCGATCGAGCGCAGATACTCCCGGTTACGCTTCGCGATGGGGAGCGGTTTGTCGAAAGGCACGGGATACATGTCCTGCTCAACAATGGCCCAGCCATCGAAGTCAATTTCTTCCAACAGGTCCCGAAATGCCATATAGTCGACCAGACCGTCGGCGAGGTCGCAAAACATCCCCATCTCGACCGCATGAATAAAAGCAATCTCGTTGGCTACGACTTGCTCTCGAAGTTTTGGATCGACGCTCTTTAGGTGGAGATAATGGATGCGGTCTTGATGGCGCCGGACAAAATCGACCGGATCGACGCCTCGGTAAGCCAAGTGGCCGATGTCCTGGCCTAGGCACACGAGTGCCGGATCCGTGTCCTCCAGCAACTTCTCAATCTGGTCTTCGAAGGCGACGTGCGAATCCGGGCTGGAGTGATACGCGAGTCGAAGACCAAATTTGTCCCGCGCAATCTCAGCCACGCGATGCGTCGTCTCGATAAGCCGCTTCCAGGCATCGTCGTCCAGGCGTTCTGGCTTGATCCGCTCGCCCGTGAACCAATCGGTGTGCAGATCATCGATCAGCAGCAAGAACTCCGCGCCCAGCCCCGCGAGCAGCTCGCCCGCACCCATCAAGTCCGACTCGAGTCCTGGCCATGCTTCCGGATCCTCCAGATGCGCCATGAGAACGGTGCCCGATACCTTGAGCCCCCGCCTGCCCAACTCGTCCTTCAGAACTTGCAGGTCGGTCGGAAGGTAGCCGTAAGGCCCAAGCTCGATCCACTCATAGCCCGCCTCGGCGACTTCGTCCAAAAACCGTTCCCAAGGCGTTTGGCGGGGATCATCCGCAAACCAGACTCCCCAGGAGTCTGGCGCGCTGCCTACTTTGACGTTCATGGCTTGGTTCCTTGTTCTTCGAAAGATCCTGCAGGCCCACTTTTTGAGCTGATAGGCACTTTGAAACGCGGGCTTCCCTGTCCTAACACGACAGCGTTAGAAATAACACTCGAAAACACCGGCGTCAAGCAGTTGGGGGCAGGGTCTGGATCGATCGGGTCAGGATCGATCGGCTCTGGATCAAAGTTGTGACCGCAGAGACCGAGATCGAAAATACGCTCAAAGACCACGAAGCGATACGGTAACCGGCAAACAAGGACTTGCTAAAAAACAACATGTTCCTTTGTTCCCTCTCCCACGTACCGGCCAGCACCACCCATTCTCCTAGACCGTCGCTCATCATAGATTTACAATCATTCATGACGTTACCCTTTTGGGGTTCCACTGCCGCGTCACCACGGTCGAGCGGCTCCTTCAGGATGACGTTCCGTCATGCGACTGAAGAGTTACGTATTCTCAAAGTACGAAGTTAATTTTGATGGCCTCGCGGCGCAGAAAAAAACGAAGCCAGCAAACATCCGCAGGACCGCGCACCAATCGGCCACGGCCAAGATCCTCCCGACGACTCATTGTCGGTGGGTTGGCTGTCATCGTTGCCGGAGCACTCGCAGTTTGGTATTCCACTGCGGGGAGCAGTACGAAGATCGCTCATCAGCGTGCCCACACAGGGCAATCATCCACCAAGATCTCACCGACCGCGATTCGAACCGACAGCATCGTCCCCATCACCGCGGACCATGGCTGGGACAAGATCGACGATCCCCACAAAGACGGCTGGGACACGGAAGTTTTTAGTCAAAAAGCGAATAAGCAGCTGAAAGAGATCGCAAAACTGGTTGCGAACATCGCCAAAGGCAAGGAGATCGAAGCGACAAGCGTCGCTTCCCTGGCAACAGAGACCTTCGAGTGTCAGCAACTCATTCCCGCACAGCGGCAGGTTGTGTTCGAGGACGATCAGTTACAGATCGAACAGGCCACGGGTGATCAAGGTGACACCGTGCCCGTCCATCGAGGGCCCGGACAGCTGCTCGCAGCTCTGCGCCAGCTGGCGGCACCCTGGCTCGGCGCCAACGACATCCGTTTGAAGTTCAAGCTGTTCCGTGTGGTCGAGTCGGATGGCGTGTGGACCACGCGTCAATACCTCGAGATCTTCGGAACCGGTGCGACCGGGACGGTGGAACAGAACTCACTTTGGGTCATCCGCTGGCGGGCTCAAGATCACGGTCCGCCACAGGTCGACTCGATTCGAGTCGAGCGATTCGAACAGGTCAATTCCTCGCGTCGCGAGACCTGGTTTGCCGACCATACGGCGTCGGCCATCGGTCACAACGAAAGTTACTCTCAACAGGTATTGCACGGTTTGAACCATTGGCTGGGCAAGATTCAGGATACGCATCCGACCACGCAGTTTGGCACGAACGGCATTGCCCTGGGGGATGTGAATGGGGACGACCTGGACGATTTGTATGTATGCCAGGAAGGGGGCTTACCGAACTTGCTGTTCGTGCAGCGGGCCAACGGCACGATGGACGACATTTCGCGTCAGGCGGGTGTCGACTGGCTGCATGGAGCCCGCTGCGCCTTGCTAGTGGACCTGGACAATGACAGCGATCAGGATTTGGGCGTGGCGTTCTTGGGCCATCTGGTACTGGCCGAGAACGACGGCCACGGCCACTTCGAAGTGCGCCGCACCCTGTCTACCAGCCAGGACAATATTTCGTTGACGGCAGCCGATTACGACTTGGACGGCGACTTGGATTTGTACGTGGCCAGCAGCGTCCCCGATGATAACGTGGACGATCCGCGGGGTGGTGGGATCTCGGTGCCCGATGCCAACTTCGTCTTTCACGATGCCAACGATAGTTCTGCAAACGTGTTGTTTCGCAATGACGGCGCCTGGGAGTTCCAGGATGTTACCGACGAAGTCGGACTGAATGAGAACAATGTACGCCGCACACTGGCCGCCAGTTGGGAGGACTTTGACAACGATGGCGATCAGGATTTGTACGTGGCCAACGACTTTGGCCGCAATAGCCTCTATCGCAATGATCGTGACAAGGGGTTCGTCGATGTTGCCGACGATCTGGCCGTCGAGGACCGAGCACCCGGAATGGCGGTGACCTGGGGAGATTACAACCGGGATGGGCGGATGGACCTTTACGTGAGCAACATGTTCTCGGCCGCAGGAAACCGAATCATGTTTCAAACTGGATTCAAGCCGGAAATATCCGACCGGGAGCGTGCCATTTATAAACGGTTCGCCAAGGGAAACACGCTCTTCCGCAATACAGTGTCAAGTCCATTCGACGAGGTGAGCGCGGCGGCCGGGGTCGAGATGGGGCGGTGGGCCTGGAGCTCGAACTTTGCCGACATTGACAACGACGGTTGGGAGGATCTGATCGTGGCCAACGGTTACGTGACAACCGCCGACTCCGGCGATTTGTGAAGTTTTTTTTGGCGACAGGTCGTGTCGCAGGGTGCCTCGGAGGGACAAAGCGAGAACTCGGTGCCGAAGGAACCGAGCCGCAACCTTATTCGGATGATGCGTCAGGGCCGGTCTTTCAGTGGCCACGAAAGGAACTGTGTCTTTTTAAACTTGCGGCGAGGCGACTTCGCCACACTGTCGGCCACCAGCGGCTTGGATTTCCCGGACGACGGCCGCGCCGTTTCCCTGGTGGATTGGGACCATGACGGCGACCTCGATCTCTGGATCGCAAACCGAAACGCGCCCAGGCTGCGATTGATGCTCAACAGCACGCCGACGGAACACCGGTCCATCGGCTTGCTGCTGGTTGGCAACGGGACAACCACCAACCGCGACGCCATTGGTGCCCGGGTGGAGGTAATAACACGGCGAGCGGTGGGCGTAAGCCCGCCGATAGTCACCGCCACAAGCCACAAGCCACAAGCCACAGACCACAGACCACAGACCACGGACCACAGACCTCTTCTGCGCACCCTGCGAGCCGGCGAAGGTTTTCTGGCGCAGTCAAGCAAATGGCTCCACTTCGGACTGGGAGATACGGAACACGTTGAAAAAATTGTTGTGCGTTGGCCGGGGGGTGAGGCGGAAGAATTCTCCGGCGCCGATGTTGGCGGACATTACCGATTGATTCAAGGAACAGGAGAGGCACAACCGTGGGACAGCGGGCGGCGGCAGATCACGTTGGCCGCCGCGCCTCAACAGCCCTTACCGGACACCGAAGGAGCTCGTTTGCCGTTGATGGTCCGACTGCCACTACCGTCGCTGGATTATGAAACGTTTAGCGGCTCGATGAGCCACTTGTCCCGGGAGGCGGGCAAACCGCTATGGCTGGTGTTGTGGGCCAGTTGGTGCCAGCCTTGTTTGAAGGAGCTTGCCGAGATCGTTGAAAGTGAAGACGACCTTCGGGCTGCTGGAATTGACGTCGTGGCGCTGGCGGTCGACGGTGTGGGAGCGGACAAGTCCGACCCACGTTCCGCCGCCGAGCTGCTGACTTGGATGAAGTTCCCGTTTCGCGGAGGACGCGCGACGGCCAGGTTGCTCTACCTGTTGCAGGACATGCACGACTATCAAGTTCCGACGCAACGTTCGCTGCCGGTACCGAGTAGTTTTTTGATTGACTCCCGTGGCGACCTGGTCGCATTGTACAAAGGTCCCACGTCGGCCGGCGACGTGATGGAGGATCTCCGGAATTCAGCTGGTAGTTGGGAGCAGCGTTTTATGCGGGCAGCGCCAATTGCTGGACGAGTGCTCGACGACGACGGCTTTAAAGCGTTGGCCGAGTTGAGCGACGCGAGGATCCGCCTTCAATTTGCACGTACGCTGCTCGATTCGGACTTTATTGAGGATGCCAGGCGACTCTATGAGGCAGTACTGCAGTATGCGCCCAATTCCTATGAGGCGCACAATAATCTCGGTCTTGTCTATTACAAAAAGGGTAGTTTGGACGAGGCGAATCAGCGATTCCGCCGGGCGCTGGAGATCAAACCGGATCTGGCCGAGGGATATTACAACTTGGGCGTCAGTGCAGGACGTCAGGGGGAACTCGGCAAGGCAATTGAGCACCTGCGCAAGGCGGTCGAATATCGCCACGACTACGCCGAAGCCCACTACAATCTCGCCGTGGCGCACGTCAAACAGCGAGATCTAAAGAGCGCGATCGAACCCCTGAAACGAGCCGTGACCTTTCAGCCGGATCATGCCGAGGCCCACTACGCGCTCGGCAAAATTTACGTCCAGCAGCGAAAGTCGAAATTGGCCGAAACGCATCTTCGCAGCGCCATTTCGGCTCGCGGCGACTACGTCGAGGCGTACACCCAGTTGGGTGCTTTATTGGCGCAGCACGGCAGGCTGCAGGAAGCTCGGGAGCAATTTCAGCGTGCGCTTCGGTTGCGGCCCGGTGACCGAGCGTTGCAACAATATCTGGCCCGTGTGCAGACACAGATGAATCAGGGGCGCAGCTTACCGGATCAGTAAACATAATACTTACGCGAGCCTCACGACTCCTGATCTGGACTTGTTGATTCAATCCGGCCCCGTTCACCTAACTAAATGGCGCTTCCTCACGCAAGGATGCCGTCGATCACGTGGCCGTGCACGTTGGTCAGTCGGCGGAGGATGCCGTTGTGGTAGTAGCTCAGCCGCTCGTGGTCGATGCCCAGCAGGTGCAGCACCGTCGCATGAAAATCGTACCAGGGAACGATATTCTCAACCGCCTTCATTCCGAAATCGTCGGTTGCCCCATAGACCATCCCACGGCGGAGCCCCGCGCCGGCGAGCCACACGGAGAACGCGTATTGGTTGTGATCACGTCCGATGCCCAACACGTTGCTCCCCGACTGCGTGAACGGCGTTCGTCCGAACTCGGTCGTAAACAGCACCAGCGTGTCGTCCAGCATTCCGCGCTGGCGGAGGTCTCGGAGAAGTGCCGCCACCGGCCGGTCGATTCTCTTTGACTCGCGAGCATGGTCTTTCGCATTGTCAACGTGTCCATCCCAGTTGGTGTGATTGATAGTAACCGAAGCCCCGGAGTAAAGTTGTATGAAGCGCACGCCCCGTTCCAAAAGCCGTCGAGCGAGCAGGCAGCCGCGCCCGAAATCGGCCGTTTCTGTTTCATCCAGCCCGTACATCGAGTGTGTTAATGCCGTCTCACGATTCAAATCGGCGACGACGGGAACGGCCAATTGCATCTTCGCCGCCAACTCGTAACTGCGAACACGCGCCGCCAGCGGATCACTGCCGCCCCGGGCCCGCAGATGCCGCCGGTTCAAGACTGCCAGGTAGTCGCGAGATGCCTGTTCCGTTTCCGCGGCGATCGTACGACTGGGCATCAGGTTATCGATCGGTGAACCAGTTGTGCGAAACGTAACACCCTGGTGCTCGGTCGGCAAAAATCCATTCGTCCAATGAATGGCTCCGCCGGAGGGCATGCCGCGGATGTCCGGGATGACAACGTAAGTTGGCAGGTCATCCGATTCACTGCCGAGGCCGTACGATATCCACGAGCCCATGGTGGGGAATCCGTTGAGCGGAAACCCCGTATTCTGTTGAAACGCCGCAGGTGTGTGGCTTGGCGTATCGCTCACCATCGACCGAATCACCGTCAGCTCGTCGGCGACGGTCCCCAGGTGGGGAAACAGGTCGGAGATCCACAAGCCACTGTCACCGTACTGCCGGAATCGAAAGTCGCTCTTTCTCAACAGGCCAATGTTGCCAGAAGAAACCTGGACCCCTTCGGTATTAGAGGGTGGTTTGCCGTGATGTTTGTCGAGCTGAGGTTTCGAATCGAACGATTCGACCTGGCTTAAGCCGCCACTCAAGATGATGTTGATGACCCGCTTGGCCCGAACCGCATGATGCGGCGGCGAACCTCTTGTGCCACCCGCGGCCGGCGCCCCTTGAACGACGCCGTCTTCAGCCAGCAAGGTCGCGAGCGCCGCGCTGCCCAGACCCATCTGGACCCAGGAAAAGAGGTCGCGCCGATTGAGAGTGGGTTGCGGATCAGGGAAATCGGTATTCATGGTATGGGCCATGGCAACTCAGTCAACATGGACAAACTCATTACTATTAAACAGCACCCGGCACATGGCGGGCAAGCCATGCTGGCCGATGAACTCTTCGGCGAGCGCTGATTCATCACGTGTGGGTCCGCGGCCATAAGCGAGCTGGTACACACGGGCAATCTGCCGCGAAAGATTTCCACCAGCGTCTCGCTCAACCCGCTCGGAAAAATGATCGGCCATCCGCAATACGAAGGAACTGTTCATCAGCGATAGTGCTTGAAGCGGAGTTGTCGTGACCGCCCGTCGCGGCGTGATCGTCGATGGATCGGGACAATCGAAGGCGGTCAATAGCGGGTTCCATCCGGCGCGGGCCCACGTACGATAAATGCTCCGCCGATTAAAAGTATGGCCGACAAAATCGCTGGGCGTAAACCAATGCATGGGCGTGTCCGACACGTGGAAGTCATGATAACCCGGGCCGCCAATTTTTGAGTTGAGCTGGTCGCAGACCAGCAGCACAGCGTCGCGAACCGCTTCGGCCTCCAGACGCAACCGG
>Ga0310123_10004498_pt1 | contig 10559 bp, 7 predicted proteins | sample CB6_AW_1057_MG_FD_203505 | JGI IMG/M metagenome (GOLD analysis project Ga0310123, IMG submission 203505) | Marine microbial communities from Western Arctic Ocean, Canada - CB6_AW_1057 | ecosystem: Environmental > Aquatic > Marine > Oceanic | place: Canada: Western Arctic Ocean | collected...
GCCAAACTCCAGGAGAACGCGCTGGAGCCGAACGCGCTCGCGGATAGGTACACCCTGCTGCGTCGTGTTTACCTCGACCTGATCGGTCTACCACCGGAGCCCGGGGAGATCGTCGCCCTGATCCATAATGACTCGCCTGACGCCTATGAGAAAGTCGTCGACCGCCTGCTCGCCTCTCCCCACTTCGGGGAGCGCTGGGGACGGCATTGGCTGGACCTGGCCCAATACGCGGATTCGGTGGGCATCGAGCAGATCTTGCCGAATCGGGGAGCCTGGCGATATCGCGACTACGTGATTGGCTCGTTGAACGACGACAAGCCGCTGGACCGTTTCTTCACGGAACAGATCGCCGGCGACCTGTTGCCCTACAGGAGTGACGCTCAACGTGCCGAACAGATTGTGGCGACCCAGTTTCTTACGCAAGGTCCGATCAACCTGATCAACCAGTTCAAAGAGCAACTGCGGATGGACATTGTCGACAACCAAATCGACAAAGTGGGGCGTGTACTGTTGGGCCTGACACTGGGATGCGCCCGCTGCCACGATCACAAGTTTGATCCGATCACGCAAACGGATTACTACGCTTTGGCGGGAATCTTACACAACGTGCAGGTGCTCAACGGATTTCGTGGAGTTTCCGGTGTCCTCAGTGATTGTCTATTGCAGCCGATTCCGGAAACGGCTGACCAGCGGGTCGAGCGGGAACGACTCCTGGTGATTCACCAACAGCGCGTGTCTGACCTGGAAGCCAAACTCCAGTCCAAGGAAAATGAACTCGCACGGTTAGAGCACAAGAACAAAGCGTTCGCGGAAACGAAAGGGAACCAGAACCAAATTGGCGATACAGATCCGAGCGATAAAAATCAAAAAGATGAACGTCAGAAAAATATTGACAAGCTGAACGAGGAAGTGACAAAGCTGAAAAAAGACCGGACAACGCTTGTCAAGGCGAATGATCCCCGGCCACCGGTGGTTCTGGCCGCATCGGAGCCGACTCAACCGGTGAATGCCAGAATCAACATCCGCGGTATCGCAACCCAGTTAGGCGAGGAAGTTCCACGCGGCTTACCCCGCCTGCTCGCCCTGGATCCACTTCCACAAGTTCCTCCCACGGCAAGTGGGCGCCTGCAGTTAGCCCAGTGGCTCGTGCATCATGACAACCCGATCGTTCCCCGGGTATTTGTCAACCGCCTCTGGCACCACCTGATGGGCACCGGAATCGTACGGACGGTGGACAACTTTGGCCTGCTGGGCGAACGTCCGAGTCATCCCGAGTTGCTGGACTACCTTGCGGATCGTTTGGTCGAACGCGACTGGCGGATCAAACCATCCATCCGTGATATTGTCCTCAGCCGTACCTATCGGTTATCCAGCGACTACAACCCTAACGGTTGGTCGATTGACCCGGACAACCGGTCGCTGTGGAGACACCGTCCCCGGCGTCTTGACGGGATCGCCATCCGCGACTCGGTGCTGAAGATCAGCGGGGATTTGAGTACCGTGGTCGGCGGCCCTACGCTGCCACCTGCTGATTGGAATGACTCTCCGGTCACAAAGTATGTGCAGATCAAGAACGTCCAACTGGTGCGAGAGGACGTCGTGCGGCGACGCAGCGTTTATTTGCCCCTTGCACGCACGAGTGTAAAATTCAAAGAGCTGGAGCCATTACTGCCGTTTGACTTTCCGTCTCCGGATCAGATAACAGGTGCTCGCCAAACAAGTACGGTGCCGACACAGATGCTATTCCTGATGAACGCCCCCTTTTTTCAAGACCAGGCTACGATCCTTTGCGACCGCCTGCTGGCCTGGGAATCCGGGGCTGAAGTCAACCCGGTCAATCGAATCTACCTCACCGTGTTCGGGCGACCGGCCAGTTCAGAAGAAATTCAGCACGGGCTGGAATTTGTAAGAACCATTGCGGCGGAGACCTCCGAAGCAGAAGGGGATTCGCGCCGCTTGGCTTTTGTCCAGTTGTGCCACGCCATGTTGATTTCGACCGAGTTTCTTACATATGATTAATGCATGTCACCCGAAATGTGAAACCCGATGAATAACGCACACATGTTTCCTGGCGGCGAAGCGGAACCGGTGTCACGGTCCCGCCGTGAAATGCTCCGATCCTCGGCTTGCGGGTTCGGTATGCTGGCGCTCTCTGGACTGCTTCAGGAAAACGCGGTTGCCGCACGTTCAGCAACAGATCCCGTAGCGGCAAGGTCGGCTCACTTCCGCCCACGGGCTAAACGGGTGATCTTCATTTTCCTTGATGGCGGTCCTTCTCAGGTTGATCTTTTTCAGTATAAGCCCGAGCTGACCAGGCGACATGGAGAGCAGCCGCCCCAAAGCATCGCCCATGGTAACGAGTTCGCAGTCGAAGGATTTGATTCGACGAAGCTCTTCCGGCCGATCTCGAAACTGCGGCGTGTCGGCGAATCGGGAATCTGGATGAGCGAGCTGCTGCCCCATTTGTCTCAGCAAGTCGATCAGCTGACCCTTCTCAACGGCATGGTGGCGGACAATCCGGCCCATGTCCCCGCCCAGCAACAACTGTTCACCGGTTCGCCATTTTCGGTCCAGCCCTCCCTGGGTTCGTGGATTTCGTATGGACTGGGCTCGGAAAACCGCAACTTTCCATCGTTTGTCGCGATCGATCACCGTCCGAATCGGCGCCAGAGTGCGTATTTGCCGGCCATTCATCAAGGCACGGTACTGGAAGGTGAAAAAGAATTTACGATTCGCCACCTCAAGAACAAGCGGCTGAACAACCAACAACAAGCGCGGCAAATGCAACTGCTCAAGACGCTCAATCGTCGGCACCTGAACCGCGCTGTTGCCGACCCTGGCATCGAAGGGTTGATCGCGTCCTACGAGTTGGCTTTTCGCATGCAAACGGAAACGGGCAGCCTTGTGGACATCTCCGAGGAAACGGAGGAAACACAACGCCTGTACGGGATCGGCGAGCAGCCCACCGACGCAGTGGGGCGCAAGATGCTTGTCGCTCGCCGCCTTAGCGAAGCGGGTGTGCGGTTTATGCAGATCAGGACGGGCAGTTGGGATCATCACGTTGGCATCGCAAAATCACTACCCGTGGAGTGTGCCAGCCACGACAAACCAATCGCTGGACTGCTCAAAGACCTGAGCCGGCGCGGTCTACTGGACGATACGCTTGTCGTGTGCACCGGCGAGTTCGGCCGAACTCCCTTTGACCAGGATACTTCGCGCGGCAAAGATCCCCCGGAGAACTATGGGCGCGGACACAGTCCCCAGGGATTTTCAGCCTGGATGGCCGGAGGCGGAGTGAAAGGCGGTCTGGCCCACGGCGATACGGACGACCTTGGGTACCGCGCCGTCGAGGGCAAAGTGCACATCCACGATCTTCATGCGACGATGCTTCACCTGCTCGGCCTGGACCACGAGCAACTCACCTACCGCTATGCGGGTCGCGACTTTCGCCTCACCGACGTCTATGGTCGCATTGTGGATGAGATACTTTCATAAACGATGCTGTTGCCAGGCGCCGTCAGCGCAAGAGCCAGGAACCCGTGCATTTTGTTCCCCGAATGCACCGCGGACTTTCTTTATGAACTGTCCGGGACGAGGAGATGCTCCTCCACCAGGAGACGTTCGCGGTGCTCAACGTTGGCAATCGAATCTGCGGCAACCTGTTAGCCGATGTCACTGGCATAGGCAGTTTCGAAATCCTGCTGGGAATCGAACCAGAGTTCCGAAACGTCATCGAAGGGAGCACTGGTCTGGGCATCGACCAGATGCCCGGGCATTTGCCGCGCCAGCGGGGCGTGACGTTTCAGCCACCACTGCCGGAACTCGGCGGGGGACACTTCGGACCTGGTGGTCCGGCGGTTTTGCGATTTTCAGTTGGGGCCAAAAGTTGACTTTTGAATTGCGCTTGTGTTATCCTCAGAAACCGGTTTGCCAAGCGGTTAAAGGGAACATTGGCTGTCCTATCCTCCGATTCCCGGAGGGGCTCTATGTGAATGACCCATCGCATGAGCATGATTTCTGGAGCCCAACCATGAAGACCCGATTATTGTGTGCCGTCGCGTGGAGTTTCTGCGCAACCGTGTGCCTCGCAAAAGATACGAATAACGACAAAGGGTTCACTTGCCTGTTCAATGGCAAGGATCTTGGTGGTTGGGTGATCGAGGGTGAGACGGAAGGCTGGCAGGTAAAAGACGGACTGATTCGTTCCGAAGGCGAGCAGGGAGGCCATTGGCTGCGGAGCGAGAAACAATATGACAACTTTATTTTTCAGGTCGAGTGGCGCATCTCAGAAGGCGGCAATAGCGGTGTGTACATTCGTTCGACCGCCGAGAACGACCCGTGGGAGACCGGTTACGAGATCCAGATCTCGAACGCTCCACGTGATGACCTGCATTGTACCGGGTCACTGTACGGGCATGCGGCCGTGAGTCCTCGACCCGATGAATCCGCCAACAAGTGGCACCGGTTTGAGATTCACTGTCAGCGGCATCACATCACGATCTTTGCTGACGGTGTCCAGTGCGTCGATTTTGATCAGTCCACGTCGAGCACGGCGAAAGACAAACCGCTCAAAGGATACGTTGGACTCCAGGATGCGCACGCTGCGGCGGGAAACTACATCGAGTACCGTCACGTTAGCATCAAAGTGTTGGACTAGGCCATTCACGAAAACATCCGCAAGACCGACTCTGCCGCCAAGGGTGCCGACATGTTGCTTTATGATGTTGAGAATTACCGGAAAGCACTGGAGCCAGCCATCCGCGTCCTGGCACCTTACACGGATTTTTACAACTTCAAGTGCGAACAAACAGGGTCCAGTGGACAGGTCTTCGACCCGCAATTTGGCAGTGCATTCCAGAGAAATCAATGACCACGGGTGACCGGTTGTGCAGCGTCGTTACTGAAATTCAGCCGGAAACAAAGGACGAGGACCGACGAAAACAACCGTTTTCGATCCACCTCGCCTGGTACCACCCTCAGAGACTTCGTGGACCGTGTCTTCAGGCATTGGTTAATACTTCCTGTTCTCAATCTGAAGGCGTTATCCACGGTACAGGTAGGGTTGTGCAGTTAAGAAGTACGCTCCAAAATCTCGCTGACCACGCGACATTCACGACCGTTTGTCAGGGACTGTTCGCGCACGTTGTAGTGGAAGGTCAACGCCTGATGATCCATGCCAAAAAGATGTAAGATCGTCGCTTGGATGTCGTTGGGAGTCAGCTTGTTGACGATGGCCCGATGGCCAAATTCATCCGTCTCGCCGAAGGTCATTCCACCGCGGACGCCACCACCAGCCAGCCAACAACTGAAACCCTGCCCGTTGTGATCCCTTCCTGCATCCTCCGGCTTGCCGTGGTTTTCAGTGACCGGCAAACGGCCGATTTCACCACCCCAATGGACAAGCGTCGTGTCAAGCATGCCGCGTTGTTTGAGATCTTGCACGAGCCCTGCCGCCGGTTGGTCCGTGCGGGCGCAAGCACTCGCCAAGCGGTTAACGAGCTTCTCGTGGTTGTCCCAAGGCTGACTATTGAGGAAGAGTTGTACGAAACGCACGCCCCGCTCGACCAGGCGTCGCGCGATAAGACAACGTATGCCATACTCCTTACTCTCGGGGCGATCGATGCCGTACAACTTCAAAGTCCCTTGCGTCTCACGGGAAAAATCAAGCGCTTCGGCAGCAGCCGTTTGCATTCTCGCAGCCAGTTCGTAACTTGCGATCCTCGCTTCCAGGTCCGCTTCGCCAGGCAACCGTTCCACGTGCTTCTCGTTCAACTTGTTCAGGAACGCAAGATTCTGTCGCTGCAACTCGCCCTGCAGGTGCGCCGGTGGCTGCAGGTTGAAGATCCTTGGTTCCCTGGAACGCAACACCGTCCCTTGAAACAGTGGCGGCAGCCATCCACTGGTCCAATTGTGAACGCCATCGATCGGGTGGCCGCCAGGGTCGGTCAGCACCATGTACGCAGGCAGGTCCTGGCTCTCTGAACCCAAGCCGTAAGTCAGCCAGGATCCCAGGGTCGGCCGTCCCAGCACCGACGGAATGCCCCCGTGCCAATAGCGAATCGATACTTCGTGTCCGTTGTGGCCGGTGTGCATCGAACGAATCAGACAAATGTCATCCACGATCTTGGCGGTGTGGGGCAACAGGCTGGATAGTTCGGTACCAGACTCACCGTGCTTCTTAAACTGGAAGGGGCTGCCGAGCAACGTCTTTGTCGCCCGGTTGACAAAGCTGTAACCAATATCCCCCGAGTAATCCGTTCCGCTGTACTTGCTCAGTACCGGCTTGGGGTCGGTAAGGTCCACGTGGGACGGCCCACCGTGCATGAAGAGCGAGATCATCGCATTTGCCTGGCACGCGTGGGGTGGCGTCCTGGACTGCATATCCAATGAAACCGGACCACGAGGAACGTTGGCAGGTGTGGCAAGCGCGAGGTCCTGTTGCAGAAGCTGCGCCAATGCCATGCCGCCCACACCCATGGCGTTCTTACTCAGGAACTCGCGGCGCGATGGAAATGGGTTCATGCTTCGCTCTTCACTCAGCAGGTCCGGCAGTATCGAAAAGCCGGGATCCGCCAGTGCCGCATGGAAAAAACGGCAACAGGCATCATCACTCACCAATCTAACAGCTGGGCAGACTCATTGACATACTCCGGCGCCCTTCCCTGTCGGGCCTTTGGATACCGTGTCTTCCCACCCCGGGTCCGGTGAGGAAGCATTTTTTCCGGACTGGGGCCCCGGATTGTTCTTTGCATCCCTGGCAAAGGCGCGCCTCTCCTTGTGAAAGATAACGCGTCAGGGTTGGCTCAGTTTGTTTTTTTCGGCGACCTGCGGCCACGTGCGACACGGAGCAGGCCAGCGGCCTAAACGTTGACCCGGCAATCGCCCTCCCTTACACTACCAGCAGACAGGAGACTCCTCATGTTGCACGGGAATAGTGTGCCACAGTCTGGGCGAGGTGGTGTGTCGCGCCGCAGTGTGTTGAAGGCTGGCTTCCTGACGTGCGGTGGCCTGGGCCTTGCAGAACTGCTACGCCTCCGCTCGGACGCCACCGAAGCAGGCGCTGGGACGCGCAAAACGTCCGTCATCTTCATCGAGCTTGCCGGTGGACCGAGCCAGTTCGAGACCTACGACCCCAAACCCGACGCACCGTTGGACTACCGGGGCCCGCTGGGCGCTATCAGAACGAACGTGCCCGGCCTTCTGTTCAGCGAGTTGATGGTGGAGCAGGCCAAGATCATGGACAAGCTGGCCATCGTGCGCTCGGTGCATCACGAATCGAGCAGCCACGGTACGTCCAAGCATCTTATTCAGACCGGCTATTACAAGCGCAGTAGCCTGGCCCGGGAAAATGAAATGCCCTCGATCGGTTCGATCACGGCAAAGGTCCGGGGCGCTAACGCCGCGACCATGCCGCCCTACGTGTGCATTCCCGAAACCCGTAGCCACGGTAACACCGGCTATGGCAGACCCGCCTATCTCGGCATGGCGTATCAACCCCTGGAGATCAAGGCAGATCCGAACGACGCCGGTTTTCAGGTGAAGAACCTCGCTTTGGCGCCCGAACTGAACCTTCAGCGTCTGACCGACCGACGTGACCTGACGCGTTCACTCGACGTGGCTCGGCGCGTTCTCGACAGCCAAAGTGTTCAGGACTCCATGACCCGTTTCTCCGAACAGGCGTTTGACATCGTCGCGGGTCAGCGCGCCCGGTTGGCCCTGGACATGGACCGCGAAGACGCGCAGCTGCGCGAGCAGTACGGCCGCAGTAATTTCGGCCAGAACCTGCTGCTGGCCCGTCGCCTGGTCGAAGCCGGGGTAACCCTGGTCACCGTAAGGGGTCTCTACTGGGACCGGTTCCCCAAGCCGGCCGGGGGAAAACCAGTTTCGTGGGATCATCACTCCGCACTCGAAAAGACGATGCGACTCATGGCTCCCGGTTACGACCAAGGTGTGGCCGCATTGGTTCGGGACCTTCACGAGCGCGGGCTTGATCGCGACGTGCTGGTCGTCGCGATGGGAGAGTTCGGTCGCACACCGCGCATGAACGCAGACGCAGGGCGGGACCACTGGGGAGACCTTATGAGCGTGCTTTTTGCCGGCGGCGGCGTGCAAGGTGGAAACGTGATCGGTACCTCCAGCCGTTACGGCGAGTTCCCCACCGACGCGCCATGCCGTCCGGAAAATGTGCTGAGCACGATGTACAGGCACCTGGGAATCGATCCTTCTCTGATGTTTTCCGATCCCCTCGGCCGCCCCCATCACATCCTGCAGCGACAGGAACCCATTGCAGGGCTCCTCTGACACTGGTGGATCGCACAGGATTTCTTCTGACTGCTGCACAATCTGTAAAGTGAGCTGCGTATTACCAACCGCTCTCCACAGCGTTCACATTACCAGAACGCGTGTCGACCGCTGCGCTGTCAAACAGCTGTCTACCACCGCTAAGTTTTCCGTCCGTGTGGCGAGACGGTCCATTCGGAGCGCGGTGTTCAATCCAATCCCTTGAGATAACGCTCGTACTGATCTGCCAATTGTTCACGCGACGGCGATTCACCGGATGCAACACGGAAACGGTAGCGAAATACTTGCACCTGGCCAGCGGGGATGTTGACGACGGTAAAGGGACCAAAGCGACCGTAGTTGCGGTAAGCTGACCAACGGGCTCCCCTGGGATTGCCGGGGTGGCTCATGTGCTGGACGGTCCACGCCTGATCGTCGACTCGAAACGTGGCGGCCACCCACGGCAAATCAAGTTGTTTGCGAGGATCGATTCCGACTTCGTGAAAAACATATTTTGCGGATTCGTTTTCGGCCACCTGTTGTGAGGGACGGAATTGAATGCCGGCGTGTTCAGGATCACCATTGAGTTCCACATCGCCGTTGACCGCCTTGAGTTCGGTGAAAAAATCGATGACAGCGTGCACTTCGTCTTGACCCGCAACGCGGTAAGTTCGTGTTTCTTCAATGACTCGTTCGCCGTGGTTCCCAATCCAGTCGATCAGGCTTGTGATCGTCGCACCGTCTCCGTCCGCCCGGATCTCAACAAACTTCTGATGCACCTGGGCCGTGTCGCGGGTATGCCACAGATCATGGTCCTTCCCACCGTGCTTCAACTTGCTCCAACCGAGGAAGATGCCGCGATGGTGCGGGTAAGGTTCACCGTCCGGACCGTTCGTCAGCGTGCTGATGCCATCGGAAGCCATCACATGAGCAAAGACTTTCGCCGTTTCAAAGGTTCTCTCGGGTGTCGATGTATCGCGGGCAAAGACATAACGTAAAACGGGTTGGCCTTGGGACATGACAATGTCGAGGTACTCACTGTTGACCTTTTTCAAGGAGAATTGGTCGGCTGCCTGCAGTTGAACAATTGCCACCCCGCAAATGCAGCAAACAAACAACACTGAACGTTGAAAATGGAACATCGCGATGACTCCTTGGTAGACAGATTATAATGTCAATCTTCTCCGTCGATACGCTCGCTGGATCCGCGCGGCGTCGCTGTCTTGGAAACCCCTCCACAAACTGCTAGGTTAGCGACAAGTTACCATCGGGAACACCTCCCTGACGCAAGACTCCTGACCATCGCCAAATCGCATGCCAGACCAATTCGGGGCCGCCATCCTTGGTACGGCCCACTCGCACGCCTTGGGCCATCTCGAAGCAATCCGCAAGTCGAAGAACTACCGTTTCGTGGGCGCGGCCGAGCCCAGCGCCCGGTTACTTGCCGCTGCCAAAGCGAACCCCCGCTGGAAAGGCGTCCGCTGGATGTCGGTCGACGACCTTCTTCGCGACGAAAACATCCACGTCGTCTGTGTCGAAACCGAATCGCTGGATTCGCTCCCCTATGCCTTGCAGGCTGTCGAAGCCGGCAAGCACACCAAGATCGACAAGCCTCCGGGCGTGAACCTGGCCCTGCTCGAGCGTATCTTCCGCGCAGCCGAGAGTCGGCACCTCGTGGTCCAGATCGGATACGTCTTCCGCTACAACCCGGCCTTCCGGCTCGCTCACCGGGCAATCCGCGAAGGTTGGTTGGGACCGATTCGATCCGTTGTCTGCCAGATGAACGACATGCAGACCGCTGAGACCCGCCGGCTGCTCGACCGTTTCCCCGGCGGTCAGATGTATGGGATCTGCAGCCACATGATCGATGTCCTGGTCTGGCTGCTGGGTCCGCCCCGCCGCGTCAGTTCGGTGCTGCGCCGCAGCAAGCCGGCTCAAGACCAGTTCGAAGACGACGTCATCGGCGTGTTCGATTTTGAACCGGCAGTCGCGACCCTGAGAAGCCATACCCGTGATGGCAACCGCTACTTCCATATTTTTGGTGAGCGCGGCTCCGTTCAAATCGACACGCTGGATCGACCGAAAGTTCGCTTAACCTTGAGCGAACCTCACGGCCGGTTCGCGGCAGGCGTTCACGATGTCCCCGTCGGCCCGTCGACACGTTATCTTCCGGACCTCGACGACCTGGCGGGCGCCCTGCGCGAGCATCGCTGGGTAGAGTACTTTTCACCGGAGCACGACCTGGCCGTGCAGCGCGCGTTGCTGCAAGCCTGCGGCAT
>Ga0310123_10004499_pt1 | contig 10557 bp, 7 predicted proteins | sample CB6_AW_1057_MG_FD_203505 | JGI IMG/M metagenome (GOLD analysis project Ga0310123, IMG submission 203505) | Marine microbial communities from Western Arctic Ocean, Canada - CB6_AW_1057 | ecosystem: Environmental > Aquatic > Marine > Oceanic | place: Canada: Western Arctic Ocean | collected...
AGAGCTACGTCAAGGGCGTCCACGATCGCGATGCCGAGCAGATCCTCTTCGCACTGCTGCAGATGAACTCCAGAATCGGGCTGCTGCGCTACCACGCCAAGGCCCGCGCGATGGCGGCGGTCTTCTGGAATCGCTTCGGAGACAAACAGGCCAAGGACCGCATCGCCGCCCAGCTGACCGGGTTCGGCAACGTCAACCAGGCCTTCCCCGGCACCAGCGCCCAGTCCGCCTACGTCGCCACCCTGCGAGACATGCTCGATGACTTCGTCCGCTCCGAAGGACTCTTCGATTCCCAGCTCGTCGGCGAAGCCGCCGAATATCTCGTCGCAGAACTGACCGACCCGGGCAGCGATTTCGTGATCAGCCGCACCGCCGCGGACTATCACGAGGCGTTCAGCAACCACCTGAGGAGCTCGGGCCACGCCAACCACTTCGCCCAGAGTCTCGTGGCGGTCAAGAAAGACGCCGCCGGTGGACTGCACGTGGCGCGGGACTGGGTCGAGGCGTTTCTGGAGAGTCGCGACGATGTCGAGGCAGCCGACTACATCGACGAGGTGGCCAACCTGCTGCTGGGGGGATCGGTCAACACCCAGGCCGTCGTCGACGCCAGTGCCGTCGCCGAAATCGACGGGCTCGCCGGTGATCACGCCGTCATCGATGGCAGCAACTACCACCTGCACTACAACCGCTTCATGCAGAAGCTCGACCGCTTCGAACAGGATCGGGTGCCCAGATTTCTGGCCTACCAGGCACAGAAGAAAGAACTGGTCGGGACGGCTCGAGATTCGATGCGGCTCGAAGAGTTCCGCCCCAGGGTGCTCAGCTCCTTCGTCCGCAACAAGCTGATCGACCAGGTCTACCTGCCCGTCGTCGGCGACAACCTCGCCAAGCAAATGGGCGTCGTCGGCGAAGAGAAACGGACCGACCTGATGGGGCTGCTGCTGCTGGTCTCACCACCGGGCTACGGCAAGACCACGCTGATGGAATACATCGCCAATCGGCTGGGGATCATCTTCATGAAGATCAATGGCCCGGCCATCGGTCACCATGTCACCTCGCTGGACCCCTCCGAAGCACCCAACGCCGCGGCACGCGAGGAAGTCGAGAAGCTGAACCTCGCCCTGGAAATGGGCGACAACGTGATGATCTACCTCGATGACATCCAGCACACCAACCCCGAGTTCCTCCAGAAATTCATCTCGCTGTGCGACGCACAACGGAAAATCGAAGGCGTCTACAAGGGACGCACCCGGACCTATGACCTCAGAGGACGCAAGGTCTGCGTCGTGATGGCCGGCAACCCCTACACCGAAAGCGGCGAGAAGTTCCAGATCCCCGACATGCTCACCAACCGCGCCGACATCTACAACCTCGGGGAAATGATCGGTGAGAGTGCCGAGGCGTTCGAGATGAGCTACCTCGAGAACTGCCTCACCTCCAACTCCGCTCTCAATCAACTCGCCACCCGCAGCCAGGACGACGTCTACGCCGTGATCCGCATGGCCCAGGGTGAAACTCCCGACGGCATCGAACTCGAAGGGAACTACTCCGCCGAAGAACTCGCAGAATTCGTCGCGGTCATGAAGAAACTGATGAGGGTCCGCGACGTGATCCTGGCGGTCAACCGCGAGTACATCCGCTCGGCGGCCACCGCCGATGACTACCGCACCGAGCCCGCATTCAAACTGCAGGGCTCGTACCGAAACATGAACCGGATCGCCGAGAAGGTGGTCCCGATCATGAACGACGACGAACTGCAGTCGCTGATCGTCTCGAACTACGAAAACGATGCCCAGACTCTGACCTCCGATACCGAGGCCAACCTGCTGAAGTTCAAGGAACTGATCGGCCAGCTCGGGGAGCTGGAACAGCAACGCTGGGACGCGATCAAGAAGACCTTCCAGCAAAACGTCAAAATGCGTGGAGTCGGCGGCGACGACAGGGTCGGCCAGGTCGTGGTGCAATTGAGCAGCTTCAGCGAAGGACTCGAGTCGATCCGCGACGCCATGGCCGAAGGACTCGAACAACTCGCCGCCAGGAACGACACCGAGGCTGAAGCCGAACACGCGGTGGACGAACCCCAGCACGTCGAACAACTCGCCTCGCAACTCGACGGAGTCACCTCGGGACTCGAACAGATCCGCCAGGCGATGGCCGAAGGACTCCAGCGACTTGTCACATCCGACACAACCGACCAGCCCGCCGCACCCGCCGGACCCGACCCCGACATCGCCGGACACGTCGCCGGGCTCCGCGAAAGCCTCGATGCCATCCGCGATGCGCTCGCCGAAGTCGCCGCCAGGCCGTTGGCCCTCGCCGCTGCAAAGCAGCTGGCCGAAGACGAAGAAACCGCCCGAGACCCGCTTCCCGTCGACATCGTCGAACCCGACGACCCCGATGACGAAGACGGAGAAGAAGAACTCGATCGGATCGGAGCCGCCAATACGATCACCGTCGTGAACAAGATCCCCCCCAGCCTGCTCAAGGTGCTCAGGCAGCAGTTCCGGCTGATGGAAGGCTGGATGGAACCGCTGCTCAAGAGCAGCCATGCCCAGCAGGGCGAGATCCAGCAGCTGCGTGAACAGATCGAGACGACGCTCGAGGACTACGAACGATTGATCGGGCAGGTCCGCGACTCGAAGCGAAGCCGCTCCCGCCGAGGCGACAGCTAGCCCGCCTACGACGGGCTGAACAACCGGCAGCCCGGGGGTCTGGCATGCTCCCCAAGAGCTGATCCAGCTGTTATGAGAGTCTCAACAGCCCTGACCCTCACCCCAACCTTGATCCAGTTGGAATGTCAGGAATCCGGCATCAGGAGCCCTGGCACGGTGACCCGAGAGCAACTGATCGGCCATGAAGTCTACCCGACGCCACCCCACACCTCTCCCAAAACGCCCTCTCCCAAAACGACCAAGCCCGCCACAGGCGGGCTTGGTCGTTTTGGAGGAGGGGCGGGGAGCGGGGGGAACGTCAGTGAGAAATCCGGGCTAGCCGCCGGAGCGCTTCCAGTGGAACCGGTCGTCGCTGATCACTCCGCGACGACGTGCACACCCCAGGCAGTACTTCTCCTCGTCGTACTCGACGTACACCTCCCCGGCCATCAGCAGATGGTAGAACTCCTCGCCCGGGTTCGTGGCAAAACAGTACTCCCGATCCCAGGTCGTCTTCAACCGGACCCGCCATCCCGATTCCCAGCCGGGCAGGTACAACCGCGTATCTTCGGCCTCTTCGGGCCCAGCGACTTCCCCAGCCGGTTCTCCGGCAGACACGCCGCCTGTTTCGCCAGCGGTCCCGGAGGCCGGATCCGAAGCAGAATCGGCCCACAGGTCATCCAGATTCGAGAACCCCTCGGGAAGTCCCCCGCTCATCACTCGCTCCCTGCACAATCGGACCGGCCATTAATACGACGCCCCCTGCCTTGGTGCAAGACGCCACGGTTTCCCACCGGCACAATCGTCAACTTCAGGCTATTCCTCAGATTCCCCCACTCAAGGGATCGGAACAGGCCGATCGGTCCGGTCGCACACACCGTAACGATGCCACCGCCGCAACAGGCGTTGCGACATTTCAGCCACGACAGTCGCCGATAGGTAACCTGGGCAGGTAGGCCAAACTGTCCCGTTTCCGGCAACTTGACGCACCAGGAAGACTCTACTGATGAGTGAAACTCTTGCTGAGATCCGCACCTTGGACAACCTGCGAGACTTTGTACACAACACACTCTGCGACAAGGAAAACCTGCTGGCTGAAATCACCTCGATGACCCAACGCGAACTGTCGCGACGCGGCCGACAATGCGGACTGCAGTTCGCCCTGCAGGGACCCCGCAGCGTCCGACTCGGAGCGATCTGGGAGAGCGACCACAACCAGATCTACTTCTACGATTCTCGAGGCACCCGCTACCTCAAGCTGCAACTGCCCAACCGAGTCCAAAGCGAAGCGTTGGCGGCAGTCTGCTGAAATCGGAGCCGGCCCAGAGGACTCAGCCTGGGCCAACCGGCCTGGAAATTGAGATCGGGGTCGCCTGCTGGGGATCGGTCTCGGGGAAGTCCTTCCTCAAGTGGACTCCACGGCTCTCGGTCCGAGCCCTCGCCGAGACGATCATCAGCTGGGCGACCAGCAGCAGGTTCTGCAGTTCCCAGCCGGCCACCTCGGCGAATTCCCGGTTCGACACGAACCGGTCCCAGAACTCGACCTGCTCGGCCGCATCCTCCATCACCTCCTCGGTCCGTTCAATCCCCACCTGCCGCCACATCAGGCTCGAGAGTGCGTTGCGGAGATCGGTGAGATTCAGCTCCTCGTCGTCTCCTGCGAACGGTTCCCACTCCGACCCGATCGCGGGCACGGCAAAGTCATCGGGTGTGTCCTTTGCGGCTCGCGAAGCTGCCTCACCCGCCCGGGCTCCACACACCAGGCCCTCGACCAGGCTGTTGGACGCCAGGCGATTGGCTCCGTGCAACCCCGTCGAGGTCACCTCACCGGCAGCCCACAAACCCGGCAGACTCGTCTCACCATCCACTCCGGCCGTCACTCCGCCGATCATGTAGTGAGCCCCGGGGCGGACCGGGATCTGGTCGCAGGTGATGTCGAGCCCGAACTCGGCACAGACGCGGCCGATATGAGGAAACCGGCTGCGGACGAAGTCGTGGTCGAGGTGCGAGAGATCCAGGTACACGCAGGGATGGTTGGTCACGGCCATCTGTTCGGTGATCGCCTGGCTGACCACATCACGAGGAGCCAGCTCGGCCGCGGGGTTGTAGTCGGGCATGAAGCGGTCCCCGTCGCAATCCCGCAACCAGGCCCCCTCGCCCCGGACCGCTTCGGTGATCAGGTGCCGCGAGCTGCCGGCGATGTAGAGCACCGTCGGGTGGAACTGCATGAACTCCATGTCCCTCAGCTGGGCTCCGGCCCGGAACGCGATCGCGTGCCCGTCGGCAGTGGCGATTTCCGGATTGGTCGTCTCGCGGAACAGCCGCCCCGCCCCGCCGGTGGCCAGGATCGTCTGCTTGGCCCACACGCAGGTCCTGGGCCGCTCGGGATCATGCACGATCGCACCCCGGCAACGGCCCTCGACGGTCAACAGGTCAATCGTGAATGTGTTCTGCCAGACCTGGACCCCGTCGCGCTTGAGTGCCGCTTCCTGCAAGGCCCGCATCACCTCGCCGCCGGTCGCGTCCCCGTTGGCGTGGACGATCCGGCGGTGCGAGTGTCCTCCTTCGCGAGTCAGGTCGATCCGACCGTCGGTCTCGTCGAACCGCGTGCCGATCCCGATCAACTCGCGGATCCGACCCGGAGCCTCACGCACCACCGTCTCGACCACCTCCGGATCGCACAGCCCCTTGCCCGCCGCGATCGTGTCGGCGGTGTGATGGGCGAAGTCGTCCAGGGGGTCCAGCACGCCGGCAATCCCGCCCTGGGCCTGGGCGCTGTTGGAAACCTTCAGCAGGTCCTTGGTGACGACGACCGCCGAGACCCCCGCTTCCAGGGCCAGCACCGCTCGCAGTCCCGCGATGCCTCCGCCGATCACCAGCACGTCGGTGAAGACATGAGCGACCCGCTTGGGAGAAAAGCGGACCAGGTGGCGCCGGCGTGGAGTGAACTCGAGAGGACTCACGCGTTGGGTCCTTGGCTGGGTGAAGCCGCCACCTGAGGGCTAGATCGTCGTCGCCATGAAACCGCCGTCAACCACCAGGTTCTCGCCGGTCAGAAAACTCCCCGCCGTCGGACTCGAGAGCAACAGGATCGCTCCGGCCAACTCAGCAGGCTCACCGAAACGATCGATCGGTGTGTGACCCATGATGCTCGCCACTCGCTCGGGTGTCAGGACCTTGCGGTTCTGCTCGGCGGGGAAGAACCCCGGCGAGAGTGCGTTGACGCGGATCCCCTGGGCAGCCCACTCGCGAGCCAGGTTCTGAGTCAGGTTGATCACCGCCGCCTTGGTCGCCGAGTAGGTGAAGACCCGCGAGAGCGGCGTGATGCCCGAGAGCGAGGCGATGTTGATGATCGAGCCGCCCTTTGCGTCGGAGAGCATCGCAGCACCAAAGACCTGGCAGCCCAGGCGGACTCCGCCGAGGTTGATCGAGAGGATCTGTTCCCACTCCTCGTCGGGAATCTCCAGGAACGGAGTGGCCGAATTGATGCCCGCGCCGTTGATCACGATGTCGGCACGTCGGCCCGCTTCGGCCAGTCGCCCTACAATCGCCTCGAGATCCTCGCGGGAGGTGTTGTCGGCGGCCTGAAATTCGGCCGATCCCCCACCCGCCTTGATCGATTCGGCCCGAGCAGCACCTCGCTCGGCACTGCGGCCGGCGACCACCACGTGAGCACCCGCGGCACCCAGCGCGTCGCAGAACGCACCACCCAGGACGCCGGTCCCGCCGATCACCACCGCCGTCAGACCGTCCAGGCCGAACAGATTCTGCAGGTAGTCCGCCGCTGGGGTCGACATCGCTGTGAGAGCTCCAGAGGAGGTTCGAGTGAGTGAGGCCGAGGTCTTCGCGCGGGCGCGCTAACCGTCGATGAATTCCGGCTCGATCCGCTCGGGGATCACCCCCGCCTCGTAGCCGCGAGCCAACAGGGTCCGCACCGCCTCCCGGCCCCGAGGTCCGAAATCGAGCGTCCAGTCGTTGACGTACATGCCCACGAAGGTGTCGGCCTTCTGCTGGTCCAGGTCGCGGCCGAACTGCAACGCGTACGCCAGGGCCTCGTCACGATGCTCGAGACCGTACTCGATGCTCTGCTTCAGGTAACCGGTCACCTCACGCATCACCTCCGCACCCAGGTCCTTGCGGATCGCATTGGCCCCCAGAGGCAGCGGCAAACCGGTCTCCTCCATCCACCACTTGCCCATGTCGACGACCAGGTGCAGGCCCTGCTCGGCATAGGTCAGCTGGCCTTCGTGGATGATCAGCCCCGCATCCGCGGTGCCCGATTCGACAATGTTGAGCAACTCGTCAAACGGGTGCACCTCGTACTCGAAGTCGTCTCCCAGCAGCAGCTTCAGCGACAGGAAAGCCGTGGTCAGGGTCCCGGGCACCGCGATCGTCTTGCCCCGCAGGTCGTCGATCGACCACGGCTCGCGAGCCACCACCATCGGACCGTAGTTGTCACCCATGCTCGCCCCGCAACTGCAAATGGCATAGATTTCGGTCAGGTAGGCGTACCCGTGCAGGCTGACCGCGGTCAGTTCCAATTCGCCCTTGAAGGCACGGTGATTGAGTGTTTCGATGTCGACCAGCTCGTGGCTGAAGCGGTAGCGGCCGGTGTCGATGCAGTCGTTTGCCAGGGCGTGGAACATGAAGGCGTCGTCAGGATCGGGGCTGTGCCCGACCTGGATGTCAATCGTGGGGTCACTCATCGTCTCGCCGTGTCCTGCACCAGGATTGCCCGCTCGAGTGTCCCAGGCGACGTTCTCGAGCCGTTTGCCATGGTAGGCCAATGCACTACCATTGGCCACCTTCGCCCCAAGCCCCCGGGTCCGGCCGCACCCTGCCCCGCCCCGCCCCGCCCGTCAACCCCATGATCCTGCTCAGCGCCCGAGACCTGACTCGCCAATTCGACGCCGAACCGGTCTTTTCCGGCCTGGGACTCGAAGTCCGGTCCGGTGACCGGATCGGCCTGGTCGGACCCAACGGCAGCGGCAAGACCACCCTCCTGAAAATCCTCGCCGGACTCGACGACGCCGATACCGGCGTGCTCGAAACACCCAGGTCGGTCCGCATCGGGCTGCTCGAACAACAACCCGACCTCGAAGTGGACCGCTCGCTGTGGGACGAAGCCGCAGCGGGATTGGAGTGGCTCTACGAATTGCAGCGTGAGGCCCAGAGACTGGCCGAGCAGATCGCCGCGGGAGCCTCGGCGCCAACTCTCAAACGCTACGACACCGTCCACGCCACGCTCGAACAGCACGCCGGATTCCAGGTCGACCACCGCGTCGCCGAAGTGCTGCAGGGGCTGGGGTTCCTGGCCGACGAGTTCACCCGGCCGATGACGACGTTCAGTGGAGGCCAGCAGGCGAGGGCGTCGCTGGCAAAACTGCTGCTGGCCGACCCCGACGTGATGCTGCTCGATGAACCAACCAACCACCTCGACATCGCCGCCACCGAGTGGCTCGAGGGGTTCCTGGTCCGGGCCCGCCCGGCGATGGTCCTGGTCAGCCACGACCGCTTCTTCCTCGACCGCGTCGTCACCCGCATCCTCGAACTCCGACCCGATCGACTCGATTCCTACCCCGGAAACTTCACCGCCTATCGCAGGCTACGGACCCAGAGACAGGAACGTCTCGGCAGGCAGGCGCGACGGCAGCAGGAACTGGTCGCCCGGACCGAGGACTTCATCCGGCGGAACCAGTACGGACAAAAACACAAGCAGGCCGCCGACCGGGTCCGCAAACTCGAGCGACTCGAAGACATCGAGCAACTCGACAACTTCCAGGCCCCGCCGATGACGTTCGGCGACCCGGCCCGCAGCGGTGAGACGGTGATCGAGGCGTTGGAGATCGCCAAGGGGTACGCAGAGCCCCTGTTCCAGGACCTGACGTTTCGGGTGGAACGGGGGCAGAGACTGGGGATCCTGGGCCCCAATGGCAGCGGCAAGACCACGCTGCTCAAAACGCTGCTCGGGGAACTCGAACCCGACCAGGGCAGCGTCAGGCTGGGGCACAACGTCGAGTTGGCCTACTTCGACCAGGGACTCAGCTCCATCCCCCACGATCTCGACCTCGTCGAAGCCGTCCGCCCGCCGGGCAACCTCGACATCACACCCGGGCAACTCCGCAGCCTACTCGCCCGGTTCGGACTCACCGGAGACATCGTGCTGCAGCGTTTCGGACACTGCAGTGGCGGGGAGCAGAGCAAGACGGCCCTGGCCCGGCTGGCCGCTCTCAATCCCAACCTGATGGTGCTCGACGAACCGACCAATCACCTCGATCTCTGGGCACGAGACGGACTCGAGGCGGCGTTGTGCGATTTTGATGGCACCGTGCTGTTCGTCACCCACGACCGCTACTTCATCGACCAGGTCGCCACGCACGTGCTGGTGATCGAAAAGGATCGCTGCCACGTCTACGACGGGAACTACTCGCAGTACTGCGGGTTTCATGAAAACATCGCCGAGGAATTCGGTGAGACCGAATCGACCGCGGAGGCGAAACGTCAATCGAAACCCAACAGCAGTTCGGCCGCCGAGGGTGAGGAAACGGTCGCCAGCAAGAGGCAGTTTGCGTATCGGAAGGTGTCTGAGATCGAAGCGGACATCGCCGAGGCGGAACTGCGAAAGGAGGACCTCGAGGAGTTGATGGGCGACCCCGAGATCCACAAGGACACCGACCGGATGCAGCAGATCGTCACCGACTACGAGATCGTCCAGGACGAACTCGAGATGCTGATCGCACACTGGGAAGAGGCGATCGAGCTGAATTGACCCCCGCGGCTTGGCGGGGGTCAGACGCCGTGGTCGGAGAAAAAGGGGTCAGGCCCCCGCCTGCGAACCGTTGAAGACGGAGCGAGGACCTTCCGTGGCGGGCGTCTGACCCCAGCCGCGTTGGGGGGGGGCAGACGCCCCGCCAAAGGCGGGCCGGAGGCGGACCATAAGCGGGGCCTGACCCCTTCCGGCACACGCCACCCGCAGCCATCAGTCCTGAATGCACCCGAAACTCTGATCCAACCGAATCGACGTCCGTACAGCAGCCAGTTCAGCCTCGGTCTGCGGACAATTGACGTGCTCCACCCAGTCGGCCCCCGCCGGCACAGGCCACCGAGCCAGTTCAACCGTTTCAATCTCGTTGAGTCGCTGACTCAAACCCGACCAACGCCACTCCTGGGCCCTACCCACAAGATCCGCTCGAAGCGGATTGCGTTCGACGTACCGACAGACGGTCAGCAGATGGCCACCCAATTCGATCGGAAACGACTTGAACCGCCCCTGGTAAACCCCCCCGCAGCCGGTGGACTGATGTGCGACCTGCCATCGGCGGCTGTGAGTCGTCCCAAGCCACTTCATGAATCGCGAGAGATCCCCGTCATGCCACGGCCAGAGAACCAGGTGCCAGTGATTGGGCATGACGCAGTATGTCAGAATCCTCATGTTGATCCGCAGACGAGCCTGCTCGAGACTCCGTTCGAATGCCAGGTAATCCTGCGGCGAATCAAAGATGCGTCGACGTGCCGCGGCACGATTCAGCACGTGGTAGACCAGACCACCCTGGTTGAGTCGTTTTCGCCTGGGCATGATGATTGACCTCTCTTGATGTGTGGATTGCTACTGGCAGCCGACGTAGGGGGGGGGCAGACGCCGCCTGTGGTGCGCCGGAGGCGGACCACAAGCGGGGCCTGAACCCTTTGACCAGACCCCGTGGTCAAAAAGGGTCGGGTGGGCTGTCGGGGCCATCGATGAACTGGCCGTGTGACGCGGGACGGTCCTGGAACCGGCCACCGGCCTCCGGGGGATTCCTCCATCCTCCTGCCCCGTCCCGACAGCCACACCCGAACCGGTGCGGCGAATCGAGACTCGACTAGGAGCCCCGTTTCACCTCTGGCTTCTCAACGGGAACCGAAGTCG
>Ga0310123_10004506_pt1 | contig 10548 bp, 7 predicted proteins | sample CB6_AW_1057_MG_FD_203505 | JGI IMG/M metagenome (GOLD analysis project Ga0310123, IMG submission 203505) | Marine microbial communities from Western Arctic Ocean, Canada - CB6_AW_1057 | ecosystem: Environmental > Aquatic > Marine > Oceanic | place: Canada: Western Arctic Ocean | collected...
GAGACGACTTGAGCGTGGGTTGCGCCGAATACATCATCTTGAAGCGGCGGGTGGGGTCGGTTTCACGCCGGTCGATGATGATCCCCGGTGCAGAAACCCAACGCTCCTTCGGATCGAAAATCGCGAGGTTGGTGCCGGTCGACCTGTCGGTGATCGGCCTCTCCCACCGGATGCCATCCCTCGAGACCGCGTAGCCCACCGTGGCGTTGGAGGCCTGGGGGTCGCTCCAGATCTGGTACCACATCTTGAACAGCCCGTCTCGCTCGTCGTGAACGACCGTGCCGAAGTCGATCGCCTGCTCGCGGCTGTGCTTGAGCAACAACGGATTCCGTGGGTGCTTGACGGGCTGGTTCAGAACCTTGCGGACGCCTTTCAGTTTGGCGATGACGTGGTTGTCGATGAAGAGTTGTTTGCCGTGGAGGATCAAGGCACTGCCGGCGATCACATCGTCGAGCTCCTTGAATGTCCCCGGCGGTGCCTTGCGGAACTGGGCGTGCAGCGAACTGGTGCAGAGACAGGTCACCAAACCGATTGTCAGCAGGGTTCTCATGGGGATTTCCCGGTCATGGGCTACACGTGTGATTGGGCATCATCCCTGCCAGAATGTTCTCAGACAAGGCGCGCCGAGACAGCAGCATGCCCCGACGGTTTTCCGGAAAGCGGATGGCTCCCACGGTGGTGGCTGCGGTGGCTGCGGTGGCTGCGGTGTTGTCTGGGTGTGGTGACACGTCGGCGATCGCTGAATTCAACAAGGGTGAGGATTTGGCCAGGGCCGGGGACTGGGCTGCTGCGGTGCCCTGCTACACCGAGGCCATTCGCCTGGATCCTGAATTCGCAGAGGCCTACTGCAAGCGGGGCAACGCGTATCTGAACCTGTCCAGGCACGACAAGGCGATCGAGGACTACACCGAGGCGATCAACCTGGAACCCGGTTCTGCTCACGCCTACTACAAGCGGGGGATCGCGAACTTCGACAAGAAGGAGTATCGCAGGGCGATGGACGACTACACCGAAGCCACCCGTCTTGAGCCCGACAAGGCCAACCCCTTCTTCAATCGCGGTGATGCCAAACTCGACGCGACCGAGCAGGAACGGGTGGTGCGGGAATTCACCGAGGCCATTCGCCAGAAGTGAATCACATCCCGATTGCCGCATCGGCTCGAGTGTCGGGGAGTCGGGGCCGGGATGTCCCAGGGCAGAAGACGATCAACTTGTGAATTCGGCGGCGGAGCCGGAGAATAGTGGGATGCGAGTTTTCTGCCGGGTGTTTCTGCCGCTGCTGGTCCTGGGCGGGCTGCTGGCGCTGGTCCAGGATTCCCCGGGTCGTCCGACCGACGACATCAGTGTGCCACAGCCCGAGGCGAAGCGGTTCCAGCCACCCGAGAGAGCCTCGAAGTTCGAAGCCTGGTTCGAAGCGCATTGGGCTGAAGAGCAGATCGCACCGGCCGCGGAAGCCGATGAACTGACCATCCTCCGTCGGCTCTCGCTGGCACTGCACGGCACCGTTCCGTCTCTTATTGAACTCAGACAATTCGAAGCCGATGCCGGGGAATTGAAGCTCGAGAGGTGGACGCAGAGGCTACTCGACGATGGTCGCTACGCGTCCTATTGTTCCCAACGGCTGGGGCGGGCACTGATTGGAACCAGCGAGGGGCCCTTCCTGGCGTTTCGCCGCGACCGGTTCGATGCGTGGTTCATCGAGCAACTGGCGGCCGACCGCGGGTGGGACGAGATCGTCACCAAGCTGATTGCTGCCCAGGGCCAACCCGGCACGGAGCCGGCGACCAACTACATTACGATTTCCCAGTTCAACCTGACCGGTCGGCTCGACGAGGAGATCGACGAGCAGCAACTGGCGGGGCGGACGATTCGAGCCTTCCTGGGTCAGCGCATCGACTGTGCCAAGTGCCACGACCATTTCTTCGATCCCCGTTGGAAGCAGGCTCATTTCCAGGGCCTGGCCGCGTTCTACTCAGCCGCTCGCTTCACGGCTCACGGAGTCATCGACGACACCGAGCGTCAGCTCGAGGTGACCGATCATGAAACCGGCACGTCACGACTGATCGTGCCCGAGGTTCCGTTTGGTTCGGAGTGGTTGCCCGAGTCCGGGACGCGTCGGCAGAGGTTGGCGGCGTGGTTGACCGACCCGCGGAACGAGCGATTTGATCGTGCGATCATCAATCGCATCTGGGCCCAGATGTTCGGCCGCCCGTTCTACTCGCCCGTCGACGACCTACCCGACCCGGGAGACCCGGCCACCCGGGCCTTGGACCTGCTTGCAGAAGATTTCCGCCTCCATCGACGCGAACTCAAGTGGCTGATCCATGCCATCGCCGCCAGCCGTCCCTTCCGGCTCGATTCCCGCCCCCCCTCCCCCGCTGCCAGTCAATCCGAAGTGGTGGAGTTGCCGATCGAGGAGCTTGATCGCCGCGAGGATGCCTGGGCGGTGTTCCCGCTGGTCCGGCTGCGACCCGAGCAGGTCATCGGCTCGATGCTGCAGGCCGCCTCGATCACGACCCTCGAACGAGACTCCAGCCTCTTCACAAGGGCTCGGAAGTTCTTCAGCAACCAGGACTTCGTCAAGGGATATGGCGACCTGGGCAGCGCGGAATTCTCGGAACAGACCGGGACGATTCCCCAGGCACTTTTGAGAATGAACGGGCGCCTGGCGTACGAGTTGACCCAGCCCGGAAAAACGGCGGCCACCTCGGCGATCGCCCGGGTGACCGAGGGCGACGATGCGTTGTGCCTGAAGACCTGTTTCCAGGTCTGCCTGGGGCGGAGTCCTGACCCCGAGGAGCACGAGGCGCTGGGCCAATGGCTGACCGAGACCACCGGCGAAGCACGTCAGCAGGCTGTCGAGGACATCTTCTGGACGCTGTTCAATTCCCCCGAGTTCTCGTGGAACCACTAGGCCGATGACCGCCTCGTTCGCATCACAACCGATCGACCGTCGCTGCTGGCTGCAGCAGGCCGTAGCCGGCCTCGGGCTTGCGTTTGCACTGCCCACGCTCGATGCCCGGGCCGCGAAGCGTCGAGGCTCGGAACGGCCCAAGTCGCTGATCACGCTGTTCCTCGACGGCGGACCCAGCCAACTCGAGACCTGGGACCCACACCCGGGGACCGACATCGGCGGCGATACCACCCAGATCGAAACTCGCTTGCCGGGGCTGAAGATCGGTTCCGACTACCAGCAGACGGCCGAGATCATCAACGAACTCTCGGTCATCCGTTCGCTGGTCACCAGCGAGGGGAATCACGAGCGAGGTGTCTACCTGGCCAAGACCGGATACACCCCCGACCTCACGCTGACCCACCCCGCGATTGGAGCCATCCTGGCCCGGGAGCGCTGGGACAAGTCGATCGAGATTCCTCAGCATGTCTCGCTGGGCAGCTGTCCCACTCCGGCCCGCGGCGGGTTCCTGGGTGCTCGCTACGACGCGTACAAGGTTGATGAACCCGGAGGCCGGCTGAGCAACGTTGTGCCTCGAGTGAAGGGCGATCGGCAGAGTCGGAGACTTGCGGGGTTGCAGGTCGTCAGCCGAGCCTTCAGTCGTGGCCGCCTGACCGCCACGCGGAGAACTCAACACCAGCTGATGATCGACCGCGCCCTGTCGATGATGAGCTCCGATCAGCTCAAGGCCTTCCAGATCGACGACGAACCGCGGTCCCGGGTCGAGCTCTACGGCGACAGCCGATTTGGGCGAGGCTGCCTGGTGGCTCGGCGACTTGTCCAGTCCGGGGTGCGGGCCATCGAAGTCACGCTGCCGGGCTGGGACAGCCACGGGGACAACTTCGACACCCACCGCGACTTGGCCGGGGTCCTGGACCCGGCACTCTTCGCGCTCGTCACAGATCTCAAGCAACACGACCTGCTCGATTCGACCATCGTGATGGTGTACGGAGAATTCGGCCGCACGCCAACCGTCAATGGGCTCGACGGACGAGATCATTGGCCCAGTGGCTTCAGCGCCCTGGTGGGTGGCGGTGGCCTGGCGGCAGGACGGGTGCTGGGTGCGACCGATCCCAGCGGACGCAAACGCAAGCCCGAACAACCGATCCCGATCACCGACCTGCTTGCGACCGTGCTGTCCCGGATGGGAGTCGACCACGAAAAGAAAGTGGTCACCCCGATCGGACGACCGATGGCCTACTGCGAAGGCACCCCGATCCCGGGCCTGATCTAGACGTTCCGCGGCAGTAAAACAGCCCGGGACACCTCTCGCGATCCCCCAGAGCCGAGACCACGACCATGTCGACTCAGCCACGGACGAGCATCGCACTGTTCGTCAATCTCAGCCTGATGATGTTCCTGCTCTTTTTTCTCTGGGGCGCCTGGTACGTCACCATGGGCTCGTTCATGGTCGAGCGGGGGATGACCGGCTCGCAGATCAGCTGGGCCTACTCGGTCGCGCCGATCGCCGCGATCCTGACACCCTTCCTCATGGGTGTCTTCGCCGACCGCTTCGTCAATGCCGAGAAACTGCAGGGCATGCTGCTGCTGCTCAGCGGCGTCTTCATCTGCCTGGCTCCGAAGTACGCCGCAGAAGAGTCGGGGACGATCTTCGTCTGTCTGCTGATGGCCCACACGCTGTGTTTCATGCCGACGCTGGGACTGTCGAATACGATCTGCCTCAAGCACCTGGCCAACTCCGAGAAGGACTACCCGATCGTCCGCGTCTTCGCGACGCTGGGCTGGATCGTGGCCGGTCTGATCGTGAGTTTTGCGTTCAAGGCCGAAAGGACCGAGGTGCAGTTCTACGTGGCCGGTGCGGCCGCGTTTGCGGTCGGCGTGTACAGCTTCTTCCTGCCCGCGACTCCACCGCCGGCCCGTGGCAAATCGATTCGGATCAGCGAACTCTATGGCGCCGACACGCTGCCGTACTTCAAGAAGCTGCCGTTCTTGGTGTTCATGATCGCGTCGCTGCTGGCCTGTGTTTCGATGATGCCCTACTGGGCGCTGGGAAGTTCCTTCATCAACAAGCTGGGCATCGAACGCTCGGGCGCGTTTCTGACGATGGGACAGATCGCGGAACTCTTCGTGCTGGCACTGGTGCTGCCACTGTTCATCCGCAAGTTTGGCATCAAATGGACGATGCTGGTCGGGATCACGTCCTGGATCATCCGCTTCGTGCTGTTCTCGAGCGCCGCGACCAGTTCCGGGTCGACGATGATGACCATGATGGTCATCGCCGTCATCCTGCATGGCTTCAGCTATGACTTCGTCTTTGTCTCGGGGTACCTCTACGTCGACGGCCACGTTCGCGAGGAGGTCCGTGCGCAGGCTCAAGGGCTGCTGGTCGTGTTCACGCAGGGAATCGGGTTCTTCCTGAGTTCACAGATCTTCGTGAGCTGGATCTACGCACCCATGATCGCCCAGGACGACTCGCTCGCCACATGGAGTGCATTCTGGATGACGCCGGTATGGTTCCTGGTCGTCGTCCTGATCGGGTTCGCCGTGCTGTTTCGAGAGAAAAAGACGGTCGACTCAGAACCCCCGAGCGGCCCGCAGCTCGCTGAATAAAGGGACTGGCTCGACACACGGTTCGCCGCAGGCGAATCGAGGGGCGTGCCTGTCCCGGCACATCGAGCGCCCCAACCGTCTTCGACAAGTAGTTCCCAGGCCCAGAACACACGGTTCACCGGGTCAGTTTCCAGCCCGTCTTCTTGACCTCCAGCCCGGTGTGCCCTGCATATCGGTCGTAGACCTGCTCCATCTCGGCGATCGAATCGAAGTAGCCGACGATGAACGCCGCCTGGAAATGGCCGCCCGCCTTGATCGGTCGCCCGCCAAATTCGTGGATCATGCAGACGTAGCCACGCTGATGGCACCACGCCTCGTGGACGACCGATGGATCGAGTGTCATGCCGGCCAGCCACGGACCCGACTTGCCCGTCTTCGGATCTCGCAACCGATACGCCCGGATGAACCGCTTCGGCGGCTTGCTTTTACCAAGGCCACGGCGGTAGTTGAACTTTTCATCGGGTGCGAAGTTCTGGAAGAACTCACTGGCCGGGATACGGCCGTGATAGCTGAGGTAGATCTCGCTGAACGAGTCGCCCTTGTTGTGCTTGATGTGGCCCGGCATGTCGAGCCTCAGGAACATCGCCTCACTGGAATTGACGGCATCGATGCGGTCCATGGAGATGAAGTACCGCGTGTTGGTGGGAAAGACGATCCGTTGAGTCCAGAGCGACCCGGTCTTCTTGCCCGGCGCGGCGGTGCGGTAGCGAAACGTCTGCTCGATCGCCACGAAGTCGCTGCCGCGGATGACTCGAGGCTTCAGCTCCCTGGCCTGGGTGCAGATCTGCGGCCCCTCGATACTCCGCTTGGGCGTCTTGCCGTGGTAGGAGTTCCCGAATCGGTAGATCAGTTCCTTGTCGAGCCGATCGCGGTAGCCGGTGTCGCTGCCGGGCTCCATGATCCAGTCGGCGATGTCGAGTCCGTATCCCGCATCGCGAAAACCCGTTGTGCGGTCGAGGAACGTCTGGCGGTAGACACCGCTGACGTAGCCCTTCTTGCGGATGCTCGCTTCCAGCAGCACGGTGGAAACCGTGATCTGATCGGGGGTTTCGCTGACCGTGTACTTTTCCGCCGACACGACACCCTCGTTCAGCAGGATGACGGCAATTGTGCAGGCCAGGAACTTCATCTGGGTGACTCCGATGCGAGGCTGCCGAGGGTCCGAAATGGACTCACATGACGCCTCTCGATCAGGGAACGACGCCGGGGTTGCCGAGCTGGTTGAGGACTTCGAAGGCCGGTTCTGTGGAGCCTTCACGCGTGATCAGGAAATTGAACAGGTAGATCCCGTCGGCCCGTTCGCTCCAGATGTGTCGGGCCGCGCGACGGTATTGACGGGGTGTCAGGGCCTCGCCGGTCTTCTTCTCGACGATCTCGATACACCCGTAGACGGGTATGTTCGTGATCAGCTTCTTCCAGGGGGCCACCGGGAGATCAAACGTGACACTCAGGAATCGTGACACCGTCAGGAAGTCGATCCAGCCGTTTTTTGCCCACGCGACCGGGTCGCATCCGACCTTGAGCGAACCCTGGTAGGTCGCCGCGACATCGTAATCTTCCGTCGGAGCCCGGACACCCATCACCAGGTGCCGCTTTCGTTTCTTGCCTTCGCGGTCCAACATGACACGCAGACGTTTGACGAAGCTGTTCATCTTGGCCACCCGCTCGGCAGTCGTGCCGCCCTTGAACAGGATCGGGAACCGGTTGAAATCCAGTTCGATGCCGTCGCAATCGTAGCGGCGGACCGCTTCCTGGATCAGCAGAAACATGTGGTCTCGCACCGCCTGGTGACCGTAGTCGAGCGTGTGGCCCTGGTCGGGCTTGAAGCAGTGATACTCGGGGTGCTTCCGCCAGAAGCGGGTTTCAAGGTGCGTGCCGTCGTGGCCGTCGTTCATGCGGAACGAGAGCAGGACTTCCTTCTTTTGCCGCTTCGCCTCGGCCACCATCACCGCCCACGGGTCGATGCCCCGGTCGAGGAAGTGCTGCAGATTGTCACACCACTGGCGGGTCCGTGACGGCCACTTCTTCTTCTGTTCTGGCGTGGCCAGGGTGCCCAGCATCGTGCCGACCTTCGTCGGGTAGTACATCACCTGGGCGTTGACGCACAGCAAGAGCGTATCGACCTGGCTGCCCGGCAACGAGACTTCGCGAACGGCCGTCTTGAGATCGTCGACAGTGGTGCGGACAGGACCCTGGCTGCCCTTTCGCGAAAACAGGGTCGAACAACCATCGTAGTTGACCAGGATCCGCCGCGAACGAACCGGCTTCCCGGCGTGAGTGGCGGACGTGGGTGCGAGCACGAGAGTGGTGACGAGGGTCAGCAGCCAGAGTCGACTCATGAACGTGCTCCCGGTGCGTGATCTGGAGGGGTGTCGCTGGAAATGACAGGCCACGACTGGTGTAGCACACAGGATAACGACTGATGATCGAGCCTCCAAAGACAGGGACCTCTTCACCGGACGTGTCACCGGTTCTCGTGACATGCCAACCGGATCGGTACCCTTTTTTGAGCAGCTTGCGAAAGCCACAGCCCGCTGGTAGGACGACGGAGTGTCGACACGCGATTGACAACATCATTGACGTATTTCCGGACGAATTGACATGACCACGTTCCCTCTCCGAGTCTCCCGTTTTCTACTGGTCATGCTGATCCCGACCGTGGTCCCGGCTGCCGAGATGGAGGCTGCCTGGCCGAAGACAGCAGAACTGGCCGCCCCGGAAGCTCACCAGGCGTCTGCTGCCGACGAGCATTTCGTGTACGCGATCAGCAGTCGGCAGGTCGCCAAGTACGACCGCGCCACCGGACGACGGATCGCCATCAGCACCGGACCGGCTCAGCACCTCAACAGCGGATTTCTCTGGAAAGGGAAACTGCTGTGTGCCCACTCGAATTTCCCGAAGACGCCCGAACGGAGCGAGATCAAGGTGCTCGATCCCGGTTCGATGAAGCTGTCCACGTTCAAGGATTTCGGCAACATCGGAGGCAGCCTGACCTGGGTCCTGCGACGTGACGGACACTGGTGGTGCAACTTCGCGAGATATGGTGACAAGAACGCCGAGACGTTTTTCGTTCAGTTCGACGACGACTGGAAGGAACTCCGTCGGTGGACCTACCCCCGGGCACTCATCAGCCAACTCGGACAGTACAGCCTCTCCGGAGGACTCTGGTACGGACAGCACCTGCTGGTCACCGGTCACGACAAGCCGGAGGTCTACCGACTGAGGCTGCCTGGGAAGGGCACCATTCTGGAGTACGTCGGCAAGCAACCGGTACCGTTCACTGGACAGGGATTCGCCAAGGATCTTGCGACAGGTGGGCTGGTCGGAATCAACCGGGCCCGACGCCTGGTCGTCTTTGCCGGCACAATCAGCCCGGTGGCTCCGATCACGCATGGACCCTTCGTCGGCCACCTGTCCGACAACCAGGCATCCGTCTGGGCGAAAGCCTCCCGGCCTGGCCGGTACGCGCTCTCAGTACACAGCCTCGAGGGACACCACGTCACGGCCGCGGCCCAATCGAGTCCCCAACGGGACGGCTGCCTGCTCTGGAGACTGCAGTCGCTTCGGCCCGGCACCCGTTATCACTACGAGATCACGCTCGAGGGCAAACGGCTGGTCAGCGGTGATGACTATTTTCTTGAGACCACCGGATCGAAACGGCCGGCACCGGTTCGCCTGGTCTTCGGTTCGTGTGCCAGGGAAGACGCAGGGTCGTCGGCCGTCTGGCGACAGATGCGAGTTGCTGATCCCCACGCGGTCGTTCTGCTGGGAGACACGCCCTACATCGATTCCACCGAACTGGCCGTGCAACGACGGCGGTACTCGGAGTTCTCGGCCGTTGGCGAGTTCAGGAGATTGCTCCGCAGTCGCTCGCTGTACGCGACCTGGGACGATCACGATTTCGGTCGCAACGACACGGACGGCAACCTGAAGGGCAAGCAGACCTCGCGACGCGTCTTCATGGAATACCGCCCGAACCCGTCGTTCGGAGACGGCAGCGAGGGGATCTATACGAGCTTCCGACGCGATGGTGTTGAGGTCTTTCTGCTGGACACTCGGTTCTTTGCCGGAACCGAGCCATCCCCCTTTGATGAGAAGCGCCCCTCGCTGCTTGGCAAGAAACAGTGGAAGTGGCTCCGCCGGGAACTGAAGGCCTCGACGGCTCCGTTCAAGGTGCTTGCCTGCGGCATGATCTGGAATGGAGCCGTTCGACCGGGGAAACTTGATCACTGGGCCACCTATCCCCACGAACGGCAGGCGCTGTTTGAGTTCATTGGAAAAGAGAAGATCGGCGGCGTCATCCTGGTCGGCGGGGACGTGCATCGGACCCGATACCTGAGTCACAAGACAGGTGATTCGGCGGGCTACAAGATCCCCGAACTCATCACGTCTCCGGTCCATGACGGAGTGATCGATAGAGCCAATGCTCCGCACCCGGCGCTGGTCCACGACTCGGGCCAACCCAATTCCTTCTTGCTGATGACCGTGCATGGCCACACCCGGCCCCCGACACTCAACGCCAGGTTTCTGGACAAGAAGGGACGGACGGTTTTTGAAGTGACGTTCACGGAACAAGAACTCAAAACGGCGATGCGGAGCGTCGAGTCGCCGCCGCCTGTGCGGGTACGATGCCCCTAGGAGCCCTCCACAAGATGTCACGACCCCGGCACAATCCTGTTCTGGTAACCGCAGTTCTGGTCGTCCTGATCGTCTCGGGCGATCGTGCGATGGGATCGGAACGCGTACAGGTCGAGGTCCGGGAGACCGGAGGCTGGTCGCGTCCGGTCTATCCCTGCACGCTGACACTCGATCAGCCGACCACTCGCAAGGTGCTCCGATTCCGACTGCTCGACGAGTCGTCTCGTCCGGTGGTTGTGCAGGCCGATGCTGAGGTCCAGGGGAAAATCACTCGATGGTGGTTGGCATTCCCGGTCAGCCTGAAGCCATTTCAGCGGCGCGTGATGACCCTCGAGTACGGACCCACGGTGACGGCCAGTCCACGTCGTGCTCGAGGCCATGTGCTC
>Ga0310123_10004510_pt1 | contig 10544 bp, 8 predicted proteins | sample CB6_AW_1057_MG_FD_203505 | JGI IMG/M metagenome (GOLD analysis project Ga0310123, IMG submission 203505) | Marine microbial communities from Western Arctic Ocean, Canada - CB6_AW_1057 | ecosystem: Environmental > Aquatic > Marine > Oceanic | place: Canada: Western Arctic Ocean | collected...
GTCGCTGGGCCGGAGCCTTCGCTCATTCCGGAACCGGTTCGCCCACTTGCGGCATATCTTCGGCCGGTTTCGGCGCTTTGTGATTCAGTTGCTGGAGCGCGTCTTTCTTGAGAATATCAAACGGGGGGGTGTTGGTATCGAGAATCAAAGTGTCGTCTTTCTGGATGGCACGCTTGAGGGCATCGAGGGAAAGGATAAACTTAGCCAGTTCGGGATCCTTTTTGAAGACTTCGAAGTAATCGGCTGCCTTCGATTCGCCGTCTGCTTTCGTTCGGGTGGCGTCGCCCTCCGCTTCCGAAAGTAACTTACGGCTATCACTGTCGGCCTCGGCCCGAATGCGTTCCGCCTCGGCTTTGCCATCGGAGATAATTGCCTGCTTCTTGCTTTCGCGCTCGGCCTGCATCCGTTCAATCACCTTCGTGGTCACTGACTCGGGAAAACCGATGTGTTTGATACCCACAAGACTCACATCGATTCCGAACAGCTTCCGCGCATCGCTCCGGATTTCTTCGAGCATTTCCGCCTCGACCTCATCGATGCGGACTTTACCGGGATCCTCATTGATGAGATCATTGAACTTGAACTTACCGAGAACACCGGCCCGGGAACTCCGCAATAACGCTGTCAATTTCTCTTTCGCCTGGTCCATTGTTTCGACCGCGACCATGAACTTCAGTCGGTCCGCCTCGGTCTCGGCGATCTTCCAGCCGATGTAGGCGGTAACAATGATATTCTTGCCGTCGTGCGTAAACACCTCTTCCAACTCGCCGATGTTGCCTTCGAAACACTGGATGCGGTTATCCTGCCGCCAGACCGTCTCCCACGGCAGCTTGAAGTTCAAACCCGGACCGACATCCCGGGAAGATACCGGTTTACCGAACCGCAGCACGACGGCATATTCCGTCGTCTCGACCTGAAAACTGATCAGGGAAATCAGGAAAATGAGGGCGACCACCAGCACCATCAGAATGACGGGCCAATGTTGCATTACTTTTTTCTCAGCCATTGGTTCAGGCTCCTCGGAAACTTGTCCGTATTGTTCGTCGGAATGATGATTGGAATCGGTCGTGCCAGTAGCACAGACAAGATTGTCTGTGCTACTGGGGCCGTCCCGGCATTCAGAGTTTCTGTCACCCATAAGGAGCCCGCGTCGCGCGCGGTTCCCGGTGCTCCCCAGAAGATTTGATGATCAGCGATCAGTGATCGGGAATATGAGACAGGACACCGGGCAGTCGGATCAGTCGCGCCGCCTCAGAATTCCTTTGCCTCGGTATCGAGATCCAGCAGATCCAGCCGGCCCTTCTGTTCGAGATTGACTTCCCAGATCACACGGCCGTCAATGAGGTTGATGAACTTGCGCTTGTATTTGGCCTCCGTCAGCCACAGATCGAGGCGTGCCCGGGTCGTGTAAAGATCCGGCGTTTTACGAAAGGCTACGAGCTGCTCACGAAATCGTTCCGCCCGTGCTCCGGCGACATGTGACTTATTGAACGCCTCTGCCTCGGCCTGCATTCGTATGCGAGCGCTTCTGCCCAGCGCCGCGTTCCGAGTTTCTGCGGCTTCACGCTCTGCATCCCGGATTATTTTCTGTTTCTCTTCAACGGCGCCGACAACGTCCTGGAACGCCGGCGCGGCTTCCACGGACGGGTGGATTCCCATTATGCCGACGAAGACCACTTCGATCCCGAGCGGCTTGTCCATGCCGGCGATGGCCTTGCGGATGTTGTCGGCGAGTGTTTCTTTGGTCGCTAGCCGCGATCGGCCGAGAATGGCAATAAAGTCGGCTGAGGCGAAGAAGCGGACGCACTCGCGATGGGCGATCTTCTCGAGGACATCGGTCGGATCATCGTAGTTGTAAGCGAAGTCATAAACCCCGTCGGGTTTGATCGTGTAGTAAACCGGAATACTGGCTGACAGAAAACTAACGGCAACGTTCTCCGATCTCATGCCGTCCCGTTCGCCGTCGTCTTTACGCTCCGGCCGCTCCGACCGGTCGGCAACCATGAATTTCAGCTCGGACTTGTAATGCGTTTTGTCCCAAACGATGACGCGCCTGGTCGGATCGCCTTGGATGTCTTCCATCCCCGGCGTCGGGGGCGCTGGCGCGGCACCCTCCTCCTCGCTGAATCCGATGTTGACCTTCTGCACACGCTTGACCGGGAACCGCCGTATCCGCTCGAAAGGGCGCGGAAACTTCAGATGAAGTCCCGGTCCGAGCACCGTCCCGGCGGCAACCGGACGGCCAAATCTCTCCTTGATCCCCATCTCATGCGTTTCCACATAGGTGAAGCAGTCCAACAGATACAAAGCAACCAGAAGCAGCAGAAAACACGGCAGCACCGACTGCTCCATGAAACGGTAGAACCAGGTCTCCGAAACCTTGAACCCGAACTGATAATCCAGCGCATGGGCGACGTTCTTGGCAATCCCGCCGGGTTCCGTCACCAGCGCCAGCAGCCGGCTCTCGTACAATGGCCGGATCTCTTCGTCCTTCGATCGGGGTCGGAAGAATTCGATGATGAAATTGATCGCCATTTCAACACCGAAGATGCCCAGGAGTACAAGAATCAGATGGCCGCCGCCCCGGTCCCAGACGCCGCCCTCGAAATGTTCGACCAGCATGGTTGCCCCGGCGATCAGATAAACCGCCGCACTGAGGAGGAGCCATGAGGCTGCCGGTCGCAGGAATCGAAGGTTGGTTTCCCGGGAGACGCCGTTGAAGTAACTGCCCGACAGCAAGGTGAAGACAAACATGAAAAAGCAGAGCCCGCCGGCGCCGAGCGCGTCACGCTCGGTGTCAGCCATCAACGTTACATGCCAGCGCCAGGCCAGGCCGCAGGCCGCCGCAATCAGCACCGCGCCGAAAACCAGGGTGAAGCCGGGTACGAAGTAGCGGGCGAAACTGCGCCGAGCCTCATGGGCTAGTTCCATGGCCTCGTCTTTGTCGTCGAACAGGTCGTTGCGATCGTATTCGCGGCGCAAGCGCTCGTGATCCCGGCTCTCGTCCATCTCGAAACGCCGCAGGCGGGCTTCCCACCAGGCCACAAGACAGAAGACCGCCGCCACGCCGATGGGCACGCAGGCAGCTTCGATCGAGTAGCTGTGAGCCCAGAAAACTCCAAGCACCCAGGTAAACAGGACATAGACCAGGCTCAGGCCAAGGCCGATAAGTGATAAATTCTCAGGACGTTTCGGTGAATACATTAGTGATTTCAGCAAGCGGCTACTGCATTCAGGCACACTCAGTAATAACCTACCGCGTCAATGGTCGATCTCAAGCATGGACCTGCACCTATGGCCGAGAGGAAACCGTTCGGCAGGAACTATCCGATTTATGAGAAACTTGTTCGCGGAGGATTTTTTTTTGCCACTCAGCAGCACTTCACTCGTAATCGATCCATTCGTAATCTCTCTGTATACGAACATCGATTACGAGTCACAGATCAAAAGCCCGCGCGAAGCGCGCTAAGTTTATCGCGAACCAAATCGACACTAGCGCCCCTTTCGTTTCACGCTTTTACCTTTTCGGATCCTGCTCTTTCGCCGCCGCCCGGCGGCATTGCCGAAGCCGGCGACCGGCTGAAAATCCAGCCGTCGACGATCAGCATCGATACGGGCGATGGCGACCGTCAATTCCCGGCCCGCTGCCAGTACATCGCCGCCTCGGCGGCCTCTCAGCTCGAGACGCGCCGGGTTGAAATCGAAAAAATCATCAGCCAGTTGCGATACGTGTATCAGGCCATAAGCCTCAACCTCCGGGATATAGACGAAAACCCCGAAGTTGCGAACTTCGGTGACCACGGCGTCATAGTCCCGGAGGTCGCCGGATTCGAGCTGCTCGGCGAAGAAGCGGATCTTCTTGAGCTCGACGATCTCACGCTCCGCCTCCGTCGCGATGTTTCCCCGCTCCGTGCAGCGTTCGGCGATCTCCGCCAGTTGCGCGTTTTCATACGGCGGTTTCCGTTTCGACAGCGATGCCTTCAGCAGGCGGTGAACAATCAAGTCCGCGTAGCGCCGGATCGGTGACGTGAAATGCGTATAATACTGTTTGCCGAGTCCGAAATGTCCGACCGGCTTGTGCGAATAGGCCGCGCGCTTCATTGCCTTGAGAATTACCGTATTCCACACGGGTGCTTCCGGCGATCCCGCGATGGCCTCGAGCACGGCGCAAAGATTGCGCCGGTCACTGAGATTGACGGCTTCGACGCCGGCCAGCAACAGGGTCTCTTCCGCCTCGGCCAGCTTTTCCGGGTCCGGCTCTTCATGGATGCGGTGAATCAGGCTTCGGCCGCGGCCAGCCAGTTCCCGGCACACCGTCTCATTGGTTAGCAGCATGCACTCTTCGATGAGCTGATGGGAGACGTCATTCACCACCGGCTCGACATCCGCGATCCGGCCGTCCTCGGTTATGATGAATTTGACCTCGGGTACCTCCATGTTCAGTGCCATATTCCGGAATCGGTTTGCCCGCAGCTTCTGCGCAATGGCATGCACGCGCTTCAAGCAGGCAACCGCGCGGCGATCCATCCCGGCTTCCTCGAAGGCAGCGCCGTCCGGGGTCTGCAGCGCCGCTAGCGCCTGTTCGTAACTGAGGCGCAGCCGCGACCGGATCACCGACTCGTGGAACGTCGCGCTCCGGACGATGCCGTCGGCATCCAGCGTCATCAACACGGAAAACGCCAGCCGGTCCACGTTCTCTTTGAGACTGCAAAGCCCGTTCGACAACTGCTCTGGCAGCATCGGAATGACTTTGTCCGGCAGATAAACGCTGTTGCCGCGCTTCAGTGCTTCGACATCCAAGGCCGAATCCGGCTTCACAAAATGGCTGACATCCGCGATATGTACGCCCAGCCGCCACTGCCCGCCGCCCAGCCGCTCGAGCGAAATGGCGTCGTCATAATCCCGTGCACTCTCCGGGTCGACGGTGAAAACGAAACGGCGGCGCAGGTCCAGACGTCCCTTGCGGTCCGCGGTCGATATGCCGGCCCCCTCGACCTCAGCCACCGCATCCGGCGGAAACGCCGTCGGCAGTTGATGCGATTTGATGACCGCCAGCGTGTCCAGAGCCGGATCGTCCGCCGGGCCGATGACCTCCGTAACCTCGCCTTCCGGGCTGACGCGCGGATCGTCCCACGCCCCCAGCTCGACCAGGACCCGGTCACCCAAAGCGGCGCCGCCGGTGTCCGGCACGATGATGTCGTGCTGCAGCCACGACTGCATCGGCTCCACGTAATAAAAGCGATGCTTGCGGCGCAACGTTCCGACGAGCATCCGCGTGTGCCGCTTGAGCACGCGCAGCACCGTCGCTTCCTCGAGATCGGACCGCTGGCGTTTGCCCATCGGGCGATTGAGCCGAATGAGGACAACGTCGCCATTGAGGGCCGTGCCCGTGGCCGTCGCCGGTATGAAAAATTCACGGCCGGACTCGGGTGCACGGACGAACGCGACTCCGGAGCGTTTGATGCTGATTTGGCCGCTGACCAGATCCGCGCTTTTCGCCAATACGAAGCCCTTTCGCTTCAAATAAACAATCGTGCCGTCCGCCATCAGGCCATCGAGCAGTCCAGCGAAAGCCGATTCCCGAGACTTCGGCACGTTGAACTCGCCCTTCAGTCCCCGTTTGTCAAGTGGGCGATAACGCGCGGCGCCCATCAAATCGATCAATGCTCGCCGCGTCGGCAATGCTTTTGTCTCGGACCGCTGGCGTTTCGGCACAATAGCAACTCGTTGCGCGGCAACATCAGGCTTGCTGACGCGCGTTCGTGATTATTTCTTGATATTTCCTAGTGAGCTCGCTAATATACCCCCAGTTTTTTTCTTTCACCGCTGTCTTGTCGATCAATGCCGAGCCGACGCCGAGGCAGGCCGCACCGGCTTTGATGAAATCGGCGCACGTATCCAGATTTACCCCGCCGGTTGGGACCAGCCGGATCTGAGGCAGCGGCGCCTTTACAGCCTTGATGTAGGCCGCGCCGCCCATGGCGTCGCATGGAAATACCTTCACGACATCGGCGCCCGCTTCCCACGCCGTCACTATTTCTGTCGGCGTCAAAGCCCCGGGGCAGACAGGGTGACCATAGCGCTTGACCAACTCGATCACCCGCAGATTCAGGGTCGGCGTCACCACAAAGCGTGCCCCGGCCAGGATGGCCAGCCGTGCCGTCTCGGGGTCGAGAATAGTTCCCGCGCCGACGACGACATCATCATCGTATTTGGCGACCAGGTCCTCGATGATCCCAAGCGCTCCCGGCACCGTCATGGTAATCTCGATGACGTCGCCACCGCCGTCCTTGATGGCGTCCGCCAGCAACACCGCCTCCGTTATCGACCGGGTCCGGATGATGGGTATCAGTCCGGTGTCCAACATCCGTTTCAGATCGTCTTGCATGATTTGTCCTTTTATTCGTAGAAAGGTGGGTTTCTTGTCATCCGTCGCCGGTCACGTCTGCCTCACACGCGCTGCCGACCGCTAGCGGATCGGTACTTCGCGCAAAATCTCCGGTTCACGGAACAATCGCGAAAATATATGGCCATACGCAATCAAAGCAATCTGCTGAAATGGACGATAATCACGGCGAATTAAGAGTCCTTCACATACTCGAGGCAACTGCCGGCGGCGCCAGAAAACACCTGCGCTACGTCCTCTGCGGACTCCGCGACCGAGGGCTGGCCATTGACGTCATCGCATCACCGGCGCGTGCCGACCCCGAATGGGAGGACGATCTTCAATGTTATCAGGAGGCCGGAATTGAGGTCTTCAAAGTGCCCATGGCGCGGCGACCCGCCCTCCTGGATCTGAAAGCTTACTGGGCTATCAAGCGCATCATACGCTTGCGGAGTCCACATCTCGTTCATACGCACTGCGCCAAGGCCGGTCTGCTCGGGCGGCTGGCGGCACAGGCTGCCGGCGACAGCATTGTCACCGTCCACACGCCGCATGCGTTTTTTTATGAAGGATTTAATGGCGCCGCCGCCCGCCGTCTCGGTGTGGCCCTGGAACGATTTCTGGGGAAGCGTACGAATCTTCTCGTCTGTGTCTCCAGGGCGGAGAAAGAACGGGCGCTTGACGACCGCCTGATCATGCCTTCCCGTGTTCGTGTCGCCACCAACGGTCTGCCCGCCAACTTTGCGGCGGGATTGAAAGAGCGAGCGGCGGTGCGGCAACAGTTCGATATCCCGGAATCGGCGTTTACCATCGGCGTATTCGCGCGCCTTGTCGAACAGAAGGGGCACGAGCAGCTGTTCCATGCCATCGCCCGGCTGTCCGCGGACGAGCGGCAACGCCTCTGCGTGACTTGTCTCGGCGATGGTCCGCAGCGGCCGCACCTGGAACAGTTACGTTCGCAGCTGGGGCTCGACGATTGCCTGCGGATGCCCGGTCATATGCCCGCCGCCGAGCTCTATCTGCGCGGGCTCGATCTTGCCATTGTGCCGTCGCTTTACGAAGGCCTTTCCTACCATCTCCTCGAGGCCCTCGCTGCCGGCCTGCCCGTCATCGCCACGGAAGTGCCCGGTAATCTGTTTGAGTTTGAGGATAATCCTGTTTTCTACGTGCCGCTGCGGGATCCCGAGTCCTTGGCGGCCGCCATAAGTGAGTTCCTGCGCAACGACGGCGAGCGAAACCGGCGCGCCTGGAAGGGACCTAAATGGATCGCGACCCATTTTCCATTGGAAAAGCAGATCCAGACGCTGCATGCTGCCTACCAGCAATTGGTTGTCGTTTCCGGGGATACGTTCGTAGAGGGGTGAGGGATTGGGGGATTGCGGACCGACTTCGCTCGGGTAGCTACGGCGGTTGAAATTATGGATTTGGGTGGTCGCGATACGAGACCTGAATTCACGTTAATTCGGGCCGGCTATAGCAGACGAAAGCCTAGTTAATTCACGGTTTGGGATTTGGAATTGGCGCTAGCCCAACGCAAAGCGCGCGCTCAACGTAGTCCGTCGGCCGACGGAGCGAAGTTGGGCCACGAAGGGCGAAGTCGGGGGATTGGAGCCCCTGCCGGTTCATCCGGAAGGGGCAGAGCTTAGCGGTCGAACCCGCAAACTGCCAGTATCGTCGAATACCGGCATTGCACGCGCATGCAATCGGTAAAATCCATCCCCGTTCTGAAGCGCCGGGATGCTGAGCAAAGCGCTGCCCGCGAAGCGGAATCCTTGACCGGCAACGTAGGATTGCCCCCGGCGGTGTGGCTCCGCTCGGCGCTCCAACGCGTGCTCTGCCAGACTATCGAATTTGAGCAGCGCACCAAACCGGGTTCGGTCTCGGATACATTCGTGGAACCCCTGAACGAACGGATCGAGTCCGTCGTCGAGACCCAGACTCAGAATCCCGAGCCAGCTTGGCGACGAACTGACGGCGGTGTTGGACGCTGGACGAATCGGGCATTCGTCCAGAAACGGGTAAGTGCCCTCGGTCGAGGGATAGCCCAGTGAAAAGCGATGCGACGGCCTAGGATGGAATGGAAATAGAGCCGAAGCCTGAGGGCTTCCTCAACCGCCCGCCCGCAACGCGGTGTTGAGGTCAGACTTCTGGCGGGGATAACAAGAGAGCCTTCGCGAGCGCGGCCTCCCACATTTTGTATGTCCGGGTCCTACAGTACTGTAAGATTTCCGTACATCATTCCCAGCCGGCCGGCTCACGGCTCAATGCGATCGAACCCAGTATACGGTCGCAGCACTTCGGGGACGACGACGGCGCCATCGGCCTGCTGGAAATTCTCCATGATGGCGCAGACGACACGGTCGGTCACGGCGGTGGCCGAAATCGTGTGGACAAATTCCTTACGGCCGCCATCGGCCGCATAGCGAATGCCCAGGCGGCGGGACTGAAAATCGGTGAGATTGGTATTGGAGGTGACTTCGCGGAAGCTGCCGTAGCCGGGGAACCAGGCCTCGATATCATATTTTTTGTAGCCGGGCGCGCCCATATCGCCGACGCAAACTTTGACGACCCGGTATGGAATCCCCAGCTGCTGCATCAGGTACTCTTCGTTTTCCTGGCAGATATCGTGATACTTCGGCGACTCCTCGGGTGCGCAAAAAACTATCTGCTCGACCTTGTGAAACTGGTGCACGCGAAAGATGCCGCGTGTCTCCTTCCCGTAACTGCCGGCCTCGGTGCGAAAGCAGGGCGTAAACGCGGCATAGCACAGCGGCAACTGCTCGGCGTTCAGGATTTCGTCGGTGTGGTAGCCGACCAATGACTGTTCGGAGGTACCGATGAGGGCGAGGTCCTCGCCTTCGAGCTTGTACGTCTGATCGGCGAAGAACGGCAGGTAGCCGGTGCCGAACAACGTCCGTTCTTTGGCGACGCACGGTGTAAAGAACAGTGTGAAACCGCGCTTGATCAGTTCCCGCTGGCACCAGAAGAACAGGGCTGAAGCCAATTCGGCGCCGCGCCCCTTCCAGAAAAAGAATCCCGACTGTGCCACCTTGGCCCCGCGCTGGGTATCGATGACACCGAGGATGTCGCCCAGTTCCTGATGGTCTTTCGCGTCGAAGTCGAAGATCGGCTGCTCGCCCCAGGCTTTGAATTCGAAATTGTCCTCTTCGCTGTTGCCCCCGGGCACGGACTCATCCAGGAAGTTGGGGAGCCAGGCAAGGGCTTCATCAATTGCGGTCTTCAGCGCGCTCATCCGGCTTTCCTTGTCGCCGAGCGACGCTTTCAGCTTCTTCACCTGTTCCCGCGCCTCGGGATTATCCTTGCATTCTTTGCTCAGTTGGTTTCGGCGCGCGCGCATGTTCTCGACTTCACGAGTAAGCGCGAGGAATTCCTGATCTTTGCCGACAAGATCGTCGACATCGACATTGGTGACGCCGCGCACCGCGCAATTCGTCTTGACGCGCTCCGGATCGGCGCGCAGAATTTTGATGTCGATCATTCTATCATTCCTTTTCGAGGACGACGTGAGTCGTGGTACGCGACAACGTCGCTCACGCGCGGACCGCTCCGCTGAGGTTGAGGATGAGAACGATTAAGTTTCAATTATTTTTGCGGACTCCGCAAAAACACCGCCATGCTTCATCCGCTGCCCCATGTCTGCTTCAACAGGCGAATCCAGTTTCCGGAGCAGACGTTGCGGACATCCGCTTCCGTATATCCGCGATTTGCGAGCAGGCCGGGTACGCGTTGCAGGTCGGCAATCGTATTCATGTCACGCGGCGATTGTTCGGTGCCAAAGCCGCCGTCCAGGTCCGTGCCGATGCCTGAGTGCCGGACATGGCCTGCCAGCTGGGCGATGTGATCGATGTGGTCGATGACGCTTTCCAGGGTGGCCGTCGTCTGTTGTTCGCAAGCCGGCACGTTCTTGCGCCATTCCGGATCGACCATCCATGCATCGAATGCGGCACCGATGACGCCGTCACGTTCAATGATCGCCTTGATCATATCGTCCGTCAGTTGTCGCTGCCCGGGAGCCAGGGCGCGACAATTGTGGTGGGAAGCCGCGACGGGTCCGTCATAAATTTCGAGGATCTCCCAGAATGCCTGGTCTGTCGTGTGGGTGAGGTCGACGATAATGCCAGCCGCTTGCAGCGCCTCG
>Ga0310123_10004512_pt1 | contig 10542 bp, 7 predicted proteins | sample CB6_AW_1057_MG_FD_203505 | JGI IMG/M metagenome (GOLD analysis project Ga0310123, IMG submission 203505) | Marine microbial communities from Western Arctic Ocean, Canada - CB6_AW_1057 | ecosystem: Environmental > Aquatic > Marine > Oceanic | place: Canada: Western Arctic Ocean | collected...
GCACGTCGCGATAAAATGGCACGGACCGGTCGACATCTGAAACAGTGAACCCGTGATGATGGCAGCATTTGAGAGTCATGATAAGTATCCTATCAAACACCGGTGTTCAGCCATCCATTAGCCGACGGATCACGTTCCGCGCACCAATCTGTCAGCCGACGGATCACGTGATGTTCAGTGTTGCGTGTTCAGCCAAGTTCGGTTCTGGCGCTGCCAGTTTCGGCGGGCGGAAACGGCACTCTTAATCTCGCTCTTATTCCCGATTTTGATCTTGATTATGAATGAATCGATTACGAGTTGTTTCAGGAGAGTGTTGAGTGTTCAGCGACGTGATGTTTAGTGCACGGATGAAATTACCGGAAATGTGGGATCCTGCTGTACAGCAGGACGCGGATTCTACCGTGCGGTAGGATTTTCCCGATGACTTGACCCTACCGTACCGCAGGACCCGGTAATCCCGGGAAACACCAGCGACCGGGATTGAAGGTGCGGTCCGTTACAATGCAGTAGCCGTGCGATATTTCAAAGCACGGTAATCTCCTTCCAAGCCGGTCACGCAATCGGCGAACGAGTTCGCCGATTTGCTAGTCAAAATTCTCTATCCTGGCGTCCTTCAGCAGATCCTGTTCAAACGTTCGACTTGCGATCTCGATCTTCTCCTTCAGTAACGCGCGACGGACTTCGTCGTTGACCTGACTGCTTGTTTTCGAATCCGTCTCGACTCGGCGGAATCGGTTTGGATGTTTCTGTCGGTATTCCTCGATCTCAGTATCGGAAATCGGATACTTCGCCGGGGCATCGACATTGTGCGCAAGAAACGTTGTAACCAGCAGCTTTTTCTCTTTGTTAAAATCGACGGTCATATCACCGACACGTGTTGGCATGGCCGGTTCCGTCATGGCCTTCCGACGTTCGATATAGACCGGATCCAGTTCCAGACCCTCCGCCCTGGCGGCTTCGGCGAGGATATAAAGGGCGATCGCATCAAACAGCCGCCGGCCAGGCCGGACAACCCCCTCAGTTTCTACCGGCATCTGGAGGAGTTCGTGAAACTGCAAGGTGTCACCGAATGTAAAACGTGATTTTCCCACTTCGAAGGCGACGGCGCCGAGATTTTTCATGGCGGCTTCAAGGTCGCCCGATGTGGTATCTTGGGGTGGCGTCAACGGTACGGCGATTCCCGTGATATCGATAAAGGCCTGCCACAGCGGCGATGGTTTGGCATTGATAACATCGGTGGCTGCGACTTGCGCACCGGCGTTGTTGGCGAAGCGAAGATCCAATTCCGCCTGCCAGCGTTCCTCCGGGATCGCCTTCCCGGCGACTGTCACGGTTGTATCCGTTCGTAGAGCGTCAAGCCATCCCCGATACGCCTGATGGTAGCGACGGGCGGCTATCTCACGTTTGATCGTACGTTCGATGTACGACTTCGGCCGACCCGCATCCTTTTCGAAGCGCGCTTTATTCGTCTCGAAATAGGCATCGACATCATCCTGTGGAATGCTATCGCGGATTCGTGTGGTGCGCAGTGAGTCGTTGCGTTCCTGAAAGAGCCGTACCAAAAGTTGCACCGGTATTTGCCGTTCCATCTTGCGATGTTTTGCAAGGGCATTCTGGAACACCGGGTGTTGGTCGAAAGCCTGTTTCTTCGCTGCCTGTGCGTACACCTCGTTTCTGATAGCCTGTTGCACGGCGGGATGAACGAAGCCTCTGGCCACGGCACTGGTTGGTGGCGAATCAGCAGGACGCTTCCAGACATTTGCATAAATGGCAACGCCGTTGACCTTTGCAACCAGTTTCCGTTTGATGTCCGGGGGCGTGGCATTACCGCTATCTTTTCGGCTCGTGGCGCTCTCGCTGGCGGTGCTCTTGGTGCCAATCGCTGCGCCGAGGAACAAGGACAAAAAGAGACGGGTCAAATAACACATGGGAAACTCCCCAGAAACTTGGTGTTCGGCCACCTGATGGTGGGTTATTGGTGTTGGAGGGAGCCGGTAGATTGCAGGCAGCCCTCCAAGAGGCGTTCGGCTGCCATGCCTTTCGCCGCGGCGGGCGTGAGTTCGGTTGGGACGGGAACACGTCCCTCACGGAATCAGCTCGGCCACCGCAGGGCCTACAATTCGGAATAATCCGTCGTCCGTCGGCTGACGGAGACGGATCGCAGCGACAGTCGCCGGGTGCTTCTGATAAACTTGAGATTTCGCGGACGCGGTTTGAGTTGCACTTACCGTCAGCTGACGGATGGGACGCGGCCTCCCATTGGGGCGGTCCGCCTGCCGAATTTCTGTCCCTCATTAGCCGCCCGCGTCGCGCGCGGTCCAGGTGCTCCCGAGAAACTTTCCGCCACGGCGGATCAGCCTGTGCTACTTTGGACTGTCGGGTCCTTCCGTACGGTAGGATTTCAAAGTGGAATCGACCGGCTCTTCGATCGAATTCCTGGATTACGGTTACTTTTGTCGTTGCGGTTGCTGATGTCAAGCCTCGTCGTTGCGATCAAAGTATTGCAAAGCAGCCGGCTTATGCGATATTGTTTTTCCAGCGCTGACGGAGCGTCATGAATCGTATTTACGCACAGCCATTACTTCAAAGCCTGTCGAACGCGCTCTGTCTATATGGTGCTATCGGGCTTTCGCTGCCCGGCTCAACAGACACACGGGTGGTTGAGCAGACCGAAAAAGGCACGGAGCAACAAGCGGATTCAAGCGTTGCGGAAGGCCAAGTATCAACCGTCGGACAAATATCGGCTGAAAGTCCTGCACAACCATGCCCGGAGCATCCTCAATCCGGAATCGCTTGATGCTTATCTCCATAACCCTGGAACTCGGCACTGCGTTGCATAATGACAACGAAAACTACCGTCGCATCAAGACGCAGATTGACAAACATCTTCCCGAAATCGTTCACAGTGCGTTATTGGATCGAAGTAATTTCATGCGCGATTGTAATGTCTGCGACACCAGCGGCAGTTTAGAGGCTGAATGCGGCACGTGCGACGGCGGTGGACATTGTGCTAACCCGAAGTGTGTCGAAGGGCATATCGCCTGGCAGAGTTGGGATGCCCATAGGCAAAAAATCTGCCGTCCTGTCGCGGAACGTTGACCTGCTTCCAATGCAAGGGCAATGGCGTCAGGGACGAGACATGTCGGCGTTGCAAAGGTACCGGTATTTTGCTGGACAGGGATCAGTTAAAGCTGGCGTATGTAGAAATGATCGAGGAGACCATCCACTTTCCGAAGCAGCAACTGTAATCGGGCGCTATCTGCCAATCCTGGCGAATTTCTCATGGGACGACATTTGCCGACGACGCCCGCCGTGAACGGTATAGTCCCGCCCAGTTGGCTGACGGGTCGGCACCTACTCTGGTTCGCTAGGCGCGCGATCATATCCCATTATATTCACGGTCATTCGAGCGCTTGTGCGAACTATTCGGATTCGATTGGCGACCGTTGGTGACGTGAGTTAAATTGATTAGTTACTCAGGGCAGTCCATTATCGAAGAACGGGGGGAGCACTTAATGCGGCCACCGATCGCATTGCAATTGTACACGGTTCGGGAGGAACTGTCAGTCGATTTTGAGGATTGTGATCGTGCGCATCGCGGAAATCGGATATGTCGGTTCCGAACCCGGTAGCGCATTCTCTGGGAACACCGTCGAAAAGGGGGTGAAGCTGTTCCGGGATCTCGAATTGCACGTACCCTGCGCCCATTTTACGCTGCCCCTTGGAGAGCAGAAGTCGGAAACGCTGGAGACGGCGGCAACCTTGGGTGTGCCCAAATTATATCGGGGAAGCCGCTCGAACCTTTTCGCACTGTAGATCGAATTCGGGAGGCGTGTGATGAATTCAATGAAGCAAGTGTTGGTGCTGTGGTAACTTGTTTTATTTTTGGGATTTATAACCATTGATGGGAGTTCGGAAAGATCGATGATCGGCTTATCTTCGACATCGTACTCGAGCATCTGGACTCCACCGGCCGTTTTCAGATAGATACGTACTGGACACAGACCGCGGGGGTCGATCCCATTGGTGTTCTGTCGCGGCTGGGCTGCCGGGAACCGCTGATTTACAATCAAGGATGGTCTGTACGTGAAAGGCGAACCCATGCTCCCCGCCGGCGACGGAAAAATGGACTTCCATGTCATTTCCGAAATCAACGAGGGAATCGCCGAGTAGTGGATCGTGGAAGTGGATGAATGCGCCACGGACATGATGGAGGCCGTTCGCAAAAGCTACGATTATCGGGTCGGCAACGCCCTGTCTCGTGGCTGCTCGGGATGATAACGATGGCTACACCGATACTAATGCCGCGCCAGGGACAGTCGGTCGAGACCTGCCAGATTACGGCTTGGAAGAAGCACAAGGGCGATCCGGTCGATGCCGGTGAAACGATTTGTGAGGTCGAAACTGATAAAGCAGCGTTCGAAGTCGAGACGCCGGAAAGCGGCGTCCTGCTTGCAACGTTTTTTCCCGAGGGTGCCGATGTCCCGGTACTGACGGCAATCGCGGTGGTCGGGGCGCCCGACGAGGACGGCGAGGATCTGCGCCCCGCGCGCGGCGAATCTCCGCCGGCCGCCGGGAAAGGCGCGACGGTCGCTGAGGGTGCCCACGCGCCCACGGTCGCCGCAGAGTCGGATGCGGACGCCGGACCGGCAACGGCGCCGGTGCCGCCCAACTCCGAAGGTCGCTGCAAAGCCTCACCCCGAGCCTTGGGGACGGCTGCTGCAAACGGTATCGACATTTTGGCGCTGTCCGGTTCGGGGCCCGGCGGCCGCATCATCGAACGCGATGTTCTCGCTGCTCTGGCGACCGCATCCGACGCTCCAGTGACCGATGTGACGGGACCGCTGCGAAGGTCGTCGCCCGGTCTCATCACTATGACCCCCGCTGACGTCCCCGGGGCGCCGGCGCGGGAGATTCCGGTGGAGCGCATACGCAAGGTGATCGCCGATCGAATGCTGCAGTCGCTGCAGACAACGGCCCAGTTCACATTGACGGGGGCGGCAAGCGCCGAGTCGATGCTCGCCTATCGCCGCCGGCTGAAAGGCGAAACCGATGAAACGCTGCGCCGGATCACGATAAACGACATCGTTCATTTCGCGGTCATCAAGGTTCTGAAGGAGTTCGGGAATTTGAACAGCCTTTTTCTCGGCGACCGGATTCTTCAGTACAATCGGGTGAATCTTGGATTTGCCGTCGATACGCCGCGCGGGCTTATGGTGCCGGTTATCAGCGATGCGGAGACATTGTCGTTGCGTGAACTTTCGCAAGCTGCGGATCGTCTGCGGGAAGCCTGCGTCGATGGCCGCGCGGCGCCGGATGATTTGAAGGGCGGCACCTTCACCGTCAGCAATCTCGGCAACCTGGGCGTCGAGGCATTCACACCGGTTCTGAATCCGCCACAGGTCGCTATTCTCGGTGTCGGCGTGATCAGACCGCGGCCGATCGCCGTGAACGCCGACACGCAGTTCGCGCAATTCATGAGCCTTTCATTGACCGTGAATCACCAGGCTGTCGACGGCGCGCCCGCCGCCCGTTTCCTCAAGGCTTTGAGCGAGACGCTCGGCAATCTCGATGGCATCTGGGCGATGTGAGTTTTTTATTTTTTTGTGGACAAACGAAATATGCCAAAATCAATCATAATCGATCCCCAAGATGTCCGACAGCCCGGGACGCTGTCTTTGTCTGAAATTCCGATCAATCGCTACAAGCCAAATCCGAAACGGGAAGTGAAGCAGTTTGGCCACCGCAAGCTGAAGAACATGTACCGCGATATGGTTCTGATCCGCGAGTTTGAGTCGATGCTCAATGAGATCAAGACCCAGGGCAGGTATCACGGGATCGAATACGACCACCAGGGGCCAGCCCATCTTTCCATTGGCCAGGAAGCCGCGGTTGTCGGTCTCTGTGTGAATCTCGATATCGACGATTTCATTTTTGGGTCCCACCGCAGCCATGGCGAGATCATTGCCAAGTGTCTGTCGGCCATCGATAAACTCAGCGGCCGAAAGCTGATGGCCGTAATGGAAGGCTATATGGACGGCCGCGCCTTGCGGATAGTGGAAACGGAAAGAACAAACGGAGCCGTCAAGGATCTAGCCGTCGATTTCATTCTGTTCGGGACACTGGCCGAGATTTTCGGCCGCGAAAACGGATTCAACAAAGGCATGGGCGGCTCCATGCATGCGTTCTTCGCACCGTTCGGCAGCATGCCGAACAACGCCATTGTCGGCGGTTCCGCGGACATCGCAACGGGTGCGGCATTGTTCAAGCGAGTCAATCGCCGGCCGGGGATCGTCATCGCGAATATCGGTGATTCGGCGGCCTGTTGCGGACCGACGTGGGAGGCGATGACCTTTGCAGCCATGGACCAGTACCGGACCCTATGGGATCCGGAGATCGGCGGCGCACCGCCCATCCTCTTCAATTTCATCAATAATTTTTACGGCATGGGCGGGCAGCCGCTCGGCGAGACCATGGGCGTCGGGGTCCTTGCCCGTATCGGCGCCGGGGTCAATGCCGACGCCCTGCATGCCGAGCGTGTCGATGGCTACGATCCGCTCGCGGTCGCCGATGCTGTCGTGCGCAAAAGAGAATTGCTTGTCGCCGGTCGCGGCCCGGTCCTTCTCGACACGGTCACGTATCGGTTCTCCGGCCACTCGCCGTCCGATGCGTCGTCGTATCGACAGAAAGAAGAGATCGAGCTCTGGGAGCGGCACGACGGTCTCACACGGTTCGGCCGATACCTGGCAGCGAACAATATCGCTACCGCAGCTGCCCTCGAGAAGGTGCAGCAATGGGCGGTGGCAAAGGTCCGGAAATCTCTGTCGTTGGCGTCGTCGCTCACCCATTCACCACGGATCGATACGACGACCGATGCCATCGGCGAGTTGATGTTTTCGAACGGCAGCGTCGACAGGATGCTCAAGGGCAAGCCGCGGGTTCTGATGAGCAAGAGCCGCAATCCCCGAGTGCAGGCCATTGCCAAGAAGTCACGTTCGGCTTTCGACGCCGATGGCGAGCCGCTGCCGAAGGCGCGTGTCGTTGCCTTTCGAGATGCCCTGTTCGAGGCATTGTTGCATCGCTTCTACAAAGATTCCTCGATGATAGCCTATGGCGAAGAGAACCGGGATTGGGGCGGCGCCTTTGGCGTCTACCGGGGGCTCACGGAGTGCCTGCCGTATCACCGGCTCTTCAATGCGCCCATATCGGAAGCGGCCATTGCCGGGACCGCGGTCGGCTATGCGCTGGCCGGCGGCCGCGTCGTCGCCGAACTGATGTATTGCGATTTCATGGGGCGCGCCGGCGACGAGATCTTCAACCAGATGGCCAAGTGGCAGGCGATGTCGGCCAAGGTCCTGTCGATGCCGCTGGTCCTGCGTGTTTCGGTCGGAAGCAAGTATGGTGCGCAGCATTCACAGGACTGGTCGTCGCTGCTGGCGCATATTCCCGGGTTGAAAGTGATGTTTCCGGCGACGCCGTACGATGCCAAAGGCATGATGAACCTGGCACTGAGGGGAACGGACCCGGTTGTTTTTTTCGAGAGTCAGCGCTTGTACGATATCGGCGAGACGATCGTGGAAGGCGGTGTGCCGGAGGACTATTATGAAGTTTCGGAAGGCGAACCGAGCCGCGTCCGGGAAGGGCAGGATCTGACCATTGTCACCATCGGCGCCACGTTGTACAAGGCGCTGGAAGCCGCGGACGTGCTGGCGCAGTCTTACGGCCTTGCGGCGGAGGTCATGGATACGCGCTTCATTAATCCTTTGAATTATGAGCGGATCGTCGACTCCGTGCGCAAGACGGGGAAAGTCGTGCTGGCGTCCGATGCCTGTGAGCGCGGCTCTTTTCTGCACACGATGGCCTCGAACATAACCCAGCTTGCCTTCGACGAACTCGATGGCCCGCCCGTTGTTGTCGGATCACGTAATTGGATCACGCCGCCGGCTGAGATGGAGTCGGCGTTCTTCCCGCAAAAGGAGTGGATCCTCGATGCCATCCACGAGCGTCTCCTGCCGTTGCCGGGGCACCTGGTGACGACGGCGCAGGCAACGGATGATATCGTGTTGCGCAATCAGCAGGGCGTCTAGGGTCGTCCCGGAATCTCGCTTGCCGATTTGCTACAAGTTCGTCGGTGGATATGTGTTGGGAGACCGAGGTTTTGCTTGCCTTGTTTGCGCCCGGAAGAGCACGTCGCCAATGTTTCGGACGTACTGTTCGTCTGAAAGCCCCAACGTTGCTTCCTCGGGAAATTCGATGGTGGCGCGAAAATGTGATGCGATGGCGTTGAACAGATGGACGCGGGCTTGCGACTCAAGATTATCGCGACGAAGCAATGCTTGAATCACGATGCCGGCTTCCCGTGGGCTGACATGTTGGCGCAGACGGGCCGCGATGTGTGGATATTCACGAAAGGAATCAAACTTATCCGGTATGATCTGGTCTAAATCCGGCTCCGACATTTTCGGGCGTCGCACAACAATCGTATGTGCAGCAATGTCGTCGACGTGCTGGGCCCGGCGGCTGACAAGGGATGTTGTAACGCCACCGACCAGATAAAACGCCGGCAGCGAATCGACGAATCGCAATGAATTGCGAGCGACAATATGACTGAATCGCAACTGCAAGCCTTGTTCGTCAATTACTCGCAGACGCAGGATGCGCTTGCCGAGCGTTTGCCCCCGCCAATACCATTCGGTACCCACCCCATAGCCGATCGACACGGCAAAATACCAGACGGTCCAGAATGCGCCCGCAAGATCGGGGCTGATCGCCCGGATTAACTGGACGGCCCAGCTAGCGGAGCTTTGATCGCGGCACTATACTCGTCGGTTTCTTCCACGTACGAATGGCGAAAACGATGGTCAGCGGCGCCGTGACAATCGTAAATACCAATGTGAAGATAAAGATCACGGGGAGGACTGCCATGGAGAGCTCGATCTCGTCGTAGAGTGCCCGCCCCGTTGTCAATGAATTTAATCGGTGGTCCTCACTTCCCTTCTCGACACAGGCCGGACAGAATCTCTTACCATCAAGTTCGAATTGGCATAAGGCACATAGAAAACACCCACAACTTTCACAGTGACACGCAGCGCGTTTTTTCGGGTGATAAAAACAGTTGGATTTCGTTTTGGTGGTTACGTTATCCCCGGACCTCCCCACCGCCACGTCGTCAAAGAAACGCGGGGAATACATGGATACGTGAACGCCCGCGGCATGACCCACACGGCACAAAGTCCAACAGTGCCGGCGACGCAGCCAATAGTGACACATTGCATTTGGCACAGGTCAGGAGTTCGGAGTGCATTGCCGTATTGCCTATTTTCGGATCACCCGCGTATTGCACACACGATCATGCAGGGTCCGCTTTTCATCGTCGAATGCGGCAATAATGTAGCCGATACCAAGTATCATACTGCTCAACCATTCGCCAAAGAAGCGGCCGAAGGCTCGGGCATAGCTCACTCGTCCGCCGTCGGCCGTGATAACTTTCAGGCCACACGCCATTTTTCCCGGGGTTGCCGCGTAGGTCCCAAGGAACCATGTCACGTAGGCGATGTTGACTACGAGCGGCAGCACGATAGACAAAAACGCCAGTGTTGCATTGGGTTCGCCGTTACCCATCCCGATGAACATACTCAACACGAACGAGATGGTCATGTTAACAATCCATAGCACGATCCAATCGAGGAACTTGGCAGCAAAACGAATCCAGAAGCCGCCGAATTGAACGCTCAGGGCAACGGCTTCGCCCCCCGTCAACTTCGGGACAAAGGCCGGCTTACATCTGGCGCAGACCCAGGACTGCCCATACTGAACCATATCATCGCTACGGAATTGCTGGCCGCATTCTGCACAGGCGAATTCAGCTGCGCCGTCGACGGATGCGGCAGCCGCTACAGCGGCCGGTGCGCCTGCTGCTCTCGCCGCGGCGTATGGCTGCCACTCCGCCATGCCCTCCGCCCACACAAGCGTCTGTGCGTTGATCGTTCCTTCCGACGCGAGCCCGTCCAACACTTCTTCATTCATTGGGCCGACATGATTTTTGCCATCAGCGTAATACCAGTCCATAGCACGTCCCTTTCTATATGGATTCATAAATACGATCGAACATCTGTGCGGAAAAATATTTAGGCAACCAGTATTATAGACAACTGCACAAAGGTTGCAATTCGGTTCGTCTCGATTGGATTTTGTCGACTCGGAGTGAAATTGGATCGACATCATGTTATGATGTATCGGATGCAGGTGATCGTGCTATTTAATGAATCCAGGGAGTTGAGATCATGACAAACGAAACGGCATTTGAACTAGCGACTTCAAACCTGCGCTACGGGACCGGTGTCACCCGTGAAATCGGCATGGACCTCGCCGATTTGGGCGCCAAGCGGGTGATGGTTCTGACCGATCCAATTCTTCGCGAACTGCCGCCTGTTGCCACGGCGCTCGAGGCCGTTGCGGCGCAGGGCATCGCCTACGATCTTTTTGATCGCGTACGTGTCGAACCGACGGATGAATCGTTCAAGGAGGCCATTGCGTTTGCGG
>Ga0310123_10004513_pt1 | contig 10542 bp, 6 predicted proteins | sample CB6_AW_1057_MG_FD_203505 | JGI IMG/M metagenome (GOLD analysis project Ga0310123, IMG submission 203505) | Marine microbial communities from Western Arctic Ocean, Canada - CB6_AW_1057 | ecosystem: Environmental > Aquatic > Marine > Oceanic | place: Canada: Western Arctic Ocean | collected...
GCCGGGCAGACGTTATCTGCTGGTGCAAGGCAGCGGCAGCGTCACCGAGTGGAAAAAGACCCGACGGAAAACACAACTTGTCCCTTCGACGCAAAGGCTTCCCGACGGAACTCCGAACGCGCGTGTTTTTCTGGCTGCACCCATGCCGCTGCCGACGCTGCGTTACGCACCCTTGGAAAATGAGGCCCCGCGCGAGATTGAATTCAACACGTCTGCACTGCTGGTTAATTTCTGGGCCAGCTGGTGCCCGCCCTGTGTCGCCGAACTCAAGTCGTTTGCTGCCCGGGAAAGAGACTTGCGTCAAGCCGGGTTGGATGTCCTAGCCTTGACCGTGGACGGCGCGAGCAGTGACCGCAAGACCAGCCCCGCGGACGCAAAGCGCATTCTGGAACAGATCAATTTTCCGTTTCAAGCCGGCGCCGCGATGACCGGAACGCTAGACAAGTTCATGCTTGTCCAGGAACTGCTGCTTGACCGTCGGCCGCCGTTTGGGGTGCCGCTGAGTTTCCTGGTGGACTACCAGGGGGGGCTGGTGGCTATTTACCGCGGTCCGATCTGTGTCGACACGCTACTGCGGGATGTGGCCAGCCTGAGTGAAGCGCCCGTGGAGCGATCGACAAGGTCGCTGCCGTGGGAGGGCCGCTGGATACAACAACCTCGTGAAGCTAGTCTCGGCTGGGTCGCCGGAAAGTTCGCGGAGGCCGGGCACGCGGAGGACGCCCAACGGTATCTCGTCCTGGCAGTCGACCAACTCAGCGGCTTGCGCCGCCAGATCGGCTTGAACGAGCAGCAGAAAACCCGCATCGACTCCGCCCTGGCCGGAACACTATTGGAATTGGGTACGTTGTTGCACGATGCGGGCAGCTCGGAAGATGCGGTCAGGTACTTGCGCGAAGCAAGCCGCACCCGTCCGGAAAACGCCACGATTTTGCAATCCTTGGCGGCCGCTTATGCCTCGGCCGGCCTCTATGGCCAGGCCAGCGAAACGGCGCAAACGGCGCTGGTCGTGGCCCGCGCCCAGGGAAATGCACAGTTGGTCCGCGAAATCCGTTCACGGTTGCAAGAATATCGGGAAGCCGACAACGGAACTCGATAACGGTCTGTCAGGCTTGAGTCGCCAGCGCCGCCCAGTCGCAAATACCGCCGCGAACCCACCCAGCCCAAGTGCTAAAAGCGTCAGCGACGTGGGTTCGGGCACCCCCGAGATACTGCCACCGGTGCTGTTACCAGGCGAGATGGTTCCGCCGTCGTTAGCCACATCGCCGCCGATCGTGCCGTTGCCCGAAACTGTACCCTGCTGGATTTGGACGGTACCGCCTCCCAGCACCAAATCGTTTCGAATCGCAATTGTTCCCTCGCCTGTCTTGGTGAGAGTGTTGCCATTGAGAAACAAGCTGTTGTTGAACTCAAGCGTCGAGGCGCTGCCGACGTCGACGGTCGTATTGCTCAGCAAGCCGACGCGGGCCTGAAACTCGTGCGTCCCCTGCAGCACATTGATCGTGGGTAAGACATCCCCCATGGAATCGGTGCCCGCGTCGAGGTTGAAGCTGCCGCCACCGGACAACACATAGCTTCCACCCATCGTATTTTCGAACCGGATTGAGTTCACCGTGACGGCTGAATCGATAAACACTGTGCGGGTATCGCTGCCAATGGCATCGGCCAAGATTGCCGTTTCCTGGCTCGTGTCAGGAGGGGAACCACGGACGCTACTCGATGGACTCCAATTCGAGCTCGAATGCCAGTCGCCGGACCCACTCGCGTTCCAGGTAAAGATCGTATCTACACTGATCGGCCCCGACCATTTGGCGGTCAGGTAATCCTGTATATCACCGCGCTCCGTGTCACTCACTTCACCAACGTAGTACAGCACTTCCGAGATATCGCCCGCATATTCGCCGCCGAACCCAGTCTGACGACTACCGATGTAGTTGGCCGAAGCGGTGTGAAGGTCGCGATTCTCCCCAAAGCTGCCTTCCACGGTTCCATCCACACCAAGATCAGTTGTGCCCCCGTCGAGTTCACGGTGCAGGAAACCAACATGGACGGCACCGTCATTCACCAAAGTCGTACCCGGCACCGATACGTCAAGGTTATTAATCTGTTCGTCCACGCCCAGTGTGCCGAGGGGAGAATGTTGGCCAATGCCATACCGGATGCCGGTGTTTGACTCGGCGTTGAAAAACAGCCAACCTGTTTCAGCTGTGGTTTGAAATACCGTAAACACTGAATACGCGCCCGTGCCGGGAGCAGGCCCGTTAGGCGTCGCGGCGAACCCGTTGTCGGTACCGCCGGCAAACGATATGGTCGGAAAGCCATCCAGTCCATCGGCGTCAAAGGTGACCCCGGTACCACTGCCGGCATCGCGGTTTTGACCAGACTTATCCGACCAGGTGGTGAGGCTTGCTCCGTCGGCGGGCTGTGCTCCGCCGTTATTGATATCGCTGGCGTCCAGCCACAATTCCAAGCCGGCTACGTCGGAAGGCTCGAACTGCGCTTGGGCGGACCCGGCGACACTCAGGAAAATGACGGACACGACAGATACGACCGACCGTACTTGCTTCTGATTCATTTCGTTGACTCCTGGTGAGTTCGTCCCCACCGATACAGTCCCGTGCGACGAGACGCTTGTGGCAGAAAAGACCAGTTATTTCCGTGGATCAAGAGCAGCCTGAGAATACGGAGAAACTCGATTTGCCTAATTTAATCTAATCCCCGGTTCCGTCGTGTCAATACGTTCGGTGAGATATTCGTGGATTACCGAAGAACCGTGGCTGCGGCCAATTTGTGAAATGTTTAGATGGGTCAGGCTTACAGAATTCGTAACTGTTTAGTTCGACTGATTTAGGGGCGACCGAAAAATAACTTGCCTGTTTCGCGCGTAGGATGGATTGGCCCATCCGCAGTAGACGCCGCGATGGCCAAACGACGATCCACGGATGGGTAATCCGTCCACAGTGACGCAGCCATCACTCTGGACGGATTACCGGTTCGTTGGATACTCTCTTGAGAATGGAATGTCGAATCACGAACCGGCCAATCCATCCTACAATCAACGAAAAATCGGAAAGTTATTTATCGGTCGCCCCTTAGCTCCGCTAGCCTGTTTGATTTGGTTGAGCGAATCAACAACTCAACAACGGCAGAATTATTGAGGGCAGAATTATAAGAACGATTTTCAAACTCATCATTCTGCCCCTCATCATTCTGCCCGGATTGATTCTGCCCGGATTGTGAATCGTCAACATCCCTGCCATCGCCGACCGACGCTAGCGTTTCCAACATGTGCCTTATCAGTGATTTAGATTTGTGCGGGAACCATAACAGTCGAATTGGCCGCATTAGCGGATTGCAGCACGCTAGACCCCCGTGTGCTTGATCACGGGTGAATCAGGCTGATAGGATACATTTGAGCTACCGACTTGTTGCAAGAACCCCGCGCTCATCCCGATTGTGATGAATCACGGCCTTCATCTTCCTATGCGTGCGCCAGACAAGAACGACGTACCTCTGCAAGGTCTCTCGCTAGAGCGCCGAGCGACTGTGATGATCGCGCTTGCCGGGTTAATCGCTTTGGGCGGATGCGGTAGAGGGGGAAGAATCTCCCTGGAAGGCACGGTCACCCTGGATGGATCACCCCTTGAGGACGGCTATGTCACCTTCATCCCGGACGCAAATACACGCGGCTCCGATGCCGGTGGAAGGATCCAGGAGGGACGCTTCTCGATTGGCGTCACGGGAGGTACGTTCAGCGGAACATTCCGGGTGGAAATCACCGCCAACCGCGAGACAGACCGGAAACAGGTAGACGACATCACCGGCAAATTGGTCCCCGTCATCCAGCAGGTCATCCCGGCGCGCTATAACGAGCAAAGCGAGCTCACCGCAGAAGTTCGCGAAGATGGAACCAACGAGTTTGAGTTTGCGCTAAGCTCCATGTGATGGCTTCTCCATCTCGGTGCGACTGGCGTGCAAAGAACTACGGCGCTCCAACGACCTCACCTCCCGCGATCGTGCCCAGCGCCTGCCAGGGTGCCAAGTCAATCGTATCCTCAACGAAGCTCACGTGAGCGTCGGCGAAAACGACGTGCACGCCCCCTGGATGCACGCTGCGGGCCAGAGCGAACATGTTTTCGAAGTCATTGACGTGAAAGCATGGTAATCCCATTTCAGGCTGATCGAAGCAGCGCTGCGGCCACATGAAATCGGCTTGGGAGCTGTTGGGCGTCCGGAAGTGCGTGTACGAAGACGAGCCCACCATGTGGTAACCAAAGGATCCCCGCAGATCCCATTCAGAAGACCCGCCGATGACCTTCTCGATGTCAAGTTTTCCCGAGATGGTCTCGCTGGCCAGTGCGGTGTTGGAGGTTCCGTCGACAATGGCACTTAGCCGTCGAGCCTCGCCGATTTGAAATGCCCCGTTGGTGGTCACGTCCATGCTGCTGGGATAGGGGCAGTCCATGATCCTGTGGCCCACGTCATCCGCAACCATTCTGGAATTACCCATGCAAAACAGGTAGTTCGATCGCGCATAATCGCGATTTGGGCCGGCCCAGCGGCCACGCGCGTCATCGCTGGGGCATTGATAGGCGGGAATCTGCGCCGAAAACACCGTTTCATTGGGGGTATTACCGGGGAACAACCCGTACTGGTACTCGTCATGCAAATTCAGCTGCTCGTGATACGGCAACAATCGCACCCAAGCAGTATGTCCCACGACGCTGGGGCCAGGTAAGCCAGGCGCACAGAATTGATAGCCGATGGGTAAGCGGCTGTAGGTGCTCTCGTAATTTTGCATTGCCAACCCGATCTGCTTGAGATTGTTCATGCAGCTGATCCGCCGGGCCGCCTCGCGGGCCGACTGCACCGCAGGCAACAGCAGCGCCACCAGGATGCCGATGATGGCAATCACCACCAACAGCTCAATCAGTGTAAAACCGCGGCGCTTACCATGGTTCACGATCATTCCCTTCAAGTTAGCATCACTTTGGCACTATAGCCGAATGGCGCCGGGACACGTAGGACGGATTGGCCAAGTCGTGAGAAAAGTAACCATCCTCGTAACTACTTAGCCGTCTGTAGCACTCGGGTCTTGAAGGCCCCCTTGAGCTCGCTCATGGGTGAATAAGGTCGTCAGCTACTTGCCACCAATAACACAAGCAGGACCCCGGCGCGTCGGGGCTTGCGGCTTGATTAGCGGTGAAAGGGTTTGTCAGCCCAAAAGCGCCTAATGGACGCCATTTTTCCAGATAACAAGGGTCCGTCCGTGGTTAGTTGTTTGGCCATCGCAATGTTTTTCGCGGACGGGCGGGCACCCATTCCGATGGGTCGCCGTCCTACATCCCGGCGCCACTCGGCTAGAGTTTCTCGCTACTCGTAAAAACAGGTTCCGTAATGTATTTTAGGGAACGGAGCAGAGCAATGCCATGCAGGGGCACGTCGGTTATGCGCTATCGTCATTCTAGCACCGGAGACGTCACGATGCAAATCAGTCGGTTGCCAATCGGCAGGCAACATTCCTGCGGGAAGCTCATGACGATGATTGTCCTGGCGTTTGTGATGGCTTCCGGAGACGTTGTCCCGGTGCATGCCGCCGACGAGACCAGTCTGACCGAAGCGCGGAAGCGGGCCGCCCGGCGACAGCGGCGCATCATTTACTATGACGACGGGGCGCAGACATCGCGGTCGTACGACTCGCCCGAAACGTTTCTCGAAACGCGGCTCAATCAGATCATCGATACGCAGGTCGACAGCGTGTGGTACTGCACCAGTAGCAGTGGCACGATCATGGGCACGCATCTGAGTAAGACCGGCGAGAATTACGCCGACCTGCCCGCGGATGTCGGTGGCTACGTCGGGCAGCTTCGTAAACAGGTGTTGGCGCTGAAGGCTGCCGGGACCGAAACGCTGCGCCTGGCCATCGACTTTTGTCACCAGCGGGACATGGAAATCCTGTTTTCGCTGAGGATGAACGACATCCACGATTCGTTCAGTCCAGCGGAGATGCCCCAATGGAAGCGGGAACACCCCGAATTCGTATTGGGCAAACCAGAAGACAAGTCGAAGTATCCGGAGAGCGATCCTCGCTGGTTTTGGTCGGCCTGGAACTATGAGATACCGGAAGTGCGGGAAAAGATCTTTCGCGTGTTGGAAGACGTATGCCAACGCTACGACGTCGACGGCCTTCACCTTGACTACTGGCGGCACATAAAGTTCTTTCCGCCCACGCAGGAGCTCCAACCGGTCGAGCCGAGGCACGTCGAGATGATGAATGATTTTTTGCGCCGAATCCGCCAGATGACGGAGCGCGAAGGCCAACGGCGGGGCCGGCCACTGATCATTGCGGCCAGCGTCCCGTTGACAGTGGAACGATCTCTGTTCGTGGGGCTGGATATTAAAACCTGGCTGAAGGAAGACCTGGTCGATGTGCTGGCTGGCGACGGCGGCTACACGCCTCAGGCCATGGCGCCCCAGGTGCGGAAGCTGACCGCACTGACACACCAGTACGGTGTGCCGTTTTATCCGTGTATCAGCCGCAAAGGCATGGTGAAAGGTCCCCTGGATAGCACGGTGGAAGCCTGGCGGGGTACGGCCATGAACATCTGGCACGCCGGGGGAGATGGCGTCTTTGTCTATGATTACAACCCGCCGGAAGATGGCTACGAGCCTTTGGCCCAGAGTGTTCAGAAACTCAATGAGATCGGTTCGCCGAAGATTCTCAAGGGTTTGGACAAATTCTATAGCATTGACTACACGACTCCGGTTGGTGGTTACCATCGACCGGGGTGGGTTGTGCCCAACCGGCTTCCCATCACGTGCGAGCCTGGCGCGACGGTGACCGTGCCCCTGCCGGTCGGCGAGGACATCGCGGCCAGCGCACCCGACGGCAAGGTCGCGCATGCCCACCTGCGACTGCAACTGTCCGACGCGACGCGGGATGCGGTGGCTGTCCGCCTGAATGGCCGGCAGCTCGATGCCATTCGATCAACGTCGAAAGATTGGCTTGAATACAAACCGGATACCGCACTGGTGAAGGCCGGCGACAATCGAATCGATCTCCAGTTGCGCGCCAATGGCCAATCCAAGTCAGTTGTACTGAATCACGTTTACCTCGAGGTTCGTTATAAGAATAAACCGATTGAGATTCCTGTTGGCACGGACGCGAATCCTACGATCACGATCGTCGATGGCGATGGCACACGGGGGAGCATCAACTTGGATCAGGCGGCAGGCGTTGTGCGATTGACGGGAGGAAATATTCGACGCAAGATCGATAACGGCTCGGTCGTACTCGAAGGCGAACAGCTGCGGTTCATTTCACTGACGGTCCATGATAGCCGGCCGGGCAGTTCTCTCGCATTTAGCGCCACGGGAGGTAACGGCAGGCTGAGCATCAACGACATCATCGTGAGCGGATCCATAGGCCACATCGATGCCGCCTGCGTGGACCTCAAGGGTAAGCTCAGTGCCGGGTCTGTACAACGTGTGGAACTCGGCGATGTCAGCGAATCGAAAATCACGGTCGGAGCACCCGATGCTGTTCATGATCGCGTATCGTTTCTCTTCGATCGTGTACGTGATGTGACGCTGCATTCTCAGCTGCCGGTCGAGTCGATCACGGCCACCGACTGGCTGGAGACCGATGATCGGGCCGATGTGATCCGCGCACCGCGGCTGGCAACGTTGCAAATCACGGGCGGCGCCCAATCAGCCGAACCCGGAAACTTTCAAGCCAACCTCATTTTAACCGACAACTCGACCCAACCGACGTTGGGAGTTGTGACGATCGCCGGCCAGATCGGGCCTGGCATCTGGAAGATCGCTGGTAACGCCGAGCGGATCGTGGGCGGTTCGATCGACAGGGGCTGGCACGCCAGCGTTCTGGGGACACTAGGGCACCTGGCCAGCAGCCACACTGCGGGCGGCCACGTCGCGGCCGAATCGATGGACGAAGTTCACATAGCAGGAAGTGCTTCGTCGCTGCATCTCTTCGCCGGCGCCCACCTGGGAGAGGATGGCCTGTACGGTGGCGGCGATGACCGGTTCGCTTCTGGCGCCATTGGCAAGGTCGAGATCGCCGGCGACGCGTTCGACGTGCTCGTGTGCGCCGGATTGGACCCCAGAAATGGCGTGTTGTTCGACGATGACGATGCGCTCTTTCCCGACGGGAAAATCGATGCTTTGAAAATCGAAGGTGCGCTAGCGCACAGCTATTTTCTCGCCGCTAACTTGCCGGAAACTTTTCCTGGCCGGCCGGCGCCTTCGCTCGGTACGGCGCCGTGGGTCTTTCCCGCCTACAAAGAGTTGGGAGTTGTTTTCCAGGAAGACTTCGAGTCCGTCGCCGCGCCAACTTCGATCAAACAGGAACCATTCCAATGGCGGGTGGACCAGCCGGACGAGGACGTTATGGTGCAGCCGCTGGCCACGTCCGGCACATTCGGCATTGCAGGCGCCACAACCAAGCCCGGTTCTGAAAGTGAGGTCGGGTGGTTTGAACGCCAGATCCGGTTGCCGCAACATGGAATAGTGCTGCTGACCGCGGACGTTTGGGTCGCCGGGGAGGGCAGCAGCAACATTGGATTAAATGTGGGGGACGTGGTAACCAGTCAGGGTGTGCTGTGGGGCCCCGTCGATTCCACGACCTGGTGTTTTGATCCGAATGTGATTGCCGGCCAGGACAACCAGAGGCTGTACGTCAAGGTCGCCGATGGGGAGATGGCGAGGCGTCGGGTCACGGTGAAGATCTGGGTTGACCTGGACAATAAACAGACTTGGGGCTCAATCAGCAATGGAACCAATACTTACACGACGGAAAAAGTCGCGATTGCCAGATCCGACCTTCGATGCGTGTTGGTTATGCAGTACGGCCATACTATGGACGTGGACAACATATCCTTGCGTCGCACGTTTGGGCCTGGGCGTTGACTAATCGATCGGTGGCAACTGTTTCCACCCGAAGGCTCGCGTGCGGTTCAGTTCCTCAGCTAACAACGTCGTCCGTGCCCAACACGAAAGAGCCGTGCGAGCTTGGGGTCTGTCGATTTAATTGTTTTGACGAGACCACCGATTAGCCGCAGGGCGTTAGCCCCCGGTTTTTCCGGCGATGGCGAGACGCAGAACCGTGGGCTAACGCCCTTCGGCTGATTAAATCAACAGGCCCCTTGCTCATGGGGGTCTCTTATCCTGTGGCTTGCCGCAGATGAAAACGCGGAACGACCGCGAATTGTTTTCAGTCAACTCTAACCTGCCTGCGGGCCGATCCGCGGCTTCAGATAATCGGCACTCTTTCGCACAGCCTCGACAACCGGCATCACGTCGGCGAACGCTTGGTGGACCGTAACAAAGCCTTGGTAACCGACCTCATGCAGATCAGCGAGCACCTCGCCGAAGTCAACTCCTCCCTCATCCCACAAGCCCATATGCTCCAGCGCGACGTTGCCTTTGGTCCACGTGTTTACCGACGCTGTGCCGCCTGAATCCAACCGACAATTTTGTACGTAGACGTTGAAGAGATACGGCGCTATCTTGCGGATCGTCGCGCGACCGTAGTCTTGCCCAGTGAGCATCCAGTTCGCGGGTTCGTAGATGATGCCAAAATTCGGACGTCCGACCTCTTCGAGCACGCGCAGTGACCCATCGACCGTTTCAAACAGACTGGCACAATGGGCTTGATGGGCCAGGCGAATGTTTCGCTCTCGCGCTTCATCACAGGCCTTTTGCGCCCACGGAATGTCCTCATCTTTCTTCATGCAAATACGGATCAGATCCGTACCAAACGCCTGAGCCAGGTCGAGGTACGGCGCAATGTTCCGTAAACCATCCGGGCCATGTTCATCATTGCGAGGTACGCCGAAATCACCGGTCACCATCGAGACAACGAGCCCGGCTTCACGGATCTTGTGGCTCATTTCACGAACCGTCTCGGCCGGTGTCTGTACGCCCGCCTGCGATGCCCGCATGCACAGCGCTTCATAGCCGTGATTCACTGCCATGCGGATCAATTCGTCCAGGGTCATCGAGGACTTCTCTTTGGAGCCAAAGGCCTCGGCAACGCGCACGGAAAGAGAAAGCTTCATCTTTGCTTCGCCGCCTGGTGGTCGAGTAGATTCGCTCCTGTCGATGTCTCTCGGGGAGGAGCACCCGTGGGCCACGCCGGCGGCGAAACCCAGCGAAGTGGTAAGAAACCGGCGGCGATTTGAGGCGGAGATACGAATCGGATCGCACATTGTTTTTTTCTCGGACGAACCGTAGCTGCCAGCCTTGCGCTCCCGTCAGCAGGCTGGCTGTTGATTTAATCGAAAATGCGAGGGCGAGGCTCCTGCCGAGCCGGGGGCGGACGAGGTTTTTACGCTAGTTTGGCTCGGCAGGAGCCTCGCCCTCCCGAAAAATGTCATTAAATCAACACCTCGCAAGCAAACGGAGGGCGAAGTTGGTGCGCGTTTTGGCGGTAGCTGCCAGCCTTGCGGACCACACGGAGACCAGCATATATATCCGCTCCGTGCAATCCGTGAAATCCGTGTCCCGATGATGTCTCCCTGAAAA
>Ga0310123_10004514_pt1 | contig 10541 bp, 7 predicted proteins | sample CB6_AW_1057_MG_FD_203505 | JGI IMG/M metagenome (GOLD analysis project Ga0310123, IMG submission 203505) | Marine microbial communities from Western Arctic Ocean, Canada - CB6_AW_1057 | ecosystem: Environmental > Aquatic > Marine > Oceanic | place: Canada: Western Arctic Ocean | collected...
CCCGGTGAACGCACACACGCGAGACTACTTTGACGGACAGTTGGAGGGCGTGTTGAGTCGCCTTCCAGCATCCGTTCACGCCCTGCTGGATAAAGTTCCGCTTCATGTGGAAGATCAGCCGTCTCGCGAGGTTATGGAAGAACTGGGCGTGGCATCGGAAGAGATGCTTTGTGGCCTCTACACAGGAATTCCGCTTACGGAGCGCAGCGTCGAACACTCAGGCATGTTTCCAGATGTTGTCGCGATTTATCGGAAGGGTATATTGCACCTTGCTGTCCGGCGCAACAGGGCTGTCCGGCGCAACAGGGCAGTCCGCCACGATGGGCAAATTTCGGAAAAAGAGCTACAACGTCAGATTCGGATTACCATCTTGCATGAGCTTGGTCATCATCACGGGCTGAGCGAACAAGACCTAACAGACTTAGGGTATGGTTGAATGAGCGAATACGGGATGAGATACCTGGCGGTGCCGCGGTGCCGCTGTTTACTCACTGTGGTGCTCCTTACGTCAGCGCTGGTTGTGGACAGCTGTTATGCACGGTTCGATGCTCAGGCCGTGACGGGAAAGCCGTTCGGGGTGGGCCAACTGACATTTGAATTGAACAGAGCTGCCGGGTTGGATGGGACCGCGAATTCTGTGGGCGATGCATTTGTGCTTACCGAAGGGGATTCCCGAGTGCTCTATCCGGCCGTGGCAGCTTCTGGACTGCGACGCGCGTTGCGGCAGATCGCGGTCACACGTCCGGCAAAACCGGTCACGGTCTATTTCCTTTTCACCGGAAACGAATCGTTGAATGTGACGCTTCACACGGCGTCGAGCGAGCAGCAGACAATCGAGATCACGCAAGACGAGCGCCTCCACGGTAAGCTGCTTCAGCGGTGGTGGCGCGAGTATCGCATTCATGCTCGCCGGCTGCGAAACGTCGGGGACTACCCTAGTATCGTGGAAGACTATTTGACGACCATGCTCGCTCGGCGTTTACGGCTCAATCTTCCACCGGCGCAACAACGATCTATCGAACGCTCGCAGGTTAACAAGGGGCTCGGTTTGTTGCTCGGAACCGACCCGGTGCATGCAGCCCTGCAACCGCCACGGCTGCGAAACTTGGCTCCGATCCGTGAGATCGCCATGCACGATTTACCGCCGTTCGAGCCGCCTCCCTCGGCCGGAATACCCGAGGCCGATCCGGAGGTGCCCGATCCGAATATGCATGTTGAGTCGATCGCCATGCACGTGCCTGAAGAGTGCGCCTATGTTCGCTTTGGCAGCTTTTCCAATTTCCTCTGGTTGCGCGATTTCATCGACCAGTGGGGTGGCGATCTGCAGAACATGATCGCCATTCGCGGGCTCGATGATCGCATGAATCAGCGGCTGGAGCAGCAGCTTGCATTGCGCCAGTCGGCACTGGCAAAAATCCTGGGGCCAGTGGTAATCGCGGACATCGCGATTCTTGCCGGCGATATGATGATGCACGACGGAGCCTCAATCGGCATTCTGTTTCAATCGCGCAATAACCTGCTGCTCTCGACGGACTTCTCTCGACAACGCGAAGAAGCGGTCGAGAGTGGAACGGATGTCACGGATCAAACCGTGAAGATCGCGGGGCACGAGGTATCGTTTTTATCAACGCCGGATAACCGGGTCCGCTCGTTTTATGCAACCGATGGCGATTTTCATTTGGTCACCACCTCGCGTGAGATGGTCGAGCATTTCTTTGAGGCGGGCGCCGGAACGGGGGCGTTGGGAAGTTCGCCCGGGTTTCAACACGCACGTAAAGAATGGTCGTTGCATCAAGACGACCTGATGTTTGTTTATCTATCGGATGCGTTTTTCCGGCAGATTCTCAGCCCGGGACACTCCATCGAACGGTCGCGCCGTCAGGTTGCGTCGCGCGCGATCGAAACACTGCAATTGGCACGGTGGGCGGCCCGAGCAGAGCAGCACGATGCCATGTCGGTTGACGAACTGATTTCCATGGATTTCCTGCCCGAGGGATTTGGTCGGCAAGCAGACGGGAGCTACGTGGCAGACGGAAGCTACGTAGCAGACGGGGAAAGTCGTCTGGTTGATTCTTTGCGGGGCGCACGCGGAACGTTTCTACCGATCGCGGACGTGGCGGTGACCAAGATCACCGCAACAGAAAGCGAGGCGTACGCTCGACTTGCCAGAAGATACCGAGAGGAATGGGGCCGGATGCCGAGCGTTGTGGCGGGGATTCGCCGACAGAAGCTCAGCGACCAAGGGCTGGAGCGAATCATCGCCAGCATCCGAATGACACCTTTTCACGCCGAACAATACGGGTGGTTCATCCGCTCGCTGGGGCCGCCGACCACGCGACAGATTGCCCCGATCGAGGGTGACATGGCCTCGTTGCAAGCGGTGATCATGACAGGGCTACCCTTGCTAGGTGGCGAAAAGCAGCCGCACCATGTCTTTGGAGGTCTGCGCGACTTCACGATGCCGATCGTGGTTCGCAGCGGACGCGTTGAGCCGCCAACACGACGGCCCGAGTTCATTCGCGGCTACTTGGGTGCATGGCCGAAGATCGGGCTGTTACAACGATTCGTACGGCCCAGTGAGGTCGTGCCCGACGAAGAAGGATATGCACCACTAGCGGACGATTTGGGCTGGCAGCGAACACTCGATCCCATGACGGTCTTTTCGTTCAAGCGAGATGTGTTGGCGGCGGTGACGCCTCAGTTGCGAATCGAAGATGGCCAGTGCCCCGCTCAGGTTCGCCTGCGCGTGGCCGATTTGACCGATTCTCAGTTGTCGCGGGCCGTCAACGCCTTCGGGTATCAACGGGCCAGACGCACGTCCGTCGGTGGCGCGCAGTTTATGAACGCACTCTCGCAGCAACTGCACGTTCCCTTGGCGGACTGCCAAACCGTGGGAGAAGCGTTACTCGACGCAACATTCGTTTGCCCTCTCGGCGGTCAGTACACGCAAGCCACGACCGATGGCGGTCCTGCCACATGGACCTCAACCGCCGTGACGCCGAAAAACCGAGCAGAGCTGACGGAAGTTCCGGACGACTATCGATTCCCGTTGCTCGAGTGGTTCCGTGGCCTCCGTGCCGAACTCTGCATCGCCGACGGGACGTTGAAGGCCCGGGCGGAGATCGACATTCAACAGAAAGGCGCCGAGCCGAAAGCGCCGCAAGCCCCCGGTTTTTCACTGCCCTCGATCCCCGGGTTCGGAAAATAGTTCACCGCAGGAAAGCACCCCGGCTGCTGACGAACGAGCTTCGGAGTTCTTCGTTACTCAGCAGCCGGGGTGCTGGAATTGCTTCCCGTGGCTTACCTAATCTTGCCCGATGAAGATCGTAGCCGGGTTCTCCAGCAAGGCCTTGAGGGTCTGAATGAGCATCGCACCGTTGGCGCCGTCGACGACGCGATGATCGAACGAGGCCGATAGATTGATCATATGACGAATCACGATCTCTCCGTCACGGACAACCGGCCGATCTTCGGCCTTGTGAACGGCCAAGATGGCGACTTCTGGAGGATTGATGATCGGCGTGGCGGCCAATCCACCCAGCGGACCCAGGCTGCTGATCGTGAACGTTGACCCGGTGAGTTCCTCGCGCCCGACGGTGTTGCGCTTGGTTGCTTCAGCCAGTCGCCGCATCTCTCGGGTCGCCTGCCAAATATCCATTTTCTCCACGTGTCGAACGACCGGGACATAAAGTCCACGTTCGGTCTGTGTGGCAATTCCCAAATGAATGGCCTCGAACTGCGTGATAACTTCCCGCTGTTCATCGTAATGTGCGTTGAGTTGTGGATGCTTGCGAATCGCTTTGACCAAAGCCAGCATCATCAGAGGCAGGTAGGTCACTTTCGATTTTTCGGTAGACCGCTGTGCATTAAGATGTTGGCGCAGTTTGGCTAGCTCCGTAATGTCGACCTCTTCGATGTAGGTAAAGTGTGGGATGTGCTTGGCACTCAGCACCATCTTGTCGGCGATATGACGACGAAGCCCGGCCAGAGGAATCTCGGTGATCCCGTTGCCGTTGGAACTCGCCACGTCGGAGCCGTCCGACGACAACATGCCCGATGCCAGATATTGCTTTACGTCGGCATCGGTCACGCGCCCGCCAGGCCCCGTACCGACCACCTGAGACAATTCGACACCGTGGTCTCGCGCTTGGCGGCGAACGGCGGGGCTGGCCAGAGGAGTGCAGGTGCCTTGAGCCACCGAAGACTCGACCCTCGTCGAGGTCCGAACCGGTTCGGCCGAGAGATCGAAAACATGTGGTACGGGCACGTGGCCTCGTGGCGCCGACGGGTCTGCTTCTGTTTCAAACCCAACCAGATCGTTGCCGACCGAGATGACATCGCCGATGTTTCCGCTCCGTTTGATGACTCGGCCGCTTACGATGCTGGGGATCGTAACCGTCGCTTTGTCAGTCATCACATCGACCAGCGGCTGATCTTCGCGAACCAAATCGCCTGACTGGACGTGCCAAGCAACGATTTCACCTTCGATCACGCCCTCACCGAGGTCGGGCAGCTTAAAAACGAATTGATTCATCTCGCGTGATACACCTCAGTTGATTGATTTTCACAGATCACTTCCGCATGACTTCCTTAAGGGCATCGTGAATTTGCTTCCGACTGGGCATATAGTCCCACTCTTGGGTGTGAGGAACCGGGGTGTCCCAGCCCGTAACGCGCTGAATCGGAGCGCTGAGATGCCAGAAGCATTCCTCCTGGAGGGATGCCACGACCTCGGCGCCAAAACCGCTGGTGCGCGGCGCCTCGTGGACGACAACACAGCGCCCGGTCTTTTGCACTGATTTGACAATGGTTTCCAGATCCATGGGGATCAGGGTGCGTAGATCGATCAACTCGACCGAGAGCCCCGATTCGCGAATGGCTGCTTCCGACACGTGGACCATCGTACCCCAGGAAATGACGGTAGCATCGGTTCCTTCGCGCACGATGCGTGCTTTGCCCAGGGGTGTTGAAAAGTGGCCTGCAGGCACCTCGGCCTCCGGACATCCGTGCCAACTGGGCACATGTTCTCGATCGCCGTCGAAGCGACCCCGGTACAGACGCTTGGGCTCGAAGAACAGGACCGGATCGTCCGACTCGATGCTACTGATCAAAAGTCCCTTGGCATCGATCGGATTGGACGGCATGACCACACACAGGCCCGCCGTGTGGGTAAAGTAAGCCTCGGGCGACTGGCTGTGGTAGAGGCCGCCCCGAATCCCGGCTCCGCAGGCGGCTCGAATCGTCACCGGAGCCGACCATTCGCCGCCGCTACGATACCGTAGCTTGGCCAGTTCATTGGTGATCTGATCGAAACCGGGATAGATGTAATCCGCAAATTGGATTTCAGGCACGGGCCGCAGCCCGTTGATTCCCATTCCGATGGCTGTGGCAATGATGCCCCCTTCGGCCAACGGGGTATCGAACACGCGGTTTGCCCCATGTTTCTTTTGGAGCCCCTGCGTAGCCCGAAACACGCCGCCAAAATATCCCACGTCTTCACCGAATATACAAACGCTCTCGTCGCGAGAGAGCATCACGTCGAGGGCCGAGCATACGGCCTGGATCATGCTCATTTCAGCCATCGTGTCGTCCATGACCTTGTCGAGTGGCTGGGGCAGAGCCTAATCGCCGCCTCAGAACTGGAAAATCTGGGCCGGCGCTCAACCACATTTTCTGCGAATCTGCTCTCGCTGTCGCTGCAAATGGGGCGGGACGTTTTGATAGACGTCGTCAACCAGTGTTTCGCCGGGCGGATAAGGCCCGGAGGAGAGCGAGCCGATACATTCGGCTTCCTTATAGGCTGTGGCGACTCTCTTTTCAAAACGTGCCTCGAGCTCCCGCTGTCTCGTTTCCGACCATTGGCCTAACTGGATTAAGTGTTCTGAGAGACGATCGATCGGATCGCCCCCTGGCCAGAGACGCCCTTCGTCTCCGGGCCGATAACAGTTCGGATCATCGCTCGAGGAATGTGCTCCAGAGCGATACGTCAGCAACTCGATCAATGTCGCTCCGCCTCCACTGCGTGCCCGCTGAGCGGCCCAGCGTGTTACGGCGTAGACGGCCAAAAAATCGTTGCCGTCGACCCGGATGCCCGGCATCCCGTACGCCTCGGCCCGCGCGGCAAACGTTTTACCTCCGGTGGCCGTATTGCGATGTGTGCTAATTGCCCATTGGTTGTTCACCACGTTCAGTAAGACGGGCGGCCGATAGACGGAAGCAAAATTCAATCCGTAATGAAAGTCGCCCTGAGCCGCGGTGCCGTCGCCGATCCAAGTACTGGTGACCTGTTGCTCGCCACGGTACGCAGTGGCCATGGCGGCACCGACTGCCTGAGAAAACTGCGTACCGACAGGGCTCGAAATCGAATAAAGATGGCTTTTCTTCCAACTGTAATGGACCGGCATCTGCCGGCCCTTGCTGTTGTCTTGCTGGTTGCCGATGCACTGACTCATCATTTGAAGTAGCGGCATACCGCGTAACAGAAACAGACCCTGCTGGCGATAAGCCGGAATCAGCAGATCGGTGCTGCGCATCGCCATGCCACCGCCGATGGCCACCGCCTCCTCGCCGCGGCTTTCTAGATAAAACGACAGTCGCCCCTGTCGCTGCATCGTCATCATGCGACAATCAAACTTGTACGTCAGGATCATCAGCTCCAACGCCTCGCGCAGCGTGGCCGCCGGCAGTTGAGGATTCCAAGGTCCTCTCGCCCGGGCATCGTCGCCCAGCACACGGACGAGACCCGTCGCATGGGGCCGCAGTAAATCGTACCGTTCCAACGGGTCAGGACGATCCAGATCGCCCGGCTGCTGCGTGAACCGACTGAATCGGGGCTCTTGCCCGAGCCGATGCGGCGCGTCGGGCACATGCAGCTGTAACGTTTCCGCTTCGCTCCCCGGCAGCGCCAGCAGCTCGGGGTCGGCATCCGCAGGATTCTCGATTCTGTAGTGCGAATCAGACATCGCGTCTCCGGTTCTTGGCATCTGCTTCCTGAAGTCCAGTGGCCCTATGTCCAACGGAGGTGTGAAGTTCTGCGGCCGATGCCACCAACACATCGACAGATACGGAGACTTGATCGTGGGCGTCTGGTTGATCGTGGATGTCTGGCATTGCTGATGAACTCCGGCTTCCTCGCCCTTCATCCGCTCGCTGAGCGATTCTCTGGCCCGCCTGGGCCTCTGCTAGCAACGCACCGGCCTGAAATGAACTGCGTACCATAGGGGCTGAGGCTACTGCTAGAAAGCCCAGCTTGCGAGCTTCTTCCGCCCAACGGGCAAATTGTTCGGGCGGAACGTAGCGATCCACTTCCAAAAAGCGGCTTCCTGGCCGTCCGGGGGCGATATACTGGCCGAGCGTGAGCAGGTCGACATCGACTTCGCGCAACCGCCGCATCGCATCACTAACCTCGGCATTGGTTTCCCCAAGTCCGATCATTAAGCTGCTTTTCGTGTAAAGATCGGAGCGATAGCACTTACTTTTTGCCAAAACTTCCAGGCTTTGCTGGAATGACGCACGAGGGTCGCGTACCAACTCGTCAAGCCGCTCGACGCATTCCACATTGTGAGCAAACACGGCCAGCGGAAGGCCATCGAGAAGCTGCTCAAGAGCCGTGAAATTGCCGTCCAGATCGCTCGATAGCAGTTCGATCGATACGTCCGGCGTACGACGTTGCACTGCTAGTACGCACTGCCGGTAGTGACTTGCACCGCCGTCCGGCAAATCGTCGCGATTGACAACCGTGATCACGACGTGCTGGAGCCCCATCCGAGCGACCGCCTCGGCCAGATGCTCCGGCTCGTTCGGATCGGGTGGCGGCGGGCTGCGGAGCGTCTCGACCGAGCAGAAGCGACAGCCGCGGGTACACTCTCGGCCGGCGATCATGAACGTCGCGGTGCCGCGAGCCCAGCAGTCGTGAATGTTCGGGCATCGTGCCTCTTCACATACCGTGTGAAGCGGACCGTCCGTGACCGTTTCTTGCGTCTGTCGAAAGCGGATCTGCCGGTCGCCCGCCGGCAGGTTCATTCGCAACCAGCCGGGCAGACGCCTACTAGGACGCTGCGGCTCTTCGGCGGTCGCCGGTTCGTTTCCCGTGCTTTGGTCCATAAGAGATAGGTCACCTAGTTCGGTAGAACGGGCACTGGCCGATCGCATTGCGATCAGGCGTGTGACAGCAGTGGCACCAGCACCCCGGCTGCTTGAGGCAGATCATTTCCCTGCTGCCCGACAGCCTGAAGTTTATCGATGCCGGTCATAATAACCAATACTGCTTGGATACAGAAGGCGCAGCTACTGACTGGAACGAAGTCCAATCGGCTGTTGGTTTAGCGGGGCCGACAGGCAGCGCACAAAAACCCCGCACCTCTGAGGATACGGTTGGTGAGCTAAATCGCGTTCTGGAGCGGTCAGAGCCGTCGGCGGGCACAGAAGCCGGCAACCATAAATCCCATCATCAGCAGAAGCAACGACGTGGGCTCTGGTACCTGTGAGACGAGACGGTAGGCCGTAAAATGGCTGGCCGCCATCGGAGAGGCACCAAAGTCGTGAAGATTAAATAACCCGACGTTCCGCATGTCGGCAGTCGTGTAGTCATGCACGGAATATTAGCCATTGGATTTCACAATAAAGACATCGACGAACCCGGGGCCAGTATAATTCCACTGACCGGCGATCGGCTGGAAATCATCGGCAAACGTCATGTTCGAAATGCCATCTCTCGCACAATGCATCCAACAAGCTGCTCAATCAGCCACTGCTAGCGGTTGAGAAGATACGACAGCGGTTGGTGTTCTATCCGTCCGGCCACCAGATTCTGCCAGCAAGGTTGCTGCCCCCATAGCACTATATCCTCCCAACTGGCGCAGATGCCGCCAGGCCGATCCGCTATCATCCGAGGCTTTCCTCCCCGTATGCATGAGCTAAACTTTCTTGCCCATGAATAACGATCTCAAGAGCAGAATTGGCAATACGGCCCTGGCTTTTCGAGGGTACAACGTAACAAATCTCGGCCGCTCTCGGGATCTTTTGATGCACGACGCCTATGGACCCATTGTGCGACAGCATTTGAAGGAAGCCAGCGCCGTCTGTGCGGAAATCATTGGCAAACGGGTCGACCTGGTCCAGCGTGTCCGACTCCAGCGAGAAACACGTCTACGCACCTATCCCGAAGCGGTCGCTCTGATCGTCGCCATGGAGTTGGCGCAGCTTCGGCTCCTGAAAGAGTTTCACAACATTTCGAGTCACGATGCCAAGTTTGCCTTTGGCTACAGCCTCGGAGAAATCACCGCGGTTGCCCATGGCGGAATGCTCGAGATGGCCAATGTGCTTCGAATCCCGTTGGCGATGGCCGAGGACTCGATCTCTCTGACGGACGATGTGGTCATGGGAGTGTTGTTCTCCCGAGGGCCGGCATTGGTCGAAGACGATGTCACGCGTCTGTGCCTTCGTATCAATGCGGACAACCGCGGTGTTGTCGCGATATCGGCTGTCCTTTCGCCAAATACGTTTTTGATGCTCGGGCAAGGTGACACCATCGATCGATTCAAAAACACGATGCACGACTTGCTGCATCCACGCGTTCATCTGCGGGTGAATCCACATCGTTGGCCGCCATTGCACTGCAGCATTACGTGGCAGCGTAATCTCCCGAACCGAGTCGCTTTGATGTTGCAAACCTTGCCGGGCGGGTTCGTAACACCGGCACCGCCGGTCCTTTCGCTCGTTACCGGAAAGACGCTCTATACCGATCTAAATGCTCGCGATCTTCTCTATCGTTGGGTCGATCGTCCTCAGCGGTTGTGGGATGTGGTAGACCACACTCTTTCGTCCGGCGTCGACACCGTTCTTCATGTCGGACCCGAGCCGAACCTCGTTCCAGCGACTTTCAAACGCCTGAGCGAGAATGTGCGGCAGCAGGTGTCCGGACGTTCGCTGGGCAGTATTGGCCTGAAAGCCGTTTCCGGCATTGTCGCCCGGCCCTGGCTCGCGGCGCTGATGCCGTCACGAACTTCGCTGCTTCGGGCACCGATGATTCAGCATATATCGCTGGAAAACTGGCTACTTGAACAGCCAGTTGGCTAAGGCGCTTTATCTTCTCTGGTGGATGGTGTGCCCTGTCCTTGCTTCAAAATTCTTTCGGTAATTCCCGGAATATTCATTGACGCATTGCGCTGCGGTGGTACGCTAATAGCCGGCGCTGGAGAGTTCAGTGCTAGAGGATGCGGAACGGATTCTTTTAGGGTGGCACGATTTCTGGTGCCCCTGTGGCAAGACGATACGCTGGCCACAGCGAACCCTGTCGCAATGGATTGTACTCCGCGGAGCGACGATCAAGGCAACCGTGAGATTGAAGATTTCGGCGGCGGTGCGGTGGCTATTGGCATCATGATTAACTAACTTACGAAGACACATCATCTGCCGCGCGGGGCTACTCGTTATTCGGGTAGCCCCGTATTTTTTTGGAGAAGATTGTAGGGAACGCCCTCCGTGGCGTTCCGTTGCGCCGGAATGGATCACGTGTATCCGGCGGCGCGGAACGGCACAGA
>Ga0310123_10004515_pt1 | contig 10540 bp, 6 predicted proteins | sample CB6_AW_1057_MG_FD_203505 | JGI IMG/M metagenome (GOLD analysis project Ga0310123, IMG submission 203505) | Marine microbial communities from Western Arctic Ocean, Canada - CB6_AW_1057 | ecosystem: Environmental > Aquatic > Marine > Oceanic | place: Canada: Western Arctic Ocean | collected...
CTTACGAGAAGAATACTGTAATTACTCCGAAGGTGCGAAAGCATTTAAAGCGACTGGGTAAGAAGAGAATTTTAATTCGGTCGCCATTGGTAGGTGGTTCACCTTCCGGCGGCGTGTATGCACGAGACGTTGGCGTTAGAGAAACGGGGCATTTGCCGGGTCGCGGAACGCAAGTTGGATTACAAGCGGCGCAGTCTTTAAGCGAACCGCTTAGTCAGGGACAAATGTCAGCCAAACATAGTGGTGGGGTGGCGGGCGAAGAAAAGGCGGTTAGTGGATTTAAGTATATTAACCAGCTGATACAAGTACCAAAGACGTTTAAAGGTGGAGCGGCCCACTCGATAGAGGACGGTACCGTACAACGTATAGAAGATGCGCCAGCGGGCGGTAAATACGTCACTATTAATGATAAACCGCATTACGTTGCTGATGGATATGATATCCACGTCAAAAAAGGCGATAAAGTTGAAGCTGGAGATGTTATTAGTGAAGGCATTCCCGACCCATCGTTGGTGACACAATACAAAGGTATTGGTGACGGGCGTAAGTATTTTGTTAAAGCTTTAAAGGAAGCGATGGAGGGAGCTAATCTTTCCGCACATCGTCGTAATATTGAGATACTTTCGCGTGGCCTTATTAACCATGTTCGTTTAACAGAAGAATATGGAGATAACGTTCCTGATGATGTTGTTCCTTATTCAACATTGGAACATAAGTGGAAACCACGTGAGGGACATAAAAGCGTTAAGCCAAAACAAGCGGTAGGTAAATATCTAGAACAACCTGTACTTCATTACACAATTGGTACAAAAATACGGCCCTCTATGTTGGAGGAGTTAAAGGCTTTTGGAGTTGATGAAGTTGCGGTGCATGATGATCCTCCTCCGTTCGAGCCCGAGATGATTCGGGGCATGTCTAATTTACAGCATGACCCAGATTGGTTGACTAGGTTTTATGGGTCTGGATTAAAGAAGAGTTTACTGTCCGGTGTACATCGAGGTGCAGTAAGTGAAGAACGAGGAACGAGCTTTGTTCCTAGTATTTCTCGTAGTGTAGATTTTGGTCGCACTCCGGGTGCTATTATTAGACCGCCTAGTCCTGATTATCCTGTTGAAGAAATTGGAGAAATTAAAGTGGCACAAAATATAACACCACCAGCTCCACCACAACCAGGAAATGTGCCAGTGCCTAATCCAAATACGCCAAAACCGACGCCACTTAAACCAGCTAACGTTCCGGCATATAAACAAAATTTAATTGACGGTAGCTATCTAACTAAAAATATTAATAAGCCCTATGATGCTACCAAACGTGTGCAAGGTTATCGGAAGGGGGGCGTTCAATCGCAACAACAGCTTCCTGGTTTGTTTAGTACACCTTTTTTGGGTCCGCAGATTATTCAAGGAGTGCGGAATTTCGGGGGAACAGCCGCAGGTGCGATGGCTTTAGCGGGAGCATTAAACGCGCCAGCTGCGTGGTCAGCGTTATCGCGAGGTAAAAATACAAATACAACTACTAGGTTAGGTGGCATGAGCGACGCATTTTATAATTACCATAATCTAGACCAGGAAGCTAAAGAGAATTTTGATCCTGTCCAGATACGGGAAGAGAATGCGCCTCCTAAGCCACCACGTTCTTTATCTGAATCAGGTTATGATCGTAAAAATCGTTGGAATCCCTTCATATCGTAGTGAGCAGTATGAAGACATACCTTTCAAAAGGCTAAAGCAGAGCGTCAAGGAGTTTATGGGTAACTTTGCGATGTTTGTAAAATAGTGTGTAACGTTATAATAGTTCAGTGGTGTTGCAAAAAACCGTATAAAACAGATAAACTAGAAATTCCGTACAACTTGGGACTAGGTATTTTTGGCAAGTCAAAGAATTTATTCTCTACTGCGGTTAGGATATTGACGACAAGGATTAGTCCATGGATGGTATTATGACTCCCATTCGGTATGAAACAGTTAATGCCCAAGGAACGCATTGGCGTTCAGAAGCATCTCCGGCTTTACTTAAGGCAGTGCTAAAAAGTCATATAAATGATGGACTTTTTAAGGTAGCGAACGTTGGCGGTAGTAATGAAACGGAGTTTGAACAAGCATTTTCAAGTTTAGCTTACGCTTACTTGAAAGATAAAGCCCCTCGTTTGTTAGATTACATCGTTGGCTTTCAGCTTGTTGACCGTAACGAAGATAATACAAAAGCTATAGGTGTTTTTGGTTTTCAAGTGGGAGATCAGTGGCTTTATGCACCTGTTTTCTTTCTTAACGGCGATTTAAAGGGGCACGAACTTCTTTATCTTAAAAATAAAGATGCATTTGTGCCTATGAAAGAGAACTGGGTTAATTATTTAATTTCTCGTAAACCGCATGTTCTTGGAGAAGGTTCTCAGCAGAACGCGTTTGAGCTTGGGGGTTTGACGCCAAATATTAGTAGGCTTTCCATGCCTCCAGGTTTGGGCATGGGTAAATCGGGTTACGATAGTTGGATACATCCATTCCTTCCTTTGTATGCGGCTATCAAGACAGGATCGGCGCGTAGTTTATATAAGGAAGCGTCCCCGGAAGCCAAGTTATCTATTGACTCCTTAGTTGCTCAACCTTATCAGGCGGCACTAGCTTCTGTTGCTCAGAAGCTAGATCTTAACAAAGTTATTCCGACGCATTACGGTCTGTTAAAGACTGCTTTTGATCTATCGCAAAAGTTTGCGGGCGTAGCTGAGGGGTTTAATAAATTCTATGGCGCAGATTGTTTTAGTCGATGGGGACAACAATTAAAGAAGCATGCTACAGACTCGGCTAACAGTGTTATGCCGAAGATGTCGGTGCCCAGGGCTCCCAGTTATAGTAAATTTAGCAAGTCTTTAATTCCTGAAGTTGATGATCGTCCTGATCATCCGATTAAATCTGGCAAGCTCCGTATGTATGTGTACGAGCATGTAACTGTAAAGGGCACACCTGAGCTTAATGATTCTGAACGAGAACGTTTGATGAATGATACGATCTTAATTAAAGATCACCGCGAAGGTAAAGAAGTCAGTAAAGCTTATAATACTCAGATGGAAATGCGATTGTTCAATCCGGATGAGACTAATCTTTATCGCATACTGGAAAAGCCCGGTTCTTTTAACAAAATGTTTGTTGCTGTTAATCCTTTGTCTAATAACGGGGCACAGGACATGGTAACGGCTGTTCGTTTAGAGGACGGAGATAACAAAGCATGGCTTAATAGTTATCAGGGCAACATCTTTGCTGATCAGGCTGGAGAGCGTCCTGAGTGGGATGACTGGTTTGATGGTCTTTCGGATTCTGATTCTCTAAAGGACGGTGGTACTTATGTTGCTATCGTTCCTACCCATAGCAGCACAGTTCCTTTTATTGTTCGTGACAATTATGGGGATGGAGTTTATCGGGTAGACTTCCAGAATAATCCCGATTACAACGAAACGAGAATTGTACAGAAGCCTCGCGTCGAGAATGGTAACTATCCTGGCAGCTTTGATCCTTCACCTAGCCCCTACGGTGCTATTTTGCGAGTAGATGCGGAGGGAAAAGCTGGTACTAAACTTCGTGCTATTGCTGGGGAATTGCGAGTGCCTGGAGCGGCTAAGTTTTTACAGCTTAAAAAGCCATACAGTGAATCTGGAGGCAGTTTATTGATTCCTTGTGGTTGCGGGGACGGCGATCATAGCGATCCGTCCCCTATACAGTTTGGAAATATGGAAGATATTCAAACTCTTTTCTACGAAAAGACTGCAAGGCTGAAAATTTACGATGACAATTCAGATGTTTCAATTTCTTCACCACTGGGTACTGAGCGGATGAGTAAAAAATCTGCTTTTATTGATCTTATTAAGACACACGGATTCTCGGAGAAGACTGCTAAGGACATGATCCAACATGCAGAAATAAAACGAGGCGCTGTTTATCGTGTTCAGTACGCCCCTGGTTTTGGTGATAAGGCTCATTTGGTTAAGTCAGCCTTTAGCACGCTACAACCGGGTCCTAGTGCTCCTCCCGCAAATATTCCTCCGGAAATTGGTATGGAAACATTGGGAGGCAGAACTCCGGTACTAACGCAATCTCCTCAAGAACAACACGAGATTGTGCCGGAGTTAATGGCTGGTAATACAGATCCAAATGTGTGGGATCCATGGCAAAATTATACTGCGGAAGATTTTCAGAAGACGATGGGCACTGCGCAACAGGCGTCGCAAGAGGGACAAAAGGAAGTTTTTGATACAAGTATGATCGGTGGTTTGCTAAAAGCAGTCCGACAGGATTCTTTGGTGGATCGTTACTTGGGCGATTTAATGAAGGCACTTAATAGTTTAGGTCGCATCCTCTTTTTGTTTTATTGGCATCAAGAGGAGTTTGAAGATCGTTACGGTAAATCCGATATGCCGGAACTTGAAGATAGTCTGCGGAATTCCTTTGAAGCATTAGGTGATATTACTCTTTTCCTTAAAGAGAAAACTATCGAATCGCCATTTGAAGGAAGCGCAGATCTTGACCTCGAGGAATCCGCAAGGAACTAACACATGGCTGGTACATATTCACGCGTTGTTGAAGCGACTACCACTGGCGGTGTCTCTAACTGTATAGATCTACCGATGCCTGCAAGAGGTACGTTAGATCGTCTTATACTAAAGCAGACAACTGGTACAGACGTTGATTTTGACTACACCGTTTACAATCGTAAAGGTGCGTGTCCTACGGGCAATGATTTGCATGTAAACGCTGGTACAGTAACGGCTGTCGTTACTAATGGCGGACAAGCTAAATTGACAATCACACACGATCAGTTTGAGCCGTACGGTTATACGCTTCAAGTAGGCGATGTGATTTATGTTAAGGGAACGAATGTTACCGCATATAACGTGATACACACTATTGCATCGGTAGATAGCGCCACGGAGGTTACTACTGATATTTCGTACTCGTCGGCGATTACTACTAACGGCCTTTGGCAAGATAGCGTTCCTCTAGTGTTTCCTCGCCATGATCCGACAATGCATTTAGTGATGGCGGAGAATACAGGAACATCCGGTAATGCGTCCGCTAATTTTGATCTGAATCGCGTCTACGAGAATGACGATAATCAGAGTTTTACAAAACGAACACAGGCCACGTCATTGTGGTTAGATCTTCAACCGGCAGGTTCTGGATCGAAGACGTTTGAAGTTGCATATACTGTAAATGTTGAGTTCATATTCTAAATAGTAGAATTTACGGATAACATGGCTAACACTTACACGGATGTAAGGTTGTACGACCCCTTTCTTCGCCCAGATTGGCGATTTGAGCGCGTTTTACGTCTTGTAAGCAGAGTTCCAACGCCTGGACGTACAACGAAGCGGGATGATCCGCATATCAAAGACGCTCGTTCATTCATGCTTCGATGGAATCGAGGCGAGGAGTGGCGAGAAAACCTTTTGGATGAGAATCCTGGGCTTTATTACGCTCATTCCATATTTGCTAGCTTGCATATGGATCCAGAAGTGAAGTTTATGCTGGAAGCCCGGTTATTGGCTGATCAACCTGTCGAAGAGATAGCTGACCGGTTGAAAACATTGCCTGAGACGGTTTCGTGGTATGAGAAGCTGTTTTTTAACGTTTCTCCGTTCTTACGACATCATGATTGGATCGTAAAACACGTATTACTTCCTTCGTCGGATAGGTTTGTGGAACACGATGACGAAGATGATGATGCTGCGCCAGTTCCACAAGGCACCCCTTTAGTTGTTCGTCCTCATTTGGACATGACTTTAAAGTTTTTTGCGTATTTTGGTGGTCCCATACTGTGTGACTTCATGATTAGTGGTTTTCGTCGTGGAAATGCTGTACAGAATGCTGACGAGATTTCGAGTTGGTTAGATGACCAATGGAAAGTTACGTTACAGCGTCGTAGTGCTCAATCGGTAGGCGTTTTTGAGGTGAATCGTTATAACGTAATGGAACTTTTTGCAACACACGCCAGACTTATAGAGTTACAAAAAGGCGAAGAGAGTGGCGAAGAACGACGATCTTCATTTACTCGTCACGTTTCTACCATGTTGTCTCAGCTCCCGTGGACGGTTGGTCGTCGAGGCGCAGAGCAATATGCGGGGTCTACGATGGGTGATTTGGACAGTTCCGCAGCGGAAATTAACGATGAGGAATTAATCCTAATTGGAAGTGGGGAGGTTCCTGACAGTGTTCAGGAAGTAAGTAGTTTAACAATAGAAAGCCGTGAAGACACGGAGGTCGATGATGCCAAGTCTAAGTAATAATGACGAACAAAAATTGGTTGACGGTGTACGTCAAGCAGTTCGTTATGTGGACGACGATAACATGTCGCCCAATGACGCATTGGTAAAGGTGTCACGTGATTTGTCCCTCTTGCCTGGGCAGGCACGTGCTGCTGTTAGTGCGTTTAATAACGGACGCCAAGTTGCTCAATGGAAGGCTAATACGCCTGTGTTGGACAAGTTAGCATCGTTTGAACTCGCAAATTATGGTGTAGTTCACGATACCGTTTGGGGCGGTGACGAGAAAAAGGCTAATGACCATTACTTTTCATTGGGCACAACTGTGCATGAGGATTACGCTTCCGAACCCAAGTGGGTGGATATGCGGGACAGACAGAAGTTGGCTGCTCTGGATATTCCTACAAGGACAGATATTGTTAAAGAAGCTAGTGATCATGTAGATGAGAACGAATTTCGACATGATTCGGATCGTCGAGCAAGCTCAGCTTGGTCTACCTTTAGCATGGCTCGCCGCACTTACGAAGATCAACGAAGTAAGCACGCAGCGGCTAAAGACAACTTAGGTATCCGATTGAATATATTGTCGAACTACTTTAAAAAGTTTGCTCAAGATCGGCTTCCTTTCGATATTGTTGACAAGACGGTTGCAACCTATTACGGGTCGCAGGGACGAGCTTTAATGGAAGTGGTTGCAGAGCAGTTTCCTAAGGAGAAAAGAGCTGCTGATTCAAAGCGATACTGGGAGGCTCCTATTAAGATGAATGCGGAGCCGTTCACGTTCGTTAGTAGTGCAGTCGAGGCAGCGAAAGAGCTGAATCTTACGAAAGCTGCCTTAGACATGTCTGAGAATGCCTTTAACAATGCAGAGGAAGCCCTCCGCCCTTTTTCGCAAGCCCCCAGCCAGTCGAGCCAAGAGACTACGGAGTTTTCTCCATTCTTGATTGACGGCAAAGAAGGGGGCGAGCAACCCGCAGATCAGATGCCTCGCCACGATTGCCATGCAGTTCATCCTGACCAGACTCATGAAGAATGGGTACGCGAGGAGTTTGATAACCCTCCTACGCGTGACTGGGAACGGGAGAAGGAGGCGGCTGGGACTGGCGGTCTTTTGACCGGAGCACTTATTGGAGGTGGTGCTAAACCTATGATGGAATCATTTCTTGGCGGTGAGGGAAGACAGCGTAAAGTTCAAGATGTGGAGGATAAGTTAGGAGCCGCTGAGCACGAAAATGATCTACGAAAGATTCGCGCTCAAGTAATGTTGGCTGAAATGATGTCGGACTCAGAAAATCCTATTAGTGGATATGATCCAGAAGAAGTACTATCTGCGTATAACGATTTAGCTCAGTTGGCACCTCGTATTGCTGAGCAGCCTGCGGCAATGCAACCATTACTTGCAAAACGTTTAGCTGGTAATGCTGAGCCTTTTGAAGTTAAAGAAATCGGTGATATGGAAAAAACACTTGCGGGCACTAAATCTAATATTATGAAATCCGATGACTCAATCCTTTAATAATCAAAGTGTAAATGAAGTTGCATTAACGTTAGCTCGCCGAAAGGTGAGCTTGCGTCATGGTTTTGGTAAGCCAATGGATAAGCTTGCTCTTGACTTGTCCTCAAGTTTGCAGGGAGTGGGAGACTGGTTGAAGGATAATCCTGTCGCACAAAAGGCACTGATAGGCGCAGGTATTGGTGGAACGTTAGGTCTTGGATCTAGTTTATTCCGTCGCGGGAAGAAACATCCTTTTCGTGATGCTTTAACTGGCGCTCTTGCCGGTGGAACAATTGGAGGAGGGTTTGGACTTATAAAGGATCGTAAAAATATTTCAGATAGACTGTTTCCTTCTACAGATGATGTTCCTGGTTTACTTGATCCCGATCCTGAAACGGGCATAAATAAGATAGAGGAATTGAACAATCTTGCGGAAAAAGCGGGACCTCCCCCCGAACTTGGTTGGAATCCTAAGACTTGGCAACCTTTACAGAGATCAGCTCAAACTTTTAAAGAACATCCATATCTATCTACATTGGGTATTGGTAGTGGATTAAATGTTGGAAGTGGAATGCATATTGCTGCTCAAGGTAAGAATACTTCTCCTAGTGCTTGGAAAAATGCCGCTAAAGTTCTTTCAGATCAGACAGGTAAATTCCCAGATAAAATGACCCAACTTGAAAAAATTATTCGGGATGTGACTAGTTCAGGCGAAGCAGATAGTATTTTAGATAGTTTGAAGAGAGGAGAATTCAATAAGTTGTCAAAACGACCTGATGCATTAAAAGTAATGCAATCTCTTCGGCATATTGACGGAATGTATCGCCCTATGACTGCTTCTCAGTATGCTTTGCAAAAGGCGCAAGCAAGATTATTACGACCGGGAAGACAGATAAATCCGTCACCTCTAGGCAAATTTGGTTGGAAGCCTAATACTTGGAAACCTTTACAGAGAGGTTTGAAGGCATTCATGGATGATCTCAGCCCGCGCGATGCGAGACGGCTTGAACGTTTTGTAACAAAGAGCTTGGTCAAGATTCCAAAAACGTTGCCGAATATACCTAAAAGTGGGACTGGTAAGGCTGCTTTAATGGGTATTCCGATAAGTTTAATTATTGCGTGGCTTTCTCTTAAAAACACAACGGCGTCAAAAGATAACTTTAGTGATATTAAACAGCACTATCAAAACCCGCCCACAGATCCGTAATTGATTTCGGTAAACAAGGATGTTTATATGTCGATGATTAAATATGTATCTCCGTCTGGTTGGGAGTGGGATCGTCCTGTTGCGATGCCTATTTCTATTTCCAGTAGAGGTCTTGTCGGCAGTGACCGTAGTAACTTTATTAAGTCTGCGGGTCATATGTTTCTTGACGAGGTCGATAACATTAAGTTTGCTAAGGATGAGGTACCGGTACATATCATTGCTTTAGGTGCTAGTGAAGCTTATGGTCCCAATAGAAACGGGGACGGCTTTAAAGAAGCTACTTGTAGAAAACATCACCAAACGTTTGAAAAGTTTGCTAAATTTTTTAGAAATCATAAAAATAAACCTGAACGAGGTGATCCGCATTTTGGAGTTATTAAAAAAGCAGCTTACAATGAACCTATGAAACGTGTGGAACTTTTAGTTGCTTTGAACCAAGAGAAGAGTGCTGCGGATCGTAATGGCGGTTTTGTTGCTGACCAAGAGTTAGAGAAACTTGCACGTGGAGACGATATTGCTGTTTCCATGGCGTGCCGTGTACCTTATGATATTTGTTCGTGGTGTGGTAATCAGGCTAAGACAAGAGCCGATTATTGTACTACTGAAAAATGTGCAGCGGGTGGTTGTCAATCAAATCTTACAAGGCTTATAAAAGTAGGAAATGACATGCATCACTTGCATGTCGATAATCCTAATCCTACTTGGTTTGATATTAGTCGTGTTTTTCGCCCCGCAGACCGTATTGCGTACGGAGCTAAAGCCGATTATTTAACGAAAGCCGCAGCAGACAATGGTCTTTTCGAATTGAGCGATTACATAAAAATGGCTGAGGCAGATAGTGCTCCTTTGCACGTTATTATGTATCAAGAGAGTTTTCCTGGTATTTGGAACGAGAAAATTGCATCTCAGGTTAAACTCGCTTACGGCCTTTCTAAGTTGGAACGGTCTTCACATAATCCAAACGAAGAAATCTATCGTGCCTTTAACACACCTCCGTTTGAGGTTGAAGTGTTAGGTGGGTTAGGTACGACTAAATGTGCAGAAGGTCTTGGTGCTTTAGCTGACCAAAAGATTATTTTGCATATTAAAGATTGGGCTCGTTTGGCCAATAAAACTGAGCATGTCAAAGAGGCATCTCAATGTTTACCTGGAATTTATACGAAATTGGTGGACAGCAATATTGAAAGCCGGGTAGAGTCAAATCCTTATCCACTTTCAGAAAAAGTTGCATCTGCTAATCAGAGAACAATGGCTTCTTCTTGTCGAAGTAGTCATTCATTAGATAAGGAAGCCGTTGCAGATAGAAGTATGCGTTCTTCACTACGTGGAGAGGCTCTTCCAGCGGTTAATTTATCTAAGATAAAGGATGTATCCGAGGACGCTGAAAAGCTGGCAGTGGATTATGCGATCTACAAACTGGCGGCTCTTTCGAGAATTGCGGCCTCTGATGAGGAATTTCCGTTGACAGCAAGGCTATGTGTAAGTCAGAATCATACTTAATGAGTTATGTTAAGTGAGGTTCTGTCGTAACACGGAACTGCTAATTGTAATCACGCAAGGAGTGCTCTAAATGACCGCCCTAACAGCGCAA
>Ga0310123_10004516_pt1 | contig 10539 bp, 10 predicted proteins | sample CB6_AW_1057_MG_FD_203505 | JGI IMG/M metagenome (GOLD analysis project Ga0310123, IMG submission 203505) | Marine microbial communities from Western Arctic Ocean, Canada - CB6_AW_1057 | ecosystem: Environmental > Aquatic > Marine > Oceanic | place: Canada: Western Arctic Ocean | collected...
TCCGCTTGACGATCCCACTGAAGTTAAGAAGCGTTCGATCCCCAACGAAAAGCGTGCCCCGGACGAACGTCAGCGACCGAGTGCGCCTGACGACCTCGCAGACAGACTCGATCAGGTCACCCTCTCGGCCAGCTGCGACGAACTCACTGTTGAGGGACACCGTGACACATCGCTCCTCGGGCTGGTTCCACACGGCCGTGAGGCACAGGGCGAAATCCGCAAAGGTAACGAGCATCCCACCGTGGACGGTGTCACCGGTATTCCGATGGCGGGCATCGGCGCGAAACGCAAAAGAGATCGTATCGCCTTCGACCTTGTGTCCGAGTGGCCCCACAAGTTCTTCGAAGGCGTCGTCGTACGCGTATTTGGAATAACCCGAAGGCAGCGCCATAGTTGGTCCTCGGCTCGTCACTTCAGACCGGAGCTGTCGTTGGTTGCGAGAGCCGCTCGATGTCACGCGGGTGGTCAAGCCAGAAATCTGGCCGCTGCTCGGCAAGGCTCTGTCTCTGAAAGGGACCCCACATGGCGGCAGCCGTCCGGACGCAGGCGGCGCGACCGGCCGCCATGTCATGCGGCGAGTCGCCGACAAACACCGCCTCTGAGGCGTTCGCTGACAGCCTGTTCAGGGCCTCAACGACGGGTGCTGGATGGGGCTTGTATTGGTCAACGTCGTCGGTCGTCACCGACACGTCAAAGAACTCGGCGAGCCCACTGATTCGCAGGCCACGATCCATGGCCCGACGGTTCTTGCTCGTGACGATTGCGAACTTCCGGCCGGGCGTCCGTAGCGAAGTCAACATCTCGTGAATCCCCGGATACGCCTCCACCAGACGGTCATGGTGCGCGTTGGTGTATGCGACGTAGGTGGACGTCATCGCATCGACTTCATCCTGATTGCGGGCGAACTTGGCCAACTGCGTCCGTAGCGGCGTGCCGAAACCTGAGCGCCAGCCACGGTCTTGAGGCACTTCTCCCAGGTGGGTCCGCATCGTGTGTCGGAAAGACAACATGATCAACTCGATCGAATCGATCAAGGTGCCATCGAGATCGAACAGGTAGGTCGAAAACGGGAGTCGTGCAGACAATATGGCCGATTATAGTCCAGCCTCTTCAGCGCGGTCGCGAACGCGAAGCCGAGCCGCCGTCAAATTCAGAGGACGAGAACGGCCGTACCACTAGCCGCTACAACGAGACCCGCACCGACGTCGGCGAAGCGCAAGAGACGGCCGGCCGGGACCAACTGCAGACCGTAGTACCCGAACGCCACCGTCGCGGCCATGGTAACGACGGTGAGGGTGCCAAAGATCGCGACGACTGCGGCGAGAGCGATCCAGGACTGGTCCATCGCAGGCACAACCATCAGCGGTATCAGCGGCTCGCAGGGTCCCAGCAGGAAGATCACGAAGAGTGCCCATGGAGTCACTCTGCCCGCGCCGTCGGTATTGGGGTGGAGATGCTCACCGCGATGATCATGAGGATGGTCGTGCACCGTACCGTCGGCGTGAGCATGCAGGTGCGAGTGGGTAGTGCGGCGCTGGAGACGCCACAGCGACCATGTCGCATACGACAGCCCGAACCCGATCAACAGGGCCGCGGCAAACTCACCCCGGGTGGCATCGAACGCCTCGAGGGGCGCGAGTGTCACGCCGAGGAGCGCCCCTGCCGCACCGATCACCACGGACGACGCCACGTGACCCACGCCACAACCGACCGTCACGGCCATCGTGCGTCTGAGCGTCCACTGGCGAGCTCGTCCCAGCACGATGAATGGCAGCGAGTGGTCGATCCCGAGCAGCGTATGCGCCACCGCGACGGTGGCGGTGGCCCCGAGTAGGATGGTCAGGGTGGGGTCTAAGAGTTCGAGCATGTGACCGTATCTGGACGTTCACCACGGGCGGCGATGGTTGACGGTCACACGGCCCTGTGCTGAAGTACTCCTGGCTATTATGTCTGGTTTGACGACAGGTGTGGAAGCGAAAGTCGGCCGTCTCCGCGGGCTCCTGGGCGAGCTCGACGACGCGGTCGTCTGTTTTTCGGGTGGCGTCGACTCGAGTTACCTCCTCGCCGAAGCGGTCACCGCGCTCGGTCCTCACGCCATCGCGCTGACCGCCGTCTCACCGAGTCTCGCGCCCGAGGAAGGCGCCGCGGCACGGGACCTGGCTGCACAACTGGGCGCCCGCCACGTACTGGTCGAGACCTACGAACTGGATGACCCGCGATACGCCGCCAACCCGGTCAATCGCTGCTACTTCTGCAAGTCCGAGGTCTACGGTAAGGCCGTTGGCGAGGCGTCGCGTCTGGGGATGACACAGGTGCTCGACGGGTTCAACCGAGACGACCGGAGTGACTATCGCCCGGGGCGTCAGGCTGCGCGAGAACAAGGTGTGCGCTCACCGCTCGACGAGGTCGGGTTCACGAAGGCTGAGATCCGCGAAGCCGCCCGCGACATCTCACTTCCGGTATGGGACAAGCCGGCGTTGGCCTGCCTGTCCAGCCGGTTCCCGTACGGCACCGCCGTCACTCCTGACCGGCTCAGCCGGGTAGCCGCGTGTGAGCGCGCGCTGCGCGACCTCGGCTTTCGGGTCTGCCGCGTCCGCTATTTCGAAGCGACCGCGCGGATCGAGGTCGACGTCGCCGAGATCCCGCGTCTCCGGAGTCCTGAGATCCACTCGATCGTCCGCCAACGATTTCGTGAGGCCGGATTCGAGGAGATCGAGGTCGACCCGCGGGGATACCGGGCAGGGGCGCTGAACATCAAGGAGTCAGGAGACAGGAGTCAGGAGACAGAATGATCGAAGCCCCGCGGGCACTTCCGAGAGCTGCGGAGCCTCCTCTTTTCTTCTGACTTCTGTCTTCTGACTACTGACTCCTGACCAGTTCCACACTCCGAAACATTTCCTCCACCGGCACCACCAGAATCCTCTCCGGGTTGATGGCCAGCTCGTACGCGACGATCGCCTCGTCCTCGGCCAGGATCTCGTCTGAGACCGTCGTGTTGTAGGTCGGCGGCGACGGCTGATTCGACAACAACTGGTCGCGGAAGGCCTCGGCGTCGGTGGTCACCACGGCAACCGCCAGATTCGAGTGCTGCAGATGCCGTCGCACGGCCGCGTTGACATCGTCGACCGTCAGACCGGCGAGCCGCTCCTGGATCTCGTCGACGTAGAACCCGGTCTCGTAGAACCGGGAATCCATCTCATATCCCAGCCGCCGGCTGGCGGTCTGCACATACAGCTTCGAGTAGTTGAGCAAGAACTCGCGAGTCGCCTCGAAGTCCTCTGGGGTCAATCCGTCGGTGACGAGGGTCTCGAGCTCCAGTAGAGCCTGACGAAGCGCGAAGTGCGCGTTGTGGTGCGGCACCGGTCGGATCCAGATACTGAAGAACTGTTGACGACGCGGGATGTTCGGCAGAGGCAATCGCGACCCGCCGTCCTGGATGAAGCTCTCGATGTAGGCGTAGTCTCCGTAGTTGAGCCCGCGGTCGCCCCGCATCTTGTTCATCAGGAGTCCGTTGAACGTCCGGTGCTCGCCAAAGTAGGACTGCGCGATCAGCAATGGATAGAAGTCATCGTCGGCTCGGGAAACCTCGATAGGAAACCCAATGGACATAGCGGTGGCAATGGCCTGCTTCTTGACGATGAGGACTTCCACGCCCTCGAGTGTCCGTGGTGCCGGTAACGTGACCGGTCCCTGAGTCGCGGGCTCCAGTCCCTCCGCGAGGTCCTGCTCGACCTGCGCAAGAAAACCGCTCGGGAACCCGCCCGCGACACCGACCAGGAAGTTGTCCCGGGTGTAGTGCTGCCGGTGAAACTCGCGGACATCGTTGAGCGCGATCGCGTTGATGCCGAGCTCGGTCCCGGTCGACGGCGCCACATAGGGGTGTCCCTCATACATCAACACGTTCAACGCCTGCTTGCCGAGCTCCTCGTCGTCGTTCCCGCGCAGCGTCGAGACCACGGCATTGCTCAGGAACTCTTGGTTTCGCTGGAAGTCCGACGGGTCGAAACGCGGCGCGAGAATCAAGTCGCGAAGTATCTCGTAGAACGGCTCGAGGTGATCCCGGTGCACCTGGGCGATGACGGTCGTGACCTCTTTGTCTGTTTGGGTGCCGATCGAGGCCGACCACGGATAGAGCGCTGTGGTCAGCTCCCCGAAGGACATCGTCTGGGTACCCCCGCGTCCCAGCATCAGTGCCGTCAGCGCATTGAGACCGTTCTTGCCGGCCGGGTCGTCAACAGACCCCGTTCGAAACGCGATGCGGATCGTCACGAGAGGAGAACCTGGGTACTGCAGGCCAACCCGAGTGTCGGTGTCAGGCTCGACCGGCTCGTCGCCGAAGCAGCCGACCGCCAACGCACACAGCGCCGTCAACGCGGTAGCCAGGCCGACGCGACGCGCGACCATCATTCGCCCTCCTGGACAAGGGTGACCACGGTGCGCTTTGTATCTGCAAAGTAGACGGTCGCCGCGTGCATGATGTCCTCGGCCGTCACCGCATCGTAGAGCCGATATACGCGGTTGACCGTCGCGGGATCCTCCGTCAGCTGCAGGTAGTGGCTCAGCGTTCGAGCGATACCCCCAGGATTGTCCAGGCCCATGGCGAACTGATACCGCATGTGAGACTTGGTCGCGGCAAGCATCCCGTCGTCAACCGGCTCCACCTTCATCCGATCGATCTCGTCGACGATGGCCTGGCGCACGTACTCGATTCGCGCCGGGTCTGTCACCCGCGCGATGATGGTGAAAAGCGGAGCGTCCCGAGAATCGACCGCGCCGCCGTCGAGCACATCCACGACCTGCTCTTCGAGATACAGCTTCTGGAACAGCGGCGACGTTTCGGAGAACAACAGCTGTGAGAGGACGTCGAGCGCCGGCATCTCGATCGACTGGTCGGAGAATGCCGGTACGCGGTAGCCGAACATCACGAACGGCAGCGTGGGATTTGGCCACGTCACCTCGTCGGTACGGAGCCGTGTCTGTGGCGGCTCTACCGGAATCGTGGGTTCGAAATCACTCTCCTCCCATTCGGCATAGTACTGACGGACCAATCGCTCGAGCTCAGCCTGGTCGACGTCGCCGACAACCACGATGAGAGAGTTGTTCGGCCGGTAGTAGCGGTCGTAGAACTCGCGGCTGTAGTCGTAGTGATTGGGCATGTCCTGGATGTCGGCAAGGAGCCCGAGCGTGGTGTGCTTGTAGGGATGAAACAAGTACGCGCGGTCGTGCAGACGCTCCTGTAAGAGCGCCACCGGATTCGAGAAGTTGAGGTTGTACTCCCCGAGAATGGCACCGGCCTCGGTGCGAAAATCGTCCTCCGAGTATTCCAGGTTCTGAAATCGGTCTGACTCGATGTCGATGATCGTTTCCAGCGAGTCTGAGCTCGCCACGATGTGATACGCCGTCCAATCATCTGTCGTGAAGGCGTTGGCGTCGGCGCCCATCTGCTTGATCACCGCCTGGTAGGCGTCGGTGGAGTACTGCTCAGTGCCCCGAAACATCATGTGCTCGAAGAAATGCGCGTACCCGGAGAACCCTTCCTCGACTTCGTTTCTCGAGCCCGTGCGGACCACGGTGTAGTACGCGACGATGCCCGGGCTGTCGAGAGCCACGCTGACGACCTTGAGGCCATTCTCGAGCTCGAACACAGACGCCGGGAACGGAAAGATGCCGTCCGGTTCCTGGACGCACGCCGTCCCAGTGACGACCGCCACGACCATGACCGCCACGACACACATTCGGGCGTGGGTCATTGCGCCTTTCCCCCCATCCGCGCGCAGCCACACACGATCTGGTGGCTCGACGGAATCTCCTGTTCGTAGCCGACCGTCGTCACGGTGATGACCGTCATGAAGAAGGAGTCCCACCATGACGCGCCTCCAGCACACGATACCCGATCGGGTCTCACGGCCCATGGGCGGTACCGCGAGTGCGCCGTGTCCTCTAACGACCCCACTGCGACACCGAATCGGGACACCATACGTCTTCCTAAGAGGTGTGTTTTCAACGAATTGAGAGTCCCTGCGTGTGGCACGAAGCGTGCAACTATTCCTTGTGTCTGCTCGAGTGCTGAAAGTGAGCAATTTCTATGTTTAGACAGGTTCTTCTCACCGTCTTAACTTCGTCCGCCCTGGTGATGGCATCGCCGTTGGCCGAAGCGGGAGCGGGAGAGGAGCAGCGCGCCCGATCGCGTGGTGGTAACAGCTCGGGCCGCGTAGGCCGGTCTGGCCAGACGCCTTCGACGTCGGGCAGAGGCCAAGCCGTTCGCCGAAGAGCTCCACGACCACGCGGAGGCGCCGTCGCTGGCGGATCGAAACGCCAAGGAGCCCGGGGGGCCTCGGGCCAACCGTCTCGGCGTGTCCGTGGAGGGTCGTCACCGGTGGCAGGAGTCCCGGCCTCTGCGCCGCGGAGTCGAGCGCGTGCGCCCCGGACTCGCGGTGCTCACAGTCCCACGCCGAAAACCGGTCGAATCACCCGCCGCACTCCAGGTGGCGCACCCCAGACGTCAGGTGCTGACGTCGCAAGCTCGGTTCCCCAGCAGCGTCGCCGTGGTCGGGTTGTCGAGGTGCAGGGCGCTCCGGAGAACGCCACCAGAAAACCAGGGGCGACCCGCGTCGGCTCGAGTGCACGTCGCGCCACGGCGCGCTCGACCACAGGGAGGCAGGTATCGTCCGGCACGCGCGGTCGACCGAATCAGGGCTCGATCACGACGACGCAGCTCAACCGTAGACAGAGCGGCAGGGGCAACGTTACGAGAAGGGCGGTTCCGCGTCGCACGATCGCGTCGTCGCCTGGATATGGCAGACGCGGGGGAAGAGATTCGGCGTATCGCACAAACAACTCCTCTAGCTATCACTATCCCTATAACAGCGGACGCGCGCGGTTCGGTCGACGCTACACCTATGGATACTACCCACACCACTACTACCCGCAGCGTCACTACCGATACCCCGGGTACCACAGACCGACCGCCTATGGGTCCTCCTTCTATTTCCCAGGCTATGGATTCAACGTCGGGCTGAGCCTCGGGTATCCAAGTGGGTTCGGGCACTACGGCTACTCTGGCTACGCCTCCTACCCGTATGTCGGTGGGGGATACGGCTCCACCTATAACTACTCAGACCTGTATACAGGCTTCCTCCGTCTGAAGGTCAGCCCGAGGGACGCGCAGGTGTTCGTTGACGGGTACTACGTGGGCCTCGTCGACCACTTCGACGGCTTCGCCCAGCGCCTCCGGCTGGAAGAGGGCACGCATCGCATCGAGATCAGTCACCCGCAGTACGTGCCGGTCGAGTTCGACGTGCTGATCGTCCCGGGTGAGAAGGTGACCTTCGAGGAACACCTGGCGCCGCTCTAGAGCCCGTATCCAGGGGGGCGCCTGAAGGTCGGGTCGCCGCTCTCGACGGCAGGAACCGGGTGGGATTCACGCACATCGGGCACGACGCAGACTTTGTCTAGGTCTGGCATCTCAGTAGCGGTAGGATCATGGTCCTGACCCTCTGACCATGGCCGCGCCCAGACGGACCCACGAGTTCTTCGACCTCTACACCCGAGATTTCTCGTCGTCGGACTTCCAGCGTCTCTTCACCCACGATGCGCGAGACGCCTACAGGTTTTTCTCGCGACACATCGACGAAGCGAAGTTCAGAGAGCTTCCGACGCTCAAGCGGTGGACCGTTCGAACGCGGCTCTTTTTTCTGGCTTTCGCGCTCAAGCTGTCGCCGGCCCGCCGAGTCCTGTTTGGTATCGCGCTGGTGATGGCGCTCATCGGTCTGCTTGAACTCTTCAACGGCTTCGGACTGGTGCGGGTCTTCATCCTGCCGTTTATCCCGATCCGAATCCCGGGCCCGGTGTGGGCCGATGGCACGATGTGGCTGCTGGGCGGTTTTGCACTCGTCAACCTACTCGTCCTCCTCGAGGTGGCCGACAGGCTCTCGCTCAAGAACGACCTGGAGGTGGCGCGAGACATCCAGCTCGCGATGCTGCCCCGGGAGACATATCGGGCGGCCGGCGTGGAGGCAGCGGGCAAGACCCGACCCGCCAACACCGTCGGGGGTGGCTTGTACGACATTCTTCCGCTCACGAATGGGAGCCTCCTCGTCGTCTTGGGTGACGTCGCGGGCAAGGGCAGCCCCGCGGCTCTTCTCATGGCGCTCCTACTCGCGATGCTCAGGACCCTCGCGTCCGACAATCTGCCCCCCGAGATTCTGGTCGAGAAACTCAATCGGCTGGTCCAACAGCAAACGCCTGGGTCCAGATTCATCACGATCTTCCTGGCTATCCTCGAACCCGTCTCGGGTGAACTGGTGTATGTCAACGCGGGACAGACCCCCCCCATTTCTTCTGAGCGGAGGAGACACGACGTTACTTCGTACTGGTGGGATGGCACTGGGCATGTTCGAGGAAGCGACCTATACGACCGGGACATGAACGCTGGGCAAGGACGACTTGCTGCTGCTGTATAGCGACGGGATGACCGAAGCCGAAGACCCCGAGGGACGCCCTCTCGACGAGGACGGTCTCCGGAAGCACGTGCAGAAGAACGTCTCCGCGCCGATCGATGAAATAGGGCCCAACCTGATACGGGCGGTGGGGCAGCACGCTCAGAGCTCCAAGTTCGCCGACGACCTCACCGTGCTCGCTGTACGACGGGTATGACGGACGTCCTCGAAGACCGGGTACGCACCCGGCTCGCCGACCTTAGGTCGCAGGGGTTGCTACGACATCCACGTCCTCCGTCTGGACTCGATCTCTGCTCGAACGACTATCTCGGACTGGCCACACATCCTTCTGTCGTGCAGCGTCTCGGAGATGCTCTTGCGCGTGACGGCTGCGGGAGCACGGGGTCGCGTCTCCTCCGGGGTCACCGCGAGAGCTTCTCCGCCATCGAGCGACGGTTTGCGGCGTTGAAACGGACCGAACGAAGTCTGTATTTTTCGAGCGGGTATCTTGCCAATCTTGCAGTTCTTTCGACGTTGCCAGAAGCCGAAGACGTGGTGTTCTCAGACGCACACAACCACGCGAGCCTGATTGACGGACTGCGGCTCTCGCGAGCCCGGCGTGTCGTCTTCCCCCACAACGACGTAGACGCGCTATCGAAGCTCCTGGCCGAGGACAACGCACCAGGCCAGCGTTTCGTGGCTGTCGAGTCGCTGTTCAGCATGGATGGCGACTTCGCCCCCCTGGCCGAGTACGCCTCGGCCTGTCGGCGGGCCGGTGCACTGCTTGTCGTGGACGAGGCCCACGCGGTGGGCGTGTACGGCGACGACGGGAGCGGCCTCATTCGCGCCACCGGTATCGCTGACGACGTGTTGTTGGTGTCGGTGAACACGGCAGGCAAGGCCCTCGGGGTAGCCGGAGCGTTCGTCGCCGGGCCCGCGTGGGCGATAGACTACCTGGAACAACGCGCACGGCCATTCGTCTTCTCGACCGCCGCGCCCCCGGCGCTGGCGGCTGCACTCGAGGCCGCCCTCGACGCTGTTGCCGCTGAACCGGAACGTCGCCAGCGACTGCATGCCCGGGTCGGGTTTCTTCGCACGAAACTGGCCAAGATCGGCGTCCCCCTTTCTCCGGATGCCTCGCAGATCATCCCGGTTATCGTCGGCGAGAACGAGGAGGCGGTCAGACTGGCGGCCGCGCTACAACACCAGGGCTTCGATGTGCGTGCCATCCGTCCGCCCTCTGTACCGGTTGGGTCGGCTCGACTCCGAATCTCGCTGAACACAGGGCTCTCTGAGAACGACCTCGAGCGGTTTGTGGGCGTGCTCCAGCAATGCCTCGAGGAGGTCGCATTTTGCTCCGCGGGCTCTTCGTGACCGGGACCGACACCGGTGTCGGAAAAACCGTCGTCTCGGCCGCGCTCTTCCACCGCTACCGAACGCGTGAGCCACTCCGATACTGGAAGCCGATCCAGACAGGCACCAAGCAAGACGACGACACCGCCGAGATCCGTCGGCTCACGACGACCGCGGGGGTCGAGATACTGGACGACGGGGTCCGTCTCCCCCATCCAGTGTCGCCGCATCTCGCCGCATCTCTTGCTGGCCAGACGATCGACGTGCCAGCCCTGACGCGTATGGCCGAAGGCTATCCGTCGACAGATCGCTGGATTGTCGAAGGTGCTGGCGGCGTGCTCGTCCCGATCAACCAATCGGAGCTGATGGCCGATCTGATCGGGCAACTCAAGCTTGCCGTCCTCGTCGTTTCGCGTAGCTCGCTCGGCACCATCAACCACACGCTGTTGACCCTAGAGGGGCTACGCTCACGCTCTCTCGTCGTCGCGGGTGTCGTGATGGTCGGTGACGTGAACGCGCACAACCGCGCCGCGGTGGAACGCTACGGTCATGTCCCGGTGATCGCCGATATGCCGCACTTTGCTGACCTGTCAGACGGCGCCCTGGCGGAATGGGCACCGGCGGAGCTGGACCCAGGCGAGCGGCTGGCGGACTGGTTGCAATGACCGACAAACACCTCGCGAAACGAGATCAGGCGTGCGTATGGCATCCGTACACGCAGATGCTTAACCAGCCGCCACCGATGGCC
>Ga0310123_10004520_pt1 | contig 10533 bp, 4 predicted proteins | sample CB6_AW_1057_MG_FD_203505 | JGI IMG/M metagenome (GOLD analysis project Ga0310123, IMG submission 203505) | Marine microbial communities from Western Arctic Ocean, Canada - CB6_AW_1057 | ecosystem: Environmental > Aquatic > Marine > Oceanic | place: Canada: Western Arctic Ocean | collected...
GCGGTTGCTTCGTCGCCAGGGCAACAAACATTTAACCCGTTATTAATATACGGCGGAGTTGGACTGGGTAAAACACACCTGCTACACGCTATTGGTGGTTATATTATAGAAGAAAAAGAATCGGCGAAAATTATAATAGCGACAAGCGAAAAATTTACGCTGGACTTTATTTCCTCTATTCAGAAAAATAAAACAATTGATTTTTCTAAAACATATCGTAAAGCAGACGTTCTATTGATCGATGACATCCAGTTCTTCCAGAAAAAAGAGCAAACACAAGAACAGTTTTTTCACACATTTAATGATTTATATCAACACGGCAAACAAATTGTAATGACAGCAGATCGACTGCCCAGCGAAATGAACGGGTTAACCGACCGCCTGCTTTCACGGTTTGAATCGGGCCTGGTAGTGGATATACAGCCCCCAGATTTTGAGACCCGAGTGGCCATATTAATGGAAAAAGCAGAACAAAACGGCTTGGACTTACCCTACGATACGGTTGAATTCATGGCCACACATATAAAAAGTAGTGTCAGGGAATTGGAAAGCACAATAATCCGTTTACTTGCTTATTCTTCCTTATCAAACCGTGAAATTGATTTTAACCTTGTTAAAACAGTTGTCCGAGAGCGGCTTGGCAACGGCGCTCCGATTGATATATCAGCAACGGACATTGTAAAGCGTGTAGCTGAAGCAACCAAAATTAACGAAAAGGACATTGTTAGCAGCAGCCGCAGAAGGCCCATTGCCGAGGCCCGACAGATTTCTATTTATCTATGCCGAGAAATTATGGGCACATCTTTGATGGCTATCGGTATGCATTTTGGCGGCCGGGACCATACGACGATATTGCATGCCTGCCGTAATATTGAAAAGAAAATAAAAATAGACAAACGCATTAGCTATCTGGTTCGGTCTCTGCAACAGGACCTGACCTTTTCCTTGATTTAATCCTCCAAAATGGTGTACTATTTTTGTACACCATGGCAACAACACCAAAGCAGAAAGCAGTTTTTGATTATATCAAAAAGTATATAGACGAACAGGGTTTTTCGCCAACGTTCGGAGAAATTGCCCAGCATTTCAAATACAGATCCAAGGGAACAGTATACAAGCATATCAAAGCATTGAAGCTAAAGGGGTTGATCCGCCAAGAGTGGAACCGTGTGCGCTCAATCCAGTTGGCAGGCAAACGAATAAAAACAACCAGCCTCTTACAGATTAAAGGGGAATGGCTGTCTAGCGGGCTGCAATGGTACAGTCCGCCCTATAGTCTGATGGGCATTCCGCCAGACATTGTCCACAATAATAATTCATACTTGCTAGCGGTAAAAACAAGCCAGCTTAATAAATATCATATATTAAAGGGAGACATGGTTGTGGTACAGACCAATACATCTGAGCACTGTTCCGGCCGACGAATTGTTGAAAACAGGAGGGGCGGCGCTGCCCTGCGCACCCCCTCATGGAAAGGAAACCCCAACCAAATTGTTGGTCAAATTTCAGGAGTTGTCAGAAAATATTGAAAACAAGCGCATAAAACCAAACAATACCAAATCAGCCAATTTTTTCATATCTACCAAATTCTTGCGTAAAAAGTCTTCCTTTACTATATTGTAATAGATTTCAACCGAGGTAGGACGGAAAAACAGACAAATTTTCGTCCCAAATTAAATAATAAAAAACCGCAAGGAGACGATTATGCGTCGGACAGTTACTATATTAACCACTTTTTTAATTCTTTGGGCCAGCTCCGTTTATGCTGAAAACCCAAACAGCGCCCCACAAAACGCGCCCCAGCAGGGTTCAAATGAACCCGGTGTTTCAACGCAAGGGTTTGACAAATCAGACCCCTTTATTGAAGAAGCGCTAAACCGCTATATTGCCGGTGAAACACTGTCGAAAGACGAATTTGTTGCGCTGGAAGATGCGGGCCTTATAGAAGAAAACAACAACACAATTATTCTTTCAAATAACCTCGGTGCCACACAGGCAACCAACACCACCTCAAACGTAAACAGAACAACCTATCTTTCAGAAGGCTTTGACAGCGCCGCCCCCCCCACAGGCTGGACAGAAACGCAAACGGGCACAAACGGCTTTCAACTGTATATTTATGCAGACGCCGATAGTGGTGGCTATAATAGTTTGGGTGGTTCCTGTGCCTACCACAATGATGATTCTGGCGCCCAAAACAGCTGGTTAATTTCTCCAGCCATGGACCTGACAAGCGCATCTGCTACCAGGCTTAATTATTATAACAGAGTTGATTTTTCTTCTTACGCAGATTCGCATAATGTAAAAATTTCTTCTGATGGCGGAACAACATGGGCCATGTTAGAAAGCGACATAAAAGAAACCGGAGAAAACGACAATACCTGGTATGCGCGATCTATAGATATCTCAGCCTATGACGGTCAATCGTCAGTTAATATAGCTTTCCACTATACCGGGAACTACGCCGCAGAATGGCACATAGACGATGTTCTTGTGGATGAAGTACCGCAAACCCCGGTGGTAAACATGCTTTACAGCGGAGTATATTTTTACAGCGTAACCACTGGCGATACGTCTACATCAGCCAACTTTCCCGTCTTGTCAAACACTGGCGGCGGCACGCTTAACTTAACCAGCGTTGCCTATAGCGGCTCATCGGAGCTTTCTATTTCTACCACCCAAACAACGGTGGCGGCAGGCGGAACACTGTATGTGGACCTTACCTATATGCCCACAGACATGGGCCGGGATGCCGGTACAATTACTGTGACATCAGATGCCAGCGACAGTCCGCATACAATGTCGTATTCCGGCACAGCCGGGCGCTACCCAGAAGGCTGGGAGGGATCCACAGCAAACTATGGCGTACCGCCCTCAACCTACCCTTATGACTGGACCACTTATGACGTGGATGGCAGCGGATATTCCTATTATACCTATAATAACTACAGTGGTTCTTATGGTAAATCGGGGAACTGGCACATTAGAAACCGTTACGGCTATCCGGCCAACGACTGGCTGGTTACCCCAGAATTAGACCTGGTGGCTGGAGACTCCTTGATTTTTTATGCCAGGAACTATTCTAGCTATTCAGAGATTATGGAAGTTTATGTATCTACAACGGGCACAGATGTGACTGATTTTACTACACGAATAGACTCTGTAGAGGTAAGCGGGAACGTTGCTACGCTCTTTGCCTACGATTTAAGCTCCTATGTGGGCGGCCAGACCTGGGTTGCTATTCGCAGCATAGCCTATAATGCATATTATCTGCAGATTGATGAAATGTATTTGCCGGACGTGTATTATGACACAAGCCCGAACCTGCAGGCCCTGACCTCAAGCGTGCAGTTTGGCGGCACAGTTTTTAGCGGAGCAACAGAAACATTTTCAGTAACGAACGTTGGACTTGACGATTTAACAATTACAGCTGTTTCTTTTAGCGATGCAGCGTTTACTACAACCACAGCCACGCTGACAGTTGCTGGTAGCGACACTGGCGGGGTTGATGTCACCTTTAACCCGACAGCAGAACAAGACTATGCGGGCTATATGGTTATTACTTCAAATTCAGGGTCCAGCCCCGACTCCTTTATGGTATCGGGTTTTGGTGTGGATGCTGTTTTCTATGAAGATTTTGGCCCCTGGACAGGATCAAATACAGTTCTGCCCATGAGCGGCTGGACGATTTTGGACAATAATGGCGACGCCACGACCATACCCCAAAAATATAGAACATGGTATCATGATCAATATGGATTAGATCCAGAAACAGGACTATATACTTATGGAAACGGAGCAATGACAGCATACATGGGCGGCTCCAACTCTTACCACGCCGACGAAACCTTGATTACGCCGCAGATTGATGTGTCTGTCCCATCTAAGGTGACTTTCTGGATGTATAACAACTATGACCGCGGGTATGAGTTTGACGTTTCTTATTCAACTGATGGTGTTACATATACCGCACTGGGATCATATCCTATTACGAATGTATACACGCAGTATTCAGCCATTCTGCCTGAGACGGGTAATCAGTATATTGCCTTTACCTTTGCTCCGGACAGCGGCGGACTCTATACCTATTTTAATTTTGACCAGGTTGAGCTTTCTGCTTTGCCCAACACGCATGTTACAGGTTTTGTGACAGACAGTGAAACCGGGGCTGATATCGCCGGGGCAACTGTTGAGTTTGGCGGAGCAACGGACGAAAGCGATTTTGACGGTTACTATTGGGTCAACGGCGTAGAGCCTGGCGTGTATGCGCTAAACGTTTCAGCAGACGGCTATTTGGACTCGTATTTTGCACTGGAAATTGACATAGGCGACACCCTTTCCCAAGACGTGCTCCTTGTTTCCGAAAGCTCAGCAGGGCAGGAAGTGTATTCCACCGGCTTTGAGTCCGGCGATGATATGGGCTGGACCTATACAGGCGGCACAAACCCCTTTGAGCTAAGCGCCGGGTTCACCCTTTATGAGGATTATTATTATCCCGATACAATGACGGTTGCTCCTTTTGCCGGCGACAGCATGATGGTCTGTTCGCCAACAGGATATGCCAACAGTGAATTTTCCTGGTGGATGAACCTGACAGACGCGAACGTGGACCTTTCTGGCTACAGCAGCGCCGAGCTAACCCTGCAGATGAATTACGCGACTGAGGCAGACTATGACTTTATTATTCTCTTGGCTACCTGGCCGGAAGTATATGGCGGCACATACTATTACCTGGATGTAAACGGTGATGGCGTTGGTGACGTGAACGATAGAATCAGCGGCCTCTCTGATGGCTGGGAAGAAGTAACAGCAAACCTTTCTAACTGGACTGGAACAGACTACGGCGTAGAGATTGCCGTATTGTTAACGGCCGATGCCACCGTTGATTTAGGTTTTGGTGTGGCTATTGATGATGTTGTTGTAAACGGTTTTTCAGAGCCGCGACCATGGGTCACAGACCTTGCGGCAGAAAGTTTTGTTAACGACCAGATTGCGTTAACTTGGAGCGATCCTTCCGGCGGTCAGCGGACCATGGCGACAAGCACAATTACCATGAACCGCACACCTGTCGAAATAGATCCCCGCAACCCGCGCAAGGCGTTTGAGTATGAAACAGGTGAGGAAGAAACCACCATAAACATACCTGCGGGCTACTCTCGCGACCTGGTCAGCTATAATGTATTCCGGACTGATGACTTTTACTTTGCAAACTATGACGGTTTTGATCTTATAGCCAATACAGCAGACGCTTCTTACACCGATGCCAGCGTAGACAACGACAAGTTGTACTATTATTTTGTTACAGCGGTATATGACGAAGGTGAAAGCCTGGGCTCTTGGTGGGCCGCGGCCGGAGCCGGAGAAGTTACTGATGTGGGTATGTCAGATCTTGAAGCAGATTTTAACGACTCCACCCTTGGGCTTTGGTCAACAATAGTCGGAGCAGACAACGGCTGGGACGTCGGTACGACAAGCACAGGCTCTTATGGTGTTCCAACGCCCCCCGACAGCAGCCACTATGCCTATGTTAACGATGACGCTGTTGGCTCTGCGTATACTTCAGAAGGATGGTTGGTTTCCCCGTTCTTTAACATGGGTGATGCAGATCATGCAGCAGTCACCTTTGACTACTTTAATGGGTATTCTAGTCAAACCTTGAACCTCTGGGCCTGGATAGGCTGGGACACCTGGATTTATGTCGGAGAACTACCAGTAAACAGCGCCAGCGGCTGGCAAACGGTTTCCGTCGATCTTGCTGATCTTGCTGGATTTGAACATGTCCGGCTATATGCCTATTATGCTGACAACGGTTACTGGGCCGGCAGCGTTGCTATGGATAATATTTCTGTGTCAACGTGGGACGGACCTGCGAACCTGACGATAACAGAAACAACAGAAGCAGTTACCCTGCATTGGACAGGCTTGGGCGGAAGAGCCGCCGGCTCCAGGGTTAATGAATATCCAGAGATGGTGCCAGAGGCAGAAAAGCTCCTGGCGAGCGATCTTAATGATGTTCGCAACCCCGGCCAAATTGGCCAACATGGTGAAGACAATTTCTCCAGGGTGCAGGGAGACAGTATCGGCAACCCCTTTGTGATTGACGCCTTGCCGTTCTCAATAACGGGATCTACGGTGGGATTCACAGATGATTATAACGAAGTGTGTCCTTATACAACATCCGGGGCAGATGTTGTTTATCAGGTAACGCTTGGAACGCTGGTAAATCCACTCATTGTTGATTTGTGTGAATCTTATTACGACACAAAGGTATATATGTATTCAGCAAGTGACACAACGAACCCAATTGCCTGTAGTGATGATTTTTGTACAGCCTCACACGGACAGGCCTGGACATCATATATGGAAATAAGCCCAGCGTTGCTCCCGCCCGGCACATATTATATTGTGGTTGACGGTTATAACGCTGCCTCTGAAGGCGATTATGTCATGGATGTCTATGAATCAAACCCGCCACCACCGCCAATGGACGTTATGTACAACGTCTATCGTGAAGGTAACTTGATTGCTGAAGGATTAGCTGATTCAGTCACATCCTTTTTAGATGAAGGCGCCACGCTATTGGAAGCCTGTTATGAAGTAACAGCTTTAGTGCGCACGCTCGGTGTAGATGGCGACACGCTAAACTATATTGAAACAGGTTACTCAAATGAAGCGTGTGGTTCGGTAGTTAATCAGCCCCCGGGTGATTTTACCCTTTTGACACCGGCCGATGGTGATACGATCATGATCACAGGGGACAATATAGGCGCCTCCCAGATCTTTGCTTGGAACGCTTCGGTTGATCCCAATGGTACGCCTGTTGAATATGAACACTGTGTAAGCGTTGTATCCCCATTTGATCAGTTCTGTGATGATGCCGGCTCAGCAACTGCGGAATTTGTTCCACTAGCAGACATTGCTGATTACATTGATTCGCTGATGCAGGCAGGTCTAAGCAACGGCTCAATTGATCTTAGCTGGACAGTATATGCAACCGACGGCATGGATGATACGGAAGCCTCTAACGGCCCCCGCTCACTCCATGTTGATGCCGGATGGGCTCTTGGTGTAAATGATGAACTGGGCATACCGGACGTGTTTGCCCTGCATCAGAACTATCCAAACCCGTTTAATCCGGTAACAAACATCCGTTTTGACGTACCGGAAGAAAGCCGCGTACAGCTGGACATTTATAATGTTACAGGACAAAAAGTGGCAACACTGGTCAACGGAAATATGCAGCCCGGGTTCCATTCAATTCGCTGGAACGGTACCAACGAAAAAGGAAAACAACTGGCATCAGGTATGTATTTTTACCGTATCAGTTCAAGCAAGTTTACAGAGGTGAAGAAACTGATATTGATGAAGTAAGAAAACACTTCAACCAATGAAAAGGGCCCCATTTCTATCGTTAGAAATGGGGTCTTTTTGTTTTAATTCTTGTGTTATACTGTTTCTCATATCTAATATTGATAATTGAAAAAAAGGTACCCTGCTATGGCTAAAACAGTTAAAATTTTCGCTCTTTATTTATTTTCTTTCACGGCAATTTCCGCACAAACATTGTGCCCCCCGGCGTTTCTTACAGCATCCCCGGCAAACGGTGAAGCCAATCTTTCCTGGTCTGCGCCAGACACAGCTTTCTATGGTGATATTCTGTTAGCCGAATGTTTCGCTGATTGTGATAGCGCTGGCACCGCCTTCACAATTGTCCACGATGTGGACAATAACAGCGGCGGCTGGTTTCGTTATGCTTCTGAAGTCGACGGCTCGTTGGATATTGATTGTGGTACAGGCATGTTGGCCTGTGAAGATGGCGGCACAGATAATTTTAGCGCAATAGGCTATTATCCATCGCCCGGCGTAGCTGTGGACAGCCGCATGATGACAGAAGCAATAGATCTGTCGTCCTGGGATTCAGCAATCCTTGAATTTGTTGAGTCCTATGGCTGGTATACATACCAAAATGATTCTAATACAGTAGAAGTATCCACTGACAGCGGCACAACCTGGAATATTGTTTATGTTTCATGGGCAGAAGACGTAGCCACAGACATTATTGCCCGTACGGTGGATATTTCCAGCTATGCCGATGTCGGCCAATCTGTTATAATAGCGTTTCGTCACATAGATCAGCTAGGAGACGGTGAAATCTGGTATATAGATAATGTACGCGTATGGGGCGATGAAGACGTAGCTACAAACATTACGGGTAGCCGGTCATCTAGCCGTGTTCTGGGGCAAACAATTGCCCACGGCAAAAAAGACCATCAGTATAAACGCAAATCAATTATACACACAGCCCCCCCCATTGCATGGAACGTCGGCAATGTTGATCGAGACAGTCCCTGTGGTACGTTTCAAAGCTATAACATTTATCAGAACGGTTCTCTTATAGACAATGTAACCACAAACGAATACATGGCTACCGGGCTAACGAATTTTACAGAATATTGTTTTAATGTATCAGCCGTTTATGCGGAAGGTGAATCTGATACTTCTTTTGCAGCATGCGTTATGCCCCTCGACCCATTTATTGTAGACCCAGTCGGCATAGACCTTATTCCTGCTGTAGATGAATACGTTGAAGCCAACCTGTTAATAGCGAACCACGACACAGCCGAGTATGATTTCAGCTTCTTCACAGCACAGGTGGAAAATTTAGAGTTCGCCGCATCGTTATTAGACGCGGACTTTGATATTGGACTATGGGGAGACATGTATGACTCTGATTTTCTATGGCAGATTGGAGATTCAGCTGCCGCGACATCTGTTTATACGCCCTATCCAAACAACGGCACAATGTTTGCCTATTATAATGATGACGCTGCTGGCGATGGCGCCCCCGCAGTTGACACCTATTTGACCAGCAACGTTATACTGCTCGCGGGTGGAGCTGAAAAGACATACCTTATGTTAGACATGTATTATGTTCAGTGGGGCGGCCCCTGTGGCAGCACCTGGGAATCAGCCGGTATATACACCGATCATTCAGAGATTAGCCTGTCTACCAATGGCGGCGCAACGTGGACATATTTAGACAGTAACTACGTTTATTTCAACCAGACTACACCTGCCTGGACCAAGCTCATTTACAATATTACTCCGTATACCGCGAACGAACAATTAATCCAGGTTAGGGTTAGTTATGACGATTGTGGCGGTAATTGGGGGTACGGCGTAGGTGTCGACAATGTTGCCGTTAAAGAGGGAGAAAACATGTCCTGGCTAACCATTTCTCCCTATTCGGGAAGAATTGCTTTGGGTGATACAATAAATGTTACAGTAGGCGCATACGGAGGCTTTGACAATGGGTATACCGCATCTGAAACAGCTGTATTGAATGCAGGCCCTTTCGAGACAAGCTTAAGCATTTCTTTAACGGTTGGCGGGTCAGAAATAGACACACCAGAAGGTGTCCCAGGATCATTTGCCTTACATCAAAACCACCCCAACCCCTTTAACCCAATAACCAATATCCGGTTTGATATCCCAGAAATAAGCTTCGCTCGCATGGATATATATAATATCTTGGGGCAGCGCGTACGCACGCTATTCCACGATGCGGTAGCTCCGGGTTATCATAGTGTGCAGTGGAATGGAAAAAATGATGCAGGAGAATCGCTGCCGTCCGGTATGTATATGTATAAACTGCATGCTGGCACTTATGTTGCCATGGAAAAACTGGTGCTGCTCAAATAAATCCTGAAAAAAGTGTAAAATTATAGGGGCCTTAGGGGCCCCTATTTTTTTTATGTCCAGCCAACGATAAAAAAATTCTTGACACATAGTAAAATCCAGTTGTACAATAATAATGCGCGAGTAAAAAAGCGCGGTTAAGAGTATCGCTTTAAAGTATAACATAACACGAAAGGAGAGTGGTTATGCAAAAAGGCAGCGTAAATAAAATAGTCTTGGTTGGACATCTGGGCGCAGACCCGGAAAGCCGTTTTACACCATCGGGCGTGGCGGTATCAACCTTCAACATGGCAACAAATGAATCTTGGAAAAACAAGGAGGGTGAGTATGAAGACCGCACCGAATGGCACCGCATAGTGCTTTATGGTAAGGCCGCAGAAACGGCCAGTGAGTATATGAAAAAAGGACAGTTGGCGTATGTGGAAGGACGTATCCGTACCCGCTCGTGGGAAGATAAGGACGGAATGACCCGTTATACGACAGAAGTTCTAGGTGATAGATTCACCATGCTGGGTCGTAAAAGTGAAAACAAGAGCACAGCCGCCCCGGCTGAGGCAGGCGCAGGAGGCGGAGACGACGACGATCTTCCCTTCTAACCCCATGTTTTTAAGCACAGGTTAAAACAGTAATAAAAGGGGGTCTATTTTGATCCCCTTTTGTATTATTTTCGGATTCTGTATATACACAATTGTTAACTATGAGCGCACGCACAGAACTGGATTTATATAGCCCTCGCCCTAAGTGGATGCGTTATTTGTTAACCTATGGCGCACTCTTTCTTGGTATAGTTTTGGCTAAAACAAAGGTAAAGGGTAGGCACAATATTCCAAAGAA
>Ga0310123_10004521_pt1 | contig 10533 bp, 10 predicted proteins | sample CB6_AW_1057_MG_FD_203505 | JGI IMG/M metagenome (GOLD analysis project Ga0310123, IMG submission 203505) | Marine microbial communities from Western Arctic Ocean, Canada - CB6_AW_1057 | ecosystem: Environmental > Aquatic > Marine > Oceanic | place: Canada: Western Arctic Ocean | collected...
TATGAATATGATAAAGAAGAATATTTGTGGATAAATAGATTAAATGAGCCAGAAAAGATAATGGAGGGAAATGGTGGTGAAAAACAATATAATTGGGTAAAGGAATTATATGATGAGTATGATATAATTGATTATAGGAGTATTCTTAGTAAATATGATACTTTTTTACATAATTGGGAAAAATTAAGATGTGTTGATATAATTGATTTATTTAGTTTGATTTATAGTGTTGAATATACCGATAATCTTGGTAACGGAGCTGGAACATTTTCTCGATTTGTTAAAGAATATAGGGAAAAATTTAACCATTAAGGAGATTTTATGAGAGTTTTAATAACAGGCATTACAGGTTTTGTCGGTAGTCATATGGCTGACTATTTAATTAAAAATGTTCCAAATGTAGAAATCTTTGCAATTCGAAGGTGGAGAAGTCGTGATGATAATATTAAACATCTATATTCTCCTGGTAAATATGGTGATGATAAACAAGATCATGTTCAATTTATTGAGTCAGATTTGTTAGATAGAGGAAGTCTTGCTAATGTAATTCATATATCAAAACCAGATATAGTTTTTCATTTTGCAGCACAAAGTTTTCCTGAAGCAAGTTTTTTAACTCCAGTAAGTACTCTTACTACAAATATAATTGGAACTACAAATTTATTAGAAGAATTACGACTTACAAAAGAAAGAAATTATTGTAATCCTACAATAATAAGCGTGTCATCTTCAGAAGTTTATGGTAATCCAACCGAAGATGAAATACCAATTACAGAAACAAATCCAATTAGAGCAGCAAATCCATATTCAATATCAAAAGTTGGACATGATTTGATGTCTCAATATTATCATAAAGCATATGATATGAAAGTTATAATCACTCGGATGTTTTCACACGAAGGTAAAAGACGAGGTAAACGGTTTGCACTGGCTTGGTTTGCATATCAAATAGTTATGGCAGAAAAAGATGTAAATTTTCCACCATATGCTCCAAGCTTTCCAACACATCCTATAAGACATGGAAATCTCGATTCGGTTAGAACATATAATCATATAGAAGATGCAGTTCATGCCTATTGGTTGGCAGTAGATAAATGTGATTATGGGGAAGTTTATAATATAGGTGGTGATTATACTTGTACGGTTGGAGATGCATTAGATATGTTAATATCTAAATCAAAAAATCCTAAAGCATTTATAAAAGAACTTGACCCGAATAGAGTTAGACCAACTGATATTACATTACAAATACCAGATAGCACAAAATTTAGAGAAAAAACAGGATGGAAACCGACAAAGGGATTGGAAGAAATTTGTGATGATTTACTGGATTATTGGAGAGAGGTTTTATAATGCCCGTAGTAATTTCAACACATCCACAAGGCTTTTTTCATAAACCATTTGTTTATTATGCAATTGAAAAATGTGCAAGTTCATGGATTACTGGGATCTGTCCAATATTATCATCAAACGAAGGAATGCTTGCTGTTGTAGGTGGATATAATGTTTATGTAGACCAATCACGAATTTTTTATGAAAAGAGTTTTGGGGTGCTTAAGACAAACCTCCCAACAGCCCAAACCTTACATTACTACTATTCTAAACTTTTCTTAAAAAATGCATTTCAATTCACTTTTGTAAGACATCCATTGGATAGGTTTATATCTTCTTGGATACATGGTTCAATTAGTCCTGAGGTAGGAAATTTTACTAATAAATTTAATAGTACAATGAGTACAGATGAAATGATTTCATCTTTTAATAAATTTATTAAGTTTGGGTTTGGAAAAGTAAAAGGGGGTCCACATTTTGGTAAATATTTATCATGTTTACCAAAGAATATTGAAGATTTAGATTTTATAGGAAAACTTGAAAATTTTAATAATGATATGGAATATGTAATCAATACTATTTGGGAGAGTGATAAGGAAATGAGTTCGAAACTTGTTTCAGATATATTGTCTGCTGCTGACGAGAATGTAAAAAACAATGTAGAAAATATTCATAATACCAAGAGATTTAGAAGGGGCATCCCATTTGAAGAATTTTATTCTATTGAATCTAAGAAAATTATTTCAAATTATTATAAAGAAGAACTGGAGTTATTTGGGTATGAGTGATTTTAAAGTAGAAATAAAAACTTCTGAAGTTTTTCCAGAAGTAAAAATAATAAAACCCGATCCTTGGTTTGACTATCGAGGTGAGATGTGGACGACTTGGGATAAGGATTGGAAAATCTTACCTAAAGAAATGGAATGGACAATATCGAAGTTCACTCGTTCAAGAAAAAATGTTCTTCGAGGATTGCATGGAGATTCAGTTACTTGGAAATATGTTCATAGTGTATATGGAGAGATATATCAAGTTGTAGTAGATAATAGACCAAAATCAGCAACTTATTTAAAATGGGAAGGTTATATACTTTCGGATAGAAATCATATTGGAATTTTAATTCCAGCAGGGTTTGTAAATGGACACTTATGTTTAACAGATGAATGTGTTTTTCATTATATGCAATCATATCCAAATGAGTATGTAGATTGGTTTGACCAAGAAGAAGTTAAGTGGAATGATAGTCAGATTGGAATAGAATGGCCAATAGATAATCCTATTTTGAATTGGAGAGACAAATGATAGATAAACAATACTTAATAGACTTCGAATCAGAAGTAAAAGAAATATATGAAAGGGGTGATATTAAAGCACCAGTTCATTTAAGTGGTGGTAATGAAGAACAACTTATAAAAATATTTGAAGATGTTAATAAAGATGATTGGGTATTTAGTAGTTGGAGAAATCATTATCATGCACTTTTACATGGTATTCCAAGAGATACACTTATGGATTTAATTGTTCGTGGTAGAAGTATGAGTATTCATTCTAAAGAACCTAAATTTTATTCTTCTTCAATTGTGGGGGGAAGTATATCTATATCACTTGGTGCAGCCAAAGCATTAAAAATAAAACAAGATGATACTTTAAATAAAAATTATTACAGAGATAATGAAAGAAAGGTGTGGTGTTTTATAGGTGATATGTCGTTTGAGACTGGAATTTTTTATGAGGTTTATAAATACGCAAAGAACTTTAATTTACCACTTCAATTTGTGGTAGAAGATAATAATATGAGCACTAATACACCAACAGATGAAACTTGGGGTGGAAAACGAGATAGACCAAGTGATGTAATTTATTATCAATATGAACGTGTGTATCCACATCACGGAACAGGAAATTGGGTGTTATTCTAATGAAGTATAAAGATGAAATAATAAGAAGTATGGAGTGGTTGAGTGAGAAAGAGGATACAATTTTTCTTGGACAATCAGTTTTGTATAGTGGTAATTCAATTTATAATACATTGAACACTTTACCAAAAGAAAAAATGTTAGAAGTTCCAGTATTTGAAGAAGTACAAATGGGAATGTCTACTGGAATAGCATTAGAGGGATTAGTTCCGATTAGTTGTTTTCCAAGATTTGATTTTCTTATGAGGTGTATGGATGCATTAGTAAATCACTTAGATAAATTTCAATATATGACAGAAGGAGTATGGAATCCAAAAGTTATAATAAGAACTTCTATTGGTGCAAAATTTCCATTGGATGGGGGTATTCAACACACCCAAGATTATACAAATATTATGAAAGATATTTTAACAGAGATTGATGTAGTTTTACTTAATGAACCAGAAGAAATATATCCAGCATTTCAGAAAGCCTATGAACAAAATGGTTCTTCTTTGATTATAGAACGGGGAGATTATTACAATGAAAAATAAAAATGTATTGGTAACAGGTGGTGGTGGAATGGTGGCACATTTTCTAATAAACTTATTAAAAAATTTGAGTGCCAATGTTACAAGTTCAGATTTACCACTTTCACAATTACATACCGATATATCTGGTGATTTAAGAAGTAGAGAATTTTGTAAAGAAATATGTGAAGGTAAAGATTTTATTTTTAATTTGGCTGGGTTAAAGGGTTCACCTAAAAGAGTTATAGAATCACCAGCAACATTTAGTGTTCCACAAGTTCAGTTTGGTGCAAATATGGCAGAAGCAGCTTTCAATTCTGAATGTGAATGGTATCTGTATACGAGTTCAGTTGGTGTATATCATCCAGCAGAAGTATTTGTAGAGGATGATGTTTGGAAAACTTTTCCATCTAAATATGATTGGTATCCTGGTTGGGCAAAACGAATGGGCGAACTTAATGTCGAGGCTTATATGGAAGAAACAAATAATAAAAATTGTTCAATAGTAAGACCAGCAAATATTTATGGTCCATATGATAATTTTGGTGAGTGGTCTATGGTTGTTCCGTCATTGATTAAAAAGGCATATGAAAATGATGTGTTAGAAGTTTGGGGTGATGGTTCACCAATACGAGATTTAATTTATGCAGAAGATGTTGCCCGTGGTATGTTACATATGGTACAAAATAAAGTAAGTGAACCTGTTAATCTTGCAAGTGGAACAGGAATAACTATTAAAGAAGTTGCAGAGATAATTGCAGATTATTTTGGAAAAGAAATAGTATGGGATACATCAAAACCTATGGGTGATATGAAAAGAATAATGAGTACAGAACGGGCAGAAAGTTATGGATTTAAACCACAAGTTTCTTTAGATGAAGGAATACATAAAACAATAAAATGGTATTTACAAAGGCAAATTGTAGGATCTAAAGTGATCCATTATGGTACGGACTGGAAATATCCTAAATCAGATACAGGTCGTGAAGATAAAAAAATATTTGATATTAACATAAACACAGTAGCAAAAAAATATGTTGATTTAAAAATATTGGGTGGTATGCTAAATAGCATACCAGCAGTTCGTCAACTTGATCCATATGATTTTTATAGATTTTTTAATGATTATAAATTTGGAAATAAAAAATTAATTTTTACTTATCATGAATGTTCAGATGCACAACGATTAAAGGAGTTATTAAAAGTAATGAAATCAGATTTTGATATGGATAAAAACGATTTTATAATAATAGATGGTAATCATAATCTTCCACTTGATTTTGTTATAAGTTGGGACCCATATCTATATGAACCACTTGGAGATATAAAAGGTTGGGAGTATTATAAGAAGTTTTTATTTCAAGAAAATGATAATAAACTTAAAACAAAGAAATTTTTATGTATGAATGGTTCATTTCAGCCACACAGAGTAGTATTATTAAATGATTTATATATAAATAATTGCTTAGAAGATTCTTATTGTTCAAATAATTTTGGTGGTGAAGAGTTTTATAATTGGACTAAAAAACAAATAAAAATAGATTGGAATGAGGTATGGGAAGAAGTAGAACTTTCAAAGGATTTTTGGTCTGGTGACAAAAAAAGATTAGATGGTGCTGATGATAGTGATGCACATTTATCAATACAAACGAACATTAAATATTTTAAAGATTCATATTTTTCTGTTGTTACGGAAACTTGGTTTAATAATCAGATACCAGAAGAGTTAGTGAAAGAGTATCCAAATACACCATTAAAAATAACTGAGAAAACTTGGAGAGCTTTATTATTTCATCCATTTATTATTTTGGGGTGTCCTTATACTTTGAGGTATTTAAGAGGTTTAGGATTTAAAACTTTTCCAGAATTTTTTGATGAGTCTTATGATATGATAGAAGATGTTCGTGAACGATATGATGCTGTATTAAAGAACATTTTAGAACTTAATAAAAAATCATTAGAAGAATTAAAAGAAATGTATGATTCTGTTTACGATAAAATATTATATAATCAACGACTTTTTCATGATTGGGATAGAGATAAATTAGTATCGGACTTATACGAAAAAATTATGGAGAAATCTAAATGAATTATATTGAACCATTCTGGGATGATGAATATAAACATCTCAAATATCATAGAGAATCATATAACTACTCTCCTGATATAGAAAAATGGAAAAAACAAGGATATAATCATGAACATTTTACAGGTGAAATGTGTCCACATAATGAGAAACAACCGAGTTGGAATAAGACTTTTATAGAATGGGCAGAAATCGAACACGGATTAAAGGATGTGGGGTGTTGTTATTATCGTATGAAAACTGGAGTTATATTACCCATTCATAGTGATGCATATACTTTATATAAGAAGAAGTTTAATTGTGAAGTTGATAACATATATCGTGTTCTTGTATTCTTAGAAGATTGGAAAAGTGGACATTATCTTGAATTTGATGGTAAACCAGTTGTTAGTTGGAAGGCCGGAAATTATGCAAAATGGAAGGGTGAAGTAGAACATATGGCAGCAAATATTGGTGTAGAGGATAGATATACATTACAGATAACAGGGCATAAAAATGGATAAGGATAAGATAAAATATGATGAAAATGGATATGTAGTCATTGATGACTTTTTACCTGTTGATGTTTATAATGAGATAGTAGATATTTTTCACCAAGATGAGTATGTAGAAATTGCACAATCATTTGATGACAGATATGAATTGTGGAAGAATAATGATAAATATTTTCCATCTGTAGATGAAGTATATACTAATCACTTTTGGGGAAGTCCAGATATATCACATAATTCAAAAGTTTTAAATGTATATCAAAAATATATTAAACCTGTTGTTGATCTAATATCAGGTGGAAAGGCAGGTAAAGGTAGGCATCAAGCAACAAAATATAATAAGAACGGAAAAGATTTTTTAAGAACCCATATAGATGATTATATGGGTTATATTGGATATGTGATGCATTTTCAAAAGGAAACTTGGAAATATGATTGGGGTGGATTATTACAAATGTCAATTGACGAAGATATCAAAACTATCTTACCACGACCTAATAGATTGGTAGTTCATAATCATTCTAAGGGAATACCACATTGGGTTACTCCTGTTAATGGTTGGTCAAAAGAAAATAGATATACTCTTACAGGATTTTGTATTAGAAGTGATGATGAAGTACCTGAAACTTGGAGAAGTAGAAATGACTATTCCATACTTTGATGAACTTGATATTAGTACACGAAAAATGTACATAGAAGAAGAATTAAAAAAAGAATCTTCTTTGAAAAAAATATTAGGTTCTGATATGAATTTTATAAAAAATGAAATGAAAAAAACTTTTAAAGATTTTTTTATAAGAACTATGAAAAAGAATAATATTAAGTATGATAATTTGGAAAAATTTCATGAAAAATTTCCAAAAAGTTATTTTACATATGAGGGCGATGGATATAAATCTGCAGTAAATAAGGCAGGTGAATTATTATATGATCAAGATGAAACTTTTCAAGCAGAATATATTAATGATGTATTAAAGAAAGTTTATAAATTATTAGGAAAGGATTTTTATTTTCAAGCAGTACCAAATTTTAGGGTACATTTTCCTAACATGGAAAGTAGTATTTTTCCAATGTGGCATGCAGATTGGATGAATGGTCATCATACACGAGAAATTAATTTTTGGTGTCCGATTACTGAAAATAAAGATTTAGGATTTAAAATAATAGATTTAGACAATTCTAAAAAAATATATTCTAAATTTAATTATGATGGTGAATATTTTTCTAATCATAGATATGATATTGAAATATTAGATTTTGTAAATGATAAGTCAAAAAGTATTAAAAAATTAAAGGATGTTTTAGTTTTTAATAATTATTGTTTACATACAAGTATAGATAGACCAAATACAGATTTAACAACACGAATCTCGGCAGATTTCAGGCTAATTTTATGTAAAGATTACCATTCTACACCCTATTTATTTAGGGGAGATGAACGATTTGCAAGAAAACGGGCAATATTTTCACCTGGAGGTAAGTTTGGTTATAACAAACATCCAATTAGTTATTATTAAGGAGTTATAAAATGGCAGCAGATAGCAAAACAAAAACAACAATATTAAAATTAAGACGGCATAAAAGAATAAAAGAAAAAACTTGTATGGTAACAGCATATGATTATCCACAGGCATTAATTGCGGATAATGCGGGAGTTGATGCTATTCTTGTGGGTGATTCTTGTGGAATGACAACACATGGATATAAAACAACATTACCTGTAACTATGGATGAAATGATAAATCATTGTGAATCCGTATCAAGAGGAGCAAAAGACGCTTTTTTAATAGGTGATATGCCGTATATGTCATACCAACCATCAGACCAAATAGCAGTAGAAAATGCAGGAAGATTCATAGTAGCGGGTATGGATATGGTTAAAGTTGAAGGTGCTATGATAGATAGGATTAAAGCAATATGTGATTCGGGTATAATGGTTATGAGTCATTTAGGATTAACACCACATACTCGTGCTAAACTCGGTGGATATAGAGTTCAAGGTAAAACAGCAAAGAGTGCTGAAATAGTATTAGACCAAGCAAAAAGATTACAAGACGCCGGCTGTTCGGCATTATTATTAGAGGCAATGCCAACTGAACCAGCAGGGATAATAGCGGAAAAACTTAGTATTCCAGTTTATGGTATTGGAGCAGGAGATAGAGTTGATGGACAACTCGTTATATTTCACGATTTAGTTGGTTTATTTTGGGAATTTAAATCAAAGTTTGTAAAACGATATTGTGAAGCGGGCCAGTTGATACAATCAGCACTTGAAGAATATAAAGATGAAGTTAAAGGTGGTCAGTTTCCAGCACCAGAAAACTTTTATGAGATTAAAGAAGAAGAACTTGAAAAATTACTTGGTGATTCTTCTTGGAAATATGAAACAGATAGAGTTGAGAATTTAGCTAAACCAAGACATAGTGTAACACCGATTACAACAAAGAGAGATTAAATGAAAGTTGCAGATTATATAATAAATCATTTATCGGATATTGGAATAAAAGAAATATTCGTTGTTTATGGACACGCCAATGGAGATTTAGTAGATGCATTTACACGAAATGATAAAATAAGATATATAGCAGTAATGCATGAACAAGGTGGTGGATTTGCTGCAGAAGGATATTCAAAGGTTAGTGGTAATATAGGTGTTGCCATGTCCACGAGTGGACCTGGTGGTATGAATCTCGTTACACCAATAGGAAATTGTTTTTATGATTCTGTTCCTTGTTTATTTATTACAGGTCAAATAAACTCACAATTTATGAGACCGAATAAAAGTATTAGACAGATAGGATTTCAAGAAACCGATATTGTTAGTATTGTAAAACCAATTACTAAATATGCAAAAATGATAACAAATAAAAATGATGTGAGATATGAACTTGAATGTGCAATTCATATGGCAAAAGAAGGTCGACCAGGACCAGTTTTACTTGATATACCACTGGATATTCAAAAACAGGATATAGAAGATGTTTCAAAGTTACTCGGATTTGAGGATACAGTTGGTAATGTATATAATGAAGAAACAATAAATAAACAAATAGATAAATACATTGAAGATTTAAAAAATAGTGAAAGACCTTGTTTGATGATTGGTGGTGGAGTTAGGTCGAGTGGAGCTTTAGATGAAATTTTAGAACTTGGTAGAGAGTTAAAGATTCCTATATTTCCAACTTGGAATGCACTTGATATAATCTGTAATGATTATGAATATTATGGTGGTAATATTGGAACTTATGGGGGAAAGGGAAGAAATTTTGGAATTCAAAATTCAGATTTATTATTAGCAATAGGTAGTAGAATATCCGGTAGGATTACTGGTGGTAATATTCATAGTTTTGCAAGAGGGGCCAAAAAATATATGGTGGATGTTGATATAGCTGGATTACAGAAAAAATTACAACAAGTTCCCTTTGATGAATGTATTTATTCAGATGCAAAATTGTTTATTAATTTGTTTATAGAAAGATTAAAGGATAAAGATTTGCCAGATTTTAGTTGGTGGGTAGATAGAGTTAAGGGCTGGAGAGATAAATATGATCCTGTAACAGAAGATATGTTTAAACCAACTAAATATGTTCATCCATATGCATTTACTCGTATTCTATCAGAAGAAATGAAAAGTAATGATATCTTTTGTGGTGATTGTGGTGGTAATGTTGTTGTAACAAATCATTCATTTGAAACCAAAACTGGTCAGAGATACTTTACAAATAATGGGAACTCACCTATGGGATTTTCTTTTGCAGGTGGACTGGGTGCAGCAGTGGCAGCAGATAAATCACAAAATGTAGTTTGTGTTATTGGAGATGGTGGATTTAATATGAATATACAAGAATTACAAACACTTTTAAATTATGATATTCCATTAAAAACTATTATTATGAATAATCACATTTATGGTATTACTAAAGCATTTCAAGTAACTAATTTTGAGGGTAGAATGGAGGCCTGTGGTCCTATTGGTTATAATCCACCTAATTTTGTAGATATAGTTAATGCTTATAAAATACCAACGATGATAGTGGATGATGGTTCAGATTATGAAAAAGTTAGAGAACAAATTAGAGAGTTTTTAAATCATAAAGGACCTATTGTTATGGATTTAAATTGTCATGAATATCATAATTATAATCCAAAGATTATTGGTTGGGAAACTCCGATTGAAGATATGTATCCTTATTTGGATG